>ENA-ORXD01000019-ORXD01000019.1-sediment-metagenome-genome-assembly--contig:-NODE-19-length-345687-cov-11.732525_pt1 | contig 345687 bp, 270 predicted proteins | sample MGYA00237862_ERZ511471 | MGnify/ENA metagenome assembly ERZ511471 | reverse complement strand
CGAGCGTGGTGAAGGACGCGAACCAGACGATGGCGACGATCCAGACGGGGGGGAGCAACAAGATCGCGATCGAGGACCAGGCGGGGAGCGAGCGGATCCTGATGCACGTGCCGAACAAGCAGTCGTTCATCCGGATCGGAGCGCCCAACGACCCGCCGATGGGCGGGGGGCCGCCGGAGCCGCCCACCACGCCGCCGCCCACCACGGCGACCACGCCGCCGCCGCATGACGATGACTACGATGAATTGAGCAAAAAACTGAGCAAGCTGGAAAAAAAGGTGGACGGCATCGACACCGAGACGGAGGGGACCTGGAACTTCAAGTGCCACGACAGCCACGAGACCGTTTCGGGCAACTCGTTCCATATGGTGATCGGGGCGGAGGAGGGCATCTATCTCGGCAACTACACCCATATCAAACTGATCACGGCTATCGACATCACTATTGCGTTGGATCTGGAATTGAAGATGGGCGGCAGCTTTGAATTTACCCCACTGCACCATACTTTCTTCGAGTCAAAAACCGAAATGGGCTTGCTCAAGACGGAGCTGAAGGAATCCACCACTCGCATGGTGGGACAGGTCATGGAGCTGGTGGGCGAGAACACCAAGATGGCCGGACAAAACATGCTCATGATGGGCGAACACCAAATGATGATCGGTGAGTTGATGAAAATGTCCGGTGGGGAAAACGTGGTGGTGGGAAACCGGATGAAGCTGTTGGGCGAGGATATCAAGATGTCCGGATCAAAAGTCATCGGCTGTGGGGAAGCAACAGAACTCGCTGGCGAGAAGATCGAGATGTCGGGCGGGAAAAGCCGCGTGGTGGCCAACGAAATGGCCGTTGCGGCAACCTTCACACACATGGCTACGGAAACCACCCACATGGCAGCTGAGGCGACGGATTTGAATGTATTGAAGATGATGATCTGAATCCAGGGAGCGGCTTGCTTGTTGAAATGAAAATTATGTTCAGATCGTGAATGACGGGTTGAATAATCCACGGTCTGGAGTTTTGACCAGACCGAGTGCCCACTCGAACGTGATGGGTGAGGCTCTCCAACCGGTGGCGGTACAAACGAACTCAAAGCGGGATTTTTTGTCCTGACAGTATGGCGATCGTTCATTTCAGACTGGATCATGGTTGCCGTCATCCGGCTGGTAATTGGCAAAACCTTCACCCAGTCATTGACTTGCCCCCCGATCATTCCTACACTGGGCATATTGGATTTGTATCAAAAGTGACCTCCGTTAGACTGTGGGTGTTGACCAGTTCTGTGCGGACCGAAAAGTATAAGAGAAGGCTTACTGGAAGAAATACCCGGAATTTCTGTTTATCCCTGAGTTGCGCAGCCGCAATGATCATTTGAAGATGAGTAGCAAATGAAAGTTTTTAAACCCAACGAACTGTCGCTGTTCATCAAGCCGTTCGGCTTGCGGAACCGGCTGTACATGGCCTACACGCTGATGGTCTATTTCGACCTCACCGCGCCCGACGGCCTCCTGACCGAGCAGGAGCTGTGGAAGACGGTGCCGGCGCAACTCGGCCCCATGCCGGTCGTGGACACGGGCATGGCCAAGCCGCGCGGCGAGTTCCTCGTGGCCGGCTCGTGTTGCGCCCCGCGGGGGCAGCGCTGGCCGGCGGCGCCGGTGAGCGTGCGGGTGGGCGCCGTGAGCAAGACCCTGAACGTCTTTGGCGACCGGTTTTGGGAGCGCGGCGCCGGCAGTTTGGCCACCATCACTGACCCGGAGCCGTTCGCCGAGATGCCTTTGACCTGGGACCGTGCCTTCGGCGGTCCCGGCTTCGACAAGAACCCGGCGGGCAAGGGGATCCGGCCGGTGCGCGGCGCCGACGGCCTGGAGCGGGTGCCGCTCCCCAACGTGGAGATCCCGGGCCGGCTGGTGGGCGCTCCCGCCGACCGGCCCGATCCGGCCGGCTTCGGGCCGCTGGATTTCATGAGCCCGGTGCGCCAGAACAAAACAGGCACCTACGACGACAAGTGGCTGAAGGAGCGGTGGCCCTACTTCCCCGACGACATGAACTACGAGTACTTCAACGCCGCCGCCGAGGACCAGTACCTTCCCGCCTTCTTCTCGGGCGCGGAGGCCATCGAGATCCGCAACATGCATCCCGATTATCCGGTGATCACCTCGCGGCTGCCCCAGTGCCGTGTCCGCTGCTTCGTCACCCGCCAGAAGGACCTGAAATCAAGGGCTGTGGAAGATCTCCTGTTCGAGGAGATCACCACCCGCATCGACACGGTGTGGCTGTTCCCCAACATCCTGCGGGGCCTGGTGCTCCACCGCGGCACCGGCGAGATCCTGGACGAGGAGTACATGGACGTCCAGCGGATCTTCCTGGCGGTGGAAAAGCCGGATGCGCCGGCCAAGACCATCGAGGCGTACCGCGACGAGCAGCTCCGCACCGCCGACCGGGCGGTGACCATCGACATGGCGCCGCTCCAGGCCGCCCAGGTGAAAATCGCCAAGGTGCTCCGCAAGGCCAAGCGGCTGCCCAAGGAGGTGGAGGAGATCAAGAAGCGGGCGACGGGCCGGAGCCCCGTCATGCCCCGTTCGCCGGCGGACATGCAGGGGATGAGCCGCGAGATCATCGCCGGCGGCGAGGCGGTGTTGAATCAGCTCGAGGCGCTGGCTCGGGACATGCATGCCAAGTACGGGCACCTCGTGGCCATCGACCTGGAGCAGTTCGACCGGTGGCGGGAACGGATCAAGGGGATGTCCCAAAAGGTGGACGACTCGGTGGCCAAGCTGGAGAAGGCCCAGCAGGAGGCCGCCGACGCGAAGAAGCAGATGGGCGGGATGCTGCGGGAGCATGTGCCGGCCGAGCATCTGGAGAAAGCCGGCGTCGACCCGGACAACCTGCTGCCGCTGCCTTCAGTGAATCCATGGCACGATCACGGTTTCCCGCTGGTGGTGGCCTGGCGGCGCCGGCTGGAACAGGACCGGCAGGTTCAGAAGGCCTTGGTCGACTTGGGATTCGAGGCGGATACCATCCGGCGGGCATGGCTCGGCGTCAACCCCGACGACGCGTCCGACAAGCCGTCCCTGTGGGGCTTGCAGAAACCGGGCGCCGCCGACGCCCCACCGGTGGCCCTGCCCGCCGGCCTGGTCCTGCCCCGCTTCCAGGACGCGGTGCTGGTGCGGATCGCCATCCGGCCCGGTGATGCCGGCGCCTGGCCGGCGGCGCCGGAGCAGGTCGTGACCGGATCTGACGAGACCCCGCTCTTCATGCCGGCCCCGCCCGGCGACGGGCCGGCGCCGGTGGCGGTGCGGGTGGCCGACGAGCTGCAGGCGCTCCTGGTGGAGCAGGAAGCGGGCGACGCCGTCTCGGTGATCACCCTGACAGAGCCGGCCGCCGATCCGGGGCCCGAAGCCGCGAAGGCGTTGAAGGCGGCGCCCGTCTTTTTGGTGGCGCTGCCGGAGGGCGCCCCGGACGCCGATTTCACGCCCTGGGCGAAGCAGTTCCCCAACGCGCAGGCGCTCCGGCTGCCGAAGGGCCGGACGGTGTTCGAGGCCCGCGCCGCAGGGGCCGACGTCCGCCGGTGGATTCTGGATGCCCTGCCCAAAGAGCTGGCCCAGCCCCACCGGTTGGAAATCGCCCTGCCGGAAGCGGGAAAGACACCGACGGGGTCGCCGCTGGCCGGCATGACCCTGCCCATCCCGGACATCAAGGGCATCGTGGAAAAGACGATGCAGGAGATTCGGGCTTTCCACCAGCCCAAGTTCGACGCCATCTACGCGGAGAAGGCCAAGGCGGAAACCATCGCCAAGGAAGCCCTGGCCAAAGCGGGGCACGACCCGGAGCAGATTTTCGCCGCGGCCGGCAACGCCCCCCGCCAGTCGTTCGCCGAGACGGGCGACCGCATCGCCGGCGAATTGGCGGCCAAACGGGACCGGCTGCGCGACCTGGGCGTCCTCACCCCCGAAACCGAGGCGCAGTTCAACGACGCGGCCGCCCGGGCCTACCAGATGGGCCACGAGGGCGAAGCGAAATATCAGGAGGGCATGGCGAAGATCGCCGCCGGCAAGCAGCAGATCGCCGACGCCATGGCCAAGGTCAAGGCCGGCGAACTGCCGCCGGAAGCCAAGGCCAAGTTCGCCGAGGCGGGCATGGACCCGGATCGGATGAAGAAACGTTCCCGCGAGGAAGTCATCGAGATGCACGGCCGCGGCGAGACGCTCGCCGGCGCCATCCTGAACGGCGTGGACCTGTCGGGCCTGGATCTGACCGGCGCCGACCTGACGGGCGCCCAGCTTCAGAAGACGTCGTTCGCCGGTTCCCGCCTCGACAAGGCCAACCTCACCCAGGTGATCGCCCCGGAGTCGGATTTCACCACCGCCTCCCTGCGCGGGGCCACAGTGGACCGGGGAATTTTCAACAAGGCCAAAATGAAAGGCGCGGATTTCGGCGGCGCCCGCCTCAAGCAGGTGGTGATCAAGGACGCGGACCTGTCCGGCGCCGACTTTTCCGGTGCCGATCTGGAAATGGTCACCATCCAGAAATGCAAGCTGCCGGGGCTCAAGATGAGCGGCACGCGGGCCTATCTCAGCATCATCGAGGGGGACGCCACGGGGTCGGTGTTCGCCGGCGCCCGGTTCAACAAATGCATCCTGCGCAAGATCGTCCTGGACGGCGCCGACTTTTCGGTGGCGGCCCTCAACTCAACCTTGTTCATGGATGCCCGCGGCAGCGGCGTCACCTTCGCCGGCGCCAACCTGGACAAGCTCCGAATGGGCAAGGGCACCGTCATGGCCGGCGCGGACTTCCGCAACATCCAGATGCACCAGGGCTGTCTCCGGGAGGCGGACCTGTCGGGCGCCGACTTCAGCGGCGCCGTCATCCGCGATTCGCTCATCGAGTTCTGCGACCTCCGCAAGGCCAACCTCCGGCGGGTGCCTGCCCGCGGCACCCGTCTGACCAAGACGGACCTGGAGGGCGCCGACATGTACGGGATCGACCTCTACCGGGGGTCGCTCCGCAAGGCCCGCCTGGTCAACACCGACCTGCGCGGCGCCAACCTGTGCGCCGTGGACCTGTACAAGGCGGTGATGGGCGATACCCGCCTGGACGGGGCCAACCTGAAGCTGACGCTCATCCACAAGCGGGAGGACCTGCTGCCATGACCCGGGAAGAAGTTCTCGACGCCATTGGGCGCAACCGGACCATCGCCAACCAGAACCTGGACGGCATCGACCTTACGGGTGCCGACCTGACGGGCGGCCGATTCGAGAAGGTCGTCTTCCGGAATGCCGATCTGCGCGGCGTCAACATCCTGCGGACCGGCTTCAAGAAATGCGCGTTCCCCGGTGCCCGGTTCGACGGCACCGACCTGACCAAGGTGGACTTGCGCAAGACGGACCTCAGCGGCGCGTCGCTGCGGGGGGTCAAGCTGTTCCAGACCCTTTTCACCCACTCAGACCTGACCGGCGCCGATTTTAGCGAGGGCGACCTGGGTTGGTCGCTCCTGCAGCATGCGAAGCTCGACGGGGCGAAGTTCAACGGTGCGAAGATGGAGAAAATGGTATTGTCCCATGCGTCGGCCAACGCGGCCGATTTCTCCGGCGCGCAGCTCACCAAGGTGATCTTTCACGACGCCCAGCTCTCCGGCGCGGTGTTTAAAAGCACCCGGTTATTCAAGGTGCTGCTGGCGGGGTGCAACCTGGCCGGCCAGGACTTCACGGGCACCTCGTTCCAGCAGGTGAACGTGACCGGCTCCGACCTGACCGGGGCCGATTTCACTGGCGTGGACGTCAGCATGTCGAACTTCATGGACGCCAACCTGACCAAGGCGCGACTGGACCGGGTCCGGGGACGCAACGCCATGTTCAAGGGCGCCAAGCTGATCGAGGCCACTCTGACCGGCGCCGACCTGAGCCAGTCGCTCTTCGCCGAAGGGAACCTGTCCCAGGCCGATTTCTCGAAGGCCTGTCTGGACCACTGTTTCTTTCCTTCGGCCGTCTGCCGGGCGACCCGCTTTGCCGGCAGCGATCTCTCGTTTGCGGAATTCGATAAGACGGACCTGACCGCAGCGGATTTCTCCTCCGCCAAGCTGTATATGGCCCGGATGCACCTGGTGCTCGACGACCATGCCATCTGGGATGGCGCCGACCGCTCAACCGTCCGGGGAACCGACCCGGACCAGGCGGAGGCGGAAAACTGGACGCCGCCGCCGGCGGCGGAAGAAAAGAAAAAGTGAGCGGCGAACGGCCGCGTGAACAGGAGGTTTCGATGAGCACACACAGCGCCCAGTGGATTTCCACCCAGGCGGAGCTGGAGACCGGCCGGATCGTGGCGGGGCACGACCGGCTCTTCAAGGTGCGCACCGCCGCCGGCGACGTCAGCGCCCACCAGGCGTTCGGATGCCTCGTGGCGCCCCGGCCGGGCGACGCGGTGCTGGTGGCCATGGGGGCCGCCGGCAAGCACTTCATCCTGTCGGTGCTGGAGCGGGACGCGACCGTGCCCGCGGCGACGGAGATGATCCTGGACGGGCCGGTGAACCTGCGCGTTCTGGGCGGCAGCCTGGCGCTCCAGACCGACGGGGACCTGCGGCTGGCGTCCCGGCAGGACCTCACCTGCGCCTCCCGCCGCATCGCCGTGGCCGCCCACCAGGGCCGGGTTCGGATCGGCCGGCTGTCGTTCGTCGGGCGGTTCCTGAGCAGCCAGGTGGCCCGGGTGAAATCCGTGGCCCTGAGCATGGACGTCGTCTGCCGGCGCCTCACCCAGCGCCTCGGCAATTCGTTCCGGTACGTCAAGGAACTCGACGAGACCCAGAGCAACTCCTCCCGGGTCGTCGTCGAGGACCTGCTGACGATGCACTCGAAAAACACGCTGATCATGTCGGAAGAGCACGTCACCGTGAATGCCGAGCAGATCCAACTGGGATAGTTTTATTGGCTAATGACTATTGATTAATAGCTATTGGCTATTTTGAGGTTGATTAATCGTGGAGAAGGAGCAACCGACAGTATCGCGTCATCCGGCGGACGTGACCCAACAACGTCTCGTGGCTTTCGCGGTCGATGTGATTCGATTAGCATCGAGGTTGCCGAAGACGGTTCCGGCACGGCACATCGCCCGTCAGTTGGTGCGGTCGGGGACATCACCGGCTCCCAACTACGGCGAGGCCAGGGGCGCGGAGAGCCGGAAGGATTTCATCCATAAGCTGGGTGTGGTCCTCAAGGAATTGAACGAGACCATCGTCTGGTTGAATATCATATCCGGCAGCGGATTGTTAAACACGGAAGAATTACACCGATGCTCTGGTGAGTGTGACGAGTTGGCCCGAATCATCGCCCAATCCCTGAAAACGGCAAAATCCCGGAGTCGCCAAATAACAAATAGCGATTAAGCAATACTCAATAACCAATAAGACTGCCAAAGGAATCATTCAGGATAAGGAGTCAGAGATGTTTATGTTGAGCATGGGCGCGGGAATGAACCTGGGCTTCCCCGATGTCTGTCTCACCCCGGTGGTGGTGCCGGTGCCGATCCCCTACCCGGACATGCAGTTTTCAGCCACCTCGGCGCCGGCGGCCTACAACGTCCTGGTGGATTGCATGCCCGCGGTGAACCAGCTTTCCATCGGCACGGTGAGCGTGGGCGACAACGGCGGCGTCCTGCTCGGGGTGGTTTCCCACATGATGTCGGGACAGACCGAGTACCTGGTGGGCTGCATCACCATCATGGTGGACGGCGTTCCCGCCCAGCGCCTCACCAGCGTCACCGGACAGAACTGCCTGGCCGTGCTGCCCAACGCACCCGGCGTGAGCCTCGTGCCGAGCCAGGTCACCGTGCTGACTCTCGGTTGATTCCGCAGGTGGGGATGGACAGCCGCATTTTCATCAGCATCGCGGCGTATCGCGACCCGGAACTGCTACCCACGGTCCGGGACGCCCTCGCCAACGCCCGCCGGCCGGAACGACTGACGTTCGGGATCTGCTGGCAGCGCGCCGACACGGACGACGGCCTCCGCGAGTTCGCCGCCGATGCTCGCTTCCGGATCCTGGACGTGCCGTACGCGAAGTCGCGCGGCGTCTGCTGGGCGCGGCACGAGATCCAGCAGCTGCTGGGCGACGAGGATTTCTACTTTCAGGTTGATTCCCATACCCGGTTCGCCGAGGGCTGGGACGACCAGCTCCTGACCATGTTCCGGGCCCTCGACGACGAACGGGCGGTCATCGGAAGCTACCCGCCGTCCTACCAGCCGGGTTTCGACGGATACCTCAACGACCGGAATCCCAACCGGATGACCATCAGCCGGTTTCATCCCGACGGCAACGCATGCCTCGAGCCGAAGGGCGTGCCCGATTTCGAGCAGTTGTCCCAGGCCTTCCCCGCGCGCTTCGCCAGCGGCGGTTTCATGTTCGCATCCGCCCGGTTGCCGCGGGAAGTGCCGTACGATCCGTTCTTCTATTTCAGCGGCGAGGAGATCGGCTACACCGTTCGGGCCTTCACCCACGGGTTCAACCTGTACAACCCGCACCGGGCGGTCATCTGGCACTATTACACCCGCCAGGGGAGCCTGCGGCACTGGGACGACCACCAGCAGGCGCCCCGCTCCCAGGAACCGGCCCGGCGCCTCCGCCAGCTCCTCGGCCAGGCCGACGAGGGCGTCGGTCTCGGCCCGTACGGACTGGGCACAGCGCGGACGCTGGCGGATTATCGCAACTGGGCCGGCGTGGACGTCTCCCGGAAAATGATCCACCGGCAGGCGCGGGCGGGGGGCATCCCGCCCCACGACCCGAACGATGAGGCCGGCTGGCGGTGCGACATGCGGCGTCACGAGCTGGTCCTGCGCTGGGCGAACGAGCGCCTCGTCCTGCCGGACAATGTGACGTTCGTCGCGGTGATGGTGGACGACCAGCACCGTACCAATTTATTTCGGCGGGATTTCTCCGGGACATCCATCCTCGAGCAGGGCGGCCGGCTCCCGTGCGAGTTCGAGTGCGACCGGCGGAGTCGTCCCGCCAACCTGGTGGTCTGGGCGCACAGCCAGTCCGCCGGCTGGGAACAGCGGTGCCGCGCGGTGTTCGGCGCGTCCTGGGAAACGGTGTCGGCGGCGCCGCGCTGGACGCCGCCGCTGCACAGTCCATCCAGGATGATGTTCGATTTCCAATGGCCGGAATGGACCATTCATCCGTTTGTCTCAACCTCAGGAGGAGGACCCCATGAAAAAAGCCTGGATCAGCGCCCTGCCCCGTGACGAACAGGCGGTGCAGCGGTTGATGGCCGAACTGCAGCAGTTAGGCTACGGGACCGACGGACATTTCTGGACCGACGACCTGGCGAAGATGGCCTGGTCCGGACCGCGCGAGGCGCTGCTGGCCCGCGAGACCGCCGTGTGGGTCATTGTGGGTGCGCCGGCGGACTTCACGGTGCCTTCGGTTCGCTACGGATTGTCGATGCTGTGTCTCAGCATTCAGGCCCATCGCGGGCTCGGCTTCCCCGTCATGCTTGTCTCCACCGGCGGCGCTGTGGACATCGCCACGCTGCCCACTCCGCTGCGGGGCATCGACACCCTGGCGCTGGACACCCCGGCCCTGGGGACCAAGATCGTGGCCAAGGCGGCGATGCCGCCTCCGAAGATCGCTCCGGAATACCGGCTGGATGTGTACGCCGTCCCGGGCATCGGCCAGTGGTTCGAGGTGGGGCCGGCGCCGGGACACACCTGGAAAGGCGCCATGTTCGGCGTGGCCGGCGGAGACGCCACCATCGATACCCACGGCTTCGGCCCGGCCGGGCAGCTGCCGGAGCGGTGCGTCCTGAACTATCCGATGCAGGGGTTGAAGCTCCAACTGGGCGGCCGTGATTTCACGGCCTGGGCCATCCAGAATCCCGTCGATGATCACTCGTCCTATTATCTCCGGGTGAAGGAAGCGCCGGCGGAGATCCTGTTCGGGGCGTTCCCGGAAGAGGACGACGCCGAGGCGTTCACCATCCAGTTGCAGTGACGCCGGGCCGCGTCCGGAGCGCCCGGCGGCGCCGGCGACGACGGACGCTCCCCGGCACCGGAGTCTCCCGTGGATCGCGACAAGCAGAACGCCACCCGGTCGGACGATGTTGCCTCGCCGGTCGAGTGGCCGCCCCGCGCACGGCTGGTGGCGGCGCTGGCGTTGGCGGCGCTGGTGGCGGTGGTGTTCTGGAACGCCCTGCCCAACGGTTTCCACTTGGACGACCAGTACCACGTGGTGGACAATCCCGGGATCCAGCGGGTGTGGCCCCCGTGGCGGCATTTCGTCGAGCCCCGTACCATCTCGACATTGGACCGGATCGTCCAGTACCGGCCGCTGCTTCCCCTCACCCTGTCGTTCAGTTACGCCCTGACGGATCAGGATCCGGCCGGGTTCCGCGCTTGGAACATCGCCCTGCAGGCCGCGGCGGCGGTGCTGGTGTTTCTCTTCCTGCAGGCGCTGCTGGCCGCCGCCGGGTGGCGGACATCGCGGACGGGGATTCGGGCCGACTGGGTGGCCCTGGCGGCGGCGATCTTCGCCGTCCACCCGGTGGCCGGGGTGCCGGTGAATTACATCTGCGCCCGCGACCTGCTGCTGGCCCAGGTGTTCCTTTTTGCGAGTTTGCTGACGTATTTTCGGATGCGCGCACGGGGAGAGACGGCTTGGCGCTGGGCCGTCGTGCTGGGGCTTTTCGCGCTGGCGCTGCTGTCCAAGACCCACGTGGCGGCCGCACCGGCACTGGTTCTGGCGCTGGAATGGACCGTCCTTGGCGAGCGGCTGACCGCATGGCGGCCCTGGGGACGGGCGGCTCTGTACGGCGGCGTGGTGGCGGCGTTTTTCGCCTGGACCCGGTTCGGGTTGCAGTTCTCCGACTGGAACCAGGCGATGGCCGGTTCGTCCGATGCGGCGTCTTCCTACTTGCTGACCCAGCTCCGCCTCCATTGGCTGCATTACCTGCCCAATTTTGCCTGGCCGTTCGCCATCCGCCTAGCGCCGGATGTCGGGCGGGCCACCGGATGGATGGACGTCGCGGCCTGGGCCGGGCTTGCTCTGGTGATCGGCTCCATTGCGATGGCGTTTGCCTGGCGCCGGCGGTCGCCGGCGACGGCGGCGGCGGTGCTCGGATACTGGATCCTGCAGATACCGGAATCGAGCGTGTTTCCTCTGCACCTCGTCGTGTCGGACTACCGGCCATACGCCGGGAGCCCGTTCCTGTTCCTGCTGGTTGCGCTGGCCCTGGCCGCCTGCCTCCGCCGGCCTTGGTGGCACCTGACGGCGGCCGCCCTGGTGCTGTACTTCAGTTTGGCCTCGGTCGTGCTGAACCGGGTGTGGCGCACGGGCGAAACGCTCTGGACCCACAGCGTCGCCCACGGCGGTGACGCCCTGGCCCATCACAACCTGGCCATGAGCATCGCCGAGCGCGACGACCCCCGCGTGCGGCGCCACCTGGAGGAGGCGATCCGCCGGAGCCCCAACTTCGTCCTGGCCCACCTGAATCTGGGGCTCTGGCTCATCCAGCACGGGCAGGTCGCAGCGGGTCTGGCTGAATGTGAACGGGCACGACAGTTTGAGCCGGAATGGGCCCAAACCCACTATTGGCTGGCTAAGGCCTACGGCCGGCTGGGTCGCCGCGCCGAGGCGGCCGCCGCCAGCACCCGGGCGGCGACGCTGGATCCGGACAACCGAATGTACCTCAAGCAGGCGGCCTACGACGCCCAGGCCGCGGGCGACTTTGTCGGCAGCCTGGCGTTTACCGGCCGCCTGAAAGCGCTGGGGATGGAGGATCCGGAGACCCTGTTCCTCGAGGGATTCGCCCGGCAGAAAACCGGTGACCTGCCGGGGGCGGTGGCGGCGTATCGCGCCTACCTGCTGCAGGATCCCCGGCACGCCCAGGTGTTGTTCAACCTGGCCCACGCCCTCATGACCCTGGGGCAGTACCCGGAGGCCGTCATCCGGTTTGAGGAAACACTCAAGCTCCGGCCGGATTACCGGGAAGTTCATCTGCACCTGGCGACCTGCTACGAGCGGTTGAACCGGTCCGAACTGGCCGCCCGGGAGCAGGCGCTCTTCGGATTCCACCACAAAGTCACAGAGAGCACAAAGAGTGAGGAGTAGAGGGTGCGAGCTGAAAGCAAGGCTGTCGTGCTGTTGATGAACGCTCATCTTCACGAGTTCCAGTTTGCGGGGAACAAACCCCGACTATCAATAGACAGCAGCCCAAGGTCCATAAAAAAAGCCCCGCCGGACGGCGGGGCTTTTTCGTGAACGGTCAGGCTGATCGTATCGATCAGAAGGGGGTGATGACACCAACGGCGTAGAGCACGCGCCAGGTTCCGCCGCCGAGGTACTGAAGCGCGACGGCCGCGTCGCGTCCACCGGTGAGATAACCGGAGGTCCCCGCCGTGGTCTGGGGGGCGGAGACGTGGATTTGCGTGCCGTAGTCGGCGGCGAGCATGATCCGGCCGTCGCCGGAGACGCCGGCGCCCACCCAGGACCGGACGCTGTCCCGGGTATGCCAGGTCAGGCCGTAATCCTGCGACACGTGGAGCTGGCCGCTGGTGATGGTGGCCAGCAGGCAGCGGCCGGTGTCGTCGCCGGCGACGAAGCGCCAGTTGGCGGAACCGGTCCGATCGATCCAGCCCGTGCCGCCGTCGTCGGAGGTGTGAATGGGGCCGCCGTCCGCGGCGGCCACCAGCCGGGAACCGTCGGCGGAACAATCGATGGCGCTCCAGTTGTAGGTGGGGCCGACGCTGCCCCAGTTGGCGCCGCCGTCGGTGGAGCGGGCGATCTGACCGCCGTGGCGGACGCCGAGAACGAGGTTGCCGGAGTCGGACACGGCGACGTCCCACCAGGTCTGAGAACCGGGCCCGGTGCGCTCGGTCCAGTTGGCGCCGTAATTGGTGGAGGTGTAGATGTAGCCGGTGTTCACCGCGGCCACCATGTACTGGCCGCTGCCGGAGCAGTCCACCGCGTACCAGCTGCGGGAGCTGTCCCGGCTGGTCCAACTGGCGCCGTAGTCACTGGAAGTGTAAATGTGGTCGCCGGTCACGACCGCGACCACGTACTGGCCGTTGGCCGACATGGCGATACCGGTCCAGTTGCGGGTGCCGCTGGCCGTCCGTTCGGTCCAGGAGGCGCCCGAATCGGCCGACGTGTAGATGTAGCCGCCATAGACCGCGGCGGCCAGATGCGCGCCGTCGCCGGAGGCGGCCACGAAGTGCCAGTTGCGGTTGCTGTCCCGGGCGGTCCACAGGACGCCGGTCCCGTCGATGGGTGAAGTCAGAACGCTCTGGCCGGCGTTCTGGGCGATTTTCCAGCCGCCGGCGCCGAGGCCGGATACCTGGACGATGTCGCCCACGGTGCATTCGGCGGAGAGCGGCAGGGTCACCGTCACCTGGGCGACGTTGTCGGCGAGGTAACCGGTGTTGCGCGCCGCCTGCTGACTGGTGCCGGTTACATGCACCCAGGTGATACCAGGACCCGCTGGTCCTGTGGGCCCGGATGGTCCCGACGGTCCGGATGGTCCGGCGGGCCCTGTAGGCCCGGAAGGTCCAGATGGTCCACTGGGTCCCGACGGCCCGGATGGCCCAATGGGTCCCGTCGGCCCAGACGGTCCGATGGGTCCTGTCGGTCCGGTGGGGCCAATGTCACCCTGTGGTCCGGTGGGACCCGTGGGCCCGATCTCACCCTGAGGTCCGGTGGGTCCGGTGGGACCCGTGGGCCCGATCTCACCCTGAGGCCCGGTGGGTCCGGTGGGTCCGGTGGGACCCGTAGGCCCGATCTCGCCCTGAGGTCCTGTGGGTCCTGTCGGTCCGGTGGGGCCAATGTCACCCTGTGGTCCAGTGGGACCCGTGGGCCCGATCTCACCCTGAGGCCCGGTGGGTCCGATCTCGCCTTGGGGACCAGTGGGACCCGATGGGCCGGTTGGACCTGTGGGTCCCGTCGGTCCGGTGGGGCCTTCGGGTCCTTCCGGCCCGGGCGGTCCCGGCGGGCCGGTGGGAAAATCCACCGTGTGGATCACGATGTACCGGGCCGAGCGGATTGACGTGGTGGGCTCGGAAGCGTAACGCCAGACGACCTCGGCAACTCCCTGGCCCACGAACGGATCGGTCTGCATGGTGATCCGGAGACAAACGCTGTCGCCCGGTTCGAACGCTTTGGTCAGCCCCCGGTATGTCATGACGATCTGGTTGCGGCCGGGATACGCCTGCACGGTGAAGTCCGCGGACCGCAACGTGGCGGAATTGATGTAGACGGCGGGTTCAGCGTAGACCAGTTGACCGCAGCCGGTGTCGAACGTGAATGTGAAGGTGTCGCCAGGTCGGAAGGAGGCGTACCGGGCGAGATAACTGTTGGAGATGCAGAGGAATGCATCGGACGCGCTGTCGACCGGAATGAGCTCGGGTGAGATACTGAAATCAGGAACAGTCCGGACGGTGGGGAGGTCGACCGCCGCCGGGTCGATACCGCCCAGCCCGGCAAGAATGATCAACAGCGCCGCGAGCACGATCCGCCGGGTCGCGCCGCTTGAGACATGAATCCGAGTCATGATGCACCTCGTGTCGATTGCCTGCCGGCCTCAGGAGGTCGGATTGTCGAAACGGAACGTAAACGCGCCGCCCGCATCCACGTCCAGATAGACCGCCGTGGGCATGGCCCCTTCGCTCATCTGGGCCAGCACCTTTTGGGACAACTGGGGCAGGATGTTGCCGTCCAGGATGTACTCGATGTTCCGCGCGCCCGTCTCCACTTCGGTGCAGCGGGCGGCGATCTGCTCCATCACCGCCGGCGTGTAGTCGAGCGCCATCTTGTTGTTCTCCATCAGGGTGCGCTGGATGCGCCGGAGCTTGAGCTCCACGATCCGCTTCATTGCCTCGCCGCGCAGCCCGAAGTAGGGCACGATGGCCATCCGCGCCAGCAGCGCCGGCTTGAAGTGCTTGGACAGCACCGGACGGATCGCACCGACCACCGCGTCCGCCGGCAGCGGCTCGTCGCCGGCGGTCATCTCCTGGATGATGTCCGAGGCCAGGTTGCTGGTGAGAAGGATGATGGTGTTGCGGAAATTGATCTCTTTTCCCTCACCGTCAGTGAGCATGCCCTTGTCGAAGACCTGGTAGAACAGGTTCAGCACGTCCAGGTGCGCCTTCTCCACCTCGTCCAGCAGGACCACCGAGTACGGCTTCTGGCGGACCGCCTCGGTGAGCATCCCGCCCTCGCCGTAGCCGACGTAGCCCGGCGGCGAGCCGATGAGCCGGCTGACGGTGTGGCTCTCCTGAAACTCGCTCATGTTGATGGTGACCACGTTCCGGTCGGAGCCGAAGAGCAGGTCGGCCAGCGCGAGCCCCGTTTCGGTCTTGCCCACGCCGCTCGGGCCGGCCAGCAGGAAGACGCCCATGGGCTGGTTGGGATTCTTGATGCCGGCCTTGGCCGACTTGATGGTCTCGACGATGATCTTGAGGGCGTGGTCCTGGCCCTTGATCCGTTCGGCCAGCCGCTCCTCCAGCCGCAGGATGTTCTCGGCCTCGTCACGGAGCACCTTGCCCAGCGGGATGCCGGTCCAGTCGGAGACCACTTGCGCCACCACGTCCGGGTTGACTTCCACCTGGATGAGCCCGCCGTCGGCCTGCAGGGCGTGGAAGGCCGTATCGGCGGCGGCCAGTTCCTGCTTGAGCGCGTCCTTGTCAGCCGCCGGTTCCCCGCCCAGGGCCGCCAGGCGGCCGCGGATCTCGAGCACCTTCTGGGCGGCCTCTTTCTCCTGCTGCCAGCGGGCTTGCAGAGCTTCGGCCTCGGATTGCAGGGCGGCGATCTTGTCCAGAACCTTGCGGTAGGCATCCTCGTCGACGGCGATGCCATTGTCCCGGTCGCGGTCGATGGCGCCTTTCTCTCGCTCCAGGGCCTGGGCGGCGCGTTCCTTGTCCTCGAGCACGCCGGGTTTGGCGGAAAGGTTGATCTTGATCCGGGCGCAGGCGGTGTCCACCAGGTCGATGGCCTTGTCGGGGAGGAAGCGGCCGGTGATGTACTTGTCGGACAGCTCGGCCGCGGTCCGGATGGCGTCGTCCCGGATGATCACCTTGTGGGCGGCCTCGTAGCTGTCTCGGATGCCGCGCAGGATCAGGATGGTGGTCTCCACGCTGGGCTCATCCAGCTTGACGGCCTGGAATCGCCGGGCCAGAGCGGGATCCTTCTCGAAGTATTTTTTGTACTCGCCCCAGGTGGTGGCGGCCACCGTGCGCAACTCGCCGCGGGCCAGGGCCGGCTTCAGCAGGTTGGCCGCGTCGCTGGTGCCCGCCGAGCCGCCGGCGCCGATGAGGGTATGCGCCTCGTCGATGAACAGGACGATGGGCTTCTCCGAGCCCTTGATCTCGCTGATGACACCCTTGAGGCGGTTCTCGAACTCGCCCTTCATGCCGGCGCCGGCTTCGAGCAGGCCCATGTCCAGGCCCAGCAGGGACACGTTTTGGAGCAGCTCCGGCACGTCACCCTGGACGATGCGCAGCGCCAGCCCTTCCACTACGGCGGTCTTGCCCACGCCGGGATCGCCGACGCAGATGGGATTGTTCTTGCGGCGGCGGGCCAGGATGTCCACGATCTGGCGAATCTCCAGGTCGCGCCCGAACACCGGGTCGATTCCGCCGTCGCGGGCCTTCTGGGTGAAGTCGGCGCAGAAGCGTTTCAGAAATCCGCCATCGGAGGGTCCGGTGGCGGGCTCGGCCGCGCCGCCCGGCTCGCGGGCGGCCGCCTCCGCCTCCAGGGAGCCCTTGGTGAAGGCCCAGAAATCCTTGGCCAGCGATTCGCGGTTGACGGTCTTGAGCAGGTCGATGTAGCGGCCGGAGGCGAAAAAGGCCGGCTTGGCCAGCAGCGCCATCAGCAGCGCGCCCGAACGGATGCGCCGCTCGCCGAAGTCGATGGAGGCGACCATCCAGGCGTCCTGGATCAGTTCGAGCAGCATCGGGGAGAAGACCGGCTTGGACGAATTGCCGGTTCGGAAGTCCTCCAGCGATTCCTCCAGCGCCTTGATCACCCGGCCGATGTCCAGATTGAACTTCTGGCAGATCAACGTGCAGTCGGATCGCGGCTCCTCGAGCAGTTTGACCAGCACCTGTTCCACGGAAACCTCGTAGTGGGTGCGCGACACGGACAGGCCCGCCGCCGCATGGAGGGCGTTGGTGCAAAATGCGTTCATGCGGGTCAACAGCGACTTGATGTCGACGGTTATCATGCGATCCTCCTTGGTTGATTCATCTGCCTGCCGGCGCCCATCCGCCGGTGAGCCGGATGCACGCGGGCCGGGACACGAACCGTTCCAATCGCTGCGGGCAAAGAGCAATCGGTCAATGGGCCATCAGGAGCTGCTCTTCCTTCGCCGACGGCACCTGAAGCAGCACCGTGAGGGGCCGGCTCGCCTGCCGGGTGGAGAGCATCCAGGTGTTGAGGCCCAGCTGGGCCCAGTAGGCGTCGCCCAGGCGGGTGGTCCGGATGTCGCGGGCCCGCAAGGTCAGGCGCAGCTCCCATTCCAGAGGTTGGTCCAGGTAGAACTCGGTCAGCCGGCGAATCTCGCCGAAACCCGGCTGGCCGGGGAGGAACTGGGTGAAGGTGTCGATGTCTACCGGACCGATTTCCACGCGGAATTTGCCCATCCGGTCCTTGATCTCGGAACCCAGGCAACAATCCTCGCCCAGCACGTTGCCCGCGACACCCAGGCGACACCGCTGATCCTCGGGGATTGTGGCGACCCGGGGCACGCACTGGACCACCCGCAGGCTCGGTTCGTCCAGCTGGTCGGCCAACAGGGTGCGCAGGCCTTCGGCGGAGCGGATCTGCAGCGTGAACAGCCCGAGGTAGCGGAACAAGCCCGCCGGATCGTCCACCCGGCGGCGGATCGCCTCCTCGCCCAACCCGAGCAGGCAGCACAGCATCAGCAAGATGTCCGGATCTTTCTTCTCGACCAGGCGATGGAAAAGCCGGTGCTTGCTCCAGCTCATGAAGTAGATCGGGAAGAGCGGGGCGTTGATGATGTCGATGAAATCGCGCATCACTGAACGCCCGTCGGACCGTTCGTTGAGCAGGTCCTCCGTGTAGAATGTGGGCAGGGGTGAACCGGCGCCGTACAAACCCAGGAACGTGGCGGTGATCTGGTAGCGTCCCGAATCGGCTGGCTTCTCCCGGATGGTGGTGATGTCCGTGCCGGGGAAATCGAGTGACAGATGCGGATGGGCCTGGATCATTTGGCGCAGCCGGATATCTTGAAGCGCAGCAGGCTGCTCGGCTTGCACCAGGAGCCGCAACAGGCGCACGGCCTGCGCGAAGGTGAAGCGCGAGCCTTCCCGCAGCAACTGCTGCTTCAGATCAAATGGCGGTCGCCGATCCGCGGTGGCCATGAGAACGATTCTCCGGACAGGGCATCCTTGATCTGGAACTGGCTGTAGCTGTTCATGCTGCAATACACTCCCAGGAACAGCTCCAGTACCGAGCCGAACAGAAACAATCCGCCCAGGCCCGTGAAATGATCCTGCCGGGCGGTGAGCACGACCTGCTGGCCGCGCATCACCTGCCCGCGGAAGAGCCGGTCGGATGGCGTCACAGTGAAATCCACGAGTCCGTCCACCTGCTTGACGTTGGCGCTCACCCGCGCGCGGTCGCGGCCGGCCGGGATGTACTGCCGGAGCATCTCCTGCAGGCCGGCGCAATCCGCCAGCGCCATGAAATTCAGCGACAGGTGCGCCAGCAGGCGCCACAGGGCGTTCTTGCCCAGCACCGGCTCCACCGCCGGCGTCAGCGGCAGGATGTTCCGGTAAGTGAGCAGCTCGGGAGAATCTTCGGTGGGTTTGCAGATGTCGCCGAGCTGTAGTCGCTCGGGCAGAACGCCGTTGGTGCAGGTCAGAGTGATGCTGAGCGTCTCACTGACCAGGTCCGCCGGGTCGCTGGAGTAAGCGAACGACAACATGGTCTCCGGCGTGCCGTCGATGGGGGAACGAGCGCGGATGACCTGATAGACGGCGGCATCGCCGGTCTGACCGGCGGCGGACTCCAGCGGCCTGTAATCTCGCCGGGCCACGCTGCCCTGCCGGAAGCCGGCCACGGTTTCGACGCTGTAGACCTGGTAGTAGCCGGGCTGCCTGGACGCCGGTCGGATGCGGACCTTCTCGGTGCGATGGTCCAGCTGGACCGGTTCGGCTTCCTGCCGGAACAGGTTGATCACCGGCGTCGCGTTCAGGACGAAACTGTCCGGCTTCACGCGCGGGGGCGCCACGGGAGCCGGCATCAGCTCGAAGAGCAGTTCGAAGGCGTTTCCCTTGCCGCGGTCGCGCCAGGCGTCCCAGCCCCGCAATTCAAAAAACAGGAACTTTTCGGGCAGGATGAAGTACTCCTGCAGCAGGCGGTAGCCCCGGAACGCCTGCCGGGGGAAAGCCAGCAGCGCGTTGTCCAGATCAAGACCGACGGCGCGCAGGGCTCCGGGCGGCAGATCCGCCGGCGCGCCGCCGGCAACCGGGACCACGGTGATCCGGCGGAGGTGCCGGCTGAGCAGCAGGAGCAGATCCATCGCCTGGCTCACGCTGTCCGCCAGGAAGAAGCCGAGCCGGGTGGGGCGCCACTGGTCCAGCGTGGGTCCGGTCAGCTCGCAGGCGATGCGGATCCGGTCGGGTTGACCCGGGGCCTGGCGCAGCTCGGCGGCGGTGATTTTCAGCGGATGCGCCTCCACGTCGAAGCAGGTCCGGAACAGGCAGGTGACGCCATCGATGGGCACGCCCGCCAGGGACGTGCCGGCTTTGACGACGACGCTTTCCTGGAGGCCGGGTTTCGGGCTGAAGGCGACCACCGTGGAGGCGGGAACGGGACGGAGCAGGTGCGGGAAAATCAGCTCCATCAAACTGTGAACGATTTCGGGGAAGTCGTCGTCCAGCTTTCCCCGCAACAGTCCCGTAAGGAACGCCACGCCCTCCAGCAGGCGCTCCACATCCGGGTCGGTGGACGGACCGCTGAGCATGGGCGCCAGGGCCGGATGCGCCTTGGCGAACTCCACCGCCAGCTCGCGGAGATTCTGCAGCTCTTCCTGATAGTAGTCGTTGATCACGGCTGGTCTCCGCCTAATCCTGGATCTCGACCTTGCCCTCGGCCATCACCCGGGTTTCCAGCGACACGGGCACACGCTCGTCGCGGGCGAGCCGGGCGTCGATCTTGAACCGCAGCGACAGGATCTCGTCCTTGATCGGGATGAAGGAGATCTGGACATGGCTCAGCCGCGGCTCGTAGCGGTTGATCACCTGCCGGATCACCTTGACCATCTCCTGGGCGGTCTCAGTCAGGGTCTCGCCGGGGATGTTGGTGAAGTCGGGGATGCCGTAATCCTCGGCGATGGGCACGCCGCCCTGCCGCGTGTTGAGCAGGCGCTGCAAGTGACGGGTGATGGATCGCACCTCCCAGGCGACAGGCAGCGCGTCGCGCCCGCTGGGATCCCGCTCGATACGGCTGATGCGCTCCAGCAAACGATCCTGGAACATTCCGCCTCCCGTTCAGGCGAATCGATCCGCTGGCCGGCCGGGACGACCGCCCCGCGGGGGACGGCCGTCCGGTCGGTCCGGATCCTATTTCGGCGCGGTCCAGTCGTCCTCGGCCTCGATGCCGTCAGGCACCCACGTGGCCACGATTTTTTCGTAGGTGAAGGCGATGTCCTCCATGTGGCCGTACGATTTGGTGGCCTGGTCCAGGCAGTTGGGGAAGTAGGTGCGCATGGTGGTGACGATGGCGTTGGCGAGTTTGATGGTGTAGTACTTCTCCTCGGTGCCCTGCGGACTGATGCGGTAGAAGTCCAGCTCGACGGTCTTGAGCTGCTCGCCGCTGCAGAGCGCCTGGAAGAGCTTGGGCGAACTCTTGTCCATCTCCTTGGTGACGGTTACGGGCATGTGGATGCGCTTGCCGGTGGGCAGACCGGTTTGGGGGCTCTTGGGGATCTCGACGGTGTGGTCGACACCCTGGACCAGGATGGTGCCCTCCCGGCCCTTCATCGTGCAGGACCCTTCGATCTTGCCCTGCTTCACGCCTTCGACGAGCAAATGGATTGGAATCGGCATAGTCTCATCCTCCTTGCCAAAAATTTGGGAACAATATCTCGTTCCGCGCACGGCGGAGCGTTCGCACGGTCGGGGCCGCGCCGCGCGGGCGGCTGGCGGGCTATTCCTTCTCCATCTTGCCCACGAGGGACAAAGTGAAGGAGGCGCCCATGTACTTGAAATGCGGCTGGACCTTCATGTCCACCCGGTACCAGCCGGGATCCCCGGCCACATCGGAGACGGTGATCTCGGCTTTCCGCAGCGGGCGGCGGCTGCGGACGCCCGGCGACGGATTCTCCTGGTCGGCCACGTATTGCCGGATCCAGTTGTTGAGCTCCCGCTCCAGGTCCACCCGCTCCTTCCAGGTGCCGATGTTCTCCCGCTGGATCACCTTGAGGTAGTGGGCCAGCCGGTTGACGACGAACATGTACGGGAGCTGCGTGCCCAGCTTGTAGTTGCTCTCCGCGGCCTTGCCTTCCGCCGTGTCGGCGAATCGCTTCGGCTTCTGGGCGGAGTTGGCGGAGAAGAACGCCGCGTTGTCGCTCCCCTTGCGCATGGTCAGGGCGATGAAGCCCTCTTCAGCCAGCTCGAACTCCCGCCGTTCGGAGATCAGCACTTCGGTGGGAATCTTGGTCTGCAGTTCGCCCATGGCTTCGTATTGGTAGACCGGCATGTCCTCGACCGCGCCGCCGCCCTGGGGGCCGATGATGTTGGCGCACCAGCGGTACTTGGCGAAGCTGTCAGTGATCCGCGAGGCGAACGCGAAGGCCGCGTTGCCCCACAGGAAATTCTTGTCGCCGCCGGCGACATCCTCGTTGTAATTGAACGTCTTGGCCGGCTTCGTCGTCTGCCCGTAAGGCAGACGCAGCAGGAAATGGGGCAGGGTGAGGCCGATATAGCGGGCGTCCTCAGACTCACGGAAAGACTGCCACTTGATGTACTGCGGTCCCTCGAAGATGGACTTCAAGTCCTTGAGGTTGGGCAGGCCGGCAAAGCTGTCCAGGCCGAAAAATTCCGAGCCGGCGGCGGCGACGAACGGCGCATGGGCCATGGTGGCCACACTGGCCATGTTCTGCAGCAGGCGGATGTCCTGCGAGCCGGGACCGAACTCGTAGTTGCCCACCATCAGGCCGTAGGGCTGTCCGCCGAACTGGCCATACTCCCGGGTGTAGACCGTTTTGTAGAGGCCCGATTTCGGGATCTCCGGCGCGTCCTCGAAGTCGTCGAGCAACGCCTGCTTCGGGACGTTGAGCATCTCGATCTTGATGTTTTCCCGGAAATCGGTTTTTTCCACCAGGTATTTGAGGGAGCGCCAGGACGACTCCAGCTTCTGGAATTCGGCGTCGTGCAGGATGGCGTCCATCTGGGCGCTGAGCTTCTGGTCCAGGCTGGTGATCATCTCGTCCACCAGACCCTGGGTGACTCGGGCCTCGGCACGCTCGGGTTTGAGCAGTTCGTCGATGAGGGCCTGCACACCCTGCCGGGTGGCGGTATATCCCTCGTCGGAGGGCTTCAGGCGGGTGGCCTGGAGAATCTCGTCCAGCAGGGATGCTTCGCCCTGGACGGTTTCGGCGGCCTGGGGTTGCTGTTTTTTATCCTGTTCGGCCATGAGACCACCTCCTATTCCTCAATTCCCAGTTCTTTCAGCAGGCGCGTCCGGGCGCCTTCGTCCTGGACCAGATCCTGAATCTTCTTGCGGAAGGCCGGGACGTTGCCCAGCGGACCCTTCAGCGCCTTGAGGGCGTCGCGCAGCTCCAATAGCTTGGCGAGCTCGGGCACCTTGGCGATGATGGCGTCCGGTTCGAAATCCTTCATGCTCTTGAAGTCCAGGTTGACGTTGAGCTGGGCGTTGGGATCACCGGACAACTTGTTGGCCACGCCGGTCTGAAACCGGATGTCCTGCGCCTTGAGCACTTCGTCGAAGTTGTCCTTGTCGATGTTGATGGGCTTGCGGTCCTCGATGGGCGTGTCGTCGGGCCGCGAGGTGAAATCACCCATCACAAGAACCTTCAACGGTAGTTCGACCTCCTGCTGGGCGTCGCCGGTGGCGGGGCGGTAGACGATGTTCACCCGCTCCTTTGGCGCTACGGAAGCTTCTTTTGCCATATTGAACCTCCTGTCGAGATTGATTGCCTGATCAGCCGGGGCGGCATCGACCGCCGCCTCACATGAAATCCAGTCCGCCGGCCGGGTCCAGAATCAGGATCCGGTCCAGGACGCTTTCGATCATCGCCTTGTCCGAACGTTCGCCCTGTGCCCGCAGCACCTTCAGGACCACGGTGAGCGCGTCCACCGCCAGCACCGGATCCCAGCGCTCCAGGCGGCAGGTTTCCACGCAGTCCAGGATGTCCCGGGTGTAGGGGGCGGCCAGGCGGGGCTTGTGCGCCCGGAGCACCAGTCGGCACAGCGCCAGTTGCCAGGCGAGCCGTTCCCGGAGCGAGCCGGCCTGGCGGATGTGCTCGTTGAACGTGCCGAGGGCGTTGCCCAGCTGGTTTTGCGCCATCAGTTCCTGGGCGGCGGCCATCTCTTTGGAAACGGCGAGCGCCAGGTCGTCACCGGCGCCGGATGGCGACGCCGGCCGGCCGGCGTCGCCGCCGAAGCTCAGCAGCCACTGTCGGGTGTCGTCGTTGGCAAAGGGGGTGCCGTCGGAAAACGCGAGGTTCTCGATTCCCCGGAACCGCTGCACAAAGGCCTGCGTTTCCCGGATTACTGCTCCCGCCGCCGCGGTGTGCCCCAATTGCTCCAGTCCCTCGGCCGATGACCGGCTCAGGTCGATCCAGAAGAGGAACCGGACCACCGCCGCCTCGCACGTCCGGATGAGTTCCGCCCAGTTTGCGGCGGCGTACAAGTTAGCCAGCTCCTGCACGGTCTGCGGTTCCGGGGGCGGGATGCGGGTCTTGCTCCCCTCGGCCGGAGGGAGAGCCCGAACGGGCAGCCAGGCGGCGATGCGCACCATCAGGTAAGGCACCGGGTCGGCCAGGTCCTTGGCCAGCATGAGCCGGGCGGCGCGGCTGAGGTGATCAAACCCCGCCCGCAGCAGTTGATCGGGATCGGACGCGTCGGGAGCGGCGGCCGGTGCGGGTGCGGTCACCGGGCCGGCGGCGGTCGTCGCGCGCGCGGGGGCCGGCGTACCGGCGGGTGCGGCGGGCGGCGCCGCGCCCGCCACGGCAATGAGATTGGTCACCTGGTCGATGAGCGGCCGGAGAATGGGGGCGTCCTCCATCTTCTCCGCCAGAAAGCGGTCGATGGCCTCGAGGTCATCCCGAAACGCCTTCCGCTCGGCTTCGGGCCACTCCTCGCGGGGCAGGTTCCGGACGGTGGCCTGGACTTTTTCGTACCACCATTCCACGGCGTTTTTTCGTCCGCGCATGCGTCGGATGGGCGGGTACATCGTCTCCCAGAAATTATCCAGCAAATCACGCAGAACGCGCGCCCCGCGGGCGAGGCCGCGGAGCCGGTCCGTATTCAACTGAGCGACCGAGTAGTATCCGGCGACCAGCAGATGTTTAGACTGTCCGGCCAGGATGTCCTGGGCGAGGCGCGCGACCTGACCCCAGTCAACGCCGCTGGCGGCCGATGGCGAGTTAAGTTTGCTCACTTCCGCTTCCAGAGCGGCGTAGGCGGGCAGATCCTGCACGTCAGCGCCAGCCGGATTGCCCGGAGCAATGGGAGTGCGGCCCAAATCTTTCCAGTCGCTCATGCGATCACTTCCCGGCCGCTGCTGGGAGCGGCCAACACACCACAATCTCCGGCGGAACCGTCGTGGGCGCCCGGCGCAACATGCGGATGACGGGTTCGCCGCCGGTGATCCGATACGTCACCCGGATCCAATTGACGCCCAGGTGCCGAAGCCGGGCGGTGGCATCCGGAAAATCCTCGGCCCTGAACACCTGGCTGCCGGTCATGAATTCGGCGAGGAACTTCGAAAAACCGAATCTGCCGGCATAGGTGCGGCTCAGGGTCAGGTCGGGGAACTGAATGGTCAGCGTTGTGTCGCCGCAGCCGTCCGGCGACCACTTGAAGGCGGCGGACTGGGGGTAGTTGTAGTTTTCCAGGCAGGTTTTCGTGTCGCTGCACTGGAGGCACAGGATACAGCCGAGCGGCTTGACGGCGGCGTCGGCATTGGCGTCCATGGGCTGAGCCTCAATCTGAACGAGGTAATCAGCCTGATACTGGAACATTGCCTGACTGCCGGTATTCAGGAATCGGATCCAGTCATCCCGGAACGCGACGGAGCGGCCGGCCATCGTGCGGGGGGCGTAACCGAAGGAGTCCTGGCGGATGAACGGCCGGGCCGTGCTCTGGATGAACTTCCAAACCCGTCCCTCTTTCTCGTCGAACAGCACGCGGGGGAGTTTCTCGGTCTCCACACCGTCCAACCCGCCCATAACCTGCTCGCGCCATTGTTCCTGGAGGGCGCAACCGGTCTCCATCAGGCAGTAATCCAGGACCTGGTTCAGGGGCGCTTCGGCAAGCGGCCAGACGACGGCGGGATCGCCCTGGGTTTCCACCAGTCCGTACAAGGAGCCCAGACTGGCGTGAGCCTGATTGAACGGCGACTTGGCGCCGGGTTCCGCCGCCTGCCCGGGGGTGAAGTTCTCCGGGAAGTAGTCGGAGATCATGTGGAAGCATGTCTCTCGCGAGATGACCGCGGGGGCGATGTGCTGGAGCGCCTCAAGGTAGCCCTTCCAGCTTTTCACTTCGGTCGTCCGGCGCTCGGCCAACCGGGCCTGCTCCGGATCGATTTTCTCCTCGAATTCCCGGGAAAGTTTCTTCTCTTCCTGCTTGAGTTTCTCCACCAGTCCGCCGCCGGGCTTGGCCTGGGGTTGCTGCTCGGCCGCCAGCTTCTGGACGGCCGCGATCTCGACCACCGGCCCCACCCAGGCCGGCGGCAGCGGATCCTCCAGTTGGGTGAGTTCCTGGGCCATCCGCTGAATCAACAGGAAAAAGGGATTCTGGTCGGTGGTCATGAGAGTGGCGAGCCGCTCCCGGCCCCGGGGAGTGTGCATCCCGTCCCGGGCCGAAGCGAAGCCGGCGGCGAAGCGCGTCCAGCTCGAATAGTACTCGGTGCGGTACCACTCCCAGAATTCCTTTTTCTGCTCGGCAATCACCGACGGATCCGCCAGGACGGCGTCGATCTGCCGGATGAAGGCGTCGATGTTCCGGCGGCCGGTGGCGGTGAACGCCCCGGGGACGAACATTGCCAGGTCGTAATCCTGCTCGGGGGTCGGCCAGAAGTTGATCAGATCCACGTCGGGTGAATCGGGGATCCAGCTCTTGACCAGCCAGTGGAGGTTGCTGCCCTTGTGCCGGAGCAGGTGGAGGAGCAGGAGCTGCAACTCCTCGACCTTCTGCTCGCGTTCCAACCTGTCGGTGAACCAGTAGAGGTAGGTGTAGTAAATGTCTCCGAATTTGGCGGCGATCGCCGGCGGCAGCGTGGGGTATTCCAACTCCAGTAGATCGGTGGTGGCGCGGCGGAATTCGTCGACAACCGGGGGCGGCTTTTCGGGGGAAGGCCGTTCGCCGCGCAGGTAGTCCCGGATGAGAGTAATACGGGTCACCACGTAGCCGACGTAATCGGCCATCACCTCTTCAGGCGTGAGCGGATTCACCGCGTCGATGCGCCGACTCAGGGATTCATCCAGCGGAATCAGGAACCCGCCCCGGAAGAGGGTCACGAAATGCGCCCGCAGCCGCTCTTCCAGCCGCAGGCTCTGGTTCAGGCCGAACCGGGGCACCCACCAGTCTCGGTTGGCGGCGCGCATGTCGATGAGCTCCAGCCGCATCCGGTCCAGCATCAGCAGATTGGTCGAGGCGTCCTCGGTCAGTGCCGGCGGATCGTAGAACTCCTCTTTGAACGCGTCGATCGTCTGGACGTTGAGGTGGAAGGCCAGACTCAGCATGCCGCACAGAAAGGCCCAGAGCAGCCCCCAGGCCGCGAAGCCCAGGGTGCGGGTGAGCCGCCGCCACCGGACGAGCTCCGGCAGGGGACGGTACACATACCGGTCGGCGGGGAGCACTTCCTTGAAGATCTCCTTCAGGAAGTAGCCGTCTTCCCGCGTTCCAGCAGGCCGGGCGGCTGAATCCAGTCCCGTGCTCCGGAGAAATTCGCTGACGGGCGGTTCGCCCTGCCGGGCGCTGCTGAAGCAGATGCCGCGCAGCAGCGGGGTTTCCTGGTACGGGTTGTCGCCGAAGACCGCCCGCAGGAAGCGGTTCAAGCCGTCCGTGAGCCGGCTGAACTCCGCGGGGAACAGGAGCGCGCCGGGTTCCGCCTCGGGCGTCTGGTGCACCAGGATGAAGCGGAGCTGGCGCAGCCGCCGCCCCACCGTCGCCATGGCCTGGTCCAGGACGTCTTTCCAGCGGAGCGACTGCTGTTCGTTGATGAATCCCATGGCCTGGGTCAGGCGGTCGGGCGGCAGGTGCCGGCAGAACGGGACCATGCCGTGCACGAGATCCATCTTGGTCACCAGGACATAAATGGGGAAACGGGCGCCGACGACCCGCATGACCTGATCAATCCGCTGGCGGACATCCTCGCCGTCGGCGTGCAGCTTGGCGGAGTCTTCGGCCAGCAGGCGATCGGCGGCGATGGCCACCACCAGGCCGTTGAGCGGCTCGCGCCGCCGGTACTGGGCCAGCAGGGTCAGAAATTTTTCCCACTCCTCGCGGTCGGGGCCCGGATCCACCGGAATCGTGTAGCGGCCGGCGGTGTCCAGGACGACGGCCTGGTCGAAGAACCACCACTCGCAGTTGCGAGTCGCCGCCAGACCGGCGGTGCGGACGGTTTCGGCGAGCGGCGTGCTCAAGGAAGCGTTCTTGATGGCCGAGGTCTTGCCGGCGCCCGATTCGCCGATCACCAAGAACCAGGGCAGCACGTATAGCGGATTACCCCGCTTGCGCAGCTTGGACGTGCGCAGCCGCTCCACGGACTCCTGCCATTTGGTTTGCAGGTCTTGAAGCTGTTCGCGCTCGTGAAGCGGGGCGGCCTGGATGGCGGCCGTGTCCTGGGCGATCACCCGCCGGACGAATTCGCGCTCCCGCTTGCGCATGAAATATTTCCGGATGTACAGGATGGCCACCCATACACCGACCACGCCCAGGAAGATCGCGACGCCGAACCACCAGGGCCATTGCCGCCAGACCACCAACAGGGCGATCGCGCCGGCCAGAATGGCCAGCAGGAAGACATACAGGATGATCTTCAGAAACTTGCGCACAATTCCACTCATCCGGCGGGAGACGTGCCCGCTAAAACACGCTGCTGAAATAATTGAAAATCATGTTGTTCAGCAGTTTATCATACAGGATATACAGGGCGACAAAGATGATCACCGGTGCGGCGCACAGGAGCGCGTAGCACAGGAACGCCAGCGGAAAGCGTCCTTTCTTCCGTTTGGGCGGCGCGGTCGGCCGCGCCTCGGGAAAGAGCTGGGCGGGCAGAGGCAGATCCGCGTCGCCCGCCACCAGGCGCAGGTTTTCGCGGCGGATGTCCGCCAGCCGGGCTTGATCGGCGGGTAAAAAGTAACGTCCCTTGAAGCCGAGTGCGAGACAGTAATCATAGACCTCGCGCACGTCCCGTGATTCGGGCGGCAACCGGTCCAGTTGGTCGAAAAACCCTTCGCCCGCCAGGGTGGTGTGGAACAGGGCGCGCTGCAGTTGGGCCAGTTGCCACTTGTCCCGGTCGGGCCAGTCTGAGCAGAGTACGGTTTCGTCCACCCACGCGCTGACCGCGTAGAGAGCGGCCTGCCATGGGGCGTCCGGCACTCCGGCGGCCTGGCGGGATTGTTCGGCGCGGTCGATCAACCGGTGGAACTGGCGCTCAAGATCAGCCTGGCTGGCCGGCCGCGACTCGGGGCTCCGCGCGAAATAGAGCGTGTAGGTGAACAGCTCGAGGAAATACTCCACCAGCCCGTCTTCGGCCGGAGCGGCCGGGGGTTGATGAGACTCCGAATTGAGGTCCAGCCGGTTGAGAGTTTGCTTCATACACCTACTTGCGCACGACGATCAGTTCCGCTTTGGTGTCCGCGGGCGCGTTGTCCCAATACAGGCAAAAGTTCTGCCGCTTCATGATCTCCAGCCAGTGGCCGTGGGCCTGGTCCAGCCGGAAGTAAAGTGATCCCGGTCGCTTGGGCAGGCCCGGGGGTGGCATCTCGTTGTACTGCATCGGCAGGCCGGGCAGCGCCCGGGCCAGGAGCGTGGGCAGCGCCTCGATGCTGCCGGACTTGGCCAGGTTGCGTAACGCGTCGAGCGAGCGCTGTCGGTCTTCGGCGGTCCGCACCACCAGATAGAACACGTTCCGGCTGTCGAACAGGGTGGCGGGGATGACGCCGCGAAACCATTCGCCCTCACGGACCAGATCGATGATGCCTTCGGGCCCCACCAGGATGGCGTTGAGAAGCTCCTCGATCAGCGTCTGCGCTTCCTCGAAGCATGGACCGGGATGTTCGTGGTCGTAATCCGGAAGCAGGACGCGGCCGTCCGGCAGCCGGCCCAGGGCGTTGACCCGGTCGGAAAACGTGCTCAGCTCGCCCACCAGTTGCCGGAGCAGGCCGTAGAACGTCCATGGGTGCACGGTGGACGTCTCGGTGAGATGGTGAAGCGACGGCAGGTAACGGTTCAGGGAGCGGAGCGCGAGCAGGAAGACCGTGTAACCGCCTTCAAATTCTGCCGTCTGGGCCTCCCGCGGCATCTTGTATTCTTCCAGACTCCGCGTGCGCGCCGCGACCAGCTCCCGGATGTTCTTGGCGATCTGCAACAGCACCGGCGCGGCGTTGAGCACCACCGCGGGCGGCGCGAAGCGTTCCGACAGGTGCACGCCGCTCCGGTCGCTGACCAGCTCCGCCACCGGCAGCAGGTGGTAATCACCGACGCTGGGGACTTCCGACTCCCAGAATATCTTCAGGGCGTACTGCATCAGCCGCACGTGGGCCGTGGGACCGCTGTGGTGCATGTCCTTGATTTCTTGGGGGACGATGTGGCAGGCGAGGCGGGTATTGACCTTGCCGATGTCACCTTCCTGTTCGAGCACCGTCACGTTTTCTTCGGAAGACTCCCACTTGCGTAGGCCCAGGTAAACCTTGAACGGACGCTCGGTATCGGTCCAGGCCGCCTTGAAAGAGCGCGCCTGGATCACGCCGTTGCCCGGCAGCGTCACCCAGGTTCCGTCCTGGAAGACGAACGAGCCCTCGGCCAGATCGAACGCCTGATTCAGCAGCAGGGGTTCGTCCACGCGCCACGACGCGGCGCCCCAGGCGTACGGCTGGACGAATTGCCGGAACGGCTCCAGGAGGGAGTGGAAATAGCGCTCCTGCAACTGGAAGTGGTGCGGCTGAAGAAAGAGACCCTGGTGCCAGAAAATGGGTTTGTTCGCTTGCATGGGCTCACTCCAACTCGTCGTATGGGTCGATTTCCTGCGGGGCCCGCGGACCCAGGAACAGGTGGACGCTGAGATGATCCACCCGGGCGGAGGTTTTCCGAAAGATCTTCCCGTGGTGCTCGATCAGGACCGGAATGTTCAGCAGGCGGGTGACCACGCCGGGCGTCAACTGGTAGTAGCCCGCCACGACACCCACCCATTGGGCGTTTTTCGCCCGCGCCAGGGTGAGAGTGTTCCGTTCGCCGGGCTGGATGAAAAACCGGTTAGCCGCGGCAACGGTCGCGTCATACGGCTGGGCTTGCAACAGTTTCTGCAGGCCGTCGGAAGACTGAGCCAAATGATTGAAACTGTTGATATCCGTCAACTGATAGATCGCCAGCACGGTGGCGTGGGCGCTGCCGTCGTAGGTGTTGAGCATCGGGTCGGCGAGGTAGGTGAGCTGGATGGCTTTGGGTTCGAACCGCCAGTCGGGCGCCGGCGGAGGCGTGACGTTCTTTTTGCAGGCGCACACGCACAACACGAGAAGCAGACCCAATCCGGCGAGTCTTTGGTGGACAACGACGCGAGCGATCACAGAATATCCTTGAGTTAAATGTATATACGGATTAACTTTAAATCAACACACCCTATTCTGCAATACTATTTTCTAATCGATCAGCGGCTTGAATTTGAACTCCGAGCCGGGCGTGAGACGGACGCGCTCCTGAGTGTATCCCCGAAGCAGGCGAAGAAGCGGCTTGACTTCATCCGGATAGGGCAGCATCCGGTCGAATAGAAACTGATGGTTTGAAATGATCTGACCCCGCTCGTACAGGCGTCGGTAGAATACGCGGTTGGCGTCCTCATCGAGGCTCAGGGACGAACCCTTGAGGGATACGCCGGCAAAGAGTCCCTTGCTCAGGCAGTACGCGAGCACTTCGGATCGCAGATGGAAATCCGTGCCCGCTTCGGCATAGCGGCCCAGGGGGCCCACGGCCAGGCCGGCATCCACCCCCAGCGTGAACTTGTTACGCAGGATCGCCTCCAGCCCCTGGCGGCGGTTGATGACCAGCACGAGGTCGACGAACTGCCCGCCGGCCTGGAAGCCGATGTCGCCGCCGCGGAGCTGCACGAAACACGGGTTGCTCCAGCGGCCGTCCGGCGAGTGATGGATCAGCACGCCCCGGCCGTAGTTGCCACCGATGAAGAACGCCGCCTTGGTCATGCGGGGGATGATGACCAGCCCGTCGCAATGGTCCAGCAGGCCGGTAGGGATGCCGCTCTCCTTGATGGTGACGACATGCTGCATGACGCGGGTGGCGTGGTTGACGCGGTTGACGATCTTCGGCCGGTCCGCCGCAGCCCAGGCGGCCGTGATGGCCGTCCACACCAGGAGGAGCGAGCCCAGCCAGCGGCCGGTGCGGATTCCATGGCGACGATCTGCGAATGAAGGAGTCATGGCGGACATTATAGCCGCTGGACCCCGGCGAGGGCAACGATTCCCGGGGCATGGCCCGGTGGTTGACGGCGATTTACTTTTTTGCGGTTGCGGGCCGCCAGGCCGCCGGTTCGAATTTCAGGCTCTGCCAGGCGGCATCATCAAAACGCACCGCATAGGCGTATTCACTGTTGCGGACGATCCGCTGCCCGTCGGCCGCGGAGCCGAACAGCAGCGTGATGCCGGCTTTGTTCTCCACGTCGAGGATGGCGCGCGCGGCGGGCGGGGTCAGTCCGAGCCGGGCGGGATCGGGGGCGTCCACGAACGCCGTCGCTTTCAGGTCCCGCAGGCGGCCGAGGAACTCGTCCACCCGGGCGCCGTCGAGAGGCGCATCCCCCCCCTTCCGCTTCCAGGTCCACCCGCCGTCCTTGTTCTTGGCGAGCACGGTCTTGACGTCTCCGGTTTCCCAGGTGACGCCTTTCACCTCGAACGGGTAAAAGCGCGCCACATCGTGACTGCGCAGCGTGTTCAGCGGCTTGTCCAGAGCGGTGACGGCGGTCTGGGGCAGGGTGAAGTAATCGGCTCGGGTGACATTCAACGCCAGCACCTGGCCTGGGTTGGACGGGAAGGGGTTGGCCGCGCCGATTTCGAGTACCTGTGGCTCACCTTTGTCCAGCGTGACGGCGACGCGGTATCGGACCGGGCCGAAGGCCTTTTTCAGCCCGGCCGGTTCGGCACCATCGAGGTGGTCCTGCACGCGCAGCTCGCTGCAGTGGCGCAATATGGTCTCGAGCTCGTTGTCGTCGGCGGGTCCGCCGACAGGCGCCTCGATGAACCAGTTCCAGTCCTTCTTGCGGAGTTGGATTGCCCCGGCGGGCCGATCCAGATGGAGGGATGTGGCGGCGTACATGTCGAACTTCATGGCCGCGGCCTCGCGCAAGCGGTCGAGATCGGCGGTGAACTTGTCGCGGGAGTGGCCCGACACCAGGTAGACCTTCGGGTCATTGCCGCGCCGGGCGAAATACGATCCGCCGGAGAAATTCGGCGCGCCCAGTTCCAGCTTGTGCACCGCGCCTTTTTCCACCTCGAAGGTGATCACCAGCTCGGGATTGCTCAGTCCATATTGAGCGGGATTTGCGGGACGCTCCTCCACCACCCGTTCATAGTCGAAGGCGGAGAGCGCCAATGCCAACCCGTTCCATTCCTCCTTGTTCCCTTCGGCCGGAACCGGCTGTTCAATGGTCCATTTTTTGTCTCCACGGACGGCGGCGACGGCCTCGCCGTCCCGGACCAGGGTGATGCGGCTAATTTTGCCCTCTTCCACCTTGAACAGCCGCTTGTTATCGCCGGCCTCGTCGGACTTGGCGCCGTTCTTGTCAATGAGCAGGACGACGGCCAGCAGCAAGGCGCAGAGGACAATCAGGACGAGCGTACCCTTGAACTTCATCGCTTCCTTCTCCGGATGACGCGCACCACGACGCCGATCACCAGGGGGATCAGCGGCAGCAGCACCACGGAGAAATAGAACATCATCTTTTCGTGCGCCGCAGTGAGCATGACCCGCTTGTCTGCGGGGTTCTTGGGGCGGATCGAGATGAGGTTCTCGTCCACCGAGAGCCAGTTGACGCAGTTGAGGAAAATGTCGCCGTTGAACTGGGTGCCGAAGTAGGCGTTGGCGGCGAACTCGGAGTCGCCGATGGCGACCAGGCGAGAGACCTTTTTATCGGCGTCGGCCGCGTCGCCGGTCTTGAATTCACGCTCCGCCGCCAGCCCGATGGTCACCGGGCCGCGGGTGTCCAGCCCTTCGTTGAACTCGGCCTGGCCGGTTTTGTCCAGGGCCGAGAAATCGGTTTCCGCCCAGCTCTCCTGATCGGTCTCGAGCACTTGCCGGACCGTGACGCCGGCGGGTGCGGGAACGATTTCCGCCAGGGACCGGACGAGGGGGAACACGGACATTCCGCGCATGCCCCGGGTGATGGGGTGGTCCGGATAGTGCGTCACCAGTGGAATGCCCGGGCTCGAGCCGAGCAAGCGGTTGATGTTGCTGGTGTCCAGCACCAGGTCGTTGCGCGGCTGAATCCCCCACTCCGCCAGCAGCGGTTCCAAAGTCGCCGCCATGGGATCAATGAGCACCAGCAGCGCCCCGCCCTTCCGGGCGTAGTCCCGGATCCAGTCGAGCTCCTGCGGGAACGGTTCTTTCTGGGCGCCGGCGACGACGAGCACGGTGCAGTCCTCGGGCACGCCCTGCTTCTGCACCAGATTGACGCCGACCACCTCGTAGCCGTCCTTCTTGAGCGCTTCGGCCAGGATGGTGTAGCCGCGCTCCTGGGCGTCGGCGATGGATTTTTCGCCGTGGCCCTCGACAAAATAGACTTTCCGGGTACGGCTCTGGGTGAGCTTCAGGATGGCCGAGGTCAGTTTGGCCTCGTCGGCGGCTTCCACGAGTTCGAACCGTTCGCCGCTTTCCAGCACGATGGTGTTGTAGCTGCGGACGCCGTATTTCTGGGCCTTGTCCAGGTTGCGGTCGGGATCGAGCACCTGCCACCGCAGCTTGTCCGTGGCCGACTGGTACTCCTTCAGGAGGTCGGTGACCTGTTCAGACGCCCGGTCGGCGAACACATAGGCCTGGATGGGGTTTTTGAGGCCGCCCACGATCTTGCGGGTCTGGTCGGACAGGGAGTAAAGCTTGTCCGGAGTGGTGTCCAGCCGCTGATTGTGCCGGACCACAAGCACGTTGGCCAGGCCGAGCACCGCCAGCAGAACGGCGATCGAGATGAGGAAATTGCCGCCGTGCAACGCTTTTCGGGTGCGGAGGGCGTGCACGAGTTCGGCCTGGTTCAGGATCGCGCCGGCCAGCAGCAGGACGCCGCCGGCGATGAGCACGTAGAGATGGAAGGGGAGCCAATCACCCACCACGCTGTAGTGGACGAGCGCCGCCACGGCGAGCGCCAGGCCGACCCAGGGGCAGGTTCGTTTCAGGTAGTCCAGCATCTCAACCCCTCCACCGCAGAGATTCCAGCGACCGGTACGTCAGGAACACACCGAAAACGGTCACGCTCAGGAAGTACACCCCGTGGGCCAGATCCAGCACACCCTTCTGGAAATCCTCAAGATGGCGCAGGGGCGACAGGTAGGCCAGGACGCCCGAAACGCCCTCGGTGCCCGACTGGGTGAACACGTTCATGAACCAGAGCAGCAGCACCAGCACAAAGGTCAGGATGGCCGCGATGATCTGGTTTTCGGTGAGCGACGAGAGGAAGTTGCCGAGACTCAGCACCGCCGCCATGAACAGCACCAGACCCAGGTACCCGACCAGCAGGGGGATCAGGTCGGGTGGCTCGCTCAGGAACAGCGGCACCATCACCAGAGCGGAACCGGCGAAGAGGATCAGGCCGAAGGCGAGGTTGGCCAGAAACTTGCCGAGAATGATCTGCAGATTGGTGAGCGGCGAGGTGAAAAGCAGCTCGTACGTCCCCTTCTTTTTTTCCTCGGCGTACACGCCCATGGTGATCAGCGGCACGAGGAAGAGCAGGACCGTGCTCAACCAGCCGAAGTAGTAGCGGACCACCATCTGGGGAACGTTCACCGCCTGGTAGCCCATGCCCATCGCGGTCTCGCGGACCAGGTCGGAAAAAATCAGGTAAAACACGAAACCCGAAATGAGCAGGAACAGAGTCAGCGTGACGTAGGCGATCGGCGAAAAAAAGTAGCTCTTCAGCTCTTTGACGAACAGGTGGATGGTGTTTTTCATTGTCCGGCCTCCTCCGGGGCGGGGGACTCGGGGGCGGGATCGGCGGGCGCCGCTTCGGTCTCCACGGGGGTCTCGCGGTGCTCATCGGTGATCAGTTCCAGGAACACGTCCTCCAGCGTGGCGCGGCTCGGCGTCAGCTCGTGCAACTCCAGGCCCGCCTCCACGATGCGGCGGGCGAGTTGCGGCGGCCGGCCGGGGTCGTCCAGCGGCACCGTCACGCGCCACAGGCCGCCGTCTTCGCGCTGGACGGCGCCGGGGCCGGGCAGGCCTTCGGCCGCGAACAGCGCCTGCACCGTCGCCTCGTCCCCGCCCACGCGGCACAGCAGCGTTGCCTGGCCGGCGGCGGAGACAGTCAGATTCTCCGGCGTGTCTTCGGCCACGATGCGCCCCTTGTTGATGATGACCACCCGGTCGCACACCTGGCTCACTTCGGGCAGGATGTGCGAAGAAAGGATGATGGTGTGATCGCGCCCCAGGCCCTTGATCAGCTCGCGCACCTCGCGGATCTGCGCCGGGTCGAGCCCGATGGTGGGTTCGTCCAGCACGATGACCGCGGGGTCGTGCACGAGCGCCTGGGCCAGGCCCACCCGCTGACGATAGCCCTTGGACAACTGGGCGATGAGGCGGTGACGCACGCTCTCCAGTCCGCAGCGGCCGATGATCCGCTCCAGCACGGCCGGCTGGTCCGCCTTGGGCACGCCCTTGATCCGGGCCACGAACTGCAGGTATTCGAACACGGTGAACTCGGGGTAGAGCGGGACGTTTTCGGGCAGATACCCGATCTGGCGTTTCACCGCCACCGGCTGCTCGAACACGTCCAGGCCGCCCACCCGGCAGACGCCCGCCGTCGCGGGCATGTAGCCGGTCAGAATGCGCATGGTCGTGGTCTTGCCGGCGCCGTTGGGGCCGAGAAATCCAAGGATCTCGCCGCGCTGGACCGTGAAGCTGACGTCCTCGATGGCTTTGAAATTGCCGTAATATTTGGTGAGTCCGGATACTTCGATCACGTGCCCTCCTGGCGTTGGTCTGAAGAGAGTAAGTACGCTCGCTCGCGCGTCCGGTTTCAAAGCCGCCCAATATAGCCGAAAATCCCGGTGATGTAAAGGCGGTGGAAGGGTTTTGTCCGTGGCCGGCGAAATGCCGATTGATTGACGGGTGGCCATCCGCTAGACTAACAGTCCGGCGGCTTGGCTGGTCGCCGAGCTCCCCGCTCAGGAGAAACGTGCATGACCGTCTCCGTCTGTTTCCGCCGGGCGTGCCCGGAAGCGCGCGGCCTGCCGCGGCTGGCCGGCACGGTCCGCCGCCGGATCGCCGGGTGGCGGCTCACCCTGCCGGTCCCCGTGCCCGCCGTCGGCTGCGGGGTGCTGGGCATGGTCTGCGCCACGCGCACCATCCGCCTGGGCGAAATCGCATCGCGCCTGCTGGAGAAGTTGGAGTACCGGGGGTACGACTCAACGGGCCTGTGCGTCCAGGACGACGGGCAACGGATCGTGCTCAAGAAATCGGTGGGTGCTCCGTCCAACGTGGTCAAGGCGCTGGAGCTGGAAACCCTGCCGGGCCGCCTGTTCTGCGGCCAGGTCCGCTGGGCCACCTTCGGCGCGGTGGACGACCTCAACGCCCAGCCGCACCTGGTCGCGTGCAAGACGCGGATCTACGGCGCGCACAACGGCAATATCACCAACTGCGAATCCCTCAAGGACGACCTCCGCCTGGAGGGACATGTCATCCTCAGCGACAACGACGGGGAAATGCTGGTCCACACCATGGAGCATTTCTTCTTCCTCAACCTGGAGAAGCACCCCGCCGGCCGCCGCGAGGACCGGGCGGTCCGCCGGGCCTGCATGATCGAAGCCATCCGCCAGGGGAGCTGCAAGATCCGCGGCTCGTACGCCGCCGTGATCGTGGACCCGGTGCTGGAGGAAGCCTATGCCATCAAGAGCGGCAGCTCGCTCTACGTGGGCAAGGGCGCCGACGACACCGGCGATTTCATTCTCACATCGAGCGACCTGTCGGCGGTGCTGAGTCTGACGCGCATCCTCATCCCGCTGTCCGAAGGAGAGTTCATCCACTTCGACAACGCGGACTGGACGGTGTACTCGCTGACCGATCCGCACCTGGCCGAGCGGCGGCCGCCCAAACGGTCCAAGCTCCGCGCCCGCGACATGACCCTGCGCCCGCCGTTCCAGTTTTTCATGGAGCAGGAGATCGCCGCCCAGGGCGAGGCCGCCGCGGAGTTGATCGAGCTGTTCTACCCGGGCGACGGCGTCCGCGAGGAGCTGTTCGCCCGGTACGACGGCATGCGGGACCTGGTGTTCCACGTCCGCCAGACCATCCGCCAGGCCAGCTTCCAGACCGACACCACCCGCCTCCTCGGCGACTTGCGGGCGCTATTCGGCGGCGACGAGTTCCGCCGGCTGGAGGCGGCAGCGGGCGCCGACGGCCTGTTCCGCCGCTACGCCGCCGCGGCGCCGGAGACCCGCCCGTTCGCTTCCATCGAGGAGGGCTTCCTGCAGGAGATGCGCCGCCTCACCGGCGGGGAGTGGCGGGACCGGCTGATGCTGGTCGACACCTTGTTCCAGTACAAGCATCGTTACTCGCTGCATGGCTGGGTGGAGCGATTTGCGGCGGAGCTCGAAGCGCACCGCGGTCGGCGGATCTACATGGTGGCGTGCGGCTCGTCGTACAACGCCGCGCGGGCCGGAGCCGCCATCCTGAACCGGCTGGCCGGCATCCCCGTCGCCTGCATGCTGCCGGGCGAGTTCCGCAGCGAGGCCCACGAGTCCATTGGTGCCGATGACCTGTTCATCGGGATCTCCCAGAGCGGCGAGACGAAGGACCTGGTGGACATCTGCAACGCCCTGGCGGCGCGCGGACCCGTCCGGCGGTTGATGATCGTCAACAACGTCAACTCCACGCTGGCCCAGGAAAAATGCGATTTTTACCTCCCCGTCTTGTGCGGGCCGGAGATCGCCGTGCCCGCCACCAAGAGCTTCACCAACCAGCTGGTGCTGCTCTTCGGGTTGGCGCTCAAGTGCCTGGAGCTGCGGGGGGAGACCGGCGCCGCCTACGCGTCGGCCCGTCAGCAGTTCCTTCGGATTCCCCAGCTCCTCGACGAGACCCACCGCCAGGTGCGGCTGCGCGTCCGGGAGCTGGCCGAGGAGATCTACCTGAGTCCGTCGGCCCACATCCTATCCGCCGCCAACGTAGGGCTGGCCCGGGAGGGCGCGCTGAAAATCCGCGAGGTGGTCCTGAACCACACCGAGGGCATGGAAGCGTCGGAATTCAAGCACGGCCCCAACACCATCCTGGGAAAAAATTTCACCTTCGGACTGGAGCAGCTGCAGCACGGCCTGGCGGATTTCGCGCGGCTCTGCGCCGCGCTGGCGGACCGGGTCGACCGCGGCGAGCTGCCCCCGAAGGCGCTGGCCCCGCTGGCGTCGGCGCTGGCCGATTTCCTGGTGGAGCGCAGCCGGCCGTTTCATCTGCGCCCGGAGGAGGAAGCGGCGCTGGCGCCGCTTTTGGCCAACGATTTTTACTCCGCGCTCTTCGCCCCGTACCCGTTACTCTTCCTCACGGCGCCCACCCGGCGGGACGTGGAGCTCACCATCTCCCAAATGAACACGCACAAGATCCGCGGCGCGTCGATCTACGTCATTGCCGAGGAAAACGAGGATCTGCGCCAGGCGGCGGTCCGCGCACCCGCCGACGCTCCGGGCTACCGGAGCTACTACCTGACACTGCCCCGCACCGACAGCGAGTTCCTCTACCCGTTCTCCGCCATCGTCGCCCTGCAGTCGCTGGCGCTGGAAATGAGCGTCCTGAAGATGAAATACCTGAACCGGCTGCGGATCCCGATGCACGGCGTGCACCCCGACGTGCCGAAGAATGTCAGCAAGTCGATCACCGTGGACTGAGACATCCGGCGGAGTCACGAATCCCATGAGCCAACCGTTCGTCCATCTGCATGTGCACACCGACTACTCGCTGCTCGACGGCGCCTGCGCCGTCGACCGGCTGGTAGCGAAGGCCGCCGCCTGCGGGATGCCGGCCCTGGCCATCACCGACCACGGCAATCTGTACGGCGCCGTGCACTTCTACGAGAAGGCGAAGAAGGCCGGCGTGAAGCCCATCATCGGCAGCGAAGTGTACATCGTCTCGGGCAGCCGGCATGAGAAGACGCGGGCCAGCGAGGACAGCTTCCACCTCATCCTGCTGGTGAAGGACCGGGAAGGCTATCAAAACCTGTGCCGCCTGATTTCCCTGGGCTACCTGGAGGGATTCTACTACCGCCCGCGCATCGACTTCGAGCTGCTTCGCCGGCACGCCCGCGGCCTGATCGGCCTGTCCGCCTGCCTGGCCGGGGAGATCCCCACATGCCTCATGGCCGGCAACGAAGCCGGTGCCGAGGCCGCCGCCCGCCGCTATGCGGAGATCTTCGGCGACGGCAACTTCTACCTGGAACTCCAGGATCACGGCCTGCCCGACCAGGCGCCGGTCAACGAGGGGCTCATCGCGCTGTCCCGGCGGACGGGCATCCCCCTCGTCGCGACAAACGACTGCCATTATCTCGAACCCGCCGACGCCCTGGCCCACGAGGTGCTCGTGTGCATCCAGACCGGCAAGCTTCTGGCCGACGAGAACCGGATGGAATTCCAATCGAAGGAATTCTATGTCAAAACCGCCGACGAGATGGCCGCCCGTTTCGGCCACGTGCCGGAGGCGCTGGCCAACACGCTCCGGGTGGCCGAGCAGTGCCGGTTCGAGTTCGACCTGCAGACCCGCTACTACCCGCGCTTCGACATTCCGGCCGGTTCCACCATCGACGACTATTTCGAACAGGTCACGCGCGCCGGCTTCGCCGAACGGCTCAAGTCCATCGAGACGGACATCGCCGCCGGCCGGACCCGCCACACCCTCGACGAGTATCACCAGCGGCTGGAGTACGAGATCGGTGTCATCAAGCGCCAGGAGTTTCCCGGCTACTTCCTCATCGTGTGGGATTTCATCCGCCAGGCCCGCGAGCGGGGCATCGCCGTGGGGCCGGGCCGCGGTTCGGCGGCCGGCAGCCTGGTCGCCTACTCGCTCCGCATCACGGATCTGGACCCGCTGCGGTATGACCTGCTGTTCGAGCGGTTCCTCAATCCCGAACGCATCTCGCCCCCCGACATCGATATCGACTTCTGCGCCCGGCGCCGCGAGGAAGTCATCCGTTACGTCACCGAGAAGTACGGCAAGGACTGTGTCTGCCAGATTGTCACGTTCGGCACCATGAAGGCCCGGGCGGTGGTCCGCGACGTGGGGCGCGTCCTGGGCATGTCCTACACCGACGTGGACCGCATCGCCAAACTCATCCCCGACGAGCTGAACATCACCCTGGAGCGGGCGCTCAAGGAGGAGCCCCGCCTGCAGGAGGCCATCGACGCGATGGCCGAGCGGAACCCCGAGGTGCTGCGGCTCATCGACATCTCCCGCCGCCTCGAGGGGCTGAGCCGGCACAGCTCCATCCACGCCGCCGGCGTGGTCATCGCTCCGCAGCCGCTGGTGGACATCATCCCCATCGCCACCCGCGGCGAGGGTGAGGTTCTGACCCAGTACAACATGAAGGACATCGAGAAGCTCGGCTTCCTGAAGATGGACTTCCTGGGGCTCATCACCCTCACGGTGATCCAGGATACCCTGCGGATGATTCAGACCAACCACGGGCTCGACCTGGACATCGACCATATTCCCATCGACGACGCGCCCACCTACCAGATCTTCTGTGAAGGCCGCACCGCCGGCATCTTCCAGTTTGAAAGCTCGGGCATGCGCAACTACCTGCGGCAGCTCAAGCCCAGCCGCATCGAGGACCTGATCGCCATGAACGCCCTCTATCGCCCCGGCCCCATCAAGGGGAAGATGGTGGACGAGTTCATCCGGCGAAAGAACGGCGAGAGCACCAGCCAGTATATCGTCCCGGAGCTCGAGCCGATCCTGAAGGACACCTACGGCGTGATCGCCTACCAGGAACAGGTCATGCAGATCGTGTCCCGCCTGGCCGGCTTCACCCCGGGCGAGGCGGACACGCTGCGCAAGGCCATGGGCAAGAAACAGCAGGACGTGATGAACAAGATGGAGGGGAAGTTCGTGGTCGGCTCCATCGAGCGCGGCATCAAGCCCAACAAGGCCAAGGAGCTGTACGAGCTGATGCGCGGTTTCGGCGAGTACGGGTTCAACAAGTCGCACTCGGCTGCCTACGCCTGGGTCGCCTACCAGACCGCCTACCTCAAGGCGCACTACCCGAACGAGTTCATGGCGGCGCTGCTCACCAGTGAAAAGAACGACACCAAGAAGGTGGTGAAGTACATCTCCGAGTGCAAGCAGATGGGCATCCGGATCCTGCCACCATCGGTGAACCGGAGCGAACTGGATTTTCTGCCCACCCGCGAGGGGATCCGGTTCGGTCTCGGAGCGCTCAAAAACGTGGGCGAGACGGCCATCCAGCAGATCCTGAGCGCCCGCCGCGCCGGCGGGCCGTTCAAGTCATTGGCCGACTTCTGTTGCCGGGTGGATTTGCGTCAGGTCAACTCACGCGTGCTGGAGAGCATGATCAAGGCCGGCGTGTTTGACGAGGTGGGCCGCAGCCGGGCGCAGCTCATGCAGGGTCTGGAGCGGACCATGGCGTTCGCCCAGAACCGCCAGCGGGACCGGAGCCTCGGCCAAAAGAGTCTCTTCGGCGGGATGGACGGCGGCGATGACGCCACCCTGGCGGGGCCCGAACCGGAGGCGGACGTGCCCGAGTGGGACGAGAAGACGATTCTCTCGTTCGAGAAGGACATCATGGGCTTCTACATCTCGGGCCACCCCCTGAACGAGTACGCCGACTTCATCGGCCGTTATACGGATTTCACCCTGGACCAGATCACCGAAAACCTGATCGACAAGCGGGTGCGCATCGGGTGCGTCCTCAGCGAATTGCGGTACAAGAAAACCATGAAGAACCGGGAGCAGATGTGTGTGGGACTGCTCGAGGATCTGACCGGCACCATCGATTTCGTGGTGTTCCCGAAGGTTTTTGAAGCACACGAAAAACTCATCCAGCCGGACCGGCCGCTGCTGGCCATCGGCGTGGTGGACCAGGAGGAGAACGGCAACCTGAAGGTGGTGGTCCGGGAGCTGTATCCGCTGGGGGGCGCCAAGGACCTTCAGGTCAGCCTGATCCGCCTCGAGCTGGACCTGGAGAGGATCTCGGAGCAAAACGCCGTGGAGCTCGCTGACCTGCTGGCCACCCAGCGGGGCGACTGTGGCGTGGAGATCCTGCTCCGGCGGCCGGAGGCAGGGATTGCCTGGCTGGAGGCGAACGAGTTTCTCAAGATCCGGTGGTCGGCGGAGCTCAAGCTCCAGATCGAGGCGCTGACATACCCGGGCGCCGTTCAGTACATCGCCTGACCCCGCGACGGCGGATCGGCCCGCCGGTCGCTGCGGCTGGCCCCATCAGCCGGCGCTGGCGGACCGATGCCGGCCTCCGGCCCATGATATAATCCGGATATGCCCGTTCCGCCCGCACTCATGTTCGGAGTGTCCGCTGCTGCGCTGATCCTGGCGTTCCTGCTGGACCTGCTCATCGCTGCCCGGCTGCGGGCGCATCTGCGCCGGGAGCTGGACCCAGCCCAATCGGCCGACCGGACGGATGTCGAGCCGGCCGACAGCGGGCGGATCGCGGGCCGGGCCGTAACCATGTCCGGCACGCCGGAACCGCTGATGCTGCTCCTGGCGCTGGCCATGCGCCCGTCGATCCCGCTGGATACGCTGCTGGCCGTGCGCCGGGCCTGCCTGAAAGTGCCCGGTCTGGCGGCGGCATGCCGGCTGGCGCCGTTCTGTCCGCTTTTTGAGCTGATGTTCGCGACCTTGACCGCCGGCCTGCTGGGTGTCCACGGGTGGAGCGAGACCTTCCGGCACGCCCTGCTGTTTCTGACGTTCGCCCTGCCGCTGGGTTGGGTGTCGTGGCAGGATGCGGAGAACTGCATCTCCCCGGCTGTTTTCACCGTCGGCGGAGCGCTGGCGGGTTTCGCCGCCGCCTGCGCTTCCCCGTCGCGGGGATTGCCGGCCGGTTCGCTGGAGGCGCCCCTCGACGCCCTGGCCGGAGCCGTTCTGCTGGGCGGCGGCAGCTGGCTGATCAGGCGGCTGTACATGCGTCGGCGGGGATTCGAGGGTCTGGGGCTCGGCGCCGTCAAGACCCTGATGATGATCGGGGCGTTCTGGGGCGTGACAGGTGGTGTTTTGATCGTGTTCGTCGCCGCGCTGTCGGGTTCACTGATCGGCCTTGGTCTCGTCGCGATGCGCCGCGGCGGCGCCCAACGTGAGATTCCCTTCACTCCGTTGGTGGTGCTGGTGGGGCTGGGGTGGATGTTTGTCGGCCGGGCCGTGATGGACTGGTACGTTTCGCTTCCGTCACTTGGGCCGTGAGCCGCCGGAAAGCGGACGGTCGATTCGGTGGACGAGCGGTTTGCGAGGTGCCCATGAGCTGCAGACAGTGGGTGTGTGCCATCGTCCTGCCGGTGGTCGGGTTGATGGCCGGCTGCGCCCGCGATGACGGGCGGCTGAAACTCGACGGCCGCTCCGAGGTGGTCATCGCCACGGCCACCGGGCCCGTGGACCTGGATCCGCACGGGAATTCCGAAGAGATCACCAATACCCTCTGCTTCCACTTGTTTGATCCACTGGTCTTTCTGGACCGCAACTTCAAGGTCATCCCCTGGGTGGCCGCTTCCTGGCGCAACCCGGACCCCGTCACCTGGATCATCACCATCCGTTCCGACATCGTGTTCCATGACGGCAGCCGCCTCACCGCCCGCGATGTGGTCTACAGCTTTGAACGGATCCTGAGCCTGCCCCGCTCTCCGCGCAAGCCCTTTCTCGTCAGCATCAAGTCTTTCCATGTGCTGGACGACACCACCATCCGGGTGGTCACGTGGCAGCCGTACATGCCGCTCATGTCGAAACTGGCGCAAATCCTGGTCGTGCCCGAAAAGTACTACCGGGACAAGAGCGCCGATTTTCTGAGTTACAATCCCATGGGTTCGGGTCCGTACCGCCTGGATCGCTACGAGCGCAACCAGGAGATCACGCTGCGGGCCACCCGCCGGCACTGGCGGCACCGGCGCCTGTTCGAAACGGTGCGGTTCCGGGTCATCGGCGACAACATCCTGCGCACGCGGCAGCTGCTGGCTGGCAAGGTGGATTTCGTCAAGGATCCCGATCCGGCGGTCCTGCCGGAGATCCGGGCGGCGGCCGGTTTCAGGACCGAAGTCGTGACCGGCATCCGGCTCATCTTCATCGGCCTGACCTTCAACCCGACCCTGGCTGACGGCTCGCCCAATCCGTTTGTCGACCCGGAAGTCCGCCGGGCGGTGTCCATGGCCGTTAACCGTGACATGATCACCCGCCAGACCATGAGCGGCATGGGCGAGCCGGCCAAGCAACTCGTCTCGCCGCTGGTGTTCGGCTATGCCGACAAGGTGTCCATCCCGCCGTTCGATCCGCCGCAGGCGGTGGAAATCCTGCAGCGGCGCCGGTTCCCATTCGACCGGGTGTTTCCGCTCTACTATCCCGCCCAGAAGTACTTCCGAATTCGGGAGACGGTGGAGGCATGCAGCCGGCAGCTCGCCGCGGTGGGGATCCGGACCGAGCCGATGCCCATGCAGTTCGACTCCTTCCTCGCCAACTTGACCAACCGGCAATACGACTGCTTCGTGTGCGGGTGGCTGGCCATCTCCGGGGACAGCTCGGATTTTTGCGAGAATTGCTTTCATTCGGGCCGGGGCAATCCCAATTTCGGCTTCTTCAATCCGGTGGGCTATACCGATCCGGTCATGGACGAGCTGATCGAGCGCAGCACCCAGACCGCTGATCGCGAACAGCGCCTGGCGGTGCTGCAGGAGATCATGGGCAAGTGCGTGGACGAAATGGTCTGGATCCCCCTCTACTTTCTGCGGGACGGCTACGCCTACCGCCGGGAGATCGCTTGGCAGCCGCGCTATGACCGTTACGTGCTGGCCATGCAGATGGATATCGCGGACGAGTGAGTCCGGCCGCGGACGGCCGGCATGGTATAATGCGGTCGCCCGTTTCCTGATTGTCCACGTGTCGGCGATCGGTCAAGCAGTTGGTTGGGTGAGCGCATGTATCTGTCGCTGAAACAAGCCGCGGGCATCGTCGCCATCGTCCTTGTCCTGGCCGCCGTGCTGCTGGTCTGGCGGGGCCGCGGCCGACTGCCGGCCGACGGTGGCGCCGCCGCCGATCCGCTTGCCGGCGTGCGGGACCGGCTGCCCCTTGCCGTCGGCGTCTGGCAGGTTGAGGGATCGGACCGGGAGTTTGATCCCGATTCGATCTTCAGCTACATCGACGGTGCGGGAGAGGTGTACCGGGCGTTCAACATGAATCGCTGCCTCTCGCGCCGCTACAACCGTCCGGGCGGACCCGCGCTGGTGCTGGACCTCTTCGCCATGGCCACGCCCGCTGACGCGTACGGCGTGTTCACTCACGATCTCGACGGTGAGGAAGCCGCCATTGGCGAAGGAGCCCGATACCGTCCCGGCTGGCTGAGCTTCTGGCAGGGCCGCTACTTCGCCTCAATCTACGCCGAGGCCGAGGCCGACGGCGTCCCCGAGGCGGTGCGTGACCTGGGCGCCGCGGTGGCCGCCCTGATCCCGGCGGCGGGAACCCGGCCGCCCATCCTGGACGCACTGCCGGCCGAGGGGCTGGACCGCGGGCGCGTGCGCTACTTTCACCACCCGGTCATTCTGAGCGCGCATTATTTTCTGGCGAATGTGAACCTGCTGCGGCTGGGACCGGAGACGGCAGCCGTGCTGGCCGATTACCGTCGCGGCGATGGCGTTGCCAAACTCCTGGTGGTGGAATATGCCGACGCCGCCGAGGCGGAGCGCGCCGAGGCCGATTTTCGCGCCGCCTACCTGCCCGAAGGACGCCCCGGTGAAGCGGTCCGTCTCGAGAACGGCCGGTGGGCCGGGGTGCAGCGGGCGGGCCGGCGGTTAGCGGTGGTGCTGGAGGCGGGCGAAGCTGGTACGGCTGAAGCCCTGGTGCGTGAAACTCTCTCCGGAGGCGGGAAATGAAAGCATCGTCCTGGACCATCACCCGGCGCGACCTGATCCGGGCCGGATCGTTGGCGGCGGCCGCCGGGGCGCTGGGTGCCTTCCTGCCGGGTATGCCGCCGGCCGGTCCGGCCACCCGGAGTCGGGTGGTTCTGACGCGGGATCCGGCCGTGCTCGATGCGACCGGCAAGCTCGTCGTCGAACGGCTGGAAACCATGCTGGATGAAGCCGTGTGCCGCCTGTTCGGGATCCGGGACGCCAGGAACGCTCCGGAGGCCTGGCGGCAGATCGCCGGACCCGGAGATGTCGTCGGCATCAAGAGCAACGTGTGGCAGTTTCTGCCCACCCCGCCGGCCCTGGAGAACGCGATCCGCCGCCGCCTGCAGGCGGCGGGCGTGGTCCCGGAAAACATTGCGGTGGACGATCGGGGCGTGTTGAAGAACAATGTGTTCCGGCGGGCGACGGTTCTCGTCAACGTCCGCACGGCACGCACCCACCACTGGTCCGGCCTGGGCACGTGCCTGAAGAATTACATCATGTTCGTCCCCGATCCGTGGGCCTACCATCCCAACGCCTGCGAAAACCTCGGCGCCCTCTGGCAGCTGCCGCTGGTCAAGGGGAAGACCCGCCTGAACATCCTGGTGATGCTCACGCCGCTGTTCCACGGCATCGGGCCGCACCACTTCAGCGCCACCTACACGTGGCCGTACGCCGGGCTGGTGGTGGGCCGCGACCCGGTCTCCGTGGACAGTGTCGGCGCCCGGATCATCCAGGCCAAGCGGTTCGAGTATTTCAAGGAAGATCGGCCCATCAGCCCGCCGCCGCTGCACATCGCCGCGGCGGACACCAAGTTCGGTCTGGGCCCCAGCACCATGGACCGCATCGAACTCGTCCGGTTGGGCGCCACCGACGGGTCGCTGATCTGATCCGGCAATGGGCTTCGTTGACCCCTTTTCCTTTACCTGCCGGCCGGCCCGATTTTTGCGCCGGCTCAACCGGTTCGTGGTGGAGGCGGAGCTGGACGGCCGCACCGTGTCAGCCCATCTCCACGATCCGGGCCGCCTGGCGGAAATCCTGACGCCCGGGGCGGACATTTTCCTGCGCCCCGCCGATGACGCCCGCCGCCGCACGCCGTTTACCGTGGCCCTGGCCCGGACGGACGGTGTCCTGGTCTCGGTGGACACTTCGCTCCCCAACCGTTTTCTCGACCGCTGCCTTCGGGCGGGGGCCCTGTACGAATTTCGTGATTACATCGTGGCCCGCCGAGAGGTGCCATACGGCCGCAGCCGATTCGACTTCCACCTCATGGCCGCGGGCGTGGACATGTTCTTGGAGGTGAAGTCGGTCACGCTGGTCCGGGACGGCCGCGCACTGTTTCCCGACGCGCCCACTCGCCGTGGCGCACGCCATCTCGATGAGCTGGCCGCGGCTGCCCGAGACGGCTTCGTCGGCACGGTGCTGTTCCTGGTGCAGCGGTCTGACGCCACCGTGATGTCGCCGCACCGGGCGATGGATCCGGTGTTTGCCCGGGCCTTGGCGCGTGGCTTCCGGCAGGGATTGGAGATTCTCGCCTACACATGCCGCGTCTCGTTGGACGGGATTGTGCTCGACCGGCGGATCCCGGTGGACCTCCACTTCGACGAGGAGGCGCCCGCCTGATGTCCGAAGCCGCGCCCGGCACCGGCCCGTCCGGTTATCGCTTCCCCGACGCGGCATTCCGCGAGTATCTGCGCGTCCGCGGCCTCCGGCTCCGGGAGTTGGCGCCGGATCGCCTGCAGGAGTTGCACGTGGCGGCGGGCTGTGCGGCCGGAGATCCGGCGGCTTGGGAGGCGTTCTTCCGGGAGTACCGTCCGTTCCTGCGGCTTGTGGCCGGACGGCTCGCCAGCCAGGCGGCCGACGCTGAGGACCTGGTGTCCCAGGTGATCGAGGGGCTGATGGCCGGCGGCAAGATGGCCCGCTATGCGGGCCGTGGATCGTTCCGCGGCTGGCTGCGGGCGGTGACCGCCCACCTGTTTCTGGATGGGCAGCGGCGCCGCCGGCAGATGCGGTGGGAACCGCTGGACAATCAGGCCGACCGCGCCGCGGTTGAAGCCGTGCCGGACAACGAGTGCGAGCAGCACTTCAGCCCGAGCTTCTTGAACGAGCTGGCCGACGGATTGGCTGGAGCGCTGCGGGCGCTGCCGCGCGTCAAGGCGGCTTTCCTCAACATGTACTATTTCCAGGGCCTGACCCTGGCCGAGGCGGCGGCCGAGCTGACGGTGCACGAGTCCACCGCCAGCCGGTGGAACGCCGCGATCCTCGGGGAGCTGCAGCGGCGCATGGACCGGTTCCTCCGCCGCGACCGGGGCTGGACGACGGCCGATGTGACCGATTTCATGGAACGTTGCCTCGGCTACCTGGTCGGACGGCTGGAGAAGCTGCGCCGGTCGCTGCAGACGGATTGATGTCTGGCCTGCAAGTCCGGCGCCGGGAATGCGTCTATGGGGTGACATGAGTAAACGAACGGCGGAACAGTTCTGGCGTCTGGTGCTCAGCGGCTTCGGCCGCCGCGGCGGTGACGGCTGCGTCGGCGATGAGGAGTTGGCCATGTTCGCCGCCGGTGAGTCGCCGGGGCGCTGGGCGCGCCGTCGGGTGGCGCGGCACGTGGCCCGCTGCCCGGCTTGCCTGGAGCAGGTGCTGCTGCTCCGCCGGCTGGCGGGCGCGACGGAACCCCTGTTCCACCGTTCGGGCGCAGGCGTCTGGCCGGCGGTTTGGCGTCCGGCGGCCACGGCGGCGGCGGCGCTTGTGCTGGCCGGTCTCCTGTACCTGGGGGGCGTGGGCGGATTGCGGGGGCCTGATCAGGCCGAGGTCCCTGCGGTTCCAGTGACGCCGGCGCAACCGGAATCCCAGGCAGCGCCAGCCACAGCTGTCAAGGACAAGGAAGAGCTGATGGTCCGGCCGGAGCCGCCCCGCCGCAAGGCGGATCGGATCAGGGAACCGGCGGAATCGCCGTCGGCGGACGCCCCGCCGGCGGCCGCCCCGGCGGCGCCGGAGTCGGGCTACGCGCCCGAAATATCGCTGGGCGTGGCACCGACGCCCCCCGCGGCTGATGCGGCGCGGGAACGGAAAGACATCGACGAAACACGGTTGACGATGGAAACCGCCGACCGCGGGGATGCGGAATATGGGCGGGCGGAAATCGCCCGGAACGCTCCGGCCGCCAAGGCGGCCCGGGCGCCCCGGGCGGAGAGTGGTGCCGCCCCAGGGGCGGCGCGGCTCGAGCTGAACGAGGCGGAACAATCCAAGGGGTTGGCCGCCGGCGACCCAACGAACCGCCTGGCGGAATTGTGCCGGACCCGGCGGCCGGACGCCCCGCGGATTGCCTGGCAGGGACGGCGTTTTTTCTTGGTGGACGGCGTGCTCGTCGAGGAGGGCGTCTGCGCCCGGCTCGGTCGCTGGCCGGTGCGCCGGGCGACTCCGGCAGAAGTGGCGCGGTTGCGGGATGCCGTGGGTTATGATCCGGACTGGCGGGGAGTCTGGCTGCTGGGCGCTGAAGAAATCAAGGGGTGGTGACAGCAGGTCCGGCCGGGGCGAGGGAGGCGGCCGCTTCATCTCGCAACTTCTGCAACCGCGGACGCAGCAGCATGCGGTCCAGTTCGGTGGCCAGGGCCACGATGATGGGCCAGTCGTGGGGTACCAGATCCTGGGCGTGCGCCAGGTTGTTGCGCAGGGATTCCAGTTCCTTCACCCGGGCCTTGAACTGGCGGCGGGACTTGACCTGCGTGACCGTGCAAAAGTGGCCGTTGCGGGCCAGCAGCTGAACTTTGTCGGATAACTGCAGGCACTCCTCGAGCCGGCAGGGGTGTCCCCGGCGCAGCCGCTCGGCCCGGAGCTCTTCGGCTTTGGCCAGCCGGCCGGGAGCGATGTGCTCCCGCCACGTCTGGTCCGCGTAGACCAGATCGATGGCCACTGAGGCCCGCATGTCCAGCAGCGTGACCATCCCGAACAGCCACATCCGTCCCGGCGGTTTTTCGATTCCCGCCGGGTGGATGACGCCGTTGACCTCGCCGAGGGTGCGGACGAACAGAAACGGCTCGTCCGCCAGTCGGCCGATCACCAGGTGCAGCGGGGTTTCGCCGTGGACCACCTGTTCGGGCCGGATGGGCGGCGCGTCGCCCTGACCGGCCGGGGCGGTGGCGTCGACCCACCGGTATCGGGTGACCAGCCCGCCCTCGCGGATGCCGGCCACGACCAGGTCGCGGTTGTCCATGGCGGTCCGCACCACCGCGGGATCGGTCTCCGCGTCAAAGGAAAGGAGAGGATCGGCAATATCGGCGGCGTGAAAGGAGGTGACGAAAAAATCCCACAACCGCTCGGCGGGCTCCACCAGTTCCTGGGCGTTCACCCGGACACCTCTCGCAAGACATCTTTCCGTTCCCGGCGCTCCCATTGTGCCAAAAGCCAAACAGTCTGGCAACTCGAGATGATGAACCCGTGGGGGAAAATCGGCATCCATATTTGCGCTCCGGCACGCCTCAACCGATCGACCGAACAATGCCTGGCCGGTCATTCCGGGCGAACAGTCGGCGTGCTGAGCTGATATCCGTTGAAGGAATTTGAACAGTTCTGCTAAGATGGGCATCAAGCGGTATGCCTGGTCAGTCATCTTACTCATCAAGGAGATTGTGTATGAAACGCTCGTTACTGCTGTTGGCCGTTTGCGTGATTCTGATGCCGGCCATCGCCAGCGAAGCCCTGGCTCAACGCTACGGCCGCGCCAAAAAGGGCGGATCGTTTGAAATCACGCCGTTCGCTGGTTACACGTTCAGCACCGGCGTGGAGATCTACCCCGACGAATTCAATCCGGACGAGTACATCGACGAAGTGACGCCCGTCAGCGGGTTCAGCTACGGCCTGGCCGCCGACTACTTCCTCGGGCGGGAGCAGCAGTTCGGCGTGGGCTTTCAGTTCTCCGAGCAGGACAGCGCGCTGGAGATCGGATTCGTGGGCGGCGGCCGGGAGGAGATTGCCGACATGAAGGTGCGCAACTACCATGGTGTGTTCACCGCCCAGTTCCTCGATGCCGACAGCGCCGTGCGCCCGTTCGTTTTTGTCGGCGTCGGCGCGACCCAGTATGCGCCGGGCAACTACCGGGATGTCGAGATCGACGGCGAGACCAAGTTCTCTACCACCTTCGGCGGCGGCGTCAAGGTGTACTTCAACGAGCACCTCGGCACCCGGCTCCTGGCGCGATGGACGCCCACGTACATCTACTCGGAGACGGAAGGCATCTGGTGCCATCCGTACTGGGGGTGTTGGGAATATGGTGAAGCCAAGTACGCCCACCAGTTCGAACTCAGCGCCGGCATGATCCTCCGGTTCTAGTCGAATAATCATCCGGGACGCTGGCGCTGCGGCCGGGGGGGCAACATCAGGCGCAGGCGACGATTACCGTCAGCCATTCCCGGATGGCTGACGCAGCAGCGGATCACGGCAAACAAAACGCCCGGCGATGAAGCCGGGCGTTTCACTTTTTCAGCGGCGGATGAGTTCGAGTCAGCGGTTTTTCGGGGGGTAATACTTGAACATCTTCTCGACGAGGTGCTTCACGTTTTTTTCCTGCTTTTTCGGATTGACCTTGACGTTGCCCGCGGCGTGCCAGACACGGTGGCCGTCCTTGGCGTTGAACATCTCCACCACCAGGACGCCCCGAAGCTCCTCCGTCACCCAGACCTGTTCGAATTTGGTGTTGGAGGTGGGGCTGCCCGGGTCCACGGATTGGGCGCTGGAGTTGAAGTCCACCGTCACATAGTAAGCAAGAAACACGTCCGCTTCAGCCACGGTGGATTTGAGCGCCAGTCCCTTCTTGCCCAGCTCGGTGTTCACCGCGTCCTTGATCCGGCCGTCCAGCACTTCTGAGCTGGTTCCGGGAATGGGCCCCTGTCCCTCGACCAGGACGCGCCAGCTGAATGTCCGTACGCTGGCGAAATCCGCGTCGCGGTCGTATTCGATTTTGATCTTCTGCGCGCCGGCCGTTGCGGCAAATACGATTGCGATGAGGATCAGACATGTCGCCAGTTTCATGAATTGACTCCTGCTCCAACCTTCCGTCTGCTTCCCATTGTAGCCGATTTCCGCGAAAAAGCACCAGCGGTGATGGGCGTTCCGCAGTTATTCGGACCGGGTCCGCGCCGGCCGCACCGGCACTTCCGCCGGGAACCAGACTGTCATCTCGCCGGCGCCGCGGTGGGACCAGGCGTAGTACGGCACCAGAGTGATCCGCTCGCGGGTCTCGGCGCCCCGCCGCCGGGCGTTCCCCGTGAGCAGCCCGACGCCGCCCAGCCGGTCGTTCCGGAACGTGTATTCGAAATCGGCTCGGGATTCGGCGCGCAGCGGGATCGCCAGATCCAGCACCCGACCGCTGTTGTCAGCCCCCTCGGCGCAGAAGACGATGGGACCGCGCTGAAAGGCGATCCGGCCCCGGTCGGCCGTCACGTCGTCGCGAGCGCCCACCACGCGCACCGGCAGCGGCAGGTGCAGCGTCACCGTGTCACCCGGGCGCCATTCCCGTTCGATGACCGCGAAGCCGCGGTCCAGCTGCAGCTTCACCGGCTGGCCGTTCACGGCTAACGTGGCCGGTCGCATCTGCCGGTCGAGGAACCGGTAGAGACCGCCGGGCAGCGCCTCGTGGCGGGACCAGCCGGGGACGCGCACCCGGAGGGTGAACGTGGCCGCGGCGGCCGGCTCCACACGGATCCGGATATCCCCCTGCCAGGGGTAGTCGGATTGCTGGGTCAGCCGCAGCTCGGCGCCGTCGAGCTTCAGGCGGGCCGTGCCGTTGACGAACTGGTTCACGTAGACGTCGCGGCCGGCCTGTGCGTACACGTAGCCAGGCAGGGACGCCATGAGGCGGGCGATGTTGGGCGGGCAGCAGGCGCACCGGAACCAGGGGACGCGGGTGGCGCACTCCTCGTTGAAGGGTGTCCGGCCGTCGCTGGCCAGGGGGTTCGGGTAGAAGAAGCGGTCGCCGGACAAACTGATGCCCGACAGGAACCCGTTGTACAGGATTCGCTCCAGCACATCCAGGTAGCGCCCGTCGCCCGTGAGAAGGAACAGGCGCTGGTGCCACAGGATCTGGGCGACGGCGGCGCAGGTCTCGTTGTAGGCCGTGGCGTTGGGCAGGTCAAAATTCTCCCCGAAGTCCTCGCCCGATTCGGAGGCACCCACGCCGCCCGTGAGGTACATTTTTCGTCCCACGACGTTCTGCCAGAGCGTGTCAATGGCTTTCCGGAACGACGCGTCGCCGGTCAGGGCGGTGATGTCGGTCATGCCGGCGTACATGTAGCCGGCCCGGACGGCGTGTCCCACCGCCTCCGTCTGCTCGGTGACGGGGGCGAAATCCTGGGCGTAGTACCGGTTGTACGGCGGCGGGAGCCAGTCGTACACGTACAGCAGGCGCTTGTCCGCCCGGCCGCGCATGTCCAGGAAAAACCGGGCCAGATCCAAATACGCGCGCCGGCCGGTGATTCGGTAGAGTTTCACCAGGCCGAGTTCGATCTCCTGGTGACCCGGCACGGCGACCCGCTTCCCCTCGCCGAACGTGGCCACCAGGAAGTCCGCGTTCTTGAGGGCGACATCAAGCAGGGTCCGCTGGCCCGTGGCCTGGTGGTGGGCGACGGCGGCCTCGTACATATGGCCGACGTTGTATAGCTCATGGCTGTCGCGCAGGTTGGACCACCGCTCGGCGCCGGCGTTCGCGGGGACGGCGGTGCCGAGGATGGTCCGCAGGGTGTACAGATAGCCGTCCGGCTCCTGCGCCGCGGCGATTTTGACGATGATGCCGTCGAGCTGGGCCGCCAGCGCCGGATCGGAGTGCTGGGCCAGGGTGTAGGCCGCGGCCTCGATGGTTTTGTATACGTCGGAGTCGTCGTAGCGCAACCCCTTGAATGTGCCGTCCTGGAGCTTGCCGGCCACGGCGAAATTGTCGATCCGGCCGGTGTCCCGGCATTTCTGCAGCGCGAACGGAATGGTGACCGTGCGGTTGGTTTCCAGGCGCGGCTGCCAGAAGCCGGGCGCCAATTGCACGGCGGTGAACGGAACCGGCACGATGGGGTAGTCCGGGCCGGCAGCCGCGGCGGCCGCAGGCAGGATCAGGGCGACAGCCAGCACCAGCATCTTTCTCATGGTCGCTTCACTCCGGATGATGGCGGCCGGTCGCGCCGGCGGCGCTATGGCCGGATGACGATGCCGCCGCCCGGGACGATCTCACCCACGCGGCGGCTCCAGGGATGGGCGGGCAGCAACTCCCGCAGCAGCGGGTCGGCGTGCGCGGGCGCCACGGCCAGCAGCAGGCCGCCCGAGGTCTGGGCGTCGTAGAGGACGTTGACCAGACCCTCGTCCACCGTGCCGTCCACCGTGACGTGCGGCTGGATATGCTCCATGTTGGCCACGCTGCCGCCGGGCATCTTCCACTGGCGCGCCAGGGGCAGCGCCGCCGGCAGGACGGGGACGGCGCCGGCGGTCACCCGGGCGCCCGCGCCGCTGGCGGCGCACATCTCGTGGAGGTGGCCGAGGAAACCGAAGCCGGTGATGTCGGTGACGGCATGGACTTCATGATTCTGCATGATCCGCGCGGCGGCGGCGTTGAGCTGTTCCATGACCGCGACGGCGGGCGCCAGATCCGCGTCGGCCAGATCGCCGTTCTTGAGAGCGGTGGTCAGCACGCCGATGCCGAGGGGTTTCGTCAGGATCAGCGCGTCGCCGGGCCGGGCACCGCGATTGAGCCGGAGGTGTTCGCGGGTCACCAGCCCGGTCACCGCCAGCCCGTATTTCGGTTCCGCGTCGTCGATGGTGTGGCCGCCGACGATGGCGATGCCGGCCTCGGCGGCCTTCTCGGCCCCGCCCCGGAAGATCTCGCGCAGCAGGGCCATGCCGAGCTTCTTGGGGAAGGCCGCGATGTTGAGCGCGGTCACGGGGGTCGCGCCCATGGCATAGACATCCGAGAGCGCGTTGGCCGCCGCGATCTTGCCGAACAGGTAGGGATCGTCCACCACCGGGGTGAAGAAATCGACGGTGGACACCAGCAGCAACCCGTCGGCGATTTCGTACACCGCGGCGTCGTCGGCCGTCTCGTACCCCACCACCAGGCGGGGATCATGGACGGTCGGCAGACCGGCCAGCGCCAAGCCCAGCTCCGCCGGGCTCATCTTGGACGCTCAGCCGGCGCAGCGGACCAGCTGGGTCAGGCGGACACGCTCGTTCACCCGGGTCATGCCTCCGGTTCAGGGTTGGGGCAGCAGCGCCTGGATGCGCGGGTCCGGAAGGAAGGGCGCGAAGTCCAGGTCCTCCCGGAGTGTCTTGAAATCCTTGAAGCCGCTGTCCACGGCCAGCTTCAGGAAGTAAACCACTTTTTCCAGGTCGTTGACCTGCGCGTACAGTTTGGCGTAATAAAAATTCCGCTTGGCGGCATCGATGTCCAGCGAGCCGATCTCCAGACCGCCGCGATCCTTCATCAAGTAATCGGGATCGATCTGGACCAGTTTGTGCATCGTGTCCACCGCCTGGAGATATTTCTTCTGCGCAAAGTAAGCGTTGGCCATGTTGTAGTAGGCGAGCAGGAACTGCGGATCCTTCTCGACGGCTTTCTTGTACTGCTTGATCGCGGTCTTATACTGTTTGCGGACGTGATAGATGGCCGCCAGGTTGTTGTAGGCGCGGGCGTAATTCTTGTCCATGCGGATGGCCCGCTTGAAGTAGGAGCGGGCGGCGTCGAAGTTGCCTGTCTGCAGGAAGACGACGCCCAGAAAGTTGGGGATCTCCGGATTCTTGGGATCCTCCTGCATGGCCTTGAGCAGGGCGTTCACGGCCTGGTCGTACTGTTTGAGGGCGATTTTGACCTTGGCCTTCTCCAGCTGCGGCGCCTTTACTGTGTCGGCCGGCGCCGCCTGTGCGGCCAGGAAGGTGGCGGCCAGCAGCGTGAATGCGAGCACAAATAGTCGGATTCCATTTCTGGACATGGCAGACCTCCCGGTCGAGGGATTGTGCCTATTATACGGCGGCGATGATCAATGTTCACCTGAAAGCGCAGCCGCCGCATGCAAAAACGGCAGGCGTGAACATCGCGCCCGGGAAGATGCATCTAACCGGGGGCGCCGCGACCGGGTGCCCGGAACGATCCGCCGGACGCGGCGCGCCAACACGCGGAGGGAGGCTGGACAATGAAGTGGTCGTGGCGGATCGGCTCGTTTGCCGGTATCGGCGTTTACATCCATGCGACGTTCCTGCTGATTCTGGGGTGGGTGGTGCTCAGCCACTGGCTGCAGGGCCACACCGTGGCGGCGACTGTCGCCGGCGTGGTGTTCATGCTGGCCCTGTTCGGCTGCATCCTGTTGCACGAGTTCGGACACGCCCTGATGGCGAAGAAGTACGGGATCCGCACCCGCGACATCACCCTGCTGCCCATCGGCGGCGTGGCCCGCCTGGAGCGGATGCCCGACGAGCCGCGTCAGGAGCTGTGGGTGGCGCTGGCTGGACCGGCGGTCAACGTGGTCATCGCGGCGGCGCTGTACGCCTGGCTGACCCTGAGCGATACCCTCGAGCCGCTGGGATCGCTCGGCCTGGCCAGCGGATCGTTCTGGGAACGGCTGATGGTGCTCAACGTGTTCGTGGTGGTTTTCAACCTGATCCCCGCCTTCCCCATGGACGGCGGCCGGGTGCTGCGCGCGCTGCTGGCCATGCGGCTGGAATACACGCGGGCCACCCAGATCGCCGCCACGGTGGGGCAGGGGCTGGCGCTGGTGTTCGGATTCGTGGGCTTGTTCACCAATCCGTTCCTGCTGTTCATCGCCCTCTTCGTCTGGATCGGAGCGGGCCAGGAGGCCGGCATGGTTCAGATGAAAGCCGCGCTGGGGGGCATTCCGGTGAGCCGGGCCATGATCACCGACTTCCAGACCCTGGCGGAGAGCGACACGCTCGAGACGGCGGTGACCCGCATTCTGGCCGGCTCCCAGCAGGATTTTCCGGTGATGGACGGCGACCGGGTGGCGGGCGTACTGACCCGGGACGACCTGCTGAAAGTGCTGGCCCGTGAGGGCGCCTCCGCCGGCGTGGGCGCGGTGATGCGGCGCGATATCCGGCAGGTGGACGCCAACGACATGCTGGAAACGGCGTTCGCCAGCCTGCAGGCGTGCGCCTGCCACACCCTGCCCGTGCTCCGCAACGGGCGGCTGGTGGGTCTGCTCACCGCGGACAACGTGGGCGAGTTCCTGATGATCCAGGCCGCGGTCGCCCGGCCGCTGCAATCCGCGTCGTAGTCCGCGTCCGCCGGGCGCGGGCCGCCGGCCGCACAATCCCCTTGCCTTGAACCGAGCGGACGTTCCATAATCCGGCTTCGGTACCGCCGCGCGTCACGCGAGGGTTCGGTCCGGCCGGAAATCAGGTCCGAGGAGGACGGCGACCGTGATGCAGACGCTGGAGTCCTGGCTGAGCGCCGCCAGCGACGTGGTGTGGGGCTGGCCCATGCTCGCCCTCCTGTTCGGCACCCACATTTTCCTGACTGTCCGGCTGCGTTTCATCCAGGGCCACCTGGGCAAGGCCATCCGACTATCCCTGAAGCGGCGGCAGGAGGGCGCCGGCGACATCAGCCAGTTCGGTGCCCTGACGACCGCTTTGGCGGCCACCATCGGCACGGGCAATATCGTAGGCGTGGCCACCGCCGTCGCGGCGGGCGGCCCCGGGGCGGTGCTGTGGATGTGGCTCACCGGCGTGTTCGGCGTGGCCAGCAAGTACACCGAGGCCTTGCTGGCGGTGAAATATCGCGTCGTCACGCGGGACGGGACCATGGCCGGCGGACCCATGTACGTGCTGGAGCGCGGTCTGCGGCAGCGGTGGCTCGGCGTGCTGTTCGCCCTCCTGACATCCATCACCGCGTTCGGCATCGGCAACATGGTTCAGGCCAACTCCATCGCCGAGATGGTCAATACCACCTTCGGTATTTCGCCGTGGTGGACAGGCGGCATCCTGACCGCCCTCACGGCCGTGGTGATCCTGGGCGGGATCAAGTCCATCGCCCGGATCTGTGAACGATTGGTTCCGTTCATGGCCTGCTTTTATGTCGTGGGCTGCCTCGTGCTGCTGGTCATGGGGTGGGAGCGGCTACCGCACACGCTGGGGCTGATCGTCCAGGGCGCGTTCACCGGCCAGGCGGCCGTGGGCGGCTTCCTGGGGGCCGGGATGCGCGAGGCGGTGCGTTTCGGCATCGCCCGGGGCCTGTTTTCCAACGAGTCGGGCCTGGGTAGCGCCCCCATCGTCGCCGCCGCGGCCCAGACAAAAAATCCCGTGCGGCAGGCGCTGGTTTCCTCCTCCGGCACGTTCTGGGACACGGTGGTGGTCTGCGCCATCACCGGAGTCATGCTGGTCAACTCCATGGAATGGACGCGGGGGCTGGCCGGGGCGAAGCTCACTCACGCCGCCTTCGCGGATCTGCCGGTGGTGGGGCCCGCCGTGCTCACGGTCGGCTTGCTGACCTTTGTGTTCTCCACCATTCTGGGCTGGTCATATTACGGAGAGAAGGCCGTGGAGTATCTGGCCGGACCACGGGTGGTCCAACCGTACCGCTGGTTGTGGGTGGCCATGGTCCTGGTGGGGTCGGTGGCCACCCTGCCCATCGTCTGGTCGTTCGCCGACATCGCCAACGCGCTCATGGCCGTGCCCAACCTGGTCGCCCTGCTCCTGCTCAGCGGCGTGGCCGTGGCCGAGACCCGGCGCTATCTGTGGAGCGGCGATCTGGAGGCCGAAGCCCCGCCGCCAAATGAGGAAACCACGCGGGACAACGAGGAGGTGCCGTCATGATCAGCGTGCGCCACGATCTGGAAACCCTGCGGGAGCGGCTGGGGCCGTCACCGCTGGAGCCCTTCGTGGACGGGGTCCACCATCTGCACTACGTGGTGGATTGGGGGCAGGGTGCCGCGCTCGCCGCCGAGTACACCGCGCGCACCAACTTCCGGCCGGCGGGCAGCTTTCGGCACCGGACCACGGATCGCCGCTACCACGTGTTGCGCCTGGCCGGCGCGGCCGCCGGAATCGTCATCGAGGAACAGCCCGGTCCCCTGTCTGGCTTCCCCCGTCTGGCCGGCCTGGCCTTTCGTTGCGCCGACCTGGCGGCGGCGGAACGCGCACTTGCCGGATCGGGCGTGGCCTGCCGGCGAACAGGCATGGGGATTGTCACCGATCCGATCCCCGGGCTGGATGACCGGTTCGCCTACACCGACGGCGCGGACTATGACTGGTTCAGCGGCGCCGACTTCGAGCCGCTGGAGCCGCCGGCGGTGGCCGAGCCGGCGTCGGCGCATACCGTGGGCGAGGTGGACCACATCGCCTACCGCATTCGGGCGGACGGCATCCGGGCCGCCGCCGAGTGGATCATGCGCCTGACCCCGTACTGCTACAGCGAGTGCTTCACCGTCCACCAGGAGCAGGCGGAAACCACTGTGTACCGCCTCGGCGACCGCAAGCCGGCCATTGTCATTTCTTACGGCTGGGATCCGGCGTCGGTGGTGGCGATGTACGTCGCCCGGCACGGCTCGCGAGTCCATCACACCGCCTACTACACTCCGGGCATCCTGTCCACGGTGGCGGTGCAGCGGACGCGCGGGATCGCCTTCACCACCCCGGAGATCATCGGTTCCCCCGAACGCGGCCTGTACCAGATCTTCACCGCCCCGTCACCACACCACTTCGAGATCACCGAATACATCGAGCGCTTCGGCGGATTCACGGGATTCTTCGACGCCGGCAACGTCGGCGACCTGATGAGCTCGACGCGGCCGTTCAGTTGAGGCGCCGCCGGTTCAGCGGCTGGTTCCTGAAGCGGATCGGGGGGCGTCCGGTTCAAACGGGCGGCATGGTGTAGGCGGACAGCCCTTCCTGCCGGAGGGACTCGAACAGCGTCTCGAACACGTCGATCAGGTTGCTCCGAAGCATCACTTCGAGAATGTCGCCGTCGATCTCATCGCGGGCGGCCGAATCGCGCAGGACGGCGACGATTTCCTCCTTGGACATGGGCCGGCGGTAGGGACGGTCCCGGGCGCTGAGCGCTTCGTACAGGTCGGCGATGGCCAGGATCCGGGACTGGATCGGGATCCGGTCCCGTCCGGCGCCGTCGGGGTAGCCGCGGCCGTTGAGCCGTTCATGGTGCTGGCCGGCGAACACGGGCACGTCGGCGAGGTGACCCTTGAAGGGGATGTGGCTCAGGAGGCGGTTGGTCCAGTCCACGTGGGTCTGCATGACGCGGCGCTGCTCCTCGGTGAGCGTGCCGCGGCGGATGGTCAGGTTCTCGGTCTCGTCGGGGGTCAGGTAGGGGCGCTCGACGCCGTCGTCCGCGTATGTGCGCCGGCTGATCTCCTGAACGCGGGCCAGGAGCTCCGGGTCGGTGTTTTCCGCCGGGACGTTGGCGCGGCGGACGGCGTCCAGGGCGGCATCGAGCTCCGTCAGCCGGGTGGCCAGATCCGGATCGTCCGGCTGCCGGGCCAGCAGCTCCCGAATCAGCCGGAACCGTGTTTCCACCAGCTCCATGCGGTCCATCAGCGTCTCCAGCTTGGTGGCCTTGTCCATGATCCACACCGGCGTGGTGATCTTGCCGATGTCGTGCAGCCAGCCGGCGATCCGGATCGCTTCCATGTCCTGCTCGGTGAACTGCACGCCCGCCAGCGGCCCGTCGGCAATGTCGTGCACCGCCTGGGCCAGCATCGTGTTGAAGATGGCCACCCGCTGGATGTGGTTGCCGGTGTAGTGGGACTTGGCGTCCACGGCGGCGGCCATGACCCGGATGACCGCATCGAACAGGTCCTTCATCTCCTGGATCAGGGTGACGTTGTCGATGGCCACCGCCGCCTGGGAGGCGAGGGCTTCGACGATGGCGGTGTCCTCGGGGCGGAACGGCCCGACGGCGCCGGTGGCGGATTCGGTGGCGTTGAGGAGTTGCAGCACGCCGGTGACCACGCCGGCGTGGTTTTTCATGGGGACCACCAGCATTGATCGGGAACGGTAGCCGGTCATCCGGTCGTAGTGTCGGGGACCGGAAAAATCGAACTCCCGGGACTCGTACACGTCGGCGATGGCGACCGTCCGGCCCAGGATGGCGGTATAGGCGCAGACGTTGGCCTTGTCCAGTTTCACCGGCTCCAGCCGGGTTTTTTCGCCGGTGGTGCCGCCGGTGGCGATGCCCAGCGTCGCGTTCTGGATCACCTCGAAGTGAAGCCGGCCGTCCTGCAGCCGGTACAGCGTGCCGGCGTCGGCGCCGGTGATCTCCCGGGCGGAGGTCAGGATCCGTTCCAGCAGCACGTCCAGCTTGCGCTCCGCCGACAGGGCGATGGAGATCTCGATCAACCGGTTCATCCGGGCCTGAAAATCGCCGCCGCCCGAACCGGTGGGCCCGCGGCCGTCGGTGGTGGGAGGCTGGCTCATCGGCGTGACCTCCTGATGGTCAACGGGGTGCTGCAGACGCTCGGGTAGTCAAGAGTATATTACAATGAGGGTCGGGTGATTGCAAACGGATCAGACCGCGTGAACGGGAGGTGACCATGAGCGGGCAGTACGACACACCGGCATTCGGCGGTGCGGGTTGGTCGCCCCGCCATGCCTCCCACCGGGAGGAGATCGGCCGGGTCTGGTCGGCGTGCGGGGCGGTCACCGAATGGCATCCCCTGCGGGCCGTGCTGCTGCACCGGCCGGGCGCCGAGATCGAGGGGCTGGCGGATCCGCTGGCCGTCCAGATGCTGGCGCCGCTGGATGCGGGGCGGGCGCGGGCGCAGCACGAACGGCTGGCGGACGCTTATCGGGCCGCGGGGGTGGCGGTCCGGGTGGTGCGGCCGGCCGGGAAGGCGCCGCCGAACCTGCTGTTCGTCGCCGATCTGCTGTTCATGACTCCGGAGGGAGCGATCCTCGGGCGGCCGGCCTCGACGGTCCGGGCGGGCGAGGAGCGCCTCGTGGCCCGACGGCTGGCGGCGCTGGGAGTGCCGATTCTGCGCACCATCCGCGGTGGCGGGACATTCGAGGGGGCGGATGCCATGTGGCTGGACCCCGGCGCGGTGTTGCTCGCCACCGGGCGGCGGACCAACGCCGCCGGCGCCGCCCAGGTGGCGGCGCTGCTGGCGGAGCTGGACGTCGCCGCGATCCGGACGGAGCTGCCGCCCCAGTCCATGCATCTTATGGGGCTTTTGCGGATCGTGGACCGCGACCTTGCTGTCGGCTGGCCGGGCGCCGTGCCGCCGGAGGCCGCCGCCGCGCTGCGGGCGCGGGGCTTCGTCCTGCTGGAACCACCGGCGGGGCCGGAGCTGGACGTGGGCCGGGCGCTGAATTTCGTGACGCTGGGGCCGCGGCGGATCCTGATGCCGGACGGCAACCCGGCCACCCGGGCGTTCCTGGAACAGGCGGGGATTGAGTGCCGATCCGTTCCGGTGGACGAGTTGGCCAAGGCGGCGGGCGCCGTCGGCTGCCTGACTGGAATTCTGGAACGGTGTTGCCCGGGAATGGAATAATACCTGTCGCATCAAGCCTGCAGCGGCGATCCGCGTTCAGGGGTGGCACAGGCGGATGCGGGTGATTTCGGCGGGGGCGCCGTAGCGTACCGGAGCCAGAGTCAGGCCCACCCCGTTGGTCACCACCACCCGCAGCCGTCCGTAGGCGTGGTTGCCGGAGTAGAAATCGTTCTCCAACTGGGTGGGGGTGATGGGCCAGGCGAACAGGTGGAAGACGATCTGGCCGCCATGGGTGTGGCCGGCGACCACGAGCTGATAGCCGTGGGCGTCGGCCGCAGCGATGACACCGGTGGCCGGTTGGTGCACCAGCAGAATCTTCAGATCCGCCGCCGGCGCGGCGGCCAGCAGGGACCGCAAACGGCCCGTCGGCACTCGATCGCTGTAGATGTAGCGGATGCCCGTGACCAGGATCCGCCGTCCGCGCCAGGCGAAGAGGCGATGCTCGTTCTCCAGGAAAGTCCAGCCACAGCCGCGCAGACCCTGCCGGACCGCTTCCGGATCCGCCCAGAAGTCATGATCCCCCATGACAGCAACACGGCCGGCCGGAGCGCGCACGCGGCACATGGCGGCCAGGGCCGGCCGGAGGAAGTCGGTGCCGTCGGTGACGAGGTCGCCGGCGTAGAGGACCAGGTCGGCCCGGGCGGCGCCGATGGCGGCCAGGAACCGTTCCAGCTTGCTCCCCTGGGTGTAGCGATCCACCTGCAGGTCGCCGAGGAGGAGCAGGTTCATCCCGTCGAGGTCGGCGGGGAGTTCCCGCACCGCCACCGTCTCGTCCACCAGCTGGATTCGCTGGGTATCCCACGCCATGCGGCCGCCCACGAGGAGGGCGAGCCCCGCGGCCAGCGCCAGCCGGATCCAGGCCAGGCGGCGGCGCCACGCTTCGGCGTGAGCCAGCCACGTGCCCAAGCTGGCCAGCTCCAAGGCCAGCAGCCAGGGCGCCAGTTCCAGCGCCAGCACGAAGCCCCACCAGAAAGGATAGACCAGCAGATGATCGATCAGTTGGGGATGGGCCCCCTCCAGCCACGGCCGGCCGGGCCAGCCCAGCAGGTGGGCGGACACCAGGGCGAGCGGCCACAGGTTGAGCGCCAGCAGCATTCCCAGAGCGACCCAGCGGGCCCGTGCTGGCGGGGTACGGCGCAGCAGAGCCGCCGCGCCGGCCAGCCGGAGCGCGGCGTACAGGGCGACCGCGAGCACCAGCGGAGCTGTCACCAGGGTCATCCGGATCGGCCAGCTCATCCGCGTCACTCCCCGGAAGGATGCCCCATTCTAGCCGAGTCGCGGGAACGGTTCAACGCCGGTGGCGCCGGGACGTCCGGCCCTGGTTTTTTTGCTTGCCCCGGAGCAGGCGCCCGGGCATATTGGGCAAAAGAATCCGGTCCGCGACAGGAGGGCAGCCGTGCCTCCCACTCATGCAATGGAACAGGCCTTGGCGGAACGCTTCCGCGGCCTGTGGCACATCATCGGCAACACGCCGCTGCTGGCGGTGGAGTTCGAATTCCGCGGCCAGCGGCGCGTGATCTATGCCAAATCGGAACAGGTCAACCTCACCGGGAGCATCAAGGACCGGATGGCCCTGCACATCCTGGAACAGGCGTACACGGTCGGGGCGATCCGGCCGGGCGACACCATCGTCGAGGCCACCAGCGGCAACACCGGGATCTCATTCGCGGCGCTGGGCCGGGCGCTGGGCCACCCGGTGACCATCCTGATGCCCGACTGGATGAGCCGGGAGCGGGTGGATCTGATCCAGAGCCTGGGCGCCCGGATCGTGCCCGTAACCCGCGAGGAGGGGGGCTTCGTGGGCAGCATCCGGATGTCCGAGGAAATCGCCGCGCGGGAAGCTGACGTGTTCCTGCCCCGCCAGTTCGCCAACGCCGCCAACATCGAGGCCCACGCCCTCACCACCGGGCCGGAGATTTGGTGGCAGCTCCAGTTCTTGCGGCGCATGCCCGACGCGTTCGTCGCCGGCGTCGGCACCGGCGGCACGGTCATGGGTGTGGGCCGCTTTCTCCGGACCCGTTCAAGCAGCGTGCGTGTCCATCCGCTGGAGCCGGCCGAATCGCCCACGCTGTCCACCGGCCACAAGGTGGGCCAGCACCGGATCCAGGGGATTTCCGACGAATTCATCCCCGCCATCGTGGACCTGAAAGCGCTGGACCCGGTGGTGGGAGTTCACGACGGCGACGCCATCCTGATGGCCCAGATTCTGGCCGCGCAACTGGGGCTGGCGGTGGGCATCTCGTCGGGGGCGAACTTTATCGGAGCGCTGACCGTGCAGAACGCTATCGGCGCCGACGCGGTCGTGGCCACGGTCTTTCCCGACGACAATAAAAAATACCTGAGCACCGACCTGTTGCGCAAGGAGCCGGTCAAGGACGACTTCCTGTCACCCGATGTGCGGCTGGTCGGATACCAGTCCTACAAGCGCGTCTGTCACACCTGCTGCGACCTGTACGAGTGCAGCCAGAGGCTGACCTGGAACATCTGAGCGAACGGCAGCGAGAGCGGCAGCCGGATGTTCGGCCGGCATCAAGAAGGGTGTGAACAGTGCCCGCCGGCGGTCTTCCCGTCTACTTTTCCAGTCGCTCCAACAGCATGTCCCACAGCTTCTTCACCGCATCCCGTGAGCCGGTCCCGATGGCCAGGACGAACGACAACCCCACCGAACCCAGCGTGATGATGAAACCGTACAGGACGATTTCCCGGGAGATTTCCAGCTGGAGGAGCACCAACGCGGTCACGAACAACAGGATGCCTGCTCGGATGAACCGGCTGAGGGCGTAGGCGTGCCGCAGGCCTTCCCCGCTGAACAACTGCTCGGTGGAGTGAGCCACGCGGTTGGCCACCAGGAGCCCGATGCCCAGGATGACCCCGCTGATGATCAGATTGGGGATGAAGAACACCGTCTTCTGGACCATTTTCTCCAACGCCTGAAGCCGGAGGACCAACAGGGCGCTGTCGAGGAAGACCAGAAAGACGATGACCCCCAGGACGTTCCCCAGCAGGTTCAGGAACGTGTGGCGCACGTCGCCCTTGGCGAACAGGCGGGCGGCGAGCCGGTCCAGGCGGATGAGCAGGCCGAGGCGCAGGGTCAGCTTTTTAACCACGGCCGCCGCAATGGCGCCCAGCAGCAGAATGGCCAGGGCGGCGAACAGGTCGGGCAGGAAGACGATGATCTGCCCGAACGCGTCGTTGAAGGTTTTAAGAAACGATTTCTCCATCGTAATCCTTCCCGTATTTCCGAACGATTATCACCGGCTTGTTCGTCTGGTCGGCCAGCTGAAGGGGGACGGGCGGCGCGATCAACTGCTCCAGCAGGGTCATGGCGGAGCCGCCCATGATGATGAGCTGGCAGTTTTGGGCGGCTCGCTTGAGCTGGGCGGCCACGTCCAGGCCGGGCAGGAGTTCGATGTCCATATCGAACGTGGCATCGGTGAATGAGGCCCGAATCTCCTCGATGGCCGCGGCCTGATCGGCTTCGCTCAGACCGGGCGGGACCACTCGAACTACCCGCACCCGGGCCCCGAAATGTTTGCAGAAGGCGGGCAGCAAGTTCTGGGCCAGCTGGGTCTGGGGTTCGTTGGTGTGGGGAAACAGGATGGTGTGGATCCGCTTGGGAATGTTGCCCACGACGATGCCCACCTCGACGGGAGCGTTCTGGATGATGAGGTCCACCACCGAGGCGAACAGCTTCTCCACGAAGTTCGGCCTCCGGCCACGTCCCACAAGGATGAAATTGCATTCCTCCTCGCGGGCGGTCTCGACGATGCCCTGCGAAATGCGGTGGGCGAACTTGATGATCCGCTTGTTCGGCAACCCGGCCTGTTGCGCCATGGCCACGGCCTTGTCGAGAACCGGTTCCAGCGCCCCCAGCTGGTCCATGCCGTGCAGCAGGGGCAAGCCGTCGGGCACCTCGGCCACGGTGACGCAGATGACTTCGCCCTGGTGTTTTTGGGCGATGGGCAGGGCGGCCTGCATCATGGACTGGTAGGTGTCCGGATGGGAGATGGCGACCAGGATTCGGTACTCCATCCGGTCCATTTTGGCCATGTAGCGGGCGAAATCGAGGGCGGCCCGCTCTTTTTTTGAAGCGTAAGTTTTGTACACCAGAAAGCCGGAGCCGATCCAAAAGATGATGGTCACCCAGGCCTTGGGAGAATAGAACGCCAGGTAGAGCGCGATGGCCCCCTGGATCACGATCCCGAGGATGGGGATGAACGGCACCCAGGGGACCCGGAAGCCGCGGTCCAGATCGGGCAGGATCTTGCGGAGCCGGATGAGCACCACGTTGACCTGCAGGAAGAGGAACAGGAACATGATATCGGCGGCGGAGGCCACGTCCTCGATGGGCAGGGCGACGGCCATGATCACGATGATCAGGTTGGAGGCGAGCAAGGCCAGGTGAGGTGTCTTGAATCGTTTATGGATTCGGGCGAAGAAATCCGGCAGGTTATGGTCCCGGCCCATCGCAAAAGCCACCCGGGACGAAGAGAAGATGGTGGCGTTGAGAGCCGACATGGTGGATAGCAGCCCCCCCACCAGGATGACTACGCCGCCGAAAGCGATGAACTGTTGGGCGGTCTCCACCAGGGCCAGCTCCTTTTTCAGGCCGAGGTACTGCCAGGTGGGGATTCCGCCGGCGTCCACCGCGGCCAGGGCCACGAACGCCACGAGCAGATAGATGGGGATGACAATGATCAGCGACAGGAACACCGCACGGGGAATATTCTTTCTGGGCTCCAAAACCTCCTCGGAGCATTGGGCGATGATCTCGTACCCTTGGAAGGCGATGAAAGTCAGGCCCATGGCGATGACCACGCCGCCGAAACCCTTGGGCAGGAAGTCGACGAAATTGCTCCAACAGTCGGGGTGCTGAATGGTGGCCACCAATCCGATGACGATGAAGAAAGCGATCACCAGAATCTTGGCGAACGTCACGAACACGCCCGCCTTGCCGGTCTCCGAGGCGCCGCGGAGGTTGATCAGCCCGAAGATCAGGATGACGGCCACGGCCAGGATCTTGTCGGTGGCGTGAGCGAAGAACGGCAGCCGGATGTTCATGGATTTCAAGACTTCGGCGAAATATGCGCCAAAGCCCAGGGCATAGAGGGAGCAAGCCACGGCGTGGGCGAACCAGGAAATCCAGCCAGCCAGAAAACCGTTGGGATCGGGCAGGCCGGTCTTGACCCACAGGTAGCCGCCTCCGGCGTCGTGGAACGCCGAACCCAGCTCGGCGTAGGCCATGGCGGTGATCAGCGTCACCGCACCGTTGAGGAAAAACGCGAGGATCAGCGCGGGACCCGCCTCTCCGGCGGCGATGCCGGTGAGCACGAAGATACCCGCCCCGATCATGGCCCCCACGCCGATCATGGTGACCTGCATGAGGGACATCTCACGAGCGAGATGTATCTCGGATTTCGACATGTACGAAATTATACCATGCCGATACGCCGGAATGGTCTTATCGGCTCTCGACCGCCAGCCGCAGCAGGATCAGATCGCCGATGGTGAGCCGGCCGTCGGCGTCGACATCCGCATTGATTCCGGCGGGGAGCTGCCGCCGGTCGGCCAGGCATTCCGCCAGCCAGAGCAGGTCTTCGGTGTCGAAGGTGCCGTTGAGGTTCAGGTCGCCCGGCTTGGGCGGCGTGAGATACTCCGCGATCCGACGCATCAGTTCCAGCCGGGAGTTGTCGCCGCTCCCCTCGGCCAGGCCGCCGAATTCGAAGGAGGTGGCGATCGCCTTGAAGGGGTACCAGGTGCCCCAGTAGTCGTGGCCGTTGGTGGCGACGCCGCAGCCAAAGGCGGACGGCGCGTTCTGCAGGATCTGCCAGCCGTCCGCCGCCGGTGCGATCTGGTCGATATTCTCGTTGTCGCCGGTGTACGGCAGGTCAAGCCCTTCGTACGGTGTGCCCGCGGCGCCTGTCACCGCGGTCAGGGGCGCGTCGCCGCTGCTGACGCAGGTGGCGTTGAACCAGGGCTGGACGATCTGATTCATCGGCGACACCGACCAGACGTCGCCGCCCTCGAGGTACATGTTCTGTCCCCAGGCCAGGGCGCGGCGCAGGTAGACGCCGTCCAGGGTGGACAGGATGTAATCGTCGGGCGACACGCCCAGGCAGACGAACAGCATGGGGATGCCACTCAGCTCGGACAGATCATACTCGGTGAAACGGACGGCATCGACGCCGTTGGCCAGCAGGGCGGCCAGCACCGCCGGTCCGCTGTTGGCATTGCCGTCCAGATCGATGACGAGGGCCTGTGGCCGGCGCAGGCGGTGCCAGAAGCGGCCGTTGGCCGCGAACCCGTCGCCGGCGAAGTTCAGGGCGAACTCCAGCCGGTGGGCTTTGGGTGCATCCGGGCTGGCGGTGACGGTGAACTCGGCGTCCGCTTCGGCGCCCTTGGCCAGATCCGGGAGCGTATCCGCCGGTTGGGCCACCGTCACCAGCGGATCGTCGGACGCCAGGCCGACGGAGATGCCGGTAGCCGCAGTGCCGTGGTTGTGCACGGTGAGGCGGACGGTGGCGGTTTCGCCCGGATCGAGCACACCGTTGCCGTCGGAGTCCACAGCGACCGCGCTCTGGACGAGGGCCGGCGTGGCGGCGGGGTCAGTCTCGGCCCAGATGCAGTCGCTGCCGATCTGCGCGGCGCCCCAGCGGATGAGCATGTAACCGTCCAGGCCCCAGCTGGTGCCCCAGCTGTTGCGCATGATCCAGTAGCCGTCGCCGTTGTTGTCGTCCCAGCCCACCAGGATCACGGCGTGGTTGGTGTAGGTGGCGCCGGGTCCGTTGTAGATGCCGCCGGTGTACGCCTGGAACAGGTCGTCCACGGCGACGGAACAGGCCACCGGCCCGTGGTCGTAAATCGCCTGCTTGATCGCCGCCACTTCGTTGGCGACGCCGCCGCGGCGAGCCGGCTTGTAGGACTTGGAGACGGTGTCACCGATGCACTCGCCGTAGGGGAAGTCCATCTGTTTGTACGGGTACCAAGCCTCGAAGGTGACACCTTGGGATGAGAGGTAGAACATCGCGTTGGAGGTGAAGCCGCCGTTGCAGCCGCTGTTGCCGAACGGGCCGCCGCGGTTGCAGTCCACGAGCTGTTGTTCGGACAAGTTGACAACCTCACCGTCCACCAGCAGGATCTGGCATTCCAGGACGCCGACGGCGGCGAACGCCCAGCAGCTGCCGCAGCTGCCCTGGTTGCGCACCGGCGGCAGGCCGCCGGCTTCGCGCCAGTCAAACCGGGCGGGCAAGTCGCGCTTGGCATCCGGCGGATCAGCGTTTTCCAGATTCCAGTTGGGGTCGTGCGGGTAGGTGCCGCACAGCGCCTCCAGGGGCAGGTCCAGGGCGGGATTGTTCCCAACCGTGAACGTGTAGCCGTTTTCGGCGATCTCCCGGCGGAGCCGTTCCAGCAGTTCCCGCCGGTCTGCGGGCCGGTGCTGGCCGAAAACGGGTGACAGGACGGCGGTCGCGACAACCAGGATGCAGCATAATGTCCAGAATCGGGTGCGCATGATTTCTCTTCCCCCGCAAAATTTCAAGAAATTATACCGGTTCATCGCCGGTTTGACAACCGGATCGGAGAGAACTTGCGTTCCAGAAGCCGGTCTTACGCGTGCCCGCATTGACTTGCGGAGGCGGAGCCACTATACTCCCACTGAGTACTCGGCTGATTCCAACCACACCGGCAATCCGGACGGACAACACATGGCGCAGCGTTTCCAGACAGCGAAACCGCACCGCATGCTTTACGGACTGATCCTGTCCGCCCTGATTCTGCACATCCTGATTCCCGCCCTCCGGGCGCTGATGCCCGACGCGGCGGAGCAACCGTCCGGCCTCGATTTCACCCGGGTGGACCATCCGCGGAGCGACGGCAAACAACCGCCGCGTGCGCCGGCCCGAAAGCCGCTGCGGTTCCTGCCGGCCGTTCCGGGTCCCGACGGCCTCGATTGCCGCGGCGCGGGGCTCGTGCCGACGGACGGTCCGGTTTCACCGCCGGTACTGGTGTTGGCCGGCTGGACCGTGTCCGAAGGCGCCATGCCCGCGGCGACGGGCATCCGGCTGTCGCCACTCCGCAGAGCTCCTCCCGCCGCCTGACCAACCGGACCGTTCCCGCCGGTGCGGCGATCCAGCGACCGGCGCGGACCCGGGTCTGTTTCACGCCATGCAAACCGAACCGGACCGTCGGAGGTCGGGTGCCGCCTTCACAATCGGCGCCGGAACCGATGGCCGGGCATCCAGCCATGGAGGTCACATGAAACCGGATGTCATCTTTGTAATGATATTGGCCGCCTGCTTTTTCGGCGGCATCATCTATCTGGCGCTGCGCAGCCAGAAGACCGCGCCGCCGCCCGAACCACCGCCCCAGCCGGAAGACCCGCAGCCGGAGGGAGGAGAGGAACCGGGCAAGGGGAAGAAAAAGCGGAAAGGCGGACGCTGAGCGTCCGTTCGCCCCTGAGCAAAGCGCGAACGTGAACCGTGCGGCGACGCCCGGCGTTCCGGGCGCCGCCGCCGGCGGACAATGTCATTGAGTCTTGGGCAGGATGATCTCGACGCGACGGTTGCGCGCCCGGCCCTCGGCGGTGTCGTTCGGGGCGACGGGCTGATCCGGGCCGAAGCCCTGGGCGGTCATCCGCGTCTCGGCCACCCCCATCTCTTTCAGGAAGGTCATGACGGAATTGGCGCGGGCCGCCGACAGCTTTTGGTTGGTCTCGGCGGAGCCGGTGGAATCGGTATGCCCTTCGACGCTCAGCGTCATCTCCTGCAGAAGGGTCAGGATTCCCGCCAGCTTGGCCAGCGAGTATTTGGCATCGGTCTTCAGGGTGGCCTTGCCCGTGTCGAAGGTGATGTCGGACAGGCTGACCACATACCCCCGGGCGGTCTCGGTGGTGGCCGACACCTGGGCCAGGGCGCCCGACAGGCGGTTGGCCAGGGCGTCGCGCTCCGTCTTCAGCCGGGCCCGCTCCTGGTCCAGCTTGGCCAGTTCTTTTTTCGACTGGGCGATGGACGCTTCCGCCTGCCGGCGGGCCTCCTCGGCCTGGCGACGGGCTTCTTCGGATTGCCGGCGGGCGGCCTCGGACTGCTGCAGCGAGGCTTCAGTCTGACGGCGGGCGGCGTCGGCGTCGGCCGCCTGCTGTTCCAGCGCCGACTTCTCAGCCTGGCGTTTCGCCTCGAGCGCGGCGGCGGCCTTCTCCTCGACGATGCGGAAATGCTCCTTCAGCGCCTGGCTGGCGAACTCGACGGCACGCCGCGCGCTGTCCTGACCGGCCTTGTTGCCCGCGCCCTTTTCGGTCAGCAGGTTGGTCGCCTGGGCCAGGGCGCTCTTGGCCGACTTGACGGCCTCGGGCAGGACCAGGTCCGTCTTAAACCGCTCGGCGAGTTCCACGGCCTTTTGGGCCTGTAACAGTGTCACCGGAGTCGTGTTGGAATAGCTCATCCCGCGGATGGATTTGTTTTTGCAGGTGAAGAGTTCAGACTTGTCCACCAAGCCGGCGAAGGCGAACGTGCGGCTCTTGGCATCCTTCGGGGCGGGGGCGCCGGAATAGAAGATCAGGATGTCGGACGGATTGCTGACCGGGGCAAGCGGTTCGGCGGTGATGACCAGGGCGAAATCTTTCTTCGCCGTGGCGAACCGGCTGCTGCCGTTCTTGTCGGAAGTGGCCACCTGGCCGAGATTCTCCACCTCGCCGGCGGGTGTTATCGCCCAGACGACGTAAGTGGTGATGTCGCCGCCGAACAGAATGGCGGGTACCAGATTTTTGTACTCCAGCTCGACCGTGATCTGGCCGGCCGCCCCTTTGACCTTGGCTTTGACTTCAGCAACCGGAGCGCGGTCGGTGGCGTGGAACGGCACTTTCACTTCTCGTTTTTCCGGGTAGACCGTCGTGGTCAACTGGACATCCGCCGCGTAGAACGACGCGGTGAACAGGCCCAACACGAGTAATCCGAAAACAGAACGCATAGGTAGTTTCACATTAGCCTCCTAAAATTAATCATTAGTTCAGATATGGTTGCCTTGGATGCATAAACGAGGAGCGCGGGTGCGGTTTCTGGGTAGAACACCACGCCGGGTCGGGCGGCTTTTCCCCGATACGGGACGCCGCAGGCGGCCGGCGGGACGATGACATCGATAGGCTGGTCGTGATCGCCGCCCGTCACGCGGACGGCAACCCCCGTTGCGCAGCCCCGGATCGGCTCGCGGAACGCCTGGGCCTGTGGAAGCGATGCGCATGGGGAAGGATGTGGTCGCACGCGCTCAAACTGTGGCGATTTGAGTTTTGAGAGATGAGGGTTCACGATCGAGATCATGAGTAGTGCCTTTGCTCGTGCCGTAATTGGAATTCTGATCGACGCGTCTTGTTTCGACATTTCAATCCCTGTCGAGCGTTGTGTCAAGTGCCTTCTGCTGGACGGCGCCACCGGCCGCCCGCGAGCGGCTGCGTGCTGGTGTCTTCGCGGGCGCCCCACAAGGTAGGCCGATGCGAGCCGAATCGCCAACGCCGCAACAGCGGGCTGCGCGTTTCGTTCCTGCCCTCCCAGAGCGGGCGCGGCCCAAGGCCGGGCGCTAGAAATCGGGCCCCAGCGTGATGGTCAGTTCCCAGCGTCCCGATTCGCCTGCGCCCACGAAAATCTGCAAGGGGCCCAGCAGGGTGGCCAGCGCGTAACCCACGCCGCCGCCGTGAAAATAACGGTACGGCACGCCGAGTTCGATCACCCCGCCAGCCAAGTCGGGATAGCGGGCGCCGGCCAGGCCGTACCGGACCAGCAGGTACGCATCGCTGCTGAGGCCGAGTGTGGGACTGGGGAAGCGCCGCCGGTATTCGACCCGGCCGGTCCAGAGGTCCCGGCCGAAGATCTCGTCCACCGCGTAGCCGGGGAGCGGCGTCGAGGCCATCCGCAGATCGTTCTGCCCGCCGGCGAAATGAATGAAGTAGGCCGGCACGTCGACGCCCCAGCCGGCGTAACCGGAGACACGCAGCACGTTGTTTTCGGTCAGCGGCCAGTAGGCGTCGGCCGTTCCGGTGATGCGGGTGTAATCGAGGTCGCCGCCGAGCCCGGGCAGGGCGCGGTCCACGTGCGCGTCGATGCGGCAGCCCGAGCGGGGGAACACCCACCGGTCCAGAGTGTCCAGCCCGACTCCCACCCGTAGTAAGGTGATACGGTCACTGCCGCGCTCGTCGAACCGGCCGTAGGTGGCCATGTTCGCCTTCTCGAAAACCAGCGCGCCGTACAGGCCGACCACATTGCCCGCGTCGACCGTGAGACCGGTGGTGAACCCGTAATGCTTCTCGTCGTACATTTCCACCGGCTCCTTCTGGTACAGGATCTTGTGCGGCGTTCGGGAAAAGAACAGATCGTTGCGCCAGACCACGGGGATGCCGGCCGGCACCGGGGTGCGCAGGCCGAAGCGGAACTCCTTGAGTTGGCCCAGGAGCATGTCCAGTTCCAGATCGGAGCCGGAGCGGAGAACGTTCCGGTCGAGCCACCGGGCCCGGCCGGTGAACTGGTAGTCGGTGTCGTAGCGCAGGGCCAGGGTCAGGGACGCCTTGGGCAGCTTGTCCACCAGGTAGGCCAGCTGGGCTTCGCCGTTGTCCAGTTTCAGGTCATAGCCCACGGTGCGATAGCGGTCCATGGCGTAGATCTTCTCTACGGAGCGTTCCAGCGCGTCGGGGGTGGCCGGCTTGCCGAGTCGGGCTTCCGACTTAATCAAGGCTTCGAGGGGGTTGTCCGTGTCGTCGCCCACCAGTTCCACGACCTCCAGCGTCCGCTGGTAACCCCGGCGGTCCGGCGCGGCGCGCGGCGGTGCGCCCGGCGCGGCGGCGAAGACTTCACGGAGCCGGGGAAGGTCCGCCCGGGCGGCGGCGTACCCTTTCTGGATGAGCTCGGCGGCCAGGTGAAAGTCGGCGATGGAAAAGTCGAGCACGTCCGGGGCGACGACCAGATCCGCCATCGCCATGAGCTGCCGGTCCTTTTCCTGACGGACGAGGGTGCTGGATTCGTCCCAGATTTCCATGAGGTTTTTCAGTTTTTTCCGCTCCGGCGCGGTGGAGCCGGAGACGTTGACGGCGACCACCGCCGGGTAGCCCAGCTCCCGGGCGATGTCGACGGGGATGTTGTTCAGGATGCCTCCGTCCACCAGCAGCATGCCATCCAGCTCGACCGGCGTGAACACGGACGGGATTGAAATGCTGGCCCGCACGGCCTGGGTGAGTCGTCCGCCGCTGAAGGTGTGGGTGCGGCCGTGCCGGAGATCGGCGGCCACGCAGCGGAAAGGGACGGGCAGCCGGTCGAAGTCGTGCACGTGCTGCACTCCCGCCGCGGTGAAGGCGCGGTCGAGTTGCTTGATGACACCCTGGCCGGCGATGATCCCCGACGGCAAATCCAGCGCGCGGCCGTCCAGATAGAGCGTGAGTCCCGGAAAGCGGCCGGCCGCCTTCTGGTCATAATCCACCAGGCGTCGGTCCGGCTCTTCCCGGATCAGGTCGACATAGTCCATGGTCAGGAAAAGATCGCCGATCTGCTGGCTGGTGTATCCGGCGCAATACAGCGATCCCACCAGCGCGCCGGCGCTGGTGCCGACCACGGCCGCCGGGGCGAGTCCCTCTTCTTCCAGGGCCTGCAACACGCCGATGTGGGCCAGCCCGCGGGCGCCGCCGCCACTCAACACCAGGCAGACTCCGGATCGGCGCGGGGCCTGGCCGGACTCTGCCGCCGAGGTCCCCCAAAGCAGGACGCCCGCCAGCAACCCAAGGATCACTCGATGTCCGCGCATGCAACCTCCGCCGAACGGGACGGGATGATGGCCTATTTCATCACATTGGCCCGCCGAACACAAAGCGGGGAAATCAGCCGGACGCCGTTGGCGGGACGGAGCGCCCGCGAGCGGATCGATACAATGAAATGTGGCGGAGGACTGTGACGACGGGAATCAGCCGCCGAGACGCTTGACGAAGATGACCTTGTCGTCGCCCGGGGCGTAATAATCTTTCAGAACCGCCTCGATGATGTAGCCGGTGCGCAGGTAGAATTCGCGGGTGGGGAGATATTGCGGCCGGGACGCCGTCTCGATGTAAACGGCCCGGCCGGACATGGCCGCGATCCGCCGCTCGGACTCGCGCAGCAGGAGCTTGCCGACGCCCTGCCCGCGGAAATCGTCATGGACGCCGATCCAGTACAGATCGAAACTGCCGACGGTGCACGGGATGGAGCCGAAGCACGTGTAGCCGATCACCCGGTTGTCCGCTTCGGCGAAGAGGAAATGGTAGCCGCTCTCGGGACCGTGCTCCAGCCACGTGTCCGCCAGTTCCACCGCCACGTCCACCTCGAAGGGGTAGAAAAAACCGGCCGAGTTCAGGATCTCCCGAACGTGGCGGGGATCGTCGGGAGCGGGCTGGTCACGAAACCGGACAGCTTTGGGGGGCATGGCGGGCCTCCACGGGATGTCGGTCCAGCGCGTCCCGGACGATGCGCCGGATCATCTGGTTGTAGTTCAAACCGACCCGGGCGGCGGCGGCGGCAAAACCGCTGTACGGGGCGATGCATGGATTTGCGTTGACTTCCAAGACCCAGGGCTGGCCGTCGGGATCCACTCGGAAATCCACCCGGGCGTAACCGCCGAGCCCGAACGCTCGCCAGCAGCGGTCGGCGATCTCGCTGAGTTGCCGGAGCAAGGGTTCCTCCTCGGGCTCGAAATCGAAGCTCCGCTCCGTGTGCAGATACTCGAAACTCTCCTCGTCCCATTTGGCCTGATAGTCGACCACCTTGTACTTGCCTTTCGGGTAATCGATGAAGCGGATCTCCGGGACCGGCAGCACCTGACCGGCCAGCACGGCGACGTTGAATTCCCGACCGTCGATGTAGCACTCGGCGAAGTAGTCCCGCCCGGTTCGAGCCCGGCGTTCTTTGAGGATTTTGACGATTTCCGATGTCTTCACTCGCATGATGGCGTCGTCGGTGAACCAGCTCGACGCGTGATCCCAGCATGACTTCACGATGAAAGTGTGCTTGCCCGGCGGGGCGGCGCACACGTCCGTCGTCACCCACGGGGCGGTCTGAAAACCGTTGTGGTGCAGCACCTGCTTGGCCAGGATTTTGTTGGTGCTGATGAACAGCGCCTCGGTGGGGCAGCCGGTGTAGGGGATGCCCAGATGGTCGAGCACGGACGATCCCCAATGCAGCAGCCGGCTGTCATCGTTGACCGACTCCACCAGGTTGAACACGCAGCAGGGGTCCGCCTCCCGGATCCGCTCGATGGTGCGGGGGATGTTCAGATCGAAGGTGACCACCGACGGTTCGTAGCGCAGTTTTTTCAGCGCCTGCTGAACGGCGTTCACCTGGTCGATCAGATTCTTGTCGTCTTCGGGGGCGTCCGGGGGGACCGGATTGTGCAGGATGACCATGCGTTTGTTTTTGTTCATTCGTTCATTCTCTCGCGGGCGGACCGCATGATCTGGTCGATCAGTTGCCCGTAAGCGATCCCGGACAACCGGCAGATGATCGGCAGATCGGAGTCGATGGGATGGAGTCCCGCCAGCGGATTCACCTCCAGAAAATTCGGTGTGCCGGCCGCGTCCAAGCGGAGGTCCACACGGCCGGCGTCACGGCAACCCAGGCCCCGCCAGACGCGCAGCGCCAGCTCCGTGCACGCGCGCGCCAGCTCGCCGTCGAGCCGGCTGTAGTCGACGAGGTCCCGGTAATTCTTTTTGGTGGCGAAGGAGTAGGCGTCGGTGTCCGCCTGGTCGCGCACTGCCACCTCAAGCACGCCGACGGCGCGCGCGGCGCGCCCGGTGCCCAGTACGCCCACCGTGAACTCGCGTCCCGGCAGGTAGGTTTCCACCAGCACCGGCTGGCGGAAGGCGCGGATCAGTTTGTCGCACTGGTCCGGCAGGGAACTCGGATCGGTCACCTTGGAGCTGGCGTTGATGCCCTTGCTGGTGCCTTCGGCGACGGGCTTGACGAACAGGGGACCGGGCAGCGTCACGTCGCCGGCGTCGAGCCGATCCGCCACCACGGCGAAGTCCGGCGTCGGCACGCCCAGATCGCGGACGGCGCGCTTGGCCAACCCCTTGTGCAGCGACAGGCCCAGCACCACCGGATCGGAGAAGGTGTACGGAATGCCGTACGCGTCGAGCAGCGCCGGCACGAGCGATTCCCGTCCGAGGCCGTGCAGGCCCTCGGCGATGTTGAAGACCATGTCCCAGCGGTCGCCGGCGGTCAGTCGGGTGATCAGCCGGCGGACATTGCCGATCCGGTCGGTCGTGTAACCCAGCGCGATCAGCGCCGCTTCGATCGCCTCGATGGTGTCGAGCGGGTCGAACTCGGCGGCGGCTTCCTCGGAGAAACCTTCCGCCAGATAATCGTCCTTCAGATCGTAAGCGATCCCGATGTGCATGCCGTCATCCTTGCGGTTGGATCGGACGGGCATCGCGTTGCGTCCCGGCTGGCGGCGCCGGACCGGCTGACGCCGGATGGCCGTGATCGTTCTGTGCGCGCGCTCGTGTTGTCTGCATGGGAACGTTCGATACGCGAACGTATGCCTACTTTAGATAGAAGACGGAAGAGTGTCAACCATAAATCGGTCCGGCCGGCGCGAGCCGCGCGCGTCACGGCGCGATGGCCGCGGCGATGCGGGCGATGGCCCGTTGCGAACGCAGCCGGTGATACCGGTAGGTGCGCAGCAGCCGCGGCGCGGTACCGGTTTCGCCGGCGATCTCCCCCGCCTCGAACCCCATGCGGTGGGCGGTGCTCAGCAGGCGGTCCCGCAGAATGTGGTCATCCTCGGTTTGCGAGAGGGAGTAGGTGTCGCGGAAATAGCGCATGAACCGGTAGGCGCGCGCCAGTGTCCGCAGGTCGGCCGCCTGCGCCGGCAGGGCGTCCGCCAGTTTTTCGCACGCCGCCCAGAGGTTCGGCTCCCGCCGGCCGATGCGGGCGAGCGCGGCGGTGACCACGGTCTGGATGTCGCGCAGGGCGCCGGGATCTTCGCGGACGCTCACCGTGTCGCTGCAACGGCCGCGCTGGTACTCCTGCCGCTCCGCGATCTCGCGCAGCATGTCGCGGATGAACCGGTCCGGTTGCCGGAACAGGTAACGGTCCAGCAACGCGCCGATCTCGGTTTCAAAGGACGGACTGCCGATCAGCAGGCGGCAGCCCATCAACTGCGACAGCTCGATGAAATCGAACTCCCGCGGGGTGGCGAGAAATTCCTCCAGTTGATCCAGCGAAAACAGAAACGCGCCGAAAAATTCCGTCATCCGGTGATGGGGGATGACGCCGCGGCGGGTCAGCTCCCGGTTCAGGTCGTTGATCAACTCCGTGGCGTACCGGCTGAACTCGGGGCGCTGCTCCCGGGTCAGCGCGAACAGGTCCAGGTCCTGCTCGAAGGCTTCTTCGCGGGCGTAGCTGCCCACGCTGAAAATGGCGATGGGCTGGTCGTCCTCGTCACGCTCGAGGTAGTGCAGCCCGGTCCGGCCGAGCGCTTCCACCTGCCACTGGCAGGCCCGGTAGAGCCAGCGGAAATACCGGCGGAAGAATTCGTGGTAGGCGCCGTAGAGCAGTTTCAAATCGCCGGGCTGGCGGATGGCCATGAGGCCGCAGCGGCAGAAGTTGAATTCGTAGTACACGGCGAGCCGCTGTTTCAGCGCGTCCGGATCGGCCGCGTCGGCCAGCCCGGCCCACAGGGTGTCGGCGGTGCCCCGCAGGTAAGCGGAGTCGTCGAGATGGGTAACGATCTCCGGACACTGCCGGGACACCCGGGCGAAGAACCGGCGGTAGTTATTGGAGGAAAACGCCAGCAGGTCGCACAGCAGGCTGAACCGCTTCCGGGTCCGGGCGGCGGCGGCGGTGCGGATGGCGGGGTGCTCGGCGAGCTGGCGGAGCCGGCGCAACAGGCTCCGGTCGAAACCCATCAGGAACTCGGTCAGGATCGCCGGCTGATGGGGCAGGAGTTCGATGAGCGCGGCGAGTCGGGCCGGCCGGACTTCGAAGTGCTCCAGCAGCCACTCCCGGGTGAACGCCGCATACTGCGCGAACGCCGGACGGTCGGGAAAGCTCTGAAAGAGCACGACGGTCTGCACGATCGAGTCCATGTCGTACGCGAGCAGGCGCATCAACCGTTCGAAAGCGGGCAACCGCTGGTCTTCGGGCAACTGTTCCAAACTGTCCATGATGATCTGGATCGCGGCGCCCGAGTCGCGGGCGAGCAACTGGAAGATGTCATCCCAGTAGATCATGCCCAGGTAGACCTGGAACAACTGCAGGATGTTCAGAAAGACATTGTCGGTCCAGGCGACGGGGTAGTCGGCGGGGCGCCCGCCCGCCACGATCCGGTTGAACACGGTGATCTGCTGGAGATGCCGGTTCACCATCGCCAACGCCTGCGGCGCCAGAGTGCGCAACCGGTCCAGCTCCTCGTAGTAGTGGGTCAGCAGCCGGAGCGCGGGCCGGACTGGTCCCTGCGGGGCGAATCCCATTGCCTCGGCGACGCGGTCCAGGTGCCGGACGGCCGCGGCGTCGTTGCTGTCAAACGCATCCTCCACCGAGACCATGAGCTGGTACACGTAGAAGAACATCTCGATGAAACTGAATCCGTCCTGGAGGCCGGCGTAGAGCCCGGCGTTTTCCGGATCGCGGACCTTCAGCAGCTCCAGCGTCTCGCGCGAGCCGTGGGCGCGGATGTCGTGAATGGTCTTCAGCATGTTGGTGAGATTGTGGATGAGCCGGAGGCCGTTTGTCTTGGGGCTGACCCAGGGGGAACTCAGATCGAAGCGGAGTTGCTCGTGCACCTCACCGATCATGCCCCGCAGGTAGCCCTCGTGCAGGCGGGGCCGGCCCTGCGCGTGGTAGAACAGGTCGATGATCTCCCGCTCCACGTCGCGGATGAGGCGCTCGTCGCCCACGAGCCGCTCCGTCAGGAGCAGCTCGGAGATCAGCACGAAGTTATGGGCGCCGCGGCGCAGGTAGTTGCGGATGTCCTCGATCGTGGTCAGGAAGGTCCGGCCCACCGTTTTCTCGGCCAGGTAGAAATGCATCTTGGTGGCGTAACGGAAGAACTCCGCGCCCACGGCGCTGACCACGGGATTCCACCGGGCGGCGTCCACGTCGGGGCGGGCGAAGATGGCGATGTCCAGGTCGTCCTGATCCAGGATCATCCCGACGTTGCAGAACGCCACGCCGTCCAGCGGTTCGCCGCGGGCGCAGGTTTCCACCAGTGCGCCGAGGTAGGCGGTGGTCAGGTCGCGCAACTGGAACCGCAGCCGAGTCAGGATCTGGTGGTACACCGGCAGGCGGTCGTGAACGGCCGCGGTGTCACGGCGGACGGTGTGAATGCTCAGGGCGTGGAGATGGAGCACCTGGAACGCGAAGTACGTGCCCAGGAACGTTCGCTGCTCCTGTTCGTCCCGCGCCGCGTGGATCACGGCCGACATTTCGCGACGGTAGTTGTGGGCCTTGCGCCAGAGGTGAACGCGACCCGGGCTGCCGGTCTCGTTCAGGCGCTGGCGCAGGACGGGCCCGTGGTCCCGGATGATCCGGGCGTACTTCTGATAGTAGTTCGACAACTGGGCCAATTCGCCGGCGAGTTCTTCGTAGGCCTCGAACATGGTGCCTCCGGGAGCCGCGACTCAACCGTCCGATTCGTCGGGGAGCGCCGGCCGGACTGTGATCTTGCGGTCGTTGCGGATGCTCACGGTGCCCGCCTTGACGCCGCCGGGCTTGCGCACGTCGCGGACGCGGCACATGGATACGGCGACGGTTCCGCCCGCGCGCATGCGCGAATACCAGGCGGCGACGGCGGCCGCCTCGCGGATGCTGTCGCGATCGGCGTCGCCGTCGGCCGGGGCGCGCAGGACCACGTGGGAGCCGGAGAAGCCGTGCACGTGGAACCAGTAGTCGCCCGGCCGACCGAGCCGGAAAGTGACCTGTTCGTTGCTGGCGTCGTCCTGACCCGCCAGGATCTCCAGGCCGGCGCTGCTGGTGAACCGCTTGACCTTCATGGCGCGACTGTATCACGAATCGCGGCGGTTTTCACCGGCGCCGGGAGCCGGGCGGCCGACGGTGGAAGGCTTAAACATTCGCGGTTCGCGCCCGTATATTCTATTTCCACGCCGACGGCCGGGCCGCCGGCGTGCGCCAGCGGGCCGGGCGGGACGGACGGAACGACAGCGGTGCATCCTCCCCGAAAGTCCGCCGATATCGACGCCGCGCGATCGTGAACCGCCGTGTCACACGCGGCCGGGTGCAACCGGCTGCCGGCGACGGCCGGTTCGGGGCCGCGCGCCATCATCATTTCACGAGGTGATCATGAACGATCGCAGAACAACATGTCGGTGGGTGTGGCTGGCCGCCGTGGCGGTGGTCGTGTGCGGCTGGGGCGCGGCCCCCTGGGTCTCGGCCGAAGAGGGAATGTGGACGTATGACAATCCGCCCCTGCGGCTGCTGGCGGACCAGTACGGCTTCCAGCCCGACGCGGCGTGGCTCGAGCACGTCCGCCTGGCCAGCGTCCGGGTGGGATCCGGCGGATCCGGCTCGTTCGTCAGCCCGGACGGCCTGATCCTGACGAACCACCACGTGGGCCTGGGGCAGATCCAGAAACTGTCCACCCGGGAGCGGGACCTGGTTCAAAACGGCTTCTATGCCAGGACCCGCGCCGAGGAGCTGAAGTGTCCGGACCAGGAAGTCCGCGTGCTCGTGTCCATGGAGGATGTCACCGCTCGCGTCCTGGGGGCGGTCCCGGCCGGCGCCACCGGCCCGGAGGCGCTGAAGGCCCGCCGGGCGGAGATCGCCCGGCTGGAGAAGGAAGGTAACGCGCAAACCGGTCTGGATTGTTCGGTGATTTCGCTGTATCACGGCGGCGAGTACTGGCTGTACCGCTACCGCAAATACACCGACGTGCGCCTGGTGTTCTGCCCGGAGCAGCAGGCCGCGTTCTTCGGTGGCGACGCCGACAACTTCACCTATCCCCGCCACGACCTCGACCTGACCATCTTCCGGGTGTACGACAACGGCGAGCCGCTGGAGGTCAAGCACTACCTGAAGTGGAACGCCGCCGGCGCCGCCGACGGCGAGCTGGTGTTCGTGTCGGGCCACCCGGCGCGGACGAACCGGCTCTACACGCTGGCGCAGTTGGAACTGCAGCGCGACATGCTGCTGCCCCGCCGCATCGCCTCCCTGAAACGGATGCTGGGCGTGCTCCGGGCCTACGCGGCGCGCGGGTCCGAGGAGGCCCGGCAGGCCCTGGGCGGCATCTTCGGTGTCGAGAATTCGCTCAAGTCGTCCACGGGCGAGTACGAGGGCATGCTGAACCGCAGCCTGCTGGACCGCAAGGCCGTCGAGGAGAAGGAATTCCGCGCCAAGGTCGCCGCCAATCCCGAATGGCAGAAGGCGTATGGTGGCGCCTGGAAGGCGATCGCCGCGACGACGCAACTGCGACGGGAACACGCGGCCGCCCTCGAGTATCAATCGCTGGGCGGGTACCGGTCGCGCCTGTCGTCGACGGCGCTGACCCTCGTGCAATACGCGGCCGAGATCGGCAAGCCGGACGCCGAGCGACGGGAGGGCTTCCATGACGCCGATTTGGAGACGCTGCGGTTCCGCCTCCTGTCGCGGGCGCCTGTCTACCCGGGGCTCGAGGAAGTGCTGCTGACCGACTTCCTGAGCCAGGCCCGGGAGGAGCTCGGCGCCGATGACGCGTTCGTGAAGGTATTGCTTGGCGGCGGGGAACCGGCCGACGTGGCGCGCCGCCTCATCGGAGGGACCGGCCTGGCCGATCCCAAGGTCCGGCAGCGGCTGTTCGAAGGCGGCGCGGCGGCGGTGGCCGCGAGCGACGACCCGCTCATCGTGCTGGCCAGCCAGGTGGCGCCCATCCTCCGCGAGCGGCGGCAGTGGCAGGAGGCGAACATCACCAGCGTCGAGGTGGCCGCAAGCGAAAAGATCGGACAGGCGCGCTTCGCCGTGTACGGCAAGAACGCCTACCCCGACGCCACCGGCAGCCTGCGCCTGAGCTACGGCACCGTCACCGGCTACCCGATGAACGGCACCCAGGCCCCGCCGCTCACCACCTTCCACGGCCTGTACGACCGGGCGCTCGGCTTCGGCCTGAAACCCCCGTACGACCTGCCGGCGAGGTTCCTCGAGCGCAAGGACAAGGTCCGGATGGAAACGCCGCTCAACTTCGTCTCCACCTGCGACATCATCGGCGGCAACTCCGGCTCGCCGGTGGTCAACCGGGCCGGTGAGCTGGTGGGGCTGGTGTTCGACGGCAACATCGAAAGCCTGCCGGGCCGCTTCGTCTTCGACATGACGGCGAACCGGACCGTGTCGGTGCACGCCGCCGGGATGATCCACGCCCTGCGGGTGCTTTACGACGCCGACGCCCTGGCCGACGAAATCGAAGGGATCGCCGCCGGAGCGCGCTAGCCCGCGCGCCGGTCGACCACCGGTAGTGAAATCAGTTGACCGGGACCCGAAGTTTTAACTTCGGGTCCCGGTTGTTTTTATGCGGAAGGGTTCGGTTCCGACTAGGTCGCGTCGGATCAGCCGCGCCGGTTCAGCGTGCGCGGGATCAGCGCCACGCCCACCGCCACCGCCAGCAGCAGCGCCGCGGCGAGCAGCCAGTTGGCGGTGTACGTCATCAGGCGGGCGGGATCGTTGAACGGCCGTTCGGCGAAGGCGAAACGCTGCAGGAGCTGCATCGCCACCACCTTCACCGCCAGCAGCGTGAAGGCCCCCCCGATGAGGCTGCCCGGGAGCGTCGTGCGGAAGCGCCAGAACGCCGCGGCGGCCGCCGCGGCGTACACGACGATCCAGAGGAAGCTCACGGCCATCCAGAGCCAGCCCAGCGACAGGCTATCCATGGCGCACCTCCCCGGCCGGCGCGACTGGCGGTCCGGCCGGGCGGAACATGAAGAGCCCGGCGGCGAACAGCACGGTTAACAGAATCTCCGCCGAGGCCAGGGCGAGCTCCACCCATTGAAAGCCGGTGGGGCTCAGCCGGCCGACGAGTGCCGTCGCGCTGAATTCCACGACCCAGCGCGTCAGGCCGATGGCGAACAGCCCGGTGCAGGCGGCGGCGAGCACCCAGGCCGCCGCCGGGTTCTGGCGGCGCCTGGTGCAGATGGCGGCCACCACCACGGCGACGGCGAGCAGGATGAGGTCGATCACGCTGAGGAACGCGTTGGACACCTGAAACAGGATCTGGACGGCGTCGTGATTCATCGATGTCCTCCAGTCGACGGGTGGATCAGCCGGGGTTCGGCGGAGACGGCTGCGGATCCCGATTCGTCGGGACCGGTCGTGGCGTTGGGTCGGCTGGCACCGGCGCCGGCCTGGAAACCGTATTCCAGTTTGAGCTTCTGCTCAACCGCGGCCACGTCCGTCATGGCGCCCTCCCGGGATGCGGGTTTCACGAACAGGCGAACGGATCGGATTTTGAACGGAATTATAGCACGGCCGGGGCGACGCGGCTAGGCGGGCGGAATGACGAAACCCAGGATGGCAAAATAATGGCACGCGCTGCCGGCCAGCACGAAGCCGTGCCAGACGGCGTGGTGGTAGGGCAGGCGGCGCCACAAGTAGAACCCGATGCCCGCGGTATAGGCAATCCCGCCGAGCAGCAACAGCAGCAGGCCACCCGGGGCCACCGCGTCGAGCAGCGGCCGCGCGGCCACCACCGCCGCCCAGCCCATGGCGACGTAGAGGACCAGCGACAGGGCGGTCCAGCGGTGCAGCAGGCGGGACTGGGCGGCGATCCCCGCCAGCGCCAGTCCCCAGATCACCCCGAACAGCGACCAGCCCCACGGCCCGCGCAGGCTCACCAGGGTGAAGGGCGTGTAGGTGCCGGCGATGAGCAGGAAGATCGCCACGTGGTCGATGAAGCGGAGCACTCGCCGGGCGCGCGGGTGGGCGATGGCGTGGTACAGGGTGGAGGCGGTGTACAGCAGGACCAGCGTGGCGCCGTAGATGGCGGCGCTGACGATGCGCCACCCATCGCCGGTGGCGGCGGCCGCGGCGACCAGGACCACCAGCCCCGCGACGGCGGCCAGGGCGCCCGCGCCGTGGATGATGCTGTTGGCGATCTCTTCGCCGACGCGGTACCGCCGGTCGCTGTCCGCTTCACGCATGGCCGTTCCCTCGGCTGATATTATACGTCCGTCCCCGGCCGGTGGCGGCGGCGATCCGGCCGCAGATCAACCACAATTAGTGGAACAGGCATCATTTTGGCCTTTTATCACCCGGACTGGAGTACAATACAAGCAGACTGTTGTGATCACAGGCAAGGAAATCTCATTGAACTTCAACAATTTTCCGAAATTCCAGTTACCGAAGCTGCAGTTGCCCCGCCTGGAACTGCCCGAGTGGATCGCGCCGAAAAAGGACCTGCCCCCGCTGGTCATCGGCGACCTGCGGGCCGCGGTTCCCGTCGTGCAGGGCGGCATGGGCGTCGGCATCTCGCTCGCCGGGCTCGCCGCCGCCGTGGCTGAGGCCGGCGGCGTCGGCGTGATCGCCGCCAACGCCATCGGCATGATCGAGCCCGACTATTACGCCGACGGCCGCGCCGCCGACCAGCGGGCGCTCCGGAGCGAGATCCGCCGGGCCCGCGCGCGCACCCGCGGGGTGATCGGGGTGAACCTGATGGTGGCGGTGAACGACTTCCACGAGCTGCTGCAGGTGGTGGTGGAGGAGCGGGCGGACATCGTCTTCCTCGGCGCCGGCCTGCCGCTGCGGGGCATCCCGGTGGCGGCGCTGCGGACGGCCAACGTCAAGGTCGCCCCCATCGTGAGCTCCGGCCGGGCGGCCCGGCTGATCTTCACCGCCTGGCGCAAGGCGTACAACGACGTGCCCGACGCGGTGGTGGTGGAGGGCCCGCTGGCCGGCGGCCACCTGGGCTTCAAACCGGAGCAGATCGATGATCCGGCGTACGCCCTGGAGCGGATCGTCCCCGGTGTGATCGCCGAGGTCCGGCCGTTCGAGGCGGAGTTCGGCCGGCCGATCCCGGTCATCGCCGGCGGCGGCGTGTACACGGGCGCCGACATCCACCGGATCCTGCGGCTCGGGGCGAGAGGCGTGCAGCTCGGCACCCGCTTCGTCGCCACCCACGAATGCGACGCCGACGCGCGCTTCAAGGAGGCGTACGTCCGATGCCGCGAAGAGGACATCGTCATCATCAAAAGCCCGGTGGGCCTGCCCGGCCGGGCGATCCGCAACGCCTTTCTCGACGAGGTCGCCCGCGGCGCGCGCCGGTCGTTCCGCTGTCCGTGGCGCTGCCTGGAGAGTTGCGACGCCCGGGCGGCCGCCTACTGCATCTCGCTGGCGCTGGACAACGCGCGGCAGGGACGCCTGGACGACGGCTTCGCCTTCGCCGGCGCCAACGCGCACCGGGTGGACCGGATTGTGTCCGTCCGGGAACTCATGGACGGCTTGATGGCGGAATACGCGGCCGCCGTCGAAGCCGCGGTGCGGTCCATCGGGGAAGAGTACGCCCGCCTGGTGGAGCGCTGGAAAGGCCTCAAGGACGAATACGGAGCGGCGGTGGCCCGCCTGGCCGAGATCCGGGACGAGTACGAGCGGGCCTGGAACGAACGGATCGCCCGCTTGAAGGACGACTACGAAAACGTCTGGCCGGACAAGCTCGCGACCCTGCGGGCGGAGTACGAGGGGGCGTGGAACGAGAAAGTGGCCGCGGTGCGGGAGCAGTACGAGGCCGCCGCCGCCGCGCTGGAGCAGTTGCGGGACGGTTGGCTGGGCCCGCAGGCGGAACCGCGCTGACCGGCGGCGGCACGGGGTGCGCCGCCACCGCCACCGGCTCGCCATGACGGGATGCGGGGGGCTGTGATTTCACGGAGGCGCAGGTTCCATGGCAGGGAAACCGGATCGCGGGCGCCTCGTGCTGGCGTGGATCTGCATCGGCCTCGGCGCGGCCGTGCTCGGCTTCATGGCCTTCGAGTACCTCTCACTGGCGTTTATCGGCGGGATGCTGATGCCCGAGATCGGCGTGCTGAATTGGCTCCAGGGGTTCACCGTGGCGCTGGTCTCGGTGCCCGGGATCGGCGCCACGCTCCTGCTCGTCCTCGGTCTTCTCTTGATCATCCGCGCCCGCAGGTAGACCGGCTCAACGCATCTCGATGTTCAATACCTGCCGGTGGGTGAGCGGGGAGGCGTGCCGTTCGCCGTCGGGCGATCCGCCCGCCGGGAGGGCGTAATGGAGAGCACGCAGGAACGGCCAGCGCCCCGCGCCCGCCGCCGCGATCGCCGCCGCGACGGCGCGAATAGCCGCCGCGAGTGAGCCGGGGGGGGCGTACGCCGCATCCGGAATCAGCAGCCGGCCCAGTTCCCCGGGCGGCGTGTCGACGGCCTGCACCGCGAGGGCCGACCACGCGCCGGCGATGGCGCCCACATCCCCGTGCAAGCCGGCCGCGACCACGGCGCTGCCGCGGCTGACGACCAGCGCCGGCGGGTCGGCCGTGCCGGGCGGCCGCCAGGCGAGGTGGCGCGGGAAGGGTTCCATCGGGACGGACCCCCAGCCGAGGGGCGCCAGAACCTCCGCGAGCAGTGGGCAGAGGGGACACTCGGCGTGGGCCGCACCGCTCCGCCAGACCGGCCGTTCCTCTCCCTTGTCCAGATTGACGCGCAGCGGCAGCAGCTCCAGCAGGGCCAGTCGGCCCGGCGGTCGTCCCGTCACCTCAGTCGCCCACCGCCAGACCCGCATGAATTCGCTGTGGTCATGCGACAGGCTGAACAACGCTGTGAGGGGGTCGATGGTGGCTGGCTCAAGAAAATGAATCACAGGTTGCCTCAACGATTTGGAAGATGGCCCGCTTGACGGCTGACTATGATGCCCGGCGCCCGAAGTGATACGGCCGCCGTGTGCTCGGTCAGCGGATATAACTCGGTGCCGGGATCGACAACCACCCGGCCGTCAGGGACCAGGCCGGCGCCCGCCTGATGAAATCCCCGGTTCGATCGCGGGGTGAGACTGCGCGTGATGTCCACCGCCCCGAGCGCTCCGCCGGAAGCCAAACACTGGCGCGTCTTTGAAATTACGGACTGTCGTTCCCTATTTTGCATGGATCATTCAACGGTGCGACGGGTCACCGCCACTTCTTGTCGTACGACATGGAAAACGACTCGTCGATGAAACGGTCCGTATCGTCACGGGACAGGTTGACGCCCGCCCACTCTCCGTGGCCTGAACGAATCAGCTCGCGGGCGAATTCCATCCGCAGCGAGTGGTCGGTGGCCTGGCGCAACCAGCCGTGCTCGAAGACGAGCTCGTGCACCACCTCATAACAGTGCGGCCGTTGAAAGCCCATGTGGACGTAAAACTCCTGCAGGAATTCACGACCGATGATCAGACCGCCCGAATAATCGATGGGATATAGAGGGTCCGGGTATTCCCACATGCTGGGGTCTATAGGCGTTTGGCGGGGCTCGAGGCCGTTCCATGCCGGCGGGGTCTTGTCGGGATTGTAGGATAACTTCAGCCGGACGAGGAACAGAAACCCGTCCCTGACCTCGTAGCTGGCTTTGTATCCCCGCCAGCAGCTGGTGTCGATGATGGTGCGTCCTTTGGTTAGGCCGAGAACGTTGGGGTCAAAGGGCCAGGCGCGCTCGATGGCGGCAATGGCGTAGTATTGGCCGTCGTACCGGATTGAATCGGGAACCTGCGCGGTCATCGGCTATTCCCCATCTGAAAGATCAAGAATATAACAGCCGGTCAGACGGCTGATGCAGCCGCATCCCCGGTGGCGAATCTGCTCCGTGTCGCCTGGTGAATAAGCACTCTCATTATGGGTCATCGCCGGCCGTTTTTCAAGCGCCCGGCCGGCACGCGGCATCGGCCGCGGAGACGTCCGGGTGGTGTTGTACGCTGCATGTTCTGCCAGGGGAGCGACGATTCAGCCGCGGTCGGCCAGGATCGCCTCGGCGGCCAGCCGGCCGGAACGAAGCGCGCCATTGATGGACGGCGTGTCGCACTCGTCGCCGCAGCGCCAAAGGCCGGGGCGGATCCGGATCTGCCGCTGCAGGGCGGCCGGGTCCAGCTCGTCCCGCACCGGCAGGGCGTGGGGGATGCGGTAGGTCCGCAGGCGCCGCCAGCCCGCCACGGCCGGGCCGAACCAGCCGCGGAGCTGGTTCCGGACCGCCGCGTCGAGCGCGGCGTCGTCAGTCGCCGGGACGCCCAGCACCGTGGCCGAAACGAGCGCGGCCCCCGGCGGCGCGTAGCCGGGGGCGACGGCGCTCGGGACGCACAGGTTGTTCACCGGGCCGGCTCCGTCGCCGTCGAGCACCAGCACGGGCTCGCCCACGGGATCGACGTCGGCGGCGTAGTACAGGCAGGTGACCCCCTTGGCGGCGGGCGCGGCGACGGGTGCGTCCGCCAGGCGCGCCGCGTCGGCGCCGGGCACGGCCAGCACCACCGTCCGCCCGGCCACCCGTTCGCCGGAGGCGAGCACCGCGGCGGTGCCGTCGAGGCGCGCCACCGGGGCGTCGAGCCGCACGGAGCCTTCGGTGAGCGCCGCGGCGAGCTGGGCCGGAATGGCGCCCATGCCGCCCGCCGGCAGCGCGGCGTCGCCGGTGGCGAACAGGCCGAACACGAACCGGAACATCCGACGAGACGTCACCAGGCCGTTTTCCAGGAACACGCCGCCGAGGAACGGGCGGAAGAAGCGTTTCACTATGGTCGGCGAAAAACCCAGCGCATCCAGTTCGGCCGCCGTGGAACCGTCCGGCGCGTCGAGGAGGGCATCGGACGACAGCCGCTTGAGGGCACGGCTCAGCCGGGCCACGCGCAGCTTGTCGCCGATGGTGCCCACCGGCGCCAGCGCCGCGGCCAGCGCCTGCGAGGGGCGACGGAAGGGATCGGCCAACCGGAGAAATCGGCCGTTGGCGCGCACAAGCGCTCCCGGCTCGAAGGGCCGCAGGTCGAGGGCGGCGTAGTCCAGCACCCGGCGGGCTTCCGGATAGGCGGTGAGCAGCACCTGAAAGCCCCGGTCCAGGCGGAAGCCGTCCACGGCGTCGGTGCGCACCCGGCCGCCGGGTGTGTCCGATGCCTCGAGTACGGTGACGGTGAGACCCGCGGCCTGCAATACCCGGGCGCACGCCAGGCCGGCCAGGCCTGCGCCCACGATGACGGCGTCGGTCAATTGGGATTCTGAGTGGGCCATTGCTGTGTCGCTCCGATGGTCGTCCCGTTTCTCTCACCGGTGATGGTCGTTGAGATGCCGGGCTGACCGGCACGGGTTCCACCGGTCTCACCGCGGCTGTGTCAACGGCGAACCATTCGGAAGGTCCGGTCGTCGGCCGGCGGCTCGCGGAGGCGCAACCGGTCGTTGGGGGGATGCCGCGCGCGCCGCTCAGCGCCGCATGGCCGCGGCCTGGACCTGGAGCGACAGGTCGTGGATCCGCTGCAGGATCTCCTCCACCAGCCGCCGGTCGAGGCCCAGCCGGACGGCCTGCTCCAGCCGGTCGTCCAGCACCTGCCGCCAGCGGCCGCCCTGGAACGCCACCATGCGGTGCGCCTTCTTGTAGCGGCCGATCTGGCCCGCCACCAGGTTGCGGTGCGACAGGAGCCGCATGAGCTCCTCGTCGAGGCGGTCGATCTCGCCGCGGAGCGCCGCCAAACCCGCTTCGGGCGCGGCATCGCGCGCCGCGCCGCGCCGGCGGCCGGGCAGCTCGTCGAGGAGCGCCGACAGCGCCGCCGGCGTGAGCTGCTGGGCGGCGTCGCTGAGCGCCGCAGCGGGGCGGGTGTGCGCTTCGACCATGAGCCCGTCGAAGCCGAGGTCCAGGGCGCGCCGGGCGATCTCGGCGACGAATTGCCGCCGGCCGCCCAGGTGGCTGGGGTCGCCGAGCAGCGGCAGATCCGGCGCCTCCTTTCGAAAAGCCAGCGCCAGTTCCCACTGCGGCGCGTTCCGCCACGGGCCGGCGTCGGCGGTGGAGAAGCCGCGGTGGATGGCGCCCAGCCGCCGGATGCCCACTCGCGCCAGGCGTTCCACTGCTCCAAGCCAGAGCGACAGGTCGGGGCTGACGGGGTTCTTCACCCACACCGGGACGTCGGCGCCGCGGAGCGCCTCGGCCACCTCCTGCACCGAGAACGGATTGACCGTGGTGCGCGCCCCCACCCAGAGGATGTCGACGCCGTGCTTCAGCGCCTCGTAGACGTGCTGGGCGCGGGCCACCTCCACCGCCACGGGCAGGCCCGTCTCCCGGCGGACGCGCTGGAGCCACGGCAGCCCGGCCGCGCCCACCCCTTCGAAGCAGTCGGGCCGGGTGCGGGGCTTCCAGATGCCGGCCCGGAACGCGGCCACCCGCCGGTCCCGCCGCAGCCGGCGCGCCGTGCGGAGCACCTGCGCCTCCGTTTCGGCGCTGCAGGGTCCGGCGATGACGTACGGCCGCCCCTTGAGCCAGAGGGACGGCGCGGCCGGCGGATTCGGCGCGGCGCGGGTCATGACGTCACCGCCCGGGCTGCCACGGGGCGGCAGCCGCGGCGATAGGCGCCCACGAGGCGTACCGCCGCGGCACGGCCGCTCAGCGCGGCCATCGCCGCGTCGAGGGCGCCGGGGCGCTCCCATTCGAGGTCCACGTGAAAGACGTACTCGTATGGGTTCTCGGCGATGGGGAGCGACTGGATGAAGGTCAGGTTCACCCCGCCGCGGCGCAGCGCCGCCAGCGCGGCGGCCAGCGTTCCCGGCCGGTGGGGCAGGCGGAACTGCACCGACGCCTTGTCCGGCGGCGCGGCCGCCTCCGGCGCGGTCGCGGCGAGCACGAGGAAGCGGGTGAAGTTGTCGGTGTGGTCCTGGATGCCGGTGGCGAGCGTCGCCAGACCGTGAAGCTCGGCGGCCAGCGGGCCGGCGATGGCGGCGGCGCCGCGCAAGCCCCCGAGTCGGATGTCCGCGGCGCTTTCGGCGGTGTCCCAGCTCTCCACGCACTCCAGGTGCGGGTGGGCCGCCAGGAAGCGGCTGCACTGGAGCAGGGCCACGGGGTGGGAGCGCACGGTGCGGATGTCCGCCAGCCGCTGGCCGGGCAGGGCCAGGAGGTGCTGCTCCACGCGCAGGTACAGTTCCTCGTGCACGTGGAGCGGATACTCGCCCAGCAGGGCGAAGTTGGCGACGATGCCGCCCGCCAGCGAGTTCTCCACCGCCATGAGACCGCGCGCGGCGGCGCCGGTGCGCACCGCCTCGCACACGGCGCGGAACGTGCGGCAGACCACCGGCTCGGCGGCGCCGGGCGCAAAGCGGTCGGCCGCCTCGTGGTGGAATGACCCGATGCCGCCCTGGATCGCGATGCGCATGGTCGTCTACCTCCGCTGAAAATAAAAAAGCCCCGAATCGCTTCGGGGCTTTTGGGAACGTTCGATCTGGCTGGTCAGCTAGTCGGCGCGCATGCTCCCCCGGCCCCGCGAAGGCGGAAAATAGAAGTAAAAGTAGAAGCGGGACCGGCCGTTGACAAACATCACGCGCACTATCCTAGTCCGATTGAATCGCTCCGTGTCGGTTTCGATCGGCCCATTTTTAAATCAACCGGGCGCGTTTGTCAAGGTTGAAGTGGCGTGTGCGAAGGATCTCCCCGGGACGTGCGCTGCGATGCAACGCGCCCGATGTGGTGCAGGCATCCCGCCTGCCGTCGCGCGCATCTGGACGCGCATCACTCCGAAACTCGCGAACGGAGTGCGCGAGGTACTGTGATCGTGCCGTGGCCGAACACGCGCATGGAGTGCGCGAGGTACAACGGGCCGCGTTCATCGAACGCGGCGTACGGCGAAGTAGCGCCCGTCCGCCGGACGGGCGCCGTGAAAATGGGCAAGTGGTGGCGGGCCTGTCGCCCGCCGGCTCCTGCACCGGCGGCACATTCATGCTGGAACTGAAGCGCCATCCGTTGGCGCCCGCTGATCGGACGGGCCGCGTTCATCGAACGCGGCGTACGGACGACGGTGTCGCGCGGGACAGAAATATCGTGCCGTGGCCGAACACGCGCACGGAGTGCGCGAGGTACAACGGGCCGCGTTCGTCGAACGCGGCGTACGGTTGGAATCCGACGCCTCGGTGTCTCCGCGATGACGACGAATTCAGGGAGTAGGGGCGATGAGTTCGCGGGGCGGGGAGATCGCCTGGTTCGTCGCGACGTCCCGCCAGGGCGCGGCGGCGGCCGCCGGCGGCAGGAGCCCTTCCGCCGAGCCGATGGTGCGAATGGTCACCCGGTCGAACACCACCACCCGGTACAGGATGTCGGATCGGGGATCCTTCGGATTTTCCCGCAGGGCGCCCACCGCGGTTCGGACGAGGCCGTCGCGGGGGGAGAGCCCCAACCGGAAGCCGTGGTATTCGGAGAACCCCGGGAGTGGATCAGGCCTGAGCGTGAGCCGGAACCAGACCGTGGGCGCGCGGCGGTGGGGGAACGGTTCAGGGCCTGCCGTGGGCTGCGGCCGGCCGGCCGGTCCCAGCCAGGGATAGCCGAGGGCGGCGTCAACAAGCAGGGCGGCGACGGGCCAGTTGTCGTACAGCTCGCCCGGACCGGCGAGCGCGAAGCGGGTCCCCTCGGTGCGACCGTCGAAAAACCGGATGAAGTGATGCACGACGAAGCTCCGGGCCTGGAGACCTTCCACGATCACCGTCTCCGCCAGGCCGTCCGGCTCCTGCCGGGTCAGGGTCAGCCGGTCCCCGTGCCGCCACCCATCGAGCCGGCCGCGGTCGTAGTCCGGAAAGCGCCCGTGCGCTTCGGCGGCGGCGGGATTTTCCAGCCATGCGCGTCCCGCGACGTGCCAGTCGCCGGCACGGGCGGCAGCCGCGCTAAGGCCGGCCCAGTCCCGACGGGGTTCCGGTCGGCAACCGGTCGAGGCCACCAGGGCGACGAGCAGGGCGACGGGGAGCAGCCCGAATGCGATCCGGCGCCAAGTGGCGGACGGCGGCTGGGTCATGGGATTTCCTCCGCTGCGCGGGATGCCGGGCTGTCCACCGGATCGGGCCACGCCCAGGTGAGCACCCGGCGGGGCGCCGCCGGCGCCGCCACGGCGGCGCGGTAGCCGGAGCCGGCGGCGAGGTCGGCCACCCACCAGCGGGCTGCCTCGCCGGGGCCGCCCGCGGCGGCGATCACGCGGGCGGGCGCCTCCGGGGCCACGGTGACGCCGTAACGGTCCACGCCGCCGGCGATCCCCTTGCCCAGCGCCTTGAGCAGGGCTTCTTTCCGCGTCCAGACGGCGAAGAACGCCTCGGTCCGCCGCGCCGGCGACAGGGCCGCGAGCGCCGCCGCTTCCTCGGGGCGGAAGAACCGCCGGGCGATCCCGTCCAGGTTCAGGTCGGCGCGGACGCGTTCCACGTCGACGCCGACCGGCCCGTCGCCGGTCACCGCGAGCAGTGCTACGCCGCCCGAGTGAGCCAGGTTGAAATGCAGGGAAGTTGCGGGCGCGGTCAGGTACGGCTTGCCGTGGGCGGTCGCTCCGAAGCGCAGTGCCGCCGCGTCGGCGCCGAGACAGCGGGCCAGCACGCCGCGGAGAAACGCCCGGGCGGCGACGAAGGCGTCCCGGTGCGCCGGCAGCCGCAGCCGCGCGGCGCGCTCGCGCTCGTCGGGGCTCAGGGAGGATGCGGCCGCGACCAGGGCGCCGGGCGCCCAGTCCAGCCCGGCCCGCCAGACGTGGAGCTCGCCCGCGGCGGGAAGGCCTGCCGGCGGCGGGGAGAGCCAATGTGCAGTCGGGATATGGCGCGGGACCATCATCGGCTGTCCGACGTTCCCGGGATGTCCGCCGTCCAGATCATGGCGGGGAGTCCCAGCATCCGGCGCAGCAACCCGAGCTGCCCCAGGTGGTACGACTCGTGCTGCAGCAGGAAAGCCAGTCCGCCCATGCGGGAAGGGTCGGCGACGGGGAACGGGTGGGGCGCCGGAGCCGCCAGGTCGGCGGCGGTCATCCGCGGCCAGCGTTCGGCCAGCGCCGTGGATACTCCGTGCCACAAGGCGAGCAGTTCCTCCAGCGGGGGCACGCCGGGCAGGGCGTCGAAGGAGGAGGCCGCGTCCCATGCCGCCTGATGTGGATTTTCGGCCGGCGCGCCGATCATGCGGGCCATGGAGAACCGGGCGTCGAGAAGGTGGATTACCAGAAACGCGACGGGGTTGATGTCGGGATGGAGCTTGCGGCGGGCGGAGGCGTCATCCACCCCGGCCAACGCGTTGCGGAGCAGGCCGGTGTTGAGCCGGAAGATTTCGTGCAGGGCCAGAAGCTCGGTCAGCATGGCGATCTCCGGGGCCGGATCCAGCCGCTCCCGTCTGATGTCAGGCAGCGACGACCGCGCGGCACGCACTCCCATCATAGGGCCGGAAGAGGGAGTAATTCAATTCCATTTTTTATAATGGGTTACATGAAACGATTCACTGTTTGAAAAAGTGCTCAGCGACGCCGGCAGGTTGTGTTACCATTGCCGAAATTTTCGGGGGCGCTTTCATGCAGTGGGCAGCGGCGGCGGCAGGCCGCCTGATCCTCGAGGACGGCAGCGAGCACACCGGCCGTCTCTTCGGCGCCGTGCGGCCGGCGGCCGGCGAGGTGGTGTTCAACACCGCCATGACCGGTTACCCCGAGAGCCTGTCGGACCCCTCGTACACCGGCCAGATCCTGGTGATCACCTATCCGCTGGTGGGCAACTACGGCGTGCCCGAGCTGCGGTACGACAGGGGCGTCTGCGAGAACTTCGAATCGGAGGCGGTCCGCGTGGCCGGTCTGGTCATCGCCGACTACTCGGGACGGCACAGCCATTGGGCCGCCCGGACCGGCCTCGGCGACTGGCTGGCGGCCCACGGCGTGCCGGGCTTGTCCGGCGTGGACACCCGGGCGCTGGCCCAGCGCCTCCGCGCCCACGGCACCCTGCTCGGCCGGATCGTCCCGGATGGGGAAGCTGCCTCCGGGCCGTGGCGGGATCCCAACCGCGAAGACCTGGTGGCCCAGGTGAGCACGCGATCGGTACAGACTTACGGCGACGGCCGGCGGCGGATCGTGCTGCTGGACTGCGGGGTGAAGCACAACATCCTGCGCTGCCTCCTGCGCCGCGACGCCACCGTGGTCCGGGTGCCGTGGGACCACGACTTCACCGCCATGGACTTCGACGGCCTGGTGGTCTCCAACGGTCCCGGCGACCCGTCGCGCTGCGCCGCGGCGGTGGCCCGCATCCGGCAGACGCTGAAGGCGGGGCGGCCCGTGTTCGGCATCTGCCTGGGGCACCAGCTGCTAGCGCTGGCGGCCGGCGCGCGCACCTACAAGCTGGCGTTCGGCCACCGCGGCCACAACCAGCCGGTGGGCCGGCCCGGGACGCCGCGGGCATTCATCACCTCGCAGAACCACGGCTTCGCGGTGGACCCGGCGGGGCTCGACGACCGCTGGGAGCCCCTCTATGTCAATCTGAACGACGGCACCAACGAGGGGCTCCGCCACCGGACGCGACCGTTCTTCTCGGTGCAGTTCCACCCCGAGGCCTCGGGCGGCCCCACCGACACCGAGTTTCTGTTCGACGATTTCATGGACCTGGTGCGCCATGGCCGCTGAGATCCGTTCCGTGCTCGTGCTGGGCTCCGGCGCGCTGAAGATCGGTGAGGGGGGCGAGTTCGACTACTCCGGCTCCCAGGCGCTCAAGGCGCTGCGGGAGGAAGGCGTCCGGACCGTCCTGATCAACCCGAACATCGCCACGGTGCAGACTTCGGCGGGTGTGGCCGACCGCGTGTACTTCCTCCCCGTCACGCCGTTTTTCGTCGAGGCGGTGATCCGGCGGGAGCGGCCCGACGGCATCCTCCTCGGCTTCGGCGGCCAGACGGCGCTCAACTGCGGCCTGCAGCTCCACGCCGCCGGGGCGCTGGAGCGGCACGGCGTCCGCGTGCTGGGCACGCCCGTCGAGGCCATCGCCGACACCGAGGACCGGGAGCGGTTCGTCCGGCGCCTCGACGAGATCGGCGTTCGCACCATCCGCAGCATGGCGGTCACCTCCGTGGCGGATGCCGCGGCGGCGGCCCGTGCGCTCGGCTTCCCGGTGATCATCCGCGCCGCCTTCACCCTGGGCGGGCAGGGGAGCGGCTTCTGCGCCGACGCGGCGGAGCTGGCCGCCCGCGCCGAGCGGGCGTTCGCCTGTGCGCCGCAGATCCTCGTGGAGCAGTCGCTCAAGGGGTGGAAGGAAGTGGAGTACGAGGTGGTGCGGGACCGGTTCGACAACTGCATCGCCGTCTGCAACATGGAGAACTTCGATCCGCTGGGCATCCACACCGGCGAGAGCATCGTGGTTGCGCCGTCCCAGACGCTGACCAACGCCGAGTACCACCAGCTCCGGGCGCTCGCTCTCCGGATCATCCGCCACCTGGGCATCGTGGGCGAGGGCAACATCCAGTTCGCCCTCGACCCCGGCTCCGACGACTATCGGGTCATCGAGGTCAACGCCCGGCTGTCACGCTCCAGCGCGCTGGCGTCGAAAGCCACCGGCTACCCGCTGGCGTTCGTGGCGGCGAAGCTGGCGCTGGGTCACGCCCTGCCCGAGCTCCGCAACGCCGTCACCGGCACCACCACCGCCTGCTTCGAGCCGGCGCTCGACTACGTCGTGTGCAAGATCCCGCGCTGGGATCTCGGCAAGTTCAAGGGGGTGGAGAAGCAGCTGGGCAGCTCCATGAAGAGCGTGGGCGAGGTCATGGCCATCGGCCGCACCTTCGAGGAGGCGTTCCAGAAAGGGCTGCGGATGATCGGCCAGGGCATGCACGGCTTCGCCGCCAACCGGGAGCCGGCCGTCGACGACATCGGCCTGGCGCTGGCCGAGCCCACTGACACGCGCGTCTTCGCCATCGCCGCGGCGCTGGCCCGCGGCTGGACAATCGACGAGATACACGCGCGGACGCGCATCGACCGCTGGTTCCTGCAGCGCCTGGAGCACATCCACGAACTGGCCGGCGAGCTGGCCGCCTGCGGACGCATCGAGGCGATCCCCGACGCGCTGCTGCGCGAGGCCAAGCGCCGGGGGTTTTCCGACTTCCAGATCGCCCGGCTGGTTCTGGACCCGTCCGCCGAGACCATCGAGGCGGAGATGCTGGCGGTGCGCCGCCACCGGCAGGCACGGGGGATCGTGCCCAGCGCCAAGCAGATTGACACCCTGGCCGCCGAGTACCCGGCGCGGACGAACTACCTGTACCTCACTTACGGCGGCGGCAGCCACGACGTCGACTTCCCCGCCGACGGCCGCGACGTGGTGGTGCTCGGCTCCGGTGCCTACTGCATCGGCTCCAGCGTGGAGTTCGACTGGTGCGGCGTGAGCGCCGTGCGGACCATCCGCGCCGAGGGCCTCCGGGCGATCATGATCAACTACAACCCGGAGACGGTGAGCACCGACTACGACGTCTGCGACCGGCTTTACTTCGAGGAACTCAGTTTCGAGCGGGTGCTGGACATCGTGGAGCTGGAGCGGCCGCTGGGCGTCATCGTCGCCACCGGCGGCCAGATCCCCAACACATTGGCGCCGCGGCTCCATCGGCAGGGCGTGCCGGTGCTGGGGACGAGTCCCGTGTCCATCGACGCCGCCGAGGACCGTCACAAGTTCGCTTCGCTCCTGGACCGGCTCGGCGTGGACCAGCCGCGCTGGCGGGAACTCACCAGCGTGGCCGACATCCTGGCCTTTGTGGAGGTGGTGGGATTTCCCGTCCTGGTGCGCCCGTCCTATGTGCTCTCGGGAGCGGCGATGAACGTCGTGTCCAACCGGGAGGAGTTGGAGGGCTTGCTGGCGCTGGCGGCCAACGTCTCCCGCCGTTGCCCGGTGGTGGTCTCCGAGTTCATCGAGCAGGCCAAGGAAATCGAGATCGACGCCGTGGCCCGCGCCGGCGAGATCCTGGCCTATGCCATCTCCGAGCACGTGGAGTTCGCCGGCGTGCACTCGGGCGATGCCACCATGGTCTTTCCGCCCCAGAAGCTGTACCTGGAGACGGTGCGGCGCATCAAGCGGATCACCCGCCAGATCGCCGGGGCGCTGGAGATCTCCGGCCCGTTCAATATCCAGTTTCTGGCCAGGGACAACCACATCCGGGTGATCGAGTGCAACCTGCGCGCCTCGCGGTCGTTCCCGTTCGTGTCCAAGGTGCTCCAACTGGACCTCATCGAGCTGGCCACCCGGGTGATGCTGGGCCGCCCCGTCGAGAAACCGGGCAAATCCATTTTCGAGCTGGACTGCGTGGGCGTGAAGGCGCCGCAGTTCTCCTTCGCCCGCCTGCACCGGGCGGATCCGGTCCTCGGCGTGGAGATGGCCTCCACCGGCGAGGTGGGCTGCCTCGGCGAGGATTTCCACGAGGCGGTGTTGAAGGCGATGCTGGCGGTGGGCTACACCATCCCGGCGCGGGGCGTCCTGCTTTCCACCGGCGAGCCGCGGTCGAAGCTGGAGCTGCTGAACGGCTGCCGGCTGCTGCAGGCGCGCGGGCTCCCCCTCTACGCCACCCGCGGCACCGCCGCCTTTCTGGCCGGACACGGCGTGGCGGCCGAAGCGGTTCACTGGCCCGACGAGGACCGCCGGCCCAACAGCTTGGACGTCATCCGGGAGCGACGGGTGGACCTGGTGGTGAATATCCCCAAGAACCTGAGCCGGGGCGAGCTCAGCAACGACTACCGGATCCGCCGCAGCGCCATCGACTATAACGTGCCCCTCCTCACCAACGCGCGCCTGGCCGCCGCGTTCATCCACGCTGCCTGCCGGCTGAACATCGCCGAACTGTCCGTCAGGAGCTGGGACGAGTATCGATAAAAAAGCCGCTCGGCTGAGCGGCTGGGTGTATGTGGCGTCCCCAAGGGGATTCGAACCCCTGTTGCCGGCGTGAAAGGCCAGTGTCCTAGGCCTCTAGACGATGGGGACGGCTGAATAGCCAAAGAACAGAGTCGGCATTTTTACCTCAACCGCGGGCGCAAGTCAAGGCGAAAAAGGCGACGGCCGGGACGGGACCCGTCTCGGCGGCGCGGCGGGGAGGGGAGGAAATTGGTGAGGCGTGCTGGATTCGAACCAGCGACCCACGGCTTAAAAGGCCGTTGCTCTGCCAGCTGAGCTAACGCCCCGCCCGAAAAGCGGTCCCATGATAGCGCAACGCGCCGGAATGTCAAGAACAGGCCGCCGGCAGCCGCCCGAGACGGCTGCCGGCCGGCGATGAGTGGCCGGGGCGGGTCCCCGGGGGCAGTGTTACAGTTTGGCGGCGACGGCCTCGGCCATCTCCAGCGTCTTGCTGGCGCCGCCCATGTCGTACGTGCGGACCTTTCCCTCGGCGATGACCGCCGCGGTGGCCTGCTCCAGGCGGACGCCCTTCTCGGTTTCGCCCAGCCAGTCCAGCATCATCTTGGCCGCCAGGATGGTGGCGATGGGGTTGCACTTGTACTGGCCGGCGTATTTCGGGGCCGAGCCATGGGTGGGTTCGAACACGGCCAGCTTCTCGCCGATGTTGCCGGAGCAGCCGAAGCCCAGGCCGCCTACCATCTGGGCGCACAAGTCGCTGACGATGTCGCCGTACAGGTTGGGCGCCACCAGCACGTCGTAGTTGAACGGGTTCTTCAGCAGCCACATGCACATGGCGTCGATGTTGGCGTCGTCGGTGGCGATGCCGGGGTAGCCCTTGGCCACCTCCTTGAAGGTTTCGAGGAACAGCCCGTCGGTGGCCCGGACCACGTTGGCCTTGTGGACGCAGGTCACCTTCTTCCGGTTGAACTTCTTCGCAAACTCGAAGGCGGCCCGGATGATCCGCTCGGAGCCCTTGCGGGTGTTGATTTTCGTCGAGACGGCGTATTGGTCCAGCGGCACGTCCTTGAAGGCGGCGAACGGCTTGGACAGCTTCAGCAGCGTGTCGCGCAGCTCCGCGGGCACCGGGTTGAACTCGACGCCGGCATACAGGTCTTCGGTGTTCTCCCGGAAGATCACCAGGTCGATCCCTTCCTTGAAGTTCAGGGGATTGCCCGGGTAGGCCTTGCACGGCCGTAGGCAGACGTACAGGTCGAACAGCTGCCGCATCCGGACGATGGGGGAGCGGTAGACCAGCCCCGTCCCTTTCAGTTCGGGCACCAGCTCGGCCTCGGCGGCCTTGACCGGCTTGGAGGTGATGGCGCCGAACATCGCGGCGTCGACGTTGTTCAGTAGCTCGATGGTGCGCTGGGGAAACGCGTCCCCTTCCCGGCACCAGAACTCCCAGCCGATGTCGCCGTGGATGTACTCGGCGTCCAATCCGATGCGGTCGAGGACGATCTTGGCCGCCTCGTTGACTTCCACCCCGATGCCGTCGCCGGGGAGCCAGGCAATGCGGTACTTGGCCATAACGGGTCTCCTTATATTTAATGATGCGTGCGCGCGTCGCCGCCCTTCGCCATTTCCCGCCGGACCGCCCGTGCCAGACGATGTCGTGAGCGGCCGGCGCGGGGCCGAAGGTCTCTCATCCTACCATAACCGGGGCGGAGGGTGAACCCCCTAACGGCGGACCATCCGCCTGAACCGCCGTTGACAAGCGGACGGCGTTCTGGTAGAACTATGCGTTCTTCCGGGCCGGCCGCCCGGATGACTGATTGGAACGCGAAGGACAGGAGTTCACCATGGGCAAAGGCGACCAACGCACCCGCCGCGGCAAGATCTACCGGGGCACTCACGGGAAGACGCGCCCCAGCAGCGTCAAGAAGACCGAGAAGAAGAAGCAGTAAGCCCGTCCCACGCGGTCCCGCCGCTCAACGCGCCGCCGTTTTCTTCTGCAACAGCCGGCGGACGTCCTGGACCTGGCGGAAGGTGTCGGCCAGCGGGCCCGAGGTGTCGACGATGAAGTCGGCCACCGCCCGCTTCTCGTCAATGGGCCGCTGGGCCCGGATTCGCTGCAGCGCGGCTGACCGGTTCAGCGAATCCCGCCGCATCAGGCGCTCCACCTGAATTTCCTCCGGACAATAAGCCAGGATCAATGGCCCGTAGCGCCGGGGTTCTCCCGACTCCACGAGCAGGGGCACGTCCACGATGGTGAGCGGCGGCGTCCCGCCGTCGCCCGGCTCGTCCAGGCGGCGCCGGATCTCCGCCCGCACCGGCGGGTGCATCAGGCGGTTGAGCCATGCCCGGTGGGCGGGATCGGCGAACACGGCGCCACCCAGCCGCTTGCGGTCCACGCGGCCGCGGTCGTCCAGCACGCTGCGGCCGAACCGGGCGGCGACGGCGAAGACGATCTCGTCGCGAAGGAGAATCTCGTGAGCCACGGCGTCGGCGTCGATCACCCGCGCCCCGAGACGGGCGAACATCCCGGCCACCGTGGTTTTGCCCGAAGCGATCCCGCCCGTGAGGCCGGCGGTGATCATGACGACGGCCCCGCGAGGTAGCGGTCCCGGCAGGCGGTGGAACAGAAGTGGGCCGTCTCGCCATCCCGGCTGGCGGTCAGGGCGATCCGCCGGTCCACCCAGGTGCCGCACATTGAGTCGCGAACCATCTCGCCCCGCTGCACCGCGCGGGCCGGCCGGCGCGCGCGGGTCTCGGACCGGGCGCCGCGGGGGACGAACAGGGGGGCCAGCACGCGCACCAGCAGGCGGACCCCCAGCAGGATCAGCAGGACCAAGATGACCCGGGTGACGAGCACGAGCATGGCTTCCCCATGGGCGGCCGCGCCTTGCCGGCGCGGCGCACCGACCTATGGTGCCACCGGGAAGTGGCGGGGGCAAGGAGAAAAGTGAACGCGCCGCGGGCAACCCGCGAGGGGGCCGGCCGCGCTTTCACTTGACAAGTTCAGGCGGGTTGAGTATTTTAATGCGCCTGTGCCGGTGTAGCTCAGACGGCTAGAGCACGCGGCTCATATCCGCGGCGTCCGGGGTTCGATTCCCTGCACCGGCACCATTTTTTCCCGCCCTTCCGGGCGCTGTCATCTTTCCGCGCCACCCGTTGGCAACCACCTGATCCTGTCCTGACCGCGTCCGGAGCCGGGGACCGGGCCGATTCCGGTCCGCGCCGGCGCCGGGTGGAGGGAGTATGCGGCTCCGGGATGTGCTCACCTACATTCGGGCGAACGGGCTCATTCGGCCGGGCGAGCGCGTGCTGGCCGCCTGCTCCGGCGGTCCCGACTCTGTCGCCCTGGTTCATCTCCTCGCCCGGCTGGCGCCGGCCTTCCCATTCCAACTGGAAGTTCTGCACATCAACCACCACCGCGGACCCGCCGGTGACGAAGCCGAGGCGCTGTGCCGCGAAACCGCCGCGCGGCTGACGCTGCCGTTCCACCGGCGGGAGATCGCCTCGGCGCCGCCGCGAGCCAACCGCGAGGAGTGGATGCGCCGGCGCCGCCTGACGATTTTCGCCGAATTTCGCCAGTCCGGTTTTGACCGGATCGCCCTGGGGCACCAACGTGACGACCAGGTCGAGACCTTCTGGCTGCGGCTGCTCCGCGGCGCCGGCTGCACGGGCCTGGGCGGCATGGCGCCGGCCACGGCCGACGGCCGCATCCGGCCGCTGCTGGCGACGAGTCGGTTGGCGATTCTGGCGTACCTGCGCGCCCACGGCCTGGCGTGGCACGAGGACGCCACCAATCGGGACGGGCGGCACCGGCGCAACCGGCTGCGCCACCAGGTGCTGCCGGTGCTCGCGGAGTCCGGCTTCACTGACGCGGCGGTGGTGGTGGCGCGCACGGCCGACCTGCTCCGCGAGGAGGCCGCCGCACTGGACGCCGCCGTGGAGCGGCTGCTGCCGCCGCTGGCCGAAGCGGCGGACGGCGTCCGCTTCGCGCTGGCCGATTTCCTCGCGCTGCCGGAGGCGATGCAGGGGACGGCGCTGCGCGCCATCATCCGGCGGACCCGGGGCGATTTGCGGCGGCTGGAGCGGCAGCACGTGGACCGCGCCCTGCGGCTCCTGCGCGCCGGCCGAAGCGGCCGGCGGACGGTGCTGCCCGACGGCCTGGAGATCCGTCTCGGCAGCGGGGTGGTCCGCCTGGCCCTTCGCCCGGCCGGGTGCGCCGCCTTCGAGTACGTGCTGGAGGCGCCGGGACGGCTGGCCGTGCCCGAGGCCGGCGCGGCCTTCGAGGTGCTCGCCGGGCCGCCGCCGGACGGGCTGGCCGAACCGCACATCGTGGTGCCGCGGCCCGCCGGGCCGCTGCGCGTCCGTTCCGTCCGGCCCGGCGACCGGATCCGGCTGCCTGGCGGCACCCGCAAGCTCAAGGCGGTGCTGCAGGAGCGCCGCGTGCCGGTGTTCGACCGCGACCGGATCGTGGTGGTGTGCGCCGCCGACGGTAATATCTTGGGAATGCCCGAGTTGTGGCTTGGCCTGTGCTATAATGATGATGGATGTTTGGCTGCCGACGGGCTGATCACCATCGTAAGGCGGGAAGAATGAAGAAAACGAGCAAACCCTACGAGGTCTGGCGCACCGAAGAGCAGATCCGCGAGCGGGTCCGTGAGCTGGCCCGGCAGATCGAGGGCGACATGCGAGGTGAGGAACTCCATGTGCTGGGCATCCTGCGGGGTTCGTTCATCTTCATGGCCGACCTGATCCGCTGTCTGGAGATCCCGGTCCGCTGCCAGTTCATCAACCTGTATTACAAGGATTCCCTCGTCGACGACAGTTACATCAAGGAGATTGACGAGACGGTCATCTACCCGACCCTGGCCATCACCGACAAGCACGTCCTGATCGTCTCCACGGTGCTGGACACCGGCATCATTCTGGACCACCTGCTGAACCACATCCAGGTCCAGGGCGTCAAGTCGGTGAAGCTGGCTGTGCTCATCGACAAGCCGGTCCAGCGCCGGACCAACATCCAGCCCGATTACATCGGCTTCGAAGCGAAGGAGAACGAGTTTGTCTTCGGATACGGCCTCGACGTGCAGGAGGAATTCCGTAACCTGCCGTTCCTGGCCAGGTTTAAATAGCGGGGAAACGGTTACCTTTTTGCCGGATCGCCATCTATATCATCGGACGTGCGGCCGGTCCCGAGACGGAACGCGGAGGCGGAGTTGAACAATACAATCAAGAACATCCTGCTATGGCTGTTTATCATCATCACCGTGGTGGTGCTGTACGGCCTTTACAACAGCCACCAGAAAGGCGTGGTCAAGGAGCTGGACTACACGAAGTTCCAGGAAAAGATCAACGCCAAGTCCATCCAGGAGATCACCATCAAGGGCGCCATGGTGGAGGGGCGGCTCAGCAACGGCGACCGTTTCACCGCTGCCGTCCCGGAGAATTCCCAGGCGCAACTGGCGGACGCGCTCGTCAAGGCCGGCGCGAACGTCCACGTGGTCCCGGCCGATAAGGATTCGTGGCTGACCTGGGCGCTGTCCATCTGGTTGCCGTTGATCCTGTTCGTCGGCTTCTGGGTGTTCCTGATGCGCCAGATGCAGGGCACCGGCAACAAAGCCATCTCCTTCGGCAAAAGCCGGGCCAAGCTGCTGACCAGCCAGCAGAAGAAGGTCACGTTCAAGGACGTGGCCGGCGTGGATGAGGCCATCGAGGAGCTCACCGAGGTGGTGGAGTTTCTGAAAGAGCCCCAGAAGTTCCAGAAACTCGGCGGGCGGATCCCGAAGGGCGTGCTCCTGGTCGGGGCGCCCGGTACGGGCAAGACCCTGCTGGCGCGCGCGGTGGCCGGCGAGGCCAACGTGCCGTTCTTCTCCATCAGCGGCTCGGACTTCGTCGAGATGTTCGTGGGCGTGGGCGCCTCCCGCGTGCGCGACCTGTTCGACCAGGGGAAGAAGCACGCCCCCTGCATCATCTTCATCGACGAGATCGACGCCGTGGGCCGCCACCGCGGGGCCGGCCTGGGCGGCGGCCACGACGAGCGCGAGCAGACCCTGAACCAGCTCCTGGTGGAGATGGACGGCTTCGAGTCCAACGAGGGCGTCATCCTCATCGCCGCCACCAACCGGCCCGACGTCCTCGATCCGGCGCTGCTCCGGCCCGGCCGGTTCGATCGCCAGGTGGTGGTGAACCTGCCCGACGTCCGCGGCCGGCTGGGGATCCTGCGGGTGCACACGCGCAAGATCCCCATCAACAAGGACGTGGATCTGGAGATCATCGCCCGCTCCACGCCGGGCTTCTCCGGCGCGCAGCTGGCCAACCTGGTCAACGAGGCCGCGCTCAACGCCGCCCGCTACAGCTTCAAGAGCGTCACCATGGGCGACTTCGAGACAGCCAAGGACAAGGTCCTGATGGGCAAGGAACGCCGCTCGCTCATCATCAACGAAAATGAGAAGAAGATCACCGCCTACCACGAGGCCGGTCACGCCCTGCTGGCCGCGCTGCTGCCCGACGCCGACCCCATCCACAAGGTGGCCATCATCCCCCGCGGCATGGCTCTCGGCATCACCCAGCAGCTGCCGGTGGACGATCGCTACAACTATTCCCGCAATTACCTCCTGGCCCAACTCAAGGTGTTCATGGGCGGGCGCATCGCCGAGGAGGTCTTTCTCAAGATCAAGACCACCGGCGCCGCCAACGACATCGAGCGCGCCACCGAGATGGCCCGCAAGATGGTGTGCGAGTGGGGCATGAGCGACCAGTTGGGGCCGCTCGCCTTCGGGAAGAAGGAGGAGCAGATTTTCCTGGGGCGCGAGATCGCCCAGCACCGGGACTACAGCGAACAGACCGCGGAACTCATCGACCAGGAAGTCCAGCAACTGGTGCGCGCCAGCTACACCGAGGCCACCAGCCTCATTGAGCAGCACCGCGAGGCCATGGAGCGGATCGCCCAGGCCCTTCTGGAATTTGAAGTGCTGGACGCCGAAGAGGTCGAGATGGCCATCCGGGGTGAGACCATCGTCAAGCGCAAGGAACGGACCGCCGCCAAACCGACCGACTCCAAGCCGACCGACATCAAGCAGGAAGAGGAAGTTGTCCCCGGCATCATCACCACCAAGGAAGGGCCCGCGCCGGCCTGATCCTGACGCCGAATCATCCGGGACGATCGTCACCAGCCGCCGAACGATCCCGCTGCCGCAATCCGCATTGATCATGGGGGTGATCAACATCACCCCGGACTCGTTCTATGACGGGGGCTCCTGCCTGGAGCCCGCGGTCGCCGTGCGCCGCGCCTGGCGGCTGGTGGAGGAGGGCGCCGACCTGATCGACCTGGGCGGCGAGTCGAGCCGGCCGGGCGCCCAGCCGGTGTCCGAAGCCGAGGAGCTGGACCGGGTGCTGCCGGTCGTGCGCGAACTGGCGCCGCGGCTGCCGGTGCCCATCTCCATCGACACGGCCAAGGCGGGTGTGGCCCGGGCCGCTCTGGCCGAGGGGGCCGAGATGGTCAACGACATCGGCGGCCTGCGCGATGAGGCCATGCTGCGGGCGGTGGCCGACGCCGGGGCGGCCGCCGTGGTCATGCATATGCGGGGCTCGCCGCGTGACATGCAGGAAAGGCCGCCCGCAGCCGACATCATGGCTGAGATCAAGTCCTTTTTTAAGAAGGTCTTGCAACTTCCACTGCCGCCGCATACAATGATCCTGGATCCCGGCGTCGGTTTTGGGAAAACCGTTCAGCAGAATCTTGTCATCCTGAACCGGCTGGCCGAGTTTTGCGCGTTCGGGCGTCCCCTCCTGGTCGGGGCCTCCCGAAAGTCGTTTATCGGCGCGATCACCGGATTGCCGGCGGCGGACCGGCTGCCCGGCTCGCTGGCCGCAGCCGTGCTGGCGGCAGCCCACGGCGCCCGGATCATCCGGTGTCATGATGTGGCCGCCACCCGGCAGGCGCTCCGGGTCGCGGCCGCCATCCGAAGCGAAGCAGCGGTGTAGCATGATGGAACGCTTCGAGCAGCTCACCAGGTTCATGCGGGTGTCGGAGATATCCATCACCGACGTGCTGGATATCCTGATCATCTCCTTCGTGATCTACCACCTCTTCCTGCTGCTCAAGGGCACCCGCGCCGCCAAGATCGCCGGCGGCATCGCCTTCCTCGTGCTGGTCTATTTCATCTCGCGCACCGCGCAGCTCCACACGATCCAGTGGTTCCTGACCAACTTCGTCACCTATGCGGTCTTCGCCGTCATCGTGGTCTACCAGGCGGAGATTCGCAAGATTCTGGCCAACATCGGCGAGGCCCGCTTTCTCGGCCGTTTCTTCGGGCCGGAGCGCGCCAGCGGCGTCGATGACATCGTGCTGGCGGCGATGACCCTGTCGTCGAAACGCACCGGCGCCCTCATTGTGGTGGAGCGCGCCACCGGTCTGAAAAGCTATATGGAAAACGGCCACGAGCTCAACGCCCGCCTGAGCTACGACCTGCTGGTGACCCTGTTTCAGCCCGACACGCCGTTGCATGACGGCGCGGTGATCGTGCAGCAGGACCGAATCGCCGCGGCCTCGTGCTTCCTGCCGCTGACGCTGGAGCCCCACCTGAGCAAGGAATACGGGACGCGGCACCGCGCGGCCATCGGCATCACCGAAGAGACCGACGCGGTGGCCGTGGTGGTATCGGAGGAGACGGGCCGGATCTCGGTGGCGGTGGAGGGACGGCTGAAGCGCTTCGCCGATTCCGAATCCCTGACCGCGTTCTTGAAGTCGCAGCTGGCCCCCAGCCGCGAACGTGGCTGGTTCAGCTGGTCGTGGAAGCGCAAGGAGACCGAGCCGTGAGCCTCCTGGAATCCATCTGGATCGCCGTCCGGCGGGCCTTGTTCCAGAACGCGGGGCTGAAGGTGCTCTCGCTGTTCATCGGCTTCTCCATGTGGCTGCTGGTTTCATCGGAGCAGCAGGTGGAGCGGATTCTCGAAGTGCCCGTGGAGATCATCAACAAGCCGGCCTCCCTCGAGATCGCCAACGACTTCGTCAAGAGCGTCCTGGTGCAGATCCAGGCTTCGGAGCTGGGCAAGGATGCGGCGATCAAAAACCTGGTGGCGACGCTGGACTTGCGGACCGCCCATGAAGGGGAAAACGTGATCGCCCTGGAACCGCGTAACTTCCGGACTCCCTCAGGCATCAAGATCGTCAACATCCGCCCCTCGACCCTCACGGTGGTTCTGGACCCCCTCCAGCGCAGGACGCTGCCCGTGCAGGTGAAATACACCGGCCAGCCGGCCGAGAATTTCGAGGTGCGCGGCGTTCAGGCCGCGCCCGCGCTCGTCAGCATTTCGGGACCGTCCTCCCATGTGCGCAACTACAGCGAGCTGCCCACCCAGACGGTGGACATCTCCGGACGGCAGCAGCCGCTGGTCCAGTTCGTCAACCTGCCGCTCGACAGCCCGTTTATCAACCTGGAGTACTCCGGAAAGGTCCGCGTGGAGATCCGGATCCTGGAGCGCCTGGTGCCGGTGATCCTGACCCGGCTGCCCATCCAGGTGAACGGCGTGTCCGGCGCTTACCGGCTGCGGCGCCAGACCGCCGATGCGCGGACCTCGATCCCCGTGTCGTTGCGGGACCGTCTCACCGCCGACGACATTGAGATTTATATCGACGGCGCCGATTGCGCATCCACCAACAGCTTCCAGGACGTGCCCCTGCGTTACCGCATCCTCAACCCCGCCTTCGCCACCACCCTCCGGGTGGATCGGATCGTGCCGGAAAAGGCCGCGATCCGGATCAGTGGCGCCGGCAACTGACGGCAACAACCCATGACCATACGACTGTTCGGCACCGACGGCATCCGCGGCCAGGCCGGCGTCTATCCGCTGGATGCCCCCACGATCCGCGCGGCAACGGAGGCCGCGGCCGCCAGCGCCGCGGCGCGCCTCCCCGGCCGGCCGTTTCTGGTGGCGCGGGACACGCGCGCCTCGGGACCCTGGATCGCCCGGCAGGTGGCGGCCGCGCTCGAGCGGGCCGGCGTGCCGCTTCTCGACGCCGGCGTGCTGCCGACGCCGGCGGCGGCCGGCCTGATCCTGGATCTCGGTTGTTGCGGCGGGCTGATGATTTCGGCCTCGCACAATCCGGCGGAGGACAACGGCCTGAAATTTTTCAGCGACCGGGGATTCAAGCTCTCCACTGCCGAGGAGGCCGCCATCGCCGTCCGCGTGGGCGAACGTCCGGAGCCCGCGCGGACCGCGCCTGACGCGCCGCCGCCGGAAGGCGGCGGCGGGCGGTTCGACGTGGCGCCTGACCTGCTGGGACGCTACGTGGCCAAGCTGCTGAATCGGTGCCCGCTGGAGGGATTGCCAGCGTCCACCCGCGTGGTGGTCGACTGCGCCCACGGCGCGTCGACGCCGGCGGTCCTGGCGCTGGTGGACTGCGTGGCTTTCCGCCTGCAGGCGATTTGCGCCGAGCCGGATGGCTTCAACATCAACCGCGACTGCGGCGCCACCCGACCCGAGCGGGTGGCGGCGGCCGTCGCCGCCGCGCGCGCCGATGTGGGCTTCGCGCTCGACGGCGACGGTGACCGGATCATGGCCTGCGACCCGGACGGCCGGATCATCGACGGGGACGCGCTCCTGTACGTCTTCGCGGATTTCCTGCGGTCGCGGGGGCAACTCACCAGGCAGACCGTCGTGGGAACGGTCATGACCAACCTGGGACTCGAGACGGCCCTGGACCGATGGGGCATCCGGTTGGAACGGACGCCGGTGGGCGACCGCCATATCCAGGCGCGCATGTTGGACGGCTCCCTGGCGCTGGGCGGCGAGCCGTCCGGCCATTTGATTCTCCAGTCGCCGGCCATGACCGGCGACGGGCTGCTCGCCGGCCTGTTCCTCCTCCACGTGCTGGCGGTGACCCGCCGGCCGCTGGCCGACCTGCTGGCCGGCTACCGGCCGTTTCCGTCGCGGGTGTTCAACCTGCGGGCGGACCGCAAGCCCCCGCTGGAGTCGCTGCCGCCCGTGCGGGCGCTCGACGCGCTGCTGACCGAAGCCGGCGGGCGCACCGTGATCCGCTACTCAGGCACCGAGCCGCTCCTGCGCGTCATGGTGGAAGCCCGAGAGCTCGAACCGCTCCAGTCCAAGATGGATGCCCTGCTGGAAGAATTGAATAGACTGGTATAGCCGGGGGATTCCGCCGCCGCGAGAATCTGATCGTCATCCGATCCGATACGTTGGGATGGGAAGGCGGGCACGGCGCGCCCCGCGGTCACTGGCCGACCAACTCGTCCACAGTCCGGTCGAGATTCTGCTCCATCTGTGGGGCGATTTTTTTCAGCACGCGGTAGCCGCTGTCTTCAAGCTGCAGCTCCTCGGAGGCGCTCCGGGCGGGCTGTCCGGCGAAGTGGTAGACTACCCGGTAGCGGCCGGGATCAAGCTCGAGCTGGAGCGGCGTCACCTTCTGGGTCAGGTCGATCTCCGTGTTGTCGTCCAGCCGGATCACCGCGTCCACTTCGCCCCAGGGACGCAGATCGATGGCCAGCACCGCGGGTTTGACCGGCGCCGGTCCGGGGGTTGGCGCGGGCCGCAGCAGGTACATGACCACCCCGACAACACCCCCCACCACCAGCGCGGCGAGCGCGATGATCAGCCAGAAGGGCAGCCGGCGCACCGGGGCGGGGAGGGCGATTTCGGGCAGGTGCTTCTGGAGATTGATGGTCTCCTGGATTTCCTGAATCGCGCCCTCGAGTTGCGGCGCGGCTTTGGGGAAGCGGCGCCGCGTCTCCTCCAGCACCCGCAGCGCGTCGAACAGGTTGCCGGCGTGCTGCTGCTTGCGCGACTCGGCGACCGCCCGCTCGATTTCGGCCTCGACCAGCTTGGCTTCTTCCGCCGCCTCGCGCCGCTGGCGGACGATGGACTCGCGCAGGCGGTCCATCTCCTCGAGGTTGTCCTGGATCTCGGCGGCGTTGGGCACGATCTCCAGCGCGGTGCGCAGCAGCGACAGCCCGCGATCGAAGTCGCCGTCGCGGGCGAAGGCCTGGGCGTGCTGGATGGTCTCCTGGATGTACGCGTTGCGCTGCTGCCGGACCTCGCCGTAGAGCCGGACGATGCTCCCTTGCTCGGGATAGCGGGCCAGCAGGCCTTCCAGGGTGGCCAGCGCCAGGTCGTACTTCTTGTCCACCACGTGGGCGCGAACCTCGCCGATGCCCCCCTGGACGGCCTGCGCCACGGCGGTTTCCTGGATGGCGTTCTGCAGGTCCACCGAATCGGGGCACTCGGCGGCGGCGCGCTCCAGCAGGCCTCGCGCCTCGTCAAACGCCTTGTTGGCGGTGAACGACTGGGCCGAGGCGATGGCGTCGCGGATGTACCCGCCCCGCTGGTCGTGGAACAGCTTGAGGACGGCGATGACGTCCGGATGGTCGGCGAAGCGGTGCTTCAGGTCGTAGGCCAGCTTGGAGGCCTGGAGGAACTGCTGGCGCTGGAGCAGCTCCTGGATCTCCTGATGCTTGGTGCAGATCTCCTCGTGCCGCGCCAGCTCTTCCTTGCGCTCCTGGAGCTCGCGCAGCAGCGGCAGGAAGGCGCCCTCTTCGGGGAAGCGCTGGGTGGCTTCGCGGGCCAGAGCGATGGCGGGGTCGATCCGGCCGGCGGTTTTGAGGCCCTGAATCTCGGTTTGAAAACGCCGGATCTCCGCCTGCTCCCGCAGCTCGCGGGTCCGCTCGTCGACGGCGGTCCGCAGGGCGATGACCTCGGCGTGGCGGCCATGGGCGCCCTCCAGGGCGGCCAGCTCCGCGGCGGCCTGGTCCACCGCGTCGGTCTGGATCAGGCGGCGCACACCCTCGAGCTGCTGTTGCAGCTTGCGCTCGGCGTCGCGGCGGGCCAGCACCGCGGCGACCTCTTCGCGCAGCGGCGCCAGCGCGGCGTCGTTGGGGAACATCCGCCCGAGCTGTTGCAGACAGCGCTGGGCGTCGTCGAGCCGGTCGGTCTGGAGCAGTTGGTGGACTTCCTGGATGCCCTCCGACAGCTTCTGCTCCATGGCCAGCTGGCGCTGGCGGGTTTCGATGACCGTCTGGCGGAGGTTCTCCACCTCCACCGCCAGCGACTGGAGCAGGCTCTGCTTGGGGAACACGGGCAGCAGCGTGCGCAGCAGCAGCTGGGCCGGGTCGAGATTCTGCTCCTGAAGCCAGCCGGTGACCACGCGGCGGATCTCCTGGAGCAACTCCTCGCGTTCCCGGGAATGGGCGGCGGACGAGCAGAAGGCGATGACGGGCCGCTGGGTGAACGATCCCTGCAACCAGTCGCGCAGGTCCAGCAGGCGGTCGCGGTCGCGGATGTCGGCGGTGTGCGCCTTGAAGTCGGCCAGAAAGCGTTGCCAAACGGCGCCGCGGCTCTTGCCGGTGGCCGCCTCGTCGGGGGCCAGCGCTTCCAGTTCCGCCAAACGGGTGAACGCCGACGGCAGGTTGGCCTGGCGCAGGGCGGCCTGCACCTCGCCCGTCAGCCCGCGCACCTGGTTGGCCCGGGCGAGCAGCCGCTCGTTCTCCTCGATCAGCGCGCGCACCTCGAGATACTCGGGGTCCAGGGTCGCGATCCGGCCGTAGAGCTCGATGGCCTCGAGGTAGGCGCCGGTCGCGGTGCGCGCCCGGGCTTGTTCCAGGAGCGGCTGGATCTGCTCCTTGAACACCTTGTCCTTTTGCAGCCGGCGCACCTTCTGAACCCAGGTGATGGCCTCGACGTTGTCCGGGTCCAGCTCGAGGATCTCGTTGAAGTTGGCCAGAGCCAGATCGTAATCACCACCCTCGGCCAGGTCCGTGCCCAGCTTGAGGAGGTCGGTCACCCGCTTGCGGGCGTGCATCTCCGCCAGCTCGGCATGGAGCGACTGCAGCAGGGTGGCGTCAATGTGCTCGGTCTTGAGCTTGTCGAGGAGCTTGGAGGCGGCCTCGAATTGCAGCTCCTTGATGTACTTCCGGATCAGGCGGGCTTTGTACGGCTCCTGGAGGGCGCCGGTCTCGAGGCCCTCCACGCCCTGGAGGGTGAGATCGAGGCGGCTGGACTCGGCGGCGTAGGCGGCCAGGATTCCCTGCAGCACCTTGGAGAACGCCTTCAGGTCGGTAAAACGGTCGTCGCGTTCCTTCTCCAGGCACCGCATGACGGCCGTGCTGAGGTCCGCCGGGCACTCCGGCGTCTCCTTGGATAGCGGCGCCGGAAAATGGTTGATGATCTTGTAGAGGACCCCGGTGTAGTTTTCCGCCTGAAAGGGGTTCTGGCCGGAGATGAGCTCGTAGGCGATGACGCCCATCGAGTACAGGTCGGTGCGGTGATCCACCTTCATGCCCTTGGCCTGCTCCGGGCTCATGTAGGCGGGGGTGCCCATGGCCACGCCGGTGCGCGTCTGCTGGGTGCTCTCGGTGACGCGGGCGATGCCGAAGTCGACGATCTTCGCGGTGCCGTTCTTCAGCAGCAGAATATTGGCCGGCTTGACGTCGCGGTGGATGATGCCGCGCTTGTGGGCGTAGTCGAGTCCCTCTGATACCTGGATCAGAATGTTGAGGATCTGGGGGATGGTGAACTTGATCTTGGCCGAGCGGAAGTACTTCAGGTCCGGCCCGTCGAGGAACTCCATCACGATGAACGGCGTGCCCTCTTCCTCGTCCAGGTCGTAGATGGCCACGATGTTGGGATGAAACAATTTGGCCGGGGCGATGGCTTCGCGGTAAAAGCGGGCGCGACTCTCGTCGTTGTTGACGTACTGGGGCGACATGGTCTTGATGGCCACGTAGCGGCCCATCTTGGCGTCAAAGCCCTTGTAGACCACGCCCATGGCGCCGGTGCCGATCTTGTCGATGATCTTGTACTTGCCGATCTTTTCGAGAACCATCGGTAAGCGCTCTATCTGCTGCCCGCGGGTTAGACTGGGGCCAGTGTAGCACAGCGCCTCAGGCAAGAAAAGGGATTGTAATCGCCGCACCGGCCGCTACAATGGGGACCTGCCGGCGCCGCCGCCGGACGCCGGTGAGGAGCGTCCCGTCCGCCATGGCCCGCTGCGACCTGCACGTCCACTCGTATTTCAGCGGCAAGACAAACCACGTCAAGCTGCTGGAACCCATGGATTCCTACAACACGCCCGAGCGGATCTACCGCACGGCCAAGCGGCGGGGGATGGATTACGTCACCATCACCGACCACGACGCCATCGGGGGCTGCCTCGACTTCATGCGGCGGCACCCCGGGTGCAGCGACTTTTTCATGTCCGAGGAGGTCTCCACCCGCGTTCCCGAGTTCGGCTACACGCTGCACGTGGGCGTCTACCGCCTCACCGCGGACGACCACGCCGCCATCCAGCCGCTGCGCCGCGACTGGGCGGCGCTGCTAGAGTGGCTCGACGCGCGCGGCCTGTTCTACACCTGGAACCACCCGTTTTATCATTTTCCCACCGGTTCTGCGGGAATCCGGCTGCTGGAACTGCTCCTGCCACGGTTCCCGGCCTATGAAGGGATCAACGCCTGCCTGCCGCCGCGGGTCAACGACGCGTTCGCCGACGGTTGCCGTGCCCGCGCCGCCGGCGGGGCGGCGCCGCTCGTGGCCGGCTCGGACTCGCACTCCATGTGGCGCGTCGCCCACACCTGGACCGAGGCGCCCGGCGATACCCTCGACGCGTTCTTCGCCGCGCTGCGAACCGGGCGCGGGAACGTCCACGGCAACACCGGCAGCTTCGTCGGCGTGTTCGCCGATGCCATGAGCGTCTACCTGGGCTACCTGCGGGACATTGCCGTCCGCAACGACGCCCACCGCGACTGGTCCGCCTGGAAGAAGATCCGCAACGCCTTCGGTTGGGCGGGTTGGCTGCCGGTGTTCACCGTGGGCGCGCTCGCCTATTCGCTCCTGCAGTTCCACCGGTTCCAGCGACGGGTGCCGGCGTACCGGGCCCTTTGGGACGGACTGGCGGCGCCGACGCCGACCAGGACGGCCTCACCGGCGGCGACGGAAGCGTGAGCGCCGCCCGGGCGGGAGGGTTGCCGCGGCAGGTGAAATAATGCTTGCCAATTTTCGCCGCCTTCTTTAATATAAGCACCCTTGACGGCGTGGACAGGTAGTTCAGTGGGAGAACGCCCGCCTCACACGCGGGAGGCCGCCGGTTCAACCCCGGCCCTGTCCACCATCTTTTCCCCGCCGTACAGAATACTGATTTTCAACTATAACTCCAACTGACCGGGAAGCGGGCATGACCGATGCGGCGTCGCGATTTGCCAGTCCGTGCACCGACAACCGCCGGTTTCACCGGCGGGACAAGCGCGCCTCCATGCTCGACGAGGTGAGCCTGTCGCACCTGCTGCGCCGGCCGAGCTCTTTCGTGCGCAACGGCTGGACCTACGGTGAGGCGCTGGGCCACTTCATCCTGGAGCAGGGACTGTTGCCGGCGGACCGGCCCGCCATCGTCGTGGAGGTGGGCGGAGGGCTCGGCGACGTCGCCGCCGGCGTGCTGCCGGCGCTGGCGCAAACCGGCCGGCTCCGGTCGTACACCATCCTGGACTTGTCGCCCGAGCTGCAGCGGGCCCAGCGGAAACGGCTGCGGGGGTTGCGGCCGCCGGTGCGCTTCATCCGGGGCGACGCGGAGAAATTGCGCCGAGTGGTCTCCGAAGCCGCTTTTATCTTGTCCAACGAAGTCATCGGGGACTTCCGAACCATCGACGGCGTGCCCCGCACACGGGGCGGCCCGCCCTCAGGGGCGTTCGGTCCCGGCCAGCGGAACAACCGCCGCTACTGGGACCTCGCGTGGGACATGATCGAACGCTACGGGCTGGATGTACCCGATGAAAGCCAGGCCCCGTCGCTCGCCGTGAACTGGGGGGCCATCCGCTTCGTGGAAGCCCTGTGGGAGATCCTGCCTCGAGGCGGCGGCGCCTTTCTGGTGGAGAATGCCACGCCGTTCGCCCGGGCGCTCGAGCTGCCGGGGCATCGTGAGTATTCCATCGCCGAGCGGCATCTGGTGAAGGTGCTGGGTCGGCTCGGTTTCGAATTCACGGTGGGGGACGCCGCGGATTTCCTCCATCCCGGCCGGATTTTCACCATCGTCGCGCCGCGGCATATGGGGCTGTGGCTGATGACGCAGGCGGTGTCGCCGCGGAACCGGCGCGCGTGGAATCTGCTGAACGATCCGAGCGTGGACTGGGGGCGACGGGTGTCCCGGCTGCGGGATTGTCTGGGGGGTGACTGGCGCGTCGACACCGCCATGTCGCCGGAGGCGTTTGCCGACTGCCTTCGGACGGCCGGGCTGGAGGTGGGGCTGCCCGGCACGCAGATCCTGGGGCGGCATTTCCGCTACTTCATGCTGCGCAAATCGGCCGCAATCCCGGCGCCTCCGACGGCGCCGGAACCGGGCGGACGGGGAATGGGACCGTCAGGCTTCCGGGTCGCGCAGCGCCGCTAGCCGGTCCTGAAGTTCCCGGCGGGCCTTCTGGAACCCGGCTTCGCCTCCTTCGGCGGCGGCCTTCAGCGTGTTCTGGACCATGGCGGCCAGCAGCCGGGCCCGGTTGGCGGCCGGATGCCGGCCCTCCGGATCGCGCGCCATCGCCTCGGCCAGGTCCCGTGACGCTTCCTCGAGACGGCCGGCCCGGAGCAGCGCCTCACCCCGGTTGGTCCACGCGGTGGGGTCTCCGGGCGCCAGTTCCAGGCAGCGGCCGTAGTGGGCGATGGCCGCCGCGAGATCGCCATTCTGTTGGCAGATGGCGCCCAGCATGCCGTGCACGTACGGGTTCTCCGGATCCAGCACCGCCAGCCCGCCGAAAATGTCCGCCGCCTGACTCAAACGGCCCTCGGCGTACAGCGTGTGGCCCGCCTGGAGCAGGGCGGCCGTTTGCCGGGCGTCCATCGCCACCATCTGCGCCGGCGTCAGTTTTCCGTTCAACACTTTCGTGACGATGTCCGGTTGCTTCTTGCGCATATCGGCCTCCTTGGATTATTTGCGGTCACAGCGGGCGATCCCATGGCAACGCCAGGGACAGGTATTTGCCGCGCGACGCCATCATCAGGTCGCGCCGCACCAGGTCGTCCAGCGCACGTCCCACGGCGTCGGGCGTATCGGGCCGGACGCCGGCGGCGGCTGCTGCCGCCGCCACCGTTCGAACGGTCCGGGCCTCGGCGCAGGCTTCCCACACCACAGCGGGCAGACCTTTCAGGACGGTGCGTCGCGGCTCGTCGATCCGCCACGGTCCGTCCAGCGGGCGGTTGTCCAGTAGCTCCACCGAGCCCGGACCGCGCCGCCAGGAGAAACAGACCTGCCGATCCCGGTAGGCGGCGCGCCAGTCGGCCACCAGATCCTGCAGCGGCGCGACCAGCCCGGGTTCGTCCGACAGACGGCCCGGCCAGTCCCACTCGAAATGGAACGCCAGTTCATCCAGCCGGACCTGTTCGGGCGGGTACACGTACCGATACAGCCGCTGGGGATGGATGTGGCGGATGTCCCAGCGGCTGGGATTCTGGAAGTACGGACTGAAGCGCTGCATGAACACCCGGCCGGCCTTGAGCGGTGGCTGGAGATGGGTGAGGCGACGGGCACATGCCAGCGTTTCGGGATAGAATTCCGGCCGCTCCCCGGGAATGCCGTACAGCAGGTGCCAGGTGACGGCGATGCCCTCCTCGGCGCACCACTTGAGCATCTGGACGTTCTGCAGGGCGGTGGTGCCCTTGCGCATGAGCCGGAGCACGCCGTCGTGAAGGCTCTCGATGCCCGCTTCCACCGAGCGGACACCGGCGGCGCGCAGGAGCGCCACCTGGCGCCGAGTGAGGGTGGTCCGCAGGTCGTAGATCAGCTTGAAGTCGTGCCGGTCGCGCGCCAGCCGGGGCATCAGCTCGCGGAGCTGGCGGGGATCCAGGACGTTGTCCACCGCCTCGAAGTCGAAACAGTCGTGGCGGCGGGCCTGCGCCCGCATCTCCCGCCGCAGGCGCCGCGGCGCCTTGGCACGGAAGGGCATGGCCTGACCGTTCTGACTGCAGAACGTGCACGGCGACTTCTCGCCCCACCAGCAGCCGCGGGCGCCTTCGTATAAGAGGCGAGGCCGGACCCGGTCCCGCAGCCCCCGGCGTTCCAGTTCGTCAAAGAAATCGGAGAAGTCGGGGATCGGCACCTGGTCGAATGCGGCCAGCGGCGCCGGTCCGGCCGCCATGTGGAGTCCGTCGGCGTCGCGGACCGACACGCCCGGCAGGTCATGGAGAGGCTGACCGCTGCGCAACCGCCGGACCAGGCGGGGGAAGATCTCGTCGCCTTCGCCGTCGAGCACGATGTCGATCCACGGGAACGCCCGCAGGGTCTCCCGGCCCATGGGGCCGGCGAGGTTGGAGCCGCCCATGACGATGCGGATGGCGGGCCAGCGCGCCTTGATCCGCCGGGCCAGCAGCAGGCTGGCGGTGTGCTGGACAAACGTGGACGTGAACCCCGCGATATCGTACTCACCCCACGAGATGCTGTCGAGGCAGTCATCCAGAAAGGCGGGCAGGATGTTCCGGACGATGGCGTCGGCGTCAGCCGGCAGCTGGTCGAGGACGGCGAGAATGCCACGGCCCTCGGCCCGGGTGATGTCCGCCAGGCTGTTGGCCAGTTCTCCGGAACCGAAGGCGCCGAACAGGTGCTGGGCGAAGAGCCAGTCGCCGAGAAGCGTGACGTTGGAAATGGATTCGTACAGGCCGGCGTGCATGCGGCCGGCCAGCCGGACGTTGAGATAATGCGTGTCGGACGCCAGGCCACACCGACGCAGGACGCGCTTCAGAATGCCCAGCGCCAGTGAGCCCCGGCGGACCGAGGCCCAGGGCATGCACACCAGGGCGACCCGCGGCATAACCGGCCTAGCCGATCTTGCCGCCCTCGAGGCGGGTACTGTCGAGGCTCTGCTGCAGGGACACGAGTTCACGCACGCCGGTTTCCATCCGGTCCAGCGCGCCAAGCTGCTCCCGCAGGCGGCCCAAAGTCTCCAGGCCTTTTGCCGATTGCGGATCTTGGATGCCGGCCACGTCGCGCAGGGTGTCGGTGAGACCCTCCAGAAAAGGTGACGGCGCGATTCCGGCATAGATTCCGGGGTCCGCCAGATCTCCCAGACCACCAGGTACGGTGCGCCGGCCCACTTCATCGAGACCGCCGGGCATGGTGCGGCGGCCTACTTCGTCGAGACCGCCGGGCATGGTGCGGCGGCCTACTTCGTCGAGACCGCCCGGCATGGTGCGGCGGCCCACCTCGTCGAGACCGCCGGGCATGGTGCGGCGGCCTACTTCGTCGAGACCGCCCGGCATGGTGCGACGCCCCACTTCCTCCAAACCATCGGGCATGGTGCGACGCCCCACTTCCTCCAAACCATCGGGCATGGCGCGGCGGCCTACTTCGTCGAGACCGCCCGGCATGGTGCGACGCCCCACTTCTTCCAAACCGTCAGGCATGGTGCGACGCCCCACTTCCTCCAAACCATCGGGCATGGTGCGACGCCCCACTTCTTCCAGACCGTCAGGCATGGCGCGACGACCCACTTCTTCCAGACCGTCAGGCATGGTGCGACGCCCCACTTCCTCCAAACCATCGGGTACGGTGCGCCGGCCAACGGCATCCTGGCCGGACAAATCACCGGTCCCGGGGGTGACCAGAGACAGGCCGCCAAGCAATGGATTGAGCAAACCGTCCGTTCCGATCAGGCGGTTCAAAAGTCCGCCGTCGAATACGCCGCCCAGGGATTGGGCCAGCCCGGCCACGGGGTTGAACGTCGGATCCGCCAGAACGTCCCGCACGGCGCCCAGGTGGGGCGAGGCGCCGCCCACCGCGCCCAGGAAGTTGGCCGGCGACGGGAAATCGGCCGCGCCGGCGACCGATGACGATCCGGATGGCGGGACGAGACCGGGCGGCGCGAAACTCTGGATGATCTGGTCCAGGGGGAGCGCGCCGGCCTGGGCCACTGCGCCTGAAACGCCTTGCACGACCGAATCCAAACCAGTCGCCAGCGCCTCGAAGTTGGACAGTTGCATGAATCCCGACAGGGAACCGATGGACATAACACGCCTCCTCACGGTCGATGAGCTGCTAGATGATTATCGATGATACGCCAGAAAAGTTGCCTGGAGGAGGAAATTGTGTTCGTCTGGCATGGGCCGTTGCCCGCAGGCACCCTAGCTGGCGGCGGTCGGAGGGTGACGATCAGGGACGCGGCCGGTGCTGCTTCGGTTCGCGCCCGGGGGCCTAACGCCTGGCGCACTCCAGCATGTAGGCGACCGCGTCGAGGTCCACGGCGCCGGTGATCTCCTCCACGGCCTTCGTCAGGTCGGGCCGGTGGCTCATGATGGCGTCCTTGATCATGAAGGTGCGGTAGTCCAGCCCCTTGGCGTCGAAGTAGGTGTAGAGCACGCACCCCACCGCGCTCAGGCCGCAAAGGAACACCGTGTCCACTCCCTGGTCGCGCAGGATCTTGTCCAGGTCGGTCTTCTTGAAGGAGCTGGGAAAGTTCTTGATCACCTTCAGGTCGCCCTCCTGGATGTGGACGGTCTTCGGGAACTCGAACGGCTCGGAGCCGGACGCCGGGCCTTGCTGCGGGTCGGTGTGGTAGACGCGAATGATGGGGTAGCCGCGCTGCCGGAACAGGTCGATGGCGGCGTTGATCATGAACATTCCGATGCCCCGGTGTTGCTCGGGGACATAGCCGAGGTAGGCGTTCTGAATGTCGATGACCAGCAGGGCCGGCTTCCCCTTGGCCGGCGTCACCGCAGTGTTGTCGTCGGCCAGGGCCGGCGCCAGCAGCGCCAGGGCCAGCAGCGCGCACAACAAGGATCGTTTCATAATGTCCTCCCGATTGGGTGCCGATGGTGGTGGATGGTTTCCGTCGTATGGCCCTAGCATACGGATTCCGGGCAGGTCGGGTTTCGGTCGCCGTCGTGGGGGCACCGGGAGTGATTGCGCCGGCCGGTGCGGGTCGCGTACAATCGCAGACACCGCCCCTGCGAGCCGGCGGCACTGACGGAACGATCTTGTGGAGGTGGCAGATGGCGGATGCATGGAAGCCGGGACCCGATGACCGCTGGATCGACATCGGCCGGCCGCTGGGACCCGCCACCCGGGTGTGGCCGGGCGACCGTGAGGTGGAGGTCGAAACGAAGCGGAACGTTGTCGGTGACATCACCTGGCGCGTCTCCCGCCTGGCGCTGTCGGTGCACGCCGGCACCCACCTGGACGCGCCGGGGCACATGTTGCCCGGCGCGCCGGGCATCGGTGACTTTCCGCCGGCACTGGGCTGCGGCCCCGCCCGGGTGGTGGACACCGCCGGCGCCGCCGTGGACGAGGCGGCCGCCCGGCGGGCGCTGGGAGTCGAACGGGTGCTGTTCCGCACCGGCACCTCGCCGGCAGGGCGCGAGTTCGAGGGGCCGTTCGCCTTCATCACCGCGCCCGCCGCGCGGATCCTGGCCGAAGGCGGCGTCCGTCTCGTGGGCGTCGACACGCCGTCGGTGGACGCTTTCAGCGACGAGGCGGCCCCCGCCCATCGGATCCTGTTCGGCGCCGGAATCTATCTGCTGGAGAATCTCGATCTCGCCGAAGCGCCGGCGGACGAGTATCGGCTCTGGGTCACCCCGCTCCCTTTGGGCGACCTCGACGCCTCTCCGGTGCGCCCGTGGCTGACTCCTTGCCGCTAGAATCGGCTGAGCGCCGGTCGGTCTGGCATCTCGCTTTTCGATCGAGCCCGGACATCGTTTGCCGCCGGCCGGTGATTCTGGTAGAATCTGAATCAAGAATTTATCTGCAAGTTACAGCGAACTGTGTATCCGCGGATCATTTCGCCGGGAGCGGGGCCGCTTGATCAGAGCCGCTCCGTGACGGCTTTGAAATGATGAGCGAAGCTATCCGCATCCGAGAGACCTGTCGATGTGAACGCCGGTGTGGTGTGAACCGGTCTTCGGGTGCTGTTCCACAGCTTACGGGAGGTGGTTATGCGTCGATCCATGCACTATCTGTTGGTGGGCGTTCTGGTGATCGTGGGTGGCGGGGCGGCCGCCCGGGGGGCGCTCTGCCGCTACTTCGGCCCCCATGTCACGAGTCTGGCGCCGTGGGTCAACACCATCGAGGTGTACAACAACGGCAACACCGCTGACTCCTTCGAGATCACCGTTTGGGATGAGGCGGGCACACCGGCAACCCCGCAGGAGTTCGAGGTGCCGGCGCATTCTTCGGTGCGGCTGGTCATGACCAATTTTGCCGGATACGAGTGGGCGCCGGATGATATTCCACTTCAAGCGAAGGAAGGCATTTTCGTGATCGACACGGACAATCCCCGCCTGCGCCCCAAACTGTCGTTCCGCTATGGCGACAGTGCCTCGTTGTGCGAGTTCTTTCTCGCGGACACCCTGGGTTGGGAGTACGTGCTGCCCAACACGGTGACGGCGCACTTCACCTGGACGGGCATGGTCGTGATGAATCCGTTCGACGTGCCCCTCACCGTGCAGGCGGAGGCCTACCGAAACGGATCGCTCGTGGGCTGGCAGGAGATCGCCGACATCGCCCCGGGGACCAAGTACGTGCGGTTCTCCGACGGATTCTGGCCCGGGGTGGCCTACGCCGACTTCGACCAGGTCCGCATCTTCAGTTGCCAGCAGGCCTTTCCGCCGCCCATGTCCATCACCGGCAACGATAGCCAGGACCGGCACGTGTTTTTCAATGCCGCAGTGACGGCGACACTCAATCCCTGTTTCGGACTGTACGCCATCGATTCCATCGTCGGCGACCTGATGCGGGTGGCGGCGGGGACATTCTGGCAGGGGCGCGGACCGGGCGATCCGTGCGACTATGCGGACGAGGCGCCGTTCCGCCATACGCTCACTCGCAATCTGGCGGTGATGGCCACCGAAGTGACGCGGCAGATGTGGGCCGACCTGCAGGCGCTGCAGCCGACGCTGCCGGCGGATCCGACGAGCACCGGCCACGGCGGGGGAATGGACCATCCGGTGCAGATGGTGACCTGGCGCGCCGCCGTGCTGTTCGCCAACCTGCTGAGCGCGGCGCAGGGGTTGGCGCCCTGCTATTTCAAGGATGAGGCTATGAGCATTCCGCTGACGGCGGCCAACTACGGGACCGGCACGGTGTTCTGTGACTGGGAGGCCGAAGGGTACCGGCTGCCCACGGAGGGAGAATGGGAATATTGCTGCCGGGCGGGCTCGACCACGCCGTTTTCCGTGAATGAACCGAATTTTAGCTATTGCACGTCGTACTGCACAGCCGGCCTCCTGCCCAGCCTGGAGAAAGTGGCCGTCTTTTGCGCCAACAACAGTGGCGGAACAAGCCCGGCGAGGAGCCGGTTGCCAAACCCATGGGGCCTGTACGACGTGCACGGAAACGTCTGGGAATGGTGCTGGGACTGGGCCGGCGCCTACCCGGCGGGGCCGGTGACGGATTACCGGGGGCCGGGGGGTTCCGGTAATCGATCGCTGCGCGGCGGCGGCTGGGACTACCCCGCCCTGTCATGCCGATCGTCGGACCGCGGGGCATACAACCCGGATTCGGGCCTCAACACCGGCGGCTTCCGTCTGTGCCGGGTGGTGGAATAGCAAGGGATGTAGGCACAGAGATCCGGCCCCGCGGCGGTTCCCGCTGGCCCGGCGCCGGAGACCCTGTGTCTCACTTTGCCTGAGTCGCCAGCAATCCCGGCAAGTAATCGCGCGCGTATTTGAGCAGGGCGGTCCACACGACCAACAGGCTGGCGAAGAACTTCAGGGCCTCTTCGGCGAAGCGGCCGGTGAAGCAGCCGAAATCGGGCCAGTCGGCTGCAGGCGTGTCCAGGGGCTGCAAGTCGTAGACCGCGTGCGATCCCCGCTGCCTGCCTCTATAAACGGTTGATGGTTGATGGTTGATCGTTGATGGTTGATCCGTCTCCCGATTCACCGATTCACCGATTCACCGTCCCCCCTCATTCCCGGTTGTTCGTATACTTCGTGATGATCGTCTCCCGCAGCTGCCGGAACATGGGCGGGACTTCCTCCTGCAGGCCGATGCAGTAACGGGTCAGGTAATCACGGGCCGCCGTCGGGTCCTGTCCGTGAAGCCGGACCGCCTCGGCCTCCACTTCGGCTTGCCGGGCGAACATTTTTTCTTCCCATGGATCGCGCACGGCACGGACGTCCTCGATGGCATTCTGGAACCGGAGTCCCGCCAGGTTGTCCACGAAGTCGATGGCCCAGCGGGCCGATTCTTCGGAGAAGCGTTCGGGATCGTAGGTCTGGTAGCATGCGGCGGTGGTCGTCACGCCGGCGTAGAAGGGGACGTAGGGGCTGAAGTAGGGGTTGTCGAGGTACACCCAGTAGACGCCGCCCACCGGATCGGGGAGCCAGCTCCGCAGCTGGCAGACCATGCCGTAGTGGCCGCGGTGGCGCGCCACGGGGCGGCGGTTGGTGAGCTTGAGCAGCAGCCGCAGGTCCTTGCCCGGGAACGGGGTGGCCAGCGGGCTCTTGACAAAGCCGCCCTTGCCGTCGGGCACGAGCCAGTTCGGGTCGGCGGTGAGGTCGTAGATGGTCCCCTCGAACACTGAGCGCTGAAACGCGATCACGTCGCGGACGGAGACGGGCCGCTCCGGCTTGATGGAGAACGGGTAGATGGACAGGGACTCGACGTACTGGTAGTACGGGTTGATTCCCTTGAGGGGATCGTCGGAGAGTTTCCGGTCCGGCCATTCGCGCAGGGCGGGGGCGAACGTGGTGTGGAAGAGCCAGAAGCGGCTGGTGGCGAACTCCTGCGGCAGGGGCGCGTAGATCTCCTGCCAGACGAACGGGCGGCCGGCGGCCGGATCGTACCAGCCGCGGTCCACGGCCGCCTGTTGCCAGTTGGCCGAGACCATGCAATTGGCCGTGTCCTCCGGGTGAAGCTCCTTGAGAATGCTCCAGTTGGGGATCATGACGGCGTGGTCGTCGGGGATCCGCTGGGCGGCCCAGATGGCGCCGGGGGCCCCGCTGACTTTCTTCCACTCCGGCCCCACGCCGAACACCTCCATGACCCATGCCTCGTTGGGGTCGCCGATGCAGAGGGTCTCGGAGCCGTCGCCGCTGGAGCACAGGAAGCCGTAGGTGGTGGTCAGCTCGCCGATGAGACGCACCGCCTCGCGGGCGGTTCGGCAGCGCTGCAGGGCGAATATTTGCGCTTGCTCGATGGTCATGATCTGCTCGCACTTCCCCTTCTCGGCGGCCAGTTCCGGCCGCTGGTTGGTGGTGCTCTCGGCGATGGCCAACTGGTGCTCGTTCAGGTGGGAGTAGGCGGAGCGGAAGTAGGCGTAGGTCTTCTCAACCTGGGGGATGTAGCTGAGAATTTCGGCGGGTGCCTCCAGCGGCTGGGCCGGATCCTGCAGGCCCCAGTAAACCGGTGCCAGCGTCCCGGGCGCGAAGGGCTGGGCCGGCACCACGCGGATGCGGGAGTCGGGGCCGCAGTCGGTGTGGGAGACGATCACGGAGCCGTCGGCGGAGGCCTTCTTGCCCACGCCGATAATGGTGCAGCCCCACGCGGCGGAAGCGCCGGCGGCCAGGACGATCAGGACCAGGATAGCGACACGGTGCTTCATGGAGTGAATTCTCCTATCGGGAATGCGATCTCGAAGCGATAGGGTACACAAAGACGGGCGGGAGGCCAAAGGAAAAGAAGACCGGTGAATCGGTGAATCGGTGAATTAGTGAATCGGTGAAAGAGGAGGCATGAGCGGTCGTGGCGTTTTGGTTTGAGTGTGGCCGGGCATCTGGAAGCACAATACGAATCCGTATTTCAGAAATCCCCCCTTGACTGGTAGGATGATCGGGACAAGCTGTGTTCATTCTGATGGCTGGAGAATTGGATGATCGCTTCACCGGGGCGGATCGTTTTGCTGGCCGGCATCACCGTGCTGAGCTTCTCGGCGTGCGGCACCGGGTACCGCAACGTGCGCGAGCACCCCGTGTCCGGAGGACCGTGCCGGGCGCTGGCGGTGGTGGTCCTCGAAGACGGTGACTTGCTGGGCTGGATCGATGCGTCGGGCGACCTTTGTCTTGCCCGGGCGGAAACCGATCTGCTGGCCCGAATTCAGGACATCCAAATATCGCCCGACGGCGCCAGTGCGGCCATCGTCTCGGTGGGGGAGGGGCACCCGTATCTGACCGTTTACCGGCTGAACGAACTCGTAGCCGGCGGTGGCCGTGACGGGGAGCGGCTGTCGGCGGAGGCGACGCTCGATCCTTATCCGCTGACCGTCGAAGACGTGCGCTGGGCCGGCCCCGATGACATCGAGTTTCGCTCAGCCATCGATTTCACCTGCTTCGACCGGGAATCGCGCCGCGGCGGATATGATGAGTCCAGAGACAAGCCTCCGGTGCGCACCTGGCGTTGGCGCCTCGTTGGCGACTCCATAACCGCCGCCCCCTGACTGTTCATGGCGGGCTTTCCAGCCCGAGGCCGGCAAGGATGGGCGAGGCTCGGTCGCGAGATCGTGTCCGATCGGGGAGTGATCGCCCGGAACCGGAGAATCACCCAGTCTCCCGGACGGCTGGTCAGCGCGGATACACCCCCACGTTGTCCAGCGCCATCCCGCACCTGACGTTCGGCCCTATGCTCTCGAAGACAAGCGTGGTGGATGCAGCGTTGGCCGTAAAGATCCAGCTCTTTTTCTGCCAGCCCATGTTAGTGAGATTCCGGCCCTTCGTGTCAAAGCTGAAATTGGCAGACTGGCCGGCAGCGCTCACCCGCATCTGCTTCACGGGTTGCTCACACATACTGTTCCCGGCGATGAAGAAGCTGACTTCGTATTGTCGGCCGGGGGTTGTGGCGAAAGTCTGGGCGATGGCGCCGCTGCCGTTGGTGCCACTCAGGTCGATGCTGCGCGATCCGTTGATCTGTTGCCAATATCCCTGCACCAAATCGACGTTTTCGCGAATCACCGTCCAATAGGTGATGCCGGATGTGCGGTTGTTTCCGGCGGTGCCATGCTCGAAGCCGCCGTTGAGGATCAGGCTGGTGGCAACAGGCGGCGGGGGGGCCGTGCCCTGGGCGACGGCGTACCAGGGATAGACGCCGTCCACGGCGCCCTTGTCCTCACTGATCAAGCCGGCGATGATCGGGGTGCCGTTGTAGTAGGATTGACCGGCCGCGCCCAGCTTCGGGTCCAGGATCCAACCGTCCCAGATCTGCGTCGACCCCTGGGGAAAGCGGTGCAGAACCAAATGGCGTCCCACCAGGTAGCCCCGGACCGGAGTGCCCAGTAGCGTGCCGTTGACCTCGTTGGTGGTGGCGTTGACGGTGGTAAGGACCAGGAGCCCGGTGTAGCCGTTGCCGTTGACCTGCCAAGTGGTTGGCAACCCCTGCCCCGGGCACAGTGGAGACATGGCGGCGGCGAAAACTAGTCCAATCAAGATGAAGAATGGTCTTCGAGAAGTCATGTTGGCCTCCTTGTGGTAGACGCTGACTGTTCATGGATATTGACAGTATAGGGCAAAAAACGACGATGACGGCGGAAAAGTGACCATCTGTCGCCGAATAATCGATGCAGGTCGAGCCGGAGGCGGCGATGCTCTGTCTGGTAGATCGGAATTAGAGGTTCAATGTTGGCATGGGGAGAGCGAGTTTTTCCTGATTCACCGGATAATCCAGTCATCTATTCATCTGTTCACCTATTCACCTATTCCGCTTCCCCACCAGCTCCAGAAACGCCGTGGCGGCATGGCTGAGCTGCCGGCGGGCCGGATAGACCAGCCGGATCTGGCGCTCCACGTCGAGCTCTTTGACCCGGATGGCCCGGAGCGCCTCCTGCTGCAGTTCCTGCACCACGCACATCCGCGGCAGGAAGGCGACGCCCTCGTCGCGCTGCACCAGGATCTTGATGGTTTCAATCGTGGGCATCTCCAGATCCATGTGCAGGGGGACCCGGTGTTGCTGGAAGGCCTGCAGAACCAGTTCGCGGTAGGGGGAATGGACGTTGTGGGCGATGAAGGTTTCCATGCCGAGCTCTGCTATGGAAATGGACTTGCGTCGGGCGAAGCGGTGACGGGGCGAGACGACGAAGGCGAGGTGGTCGGTGAACAGGGGCGCCGACTGGATCTGTTCGTCGGCCGGGCGGTAGCTGATGACGCCGAGTTCCAGGTCGCCGTCCGCGATCTGGGTGGGGATCTTGCTGGACAGGCACCGCCGCACCTGAACCTTGACCCGGGGGTAAAGCCGTCGATACTGCATGATGTGGCCGATGAGATAGAGGGTGGTGGATTCGTTGGCGCCGATGGACAGCCGTCCGGCCCGGACATCGTGCAACTCGGCCAGGGCGGTCTCCAGCTCGCGCTCCGTGTTCTCGAACCGATTGGCATACTCCAGGACCATCTGTCCCGCGTCTGTGAGCACCGGCTCCTTGCCGGTCCGGTCGATGAGTTTTTCGCCAAGCTCGCCTTCCAGCCGCTGGATGGCCAATGACACCGCCGGCTGGGTGCGCAGGGTTTTCTCCGCCGCGCGGGAGAAGCTGCGCTCGCGAGCCACGGCCATGAAAATCTTCAACGTGTGCAGGTCCATGTGAATAGGCTCCTGAGGCCAATGTATAAATATAGTTAATTAAAATATATTTTTTAATAAATCAAGGAATAGTTAATTCAGCATCAGGCATTTCGGGGAAGTGACCGCAGTAAAATCCTTAAAATAAGGGTTTGACGGTCGGCTTATCGTATTACCCGGGTGAATGAAGTCATTGCCGCGGGTTCTTGAAATGACGGCGCGTGATGATTTGGGTCAGTAGATTTTATATAATAAATGTTTTTTATGTATATAAATATTATTATAAATTTGACAAATTTTTAGCCGCCTGTCACCCTCGGCGGAAATACTGTGCCTGTCGCCGGCCGGCTTCCGGTGGCGCCGGGACAAAGAGGTGAACCATGAATGATCGGATCACGGTGTTTGACACCACGCTGCGCGACGGGGAACAGGCGCCGGGTTGCAGCATGTTCAAGGGCGAGAAACTGAAGATGGCGCGCCAGCTCGTCGAGCTGGGCGTGGATATTCTCGAAGCGGGCTTTCCCGTCGCGTCCGACGGGGATTTCGAGGCGGTGTCCGACATCTGCCGTGAGCTGCCCGACGCCCGGGTGGCCGCGCTGGCCCGGGCCTGCCCCCGGGACATCCAACTGGCGGCCCGGGCGCTGGACGCGTCACGCCGACCCCGCATCCATACCTTCATCGCAACGAGTGACGTTCACCTCGTGCACAAGCTCCGCATGACGCGGGAACAGGCGCTGGACGAGGCGGTGGCCGCCGTGGAGCAGGCGCGCCGCCACGCCGACGATGTGGAGTTTTCGGCCGAGGATGCCGCCCGATCGGATCCTGACTTTCTCGAAGCGATTTGCCGGGCGGTGGTCGCGGCCGGCGCCACCACCGTGAACCTGCCGGACACGGTGGGCCACTGCCTGCCGGAGGAATACGCCGCGCTCATCGAACGCATGGTCCGCGCCATCGGGGGGCGGGCCACGGTGAGCGTGCATTGCCACAACGACCTGGGGCTGGCCGTGGCCAACTCCATCGCCGCGGTCCGGGCGGGTGCCCGGCAGGTGGAGTGCACCGTCAACGGGATCGGCGAACGGGCGGGCAACTGCTCGCTGGAGGAGGTGGTGATGATCCTGAGGACCCGTCAGGATATCCTGCCGTTCGACACCGGAGTCGTCACCCGGCAGCTCTACCCGGCCAGTCGGCTGCTGGCCGAGCTGATCTCCTTCGGACCGCAGCCCAACAAGGCCATCGTCGGCGCCAACGCCTTCGCCCATGAGGCGGGCATCCATCAGGACGGCTGGTTCAAGGAGCGCACCACTTACGAAATCATCGATCCGGCGGAGGTGGGCGTACCCGAGAGCCGGATCGTGCTGGGCAAGCACAGCGGCCGTCATTCGCTGGACCGTCGCTGCGAGGATCTCGGCTTCGACCTCACGCACGACCAGCTGGACTCCGTATACCGAGCTTTCATCAGGGCCGCCGACCGGAAGAAGGGGCTGACCGACGACGAGATCGCTCACCTGGTCCGGCAGGTCCTGCATGGACGCTGGAAATATGCGCCGGCCGCGGAAGAGGCGGAGCCGGACGACTGGACTCTGGCGCCGTCCTTCTACCTGTGAGGCGACGATGGATCTAAACGTTCTCGTCCTGCCCGGCGACGGCATCGGGCCGGAAGTCATCCGCGAGGCGGTCAAGGTGCTGGCGGCGGTAACTGACCTCGCCGGCCACCGCCTGGACGCGGTGGAGGGGCTGATCGGCGGCGCAGCCCTTGCGGCCACCGGCGAGCCGTTGCCGCCGGAGACCCGGGACCGCGCCCGGAGCGCCGGGGCGGTGCTGCTCGGCGCCGTGGGGTCGCCCGAGTTCGACGTCCTGCCGCCTGACCGTCGTCCCGAACGTGGCCTGCTGGACCTGCGGCAGGCGATGGGTGTTTTCGCCAACCTGCGGCCCGTGCGCGCCTGGGCGCCGCTGGCCGGCGCATCGCCCCTGAAGGACGCAGTGGTGGCCGGCACGGACCTGCTCATCGTGCGGGAGCTCACGGGCGGTCTCTATTACGGCCGGCCGCGCGGGCTCTTTGGCGACGACACGGTGGCCGAGGCGGTGAACACCATGCAGTACAGCTACGGCGAAGTCGAGCGTGTTGCCCGGGTCGCGTTCGACGCGGCGCGCCGCCGCCGGCGGAAGGTCGCCAGTGTGGACAAATCCAATGTCCTGGAATGTTCCCAGCTCTGGCGGCGGGTGGTGAATGACGTGGCGGTGGATTTTCCGGACGTCGGACTGGAACACATGCTGGTGGACGCCTGCGCCATGCAGCTCGTCCTCGATCCCAGCCGGTTTGACGTCCTGCTCACGGAGAACATGTTCGGGGACATTCTCAGCGACGAGGCCGCGGTGCTGGCCGGATCCATCGGCCTGCTCGCCTCGGCGTCCCTGGGCGACGCCGGTCCGGAAGGATGCCGGGCCGGACTCTACGAACCGGTCCACGGCTCGGCCCCGGACCTGGCGGGCCGGGGCGCGGCCAATCCGCTGGGTGCCATCGGTTCGGCGGCGGCGCTGTTGCGGTTCAGCTTCGGGCTGGCGTGCGAGGCGGATGCGGTGGAGCGGGCGATCGACACGGTGATCGCCGCCGGCGTCTGGACCGCGGACCTGCGACCGGACCAACCGGCGGGGACAGCCGAAGTGGGCGACGCCGTCTGCGCCGCCCTGCGGAGGGCGGCATGAGCGCGCCGCGGACGCTCTACCGGAAAATCTGGGATGCCCACGTGGTGGCCCAGCCGCCCGGAGCTCCGGCGATCCTGTACATCGACCGGCATTACATCCACGAGGTGACATCGCCGCAGGCGTTTTCCGGGCTTTCTCGCCGTGGCCGAAAAGTGCGGCGGCCGGAACGGACGACGGCGACTGCCGACCACAGCGTGCCCACGGGCCCTATCGACGGTCCGGCGGACCCGCAGGCGGCCACCCAGGTGGCGGCCTTGGAGACCAATTGCCGGCGGAACGGCATTGTCTGCTTCGGCCCTGGGCACCCGCACCAGGGTATCGTCCATGTGATCGGGCCGGAACTCGGCCTGACCCTGCCCGGGATGACCGTCGTGTGCGGCGACAGCCACACCGCGACTCACGGTGCACTGGGCGCCCTCGCCTTCGGCATCGGCACGTCGGAAGTGGAGCAGGTTCTGGCCACCCAGTGCCTGCTGCAGGTTCCATCGATGACGTGCCGCGTGGAAATCACCGGCCGGTTGCAACGCGGGGTCACCGCCAAGGACCTGGTGCTGGCGATCGTCGCGGCACTCGGCACGGCGGGCGGAACCGGGTATGTGCTCGAGTACGCCGGCGCGGCGGTGCGGGGGCTGTCCGTGGAAGAGCGGATGACGATCTGCAACATGTCCATTGAGGCGGGCGCCCGCGCCGGCCTCGTCGCTCCCGACGACACCACGTTCGCATATCTCCGCGACCGGCCGTACGCCCCGCGGGGCGGGGCATGGGATGAGGCGGTGGCCGCCTGGCGGCGTCTGCCGTCGGATCCGGATGCGGTGTACGATCGCATCGTTTCTCTTGACGCCGTTGCCGTCGAGCCCATGATCACCTTCGGCACCACTCCGGCCATGAGCATGCCCATCACCGGTGACGTTCCCGACCCGGACGACGTGGCTGACGCGGAGATCCGCCAGGGATTGCGGAAGGCGCTGGCATATATGGGCCTGCCGGCGGGGCGACCCCTGTTGGGCCATTCGGTGAACGTGGTGTTCATCGGCAGTTGCACCAATGGCCGGCTGGAGGACCTCGCCGCCGCCGCGGCGATCTTCCGCGGCCGGCGGGTGGCCCCCGGCGTGCGGGCCTTGGTGGTGCCCGGCTCTCGCGCTGTCAAGCGTGCCGCCGAGGCGATGGGGCTGGACCGGGTGTTCCGGGAAGCGGGGGCGGAGTGGCGCGAACCGGGTTGTTCCATGTGCCTGGGCATGAACGGCGACCGGGTGCCGCCGGGCGCCTGGTGCGTCTCCACGAGCAACCGCAACTTCGAGGGCCGGCAGGGCGGCGGCAGCCGCACGCTGCTGGCGGGACCGCCGGCTGCGGCGGTGGCGGCCGTCACGGGAGTGGTGACGGATCCGCGGATTGTGTTGGAGGTGTGATGATGAATGAAACGGCTCGAGAAACCACCCGGCCGGTATTTCCGTCGCCGCTCACCAGCCGTTGCCTGGTCCTGCCGGTAAATCATGTGGACACCGACCAGATCATGCCCGCGCGCTTCCTCACGGCCATCGACAAGGCCGGATTCGGAGAGCGGCTGTTCCACGACTGGCGCTATGACGCGGCCGGCCAACCGCTGGCCGGTTTTATCCTGAACCGGCCGGATGCCGCCGGGGCCGCCATCCTGGTGGCGGGCGAAAACTTCGGTTGCGGCAGTTCCCGGGAGCATGCCGCCTGGGCGCTGGTTCAGTTCGGGTTCCGGGCGGTGATCTGTCCTTCGTTCGCCGACATCTTCCGGCAGAACGCCATTCAGAACGGCCTGCTGCCGGTCGCCATCCCCGGTGATTTCCATCGCCGGTTGGTGAAGTTGGCGGAGATGGATTCGAATGCAAACTTGACCATTGATCTGGAGACCCGGACAGTGACCGTGCCCGATGGCCAGGCAATCGGTTTTCCCTTGGACACGTTCAGCCGGATCCGTCTTCTGGAAGGAGTTGACGAAATCCAGTTCATCCTCCGCCATGAGGCGGACATCGAGGCGTTCGAAAGCGGTGGGCCGAGGCGCGGGGTGCCGATGGCTTGTTCGCCCGATCCGATGCCCGCCCCGTGACGCGATGATTCCAACAGCGGACGGGGAACCTACGGTTGCGGCTGCCGGGAGCCGGGAACGAAGATGAGGGATTCGGAGTTCAGGCAGTAGCGCAGACCCGTGGGCGCCGGACCGTCGTCGAAGACGTGCCCGAGGTGGGCGCCGCAGCGGGCGCACTGGATCTCCACGCGGACCATGCCCCAGCTGTGGTCGGTCTCGGTGCGAATGTTCTCAGCGGCCACCGGGCGGAAGAAGCTGGGCCAGCCGGTGCCCGAGTCGAACTTGGCCCCGGCGTCGAACAGCGGCAGGGCGCAGCCGACGCAGTCGTAACGGCCCGGTCCCTTGTGGTCATGGAAGCGGCCGCAGAAAGCGCGCTCCGTGCCCTTGCCGCGGGTGATCCGGTACTGCTCCGGAGTGAGCTGGCGCCGCCACTCGTCGTCGCTCTTGACGACGCGCGGCACCTGGACGGGTTCGGTCAGACGTCCGTCCGCGTCGATGAGGCGCACGGTAACCGTCGCTGCCGTCATGTTGTCCTCCGCTGAGCGGCCGGCCGGATGGCCGGCCGCGGATTCGATCCAGCCGCTGCGCGCGGATGAGACCAGAAACGTTCCGGTCGCGGCCGCGGCGGCCACCGCCGCCAGGATCAGCCAGAATCGTTTCCGTTCCGCCATGCGCGCCTCCCGGTCGCTGCCAGTGCCCTCGATCCGGTCGCCGACGTTGGATCGGTACCGGCTTCGCTCCTTCCTTTAGGATGCACGATGCGGACAGCGGGTTGCACCGCAACCGGGACGGGGTTTGAGTCTGCCCGCCGGGATCAAGCCGGATTCGGAATGCCCGTCCGCCGGGCCAGGTAGGCGCGTACGGGGAAAGACCGGGTGCGGGCGCGGTCCACGAAGACGGTGAAAGCCACCTGGTCCAGCGGGGCAAAACCGGCCGGCGTGAGCCAGCCGGCGATCTGTCGCTCGCTGTGGCGGTACATGGTGACGGGCCGACCGGTGTGGGTGAGTTCCGCCTCTACCACCCATGACGTCTCTTCAGAACCGGCCCGGTGGCCCACCACAAACACGAAGAATCCGCCCGGGCGGAGGATCCGGGCGACTTCCCCGAACACCGGTCCCAGCCTCCGGAAGAATTGGAACACCCCCACGCAAACGACGCCGTGCACGCTCCGGGCGGGATAGGGGTAGGGAATGTGGCGCAGATCGTGCCGGATCAAATCGGTCAAACCTTTGCGGCGGCATGCGGCCAGCATGGCCGGATCTTTGTCCAGGCCGTGCACGATGAGACCGGCCCGGTGGAACCGCGCGGCGGCCAGGCCGGTGCCGATCCCGATCTCCAGGAGCGTCTGGCCCGGCTCGAGGTGAGGATGCATGAGGTCGAAGGCGATCTCGGGCCCGCGCCAGCCAGTGGCCTCGGCCTCGGCGTCGTAGGCATCCGGGCCGGCGGCGGCGGACAGGTGACGGTTGAACCGGGACATGGCGGACCGTTTCCTCAAAAGAAGGTGAATCGTCCATCCAGTATACGCGAACCCGGACCAACCGGCTGACGAACAGAGGTGGGGATGATGCCGGAGCGCCGGCTGTTCCCGTGCTGCCGGCGGCATTCAGTCTGTGGTATGCTTGGCAAGGCGATCGTTTCGGCAATTCCATAGAAGAGGTGTTCCGATGCGCCTGATTTTCGCGATTGTACTCCTGTGCCTTGTTCTGGGTTTGGCCGCCTGCACGTCAACCCCGGCGCCGCCCGCTCCGGCGGCGGAACCGGCGGCGGCTGAGCCGGGCTCCGACATCGCTCCGGACCAGGTCCGGCTGGAAACCGTCTATGTGTCGGCCACCGGCGAACGCCTCATCGCCCGGTTCGACAACGTCGCCGACGCGGTGACCGTCACCCTGCCGAGCGGCCGCACGGTGACTTTGCCTCGCGCCGTCTCGGGCTCGGGCGCCCGCTACAGTGACGACATCGACACGTTCTGGGAGCATCACGGCGAGGGTACCTTCACCACCGGCGAGAAGGTCATCTTCCAGGGCCGGGCCGAGGAGGGCGACTGAGCCGCGCGCGCGGCTCTCGCCCGGAACTCCAACGGGTGATTCAGCCGCGTTAAGGCTTAGTCGGCGCGGCGGCCGGGGGCGCGCTGTAGTAGTAGCCGCGGCGGTAGCGGGGGCGCAGCGCCGGATCATCCATTCGCACTTCAATGGTTCGGAACTCGCCCGGCTTGAACGTGGCGAAGTCGGGCTGGTACCCGAGCGTGTAGGTGTAGGGCAGTTCGGCGGCGATGGCGCGATAGATGCCCGGCAGCTCCTCGTAGGCACTCACCTTGAAGAACTTGCCGCCGGAAGTCTCGGCCAGGCGCGCCAGCCGCTGGTGGGCCAGACGATATGAAGTCTCCAGCACGGCCGGCGCGGAAAACTGCTGGTGCATGGACTGGGTCCACTGCGGCTCCACGCGGCCGGTGCGGCTGGCGGCCTCCCCTTGGGCGTACTCGTAGTACTGGCGGCGGGAAAGCTGGTAGATGTCCTTGTCGGCGTCCGCGAGCGCCTGCTTCATGTTGTCCACGGTCAGGATGAAAAAGGTGGCGTCGGAGGCCAGCGCCGCGGTGAACGCCTCGTTGAAATCCTTCAAGCTCTTGTTGTCGATACCGTCGGTGTAGAGCACGACGATGCGCCGGCCCGGCGTCCGTTGGATCACGTCGCGCGTGGAGAGGAAGATGGCGTCGTACAACGCGGTGCCCCCCATGGCGTCGAGGCGGTCCTGCACCAGGGCCGCCTTTTCCCGCCACCCCGACTCGAAATCGGCCAGCAGGCTGATGTCATCGTTGAAGTTGACGATGGCCAGGCGATCCTGGGCGCGGGTGTCCTGCAGCCGGCGGAGGAAGTCGATGGCGCCCTGCTTGATCAAACTCATCTGCTTGTAGGTGCTGCCGCTCGAGTCGATGATCAGCACGATGTTCAGGCGTTGGGCGGCCTCTTGAAACACGGCGACGGGCATCTCCTGGCCGTTGTCGAAGATCTTGAAGTTCTCCGCCTTGAGGCCGGCGACGGGAAAGCCGTAGCCGGTCAGCACGGTGACGTTCACCAACACCATGGACACGCCGGCGGTCACCGTGTCGGCGGTTGTTGCCGGCTCCTGCGGTCGCGGCAGCCCGGGCGGGGCGACCGTCAGGGCGGCCAGGATCAGGATGGCGACTGTTTGGCGCACGGTTACCCCCTCACGGAAGACTTCTCAGAAGGTTCTCGATTTCGTTGACAATCGTCCAGAAAGCCTGCGGCGGCTTGTCCTTGGCGCTGGTCCGCATGCGCACGTGCCGGGTCCGGCCATCGAACACGACGTCGAGCTCGATCGCCAGTGGATCCTCGATGTCGCCGTCACCGTAACGCTCGTTGAGCTGGAACAGCCCGGCCCCGTCCATGACCTGAACGAGCGCCCAGAGGCGCTCGGCGGACACCACCGCCTGCCGCGTGATGGCGCCCCGCTCCAGCACCACCAGGGTGCCGTTGGCCCGCAAGCTGAGAAGGAAGTCCTCGGGGGGGTGCCCGCCGGTGCGGCGGTAAAGCAGCCGGAAGTCGCCCATCGCATCGCCGGGGGCGGCGGATGGCGGCGCGGCCTCCGGCCGGCGCGCCGACTGGCCGAGGGCCACATCCACGAGTTCCAGTTCAACGGGCGGCCGATCTTCCCGCGGCACGACGGCGCGGATCAGGCCGAGTCCGGGCACGATCAGGCCGCGCAGTTGCCAGGTGCGGTTCTCCAGCGCGCGGTACTCCAGACAGGTGGTGTACTGTCCCACCGGGGTGCTGACCGGCTTGTCCGCCGGCAGGAGACGGCGCGTCCCGCCCACACCCAGCAGGCAGCGCTCGCCCTGCGGCGTCCATTCCCGGTACTCGGCGGTGGCCGGGTCCCAGCGGATGAACCGGCTGTCCCCCAGACGCGGTTCGCCGGCGTCGTCCAGGCAGTTCGCGTCGGGGAAAAACGAAATGACGTAATACTCCCGGCCGCCGGCCGTCACCAGTCCGGTGATCTGGCTCTTCAGGTGCGGGCCGCCGTCGACCGCGCGATAGGTCCAGGTGTTGTCCAACTCCAGCGGGAGGAAGTAGGGCTGCATGCCCAGCTGGTGAAGCCGCGACTGGATGATGAACTTCTGCACGTCGGTCAGGATGCCGTGGGGCAGGCAGTGCAGTTCGGCGAAGGCGATGTACTCGCCGTCCTCGACGTAGTCGCGCTGGTACTCCCACTTTTCGGTGTAGGTGTACTGCTGGCCGGGCGCCAGAATCAGGTCGCTGAAACCGATCTCGAAGTTGCGCCCCCAGGACCAGCGCCACAGAGTGGTTTGCTGGTCGGGTGTCATGACGGCGAAGTCATATTTCTGGCTGGACGGGAAGCGGATCCGCAGGGGCTTGTCGCCGCGGTTGGCGATGTACAGCTTGAAGCGCAGGGTCGGTCCCACGTGCACGAACTGGAATTCGGTGTACGGCTGCCGGTTCTTGGTGTTGAGAATCTTGCGCGGCGGGAAGTCCAGCGCCTGGCCGTCGTCGCCGGCCAGGATTCGGTAGCGGGTGAATTGGAGAGTGGCATCCCCGGCGATCAGGGGGTCGAGCACCTCGATCCGGCAGTTCGCGTACTTGAAGCAGATCGCCCCGTCTCCCTCGATGAGCAGGCGCCGGCCGTCATCCGCGGCCAGCCAGGTCCGGTCGTCCGCCTGGCGGATGGTGCCCCGGAGCGGCGCGTCGCCGTCGCCCGATCCGGCGGTCGGCTGGGCGGCGGCGAGGCACACGAGGCAGCAGGCGGCGAGCAGTCGGATCATTCACTCCCCCATCACGTGGAAAACCACTGACCGCCGGCGGGGCCGATTGTCGAAGTCCAGCAGGATGACTTGCTGCCAGGTGCCGAGAACGGGCCGGGCGTCGGCGACAGGCAGGGTGAGGGCGGGACCCAGCAGGGCCGCGCGGACGTGGGCGTAGCCGTTGCCATCCCCCCACCGCCGGTCATGGTGGTACGGCTCGCCGGCCGGAGCCAGGCGTTCCACAGCCGCGCGCAAGTCCGCCAGGGCGCCGTCTTCGAATTCGATCGTGGTCACGGCGGCGGTGGAACCGGGCACGCTCACCGTCAACTGCCCCCGACGGACGCCGGAGCCGGCGACGCACGCCGCGGCGTCCCCCGTCAGGTCAAGAATGTCGGTGCGGCCGGTGGTTTCGTAGGTGCGCGTTTCGGTATGGATGATCACGGCTGTGCTTCCCCCGCGTTCCCGGTCTATTGGACGCGGACGACTTCCGCCCGGTTCGCCGGAACCTGGATTTTCAAGACCCGCCCGTCGTCGTACCAGGCATTCACGGTGAGCTGGGGGCTTCGCACGCGGAACCGGTGCGGCCGTCCTTTAAGCCCCTCGGCGCGCTCCCGGCCGAAGTGCTCGATCACCATAGGGCCCGTCCCCCGCTCCCCCATCTGGGGGATGAACACCTGGACAGTCTGGGCGCCCTTGAGGTCCATGTTGTAGCGCGACAGGAGCATCGCCCAGTGACAGAACACGTTGTCGTCGAGGATGGTCACGTCGGGGGCCAGCACGGCCGCCTCCGATTTCTGTGACGTGCCCAGATCGAACCGGCAAATGGCCAGCCGCAGCTTGAACTCCACCTGGAGGCTCTGCTTGATCAGACCCACCTGGCTGGTGAGATGATAGGTTCGGGGCACCAGGTTGCGGTCCAGGACGAGGGTGCTGGTCTGGACAATGTCCCGGGTCAGGGCGTCCTGCATCACTCGGACCGTAGTGGTGGCCCGGACAGTACCCGCGCCGTCCAGCAGGGAGATCTGAAAATCTTCGCTGCCCGAGGGCTGGCCGTTGCGATAGATGGCGAAGGCGCCCCGGTCCATGATGTCCAGCGCCGTCCCCGGCGTCACCGCGGCGGCGGCGAGCCAGACGGCCAGGACAATGCGGATCAGCGGCCGCTTCATTCCCGCCCCCGGTTCTTCATGATCTTCTCGATCTCGCGTTTTTCAGTCCGCTCCTGCTCGGTGCGGCGCTTGTCCACGGTCTTCTTGCCCCGGCACAGGCCCAGCTCCACCTTCACCCGGCCCTGGGCGTTGAAGTATATCGACAGCGGGATCAGGGTCATGCCTTTCTCTGTCACCTTGCCGATGAGTCGCCGGATTTCGGTGCCATGGAGAAGGAGCTTGCGCGGGCGGACCGGGTCATGGTTGTTGATGTTGCCGTGGGTATACGGGCTGATGTGGCACTCCACCAGCCACATTTCGCCATTGCGTATTTTGGCATGCGAGTCCTTCAGGTTGATCCGACCCTCGCGCAGCGCCTTGACTTCGGTTCCCTGGAGGACCAGCCCGGCCTCGATCTTCTCCACGATCTCGTAGTCATAAAACGCCTTCTTGTTGCGCGCGACCAGCTTGACTGTCATGTGACCCGGTGCTCCCCCCGTCCGGCGGCAGTCGCCGGGCCGGTAAAGAAACCGAATTATATCAGAACCGGCCGATTGGTCCAAGACGAAGGCGGCGGCGTTGCAACTGCGGAGGGGGTGCCCTATAATGGCAGTAGCCTTATGGAAACAACTCCTGCCCGCCACCCGTTTCGGGGTCCGCTGATCGCGCTGGCGGTGACGGTCCTGGTCGCCTGCTTCACGTTGTACCTTGTCTTCCAGCGACGTCTCGAGCTGGCGGAGGAGTCCGCCCGCGAAGCGTGGTATTCGTCGCCGTGGGCCGCGGCTGCAGCGACGCCCCCCGGCGCCGGCTACGAGCTGTGGACCGACGGCCGCTCGTGGCGGGCCGGCGCCCGCTTCGGCGGCCGGCTGGTCTACGGCGGCGATCGGGGTCTGCTCGCCAGTCGCGGCGGCGACGCCGGGTGGCAGTCCGTGGGCGTCCTCGACGGTCTGCCGGTGGGGCGGGTCACCGCCATGGCGGAGCTGGGCGGCCGGCTGTACCTCGGCCTCGGCGGCGGATTGGCCCGCTGGGACGGCCGGACGGTGGAACGGTTCAACCTGCCGGTCCTGTCGGCGGACTGGGTGACCGCGCTCGCGCCCGGGCAGCCGGGCCGGCTGCTGTGCACCACCCGCCGCGGCCAGTTGCTGGAGCTCGAGTCGGGACGGTTCCGGGCCGTGGCGCTGCCCGGCTTGCGGAGTGACGGCCTGGCAGCGGCGGCCATGAGTCGCCGGGGGCCGGTGCTCGGGACGTTCCGCCACGGGCTCTACCGTCTGGACGGCGGGCGGCTGGTCCGACCGGGTGGAGCGTTGCCGCCGCTGCAATCGGTCGCCGGGCTCGAGGCGCTTCCCGACGCCTCGCTGCTGGCGGCCACCGATGCCGGGCTGGTGGTGCTGTCGCCGGCTGGCGATTTCATCGAGATGCTCTTCCCCGGCCGGCCCGTGTCATTCGCCGGCCTCCGGGCGGGACAGGTGGTCTGCGCCTGCATCGAGGATCAGGTCTACGCCGCCGCATGGTCCGACTGGAGCGCCGGCCGTCGACGCTTCACGCCCGTCGGCGCGCCCGGGCTGGTCCGCGGCGCCGTCGAAGGTCCGTCGGGGATCGACCTGCTCACGGACCGCGGCATCTTCCGCTGGGCGCCGGGCACGACGGGTTGCCGGCTGGTGGAGCTGCCGGCGGGTGAGCTCGCCGGCCCATCAGTCATGGCCCTGGCCGCCGGCGGCGGATCGGTCTGGCTGGGCTACTTCGACGGCGGGATCGAAGCGCGGGACGGGGCGGGCCTGCGGCGCAACGGCGTGGAGACGCCGGCGCTGAACACCATCAACCACCTGGCCTGGGACGGCATGCGTCTCTGGGCGGGCACCGCGCAGGGGCTGTGGACGGTGAACGCCGAAGGAGCCCGGCCGTCGGGCGGGGCGGAAAGTCCGCTTCGATCGGCCTACGTCAACCAGGTGATTCCGTCCGGCGGCGGCACCTGGGTGTGTCACGGCCAGGGGCTGTCGCGGTTGCGCGGCGGGTCGGAAGAGCTGTACTACGCCCTGCACGGCCTGCCGTCGAACAAGGTGTATTGCGCCGCCCAGCGGGAGGACCGCCTCTACGTGGGCACGTTGGGCGGCCTGGCCATCATGGTGGGCGAGCGCGTGGCGACCGTCCACCAGGCCGACAATTCGCCGCTGCGGGTCAACTGGATCACCGCCTTGCTGCCCTGCGCCCAGGGCGTCGTGGTGGGCACGTACGGCGGCGGGATCCAGTTGCTGGCGCCGGACGGCACCTGGCGGGAGTTTCGCGACGCCGGCCGACAGCTCAACGTCAATCCCAACGCGCTGTGCGCCGTCGGCTCGTGGATCCTGGCCGGCACGCTGGAAGAGGGGCTGTGGCGACTCGACCCGGCCCGCCTGCGGGCCGCACGCCTGAATCTGCCGCTGCCGTCGCGGAGCGTGCAGGCCGTCCTGGCGGACGGCGCCACGCTGTATGTTGCCACCGACAACGGGGTGTTGCGTGTACCCCTGACCGCCGAATTCTTGAAACCGGAGCAAGCGTCATGAACAGAGCCCGTATCCGCTGGCTGCTGATCTGGACCGTCCTGCTGGGAGTCTGGCCCCTGGCCGACGCGGGAGTGCTGATCCCTTCATCCGTCAAGTCGCAGCCGGACCCGGCGATTCTCAGTCTGGAGGAAATGCAGGTCCGCATCCAGGTGGACCAGGGCCTGATGCGCGTCCGGATGACCCAGTATTACGCCAGCCACGACCATCGGATCCTGGAGGGCACCTACCTGTTCTCTTTTCCGTCGGGAGCGTCGCTGAGCGATTTTGCCATCTGGGACGGCGTCACCCGCATCCCCGGCGTGATCCTGGAGAAGCGCCAGGCCGCCGAGATCTATCGCGACCTGGCCGCCCAGGCCATCGATCCGGGCCTCCTTCAGATGGGCGGCGAAGGGGATGATTCGGAAATCCCTGCCGACTTCTTCACCGTCAAGGTGGCGCCCATCCCACCCCGCGGATTCAAGCGGGTGGAACTGGAGTACCAGCAGCGCCTGGCGGTGCAGGACGGGCGGGTGGAGATGGTCCTGCCGCTCAAGAGCCGGATATTCCCCGCCCAGAAAGTCCGCTCCCTGAGCGTGGAGCTCGCGGTGGCCGACGGACGGGCCATTCGGGATTTCACGCTCTCCGCCGCCGCCTACCCGTTGCCATGGCGTCAACCGGAGGCCACCCGAATCGAGGGCGCCTGGCAGGGCCGCGATGTCGCGCTGACAGAGGATTTCGGCTTTCGGTGGACGGTGGACACCGCCCAACCTTCGTCGGTCTGGCTGACCTGGCGGGGACGGGAGTCGGAGCTGCTGGCGGGGCGGCCCGTGACGGCCGAAGATCGGCCGGCCGGAGAGGCGTTGGACGACGGCTACTTCCTGCTGGATCACCTCTTCCCGGCCTCGCCCGCCGCGGGCCGGCGGCCGGTCACGGTGATTCTGGTGCTGGATACGTCGCTGTCCATGTGGTGGGGCAAGCTCCAGCAGGCGCACGAGACGTTGCGCGCGTACCTGGGGGCGCTCCAGCCGACGGATGAGTTCAACCTGGTGCTGTTCGGCGAAAAGGCCCGGCCGGTCTTCCCCAAGCCGGTCGCCGCCACGGCGGACAACGTCGGGCGGGCGCTGGAGGCGTTTCTCGGCGGCCATCTGGCCGGCGGCACCGACCCGGTGCCCGCCCTGCAGACCGCCGCGGCCCAGGCGGCGCAGGGGCGGCCGCCGGACCGGCACCTCGTGCTCATCGGCGACTGGATGCCCACGACCGGCCACGTCAAGAACGCCGCCGTGCTGGACAAGGTCAAGCCGCTCCTGCAGGGCCGCGGGGTCAAGGTCCACGGGGTGGCCACGGGTGATGACGCCAACCGTTTGCTGCTGGAAATCCTGGCCGGCTGGACCGGCGGACAAACCCTTGCCTTGGGCAGCCGTGAGGACGTCGCCACGGACCTGCAGGTGCAGGTGGGCCGCTTCGGGCGCGAGCCGTTCGGCGGACTGAGCCTCGAAGGAGGCGCCGGCGTGCTGAACCGGGTTTACCCGGCCCACCCGGTGAGCATTTTCGCGGCCGCGAGCGGGACGTGGGTGGGACGCTACAAGCCGGCCCCGGACGTCACCCTGCGCCTGCGCGGCGCCGCTCCGGACGGCGCCGCCTACGAGCAGGCGGTCACGGCCGTCCTGCCTGAACGCAATCTGGAACACAACCTGCTGCCGCGCGTCTGGGCCCGGGCCCGCGTGGACCATCTGCTGGACCGGATCAACCGGGAAGGGGAGGACGCCGCCAGCATCCGCGAGATCATCGAGCTGTCGCGCAAGTACAAGTTCGTGACACCGTACACGTCGTTCCTGGCCGCGCCCCGGTCGCTGCTCCGGCCGCGGGTCATCCAGCCGAAGGATCCCGTGCTGCGGGTGGCGGCCGACCCGTCGGTGGTGGCGGCAACGGTCCGGCTCCCGTGGGGCGAGACGCTGCCCATGCGGTGGATCGAGCCGCTGGGCGTGTGGCAGACGCGCTTCTTCGTGCCGGCCGAGGTGGCCGACGGCACTCACCGCTGTCTGATCATCCTGCGCGACGGCGGCGGCCGGCTGTACCGCGAGGAGAAGAGCTTCGTGATCGACAGCCAGGCGCCGGCGGTGCGCTGGCGCAACGCGGTGGAGACGGCCTCGGGCGGCGACCGGCTGCGGCTGGAGGTGGACGCCCCGCCTGACACTCGCCACCTGACCGCCGCGATCGATGGCGGCGGCCGGGCGCGCCTGGTCTGGAGCGCCGCCGACCGGTGTTGCACGGGCATATTGGCCTTGCCCGCCGGGCTGGCGCCGGGGACGCGGACGCTGTCCCTGGTGGCGGAGGACCAGGCCCACAACGTGTATCGGAAGGATTACCAAGTGAGGATCCTGCCATGAAGAAGATCGCGCTCTGCACCGTCCTGCTGGCCGCCGGATTGGCGTTTCTGGCGTCGGACACCGGCACCTGGAAGTGCCTGCGCCTGATCCAGCCAGAGTACCTGGAGCGAGGTTCACCGGAGTTGGACGCGCTCTACGAGCGGCGCGCCCTCGACGGCCAGAACGTCCTCGTGCCCATCCCGCCGGCGCGCGCCCTGGAACTGCTGGCGACGGGCGACGAGAACTGGCGCCTGCCCGTGCGGGCCCGACTGCTGGAGCAGACCGGCCGGCTGGAGGAGGCCGAGGCCGCCTGGCGGCATTGGAACGAGCGAACCGGTCCTTCGGCCGAAGGCGTGACCTGTCTGGCGGCGTTCTACCGGCGGCACGCCATGGCCCGCCAGGAACTGGAGCTGCTGGAGCGCTCCACCGCTCTCCTGGTCGGAGGGAAAAAGGCGCCGCTCGGCCTCGCCGAGGTGTGGAACCGGATCATGAGTCTGGCGGTCCCGGCCGGGCTGAAGCCGGCGGAACAGGATGCGTTGCACCGCCGGCACATCGCCGCGTTCGCGGAGCACGCGGAGCACGCGGCCGTCTTCCAATCGTGGCTGGAAGCTCTCCTTGATGATTCGCGCTGGGACACGCTGGCCGCGGCTCTGGGCGAGTACCGGCAGGCGTTTCCCGACAACCGCGACGCGGTGACGGCGTTCCAGGCGCGGGCGCTGGCGGCGCGCGGCGAGGCGGCGGGCGTCCGCGCCCTGTTCGAGAAGGAATTCCACCCGCTGATGGAAAGCGAAGCCGCCCGGCATCTGTTCCGGGCGATGGAGAAGGCCAAGCTGTGGCCCGACATGCTCCGCGAGGCCGAGGCGCGGCTGCGGCGCGATCCGCTGGACGCCGGCGCGGTTTACCGGCTGTACCACTCCCAGATGTTCCGCGACAACCTGAGCGGCGCCGCCTCGATCCTGCGCGACTACCGGCTGGTCCGGAACGCCCGTCTGGGCGCCGCCGCCCCGGCAGAGGCCTGGCGGTGCGAAGAGCTCGCGGTGATGGGCATCCTGGCCCACCGCTGCCGGGACGACGCCGAGGCGCTTCGGTACTTCCACAGCTTCTATCTGGTATCCCCGGCCGGCCAGCCGGTGCGCGTGTCCGGCGTGCCCCTGGCACTGGTCCGCGAGGAAGCGCTCCAGGCGGCATACCGCATGCTGGTCGCACCCGAAAGCGGCGTGGACGGGTACACGGCCCAGTCTCTGGGCGGCCTGGCCACTCTGGTGAACGCCGATGCCAATCCGGGTTTCCTCAACGGCGTGCTTTCCATCCTGCTTAACGGCGTGGATCCGGGGAGCGAGTTGCAGGAGCTGGAGCGGGCCGGCGAGCCCTACTTCCTGGCCCGGCGAGCTGAAGCGGTGGTGGCTGAGCTCAAGCCGGGCCTGGCGCCGGACGACTACGTCCGTTACCGGGCCGGCCTGGCGCCGCTCTATCTTCGGACCGGGGACCGGGCGGGCGCCCTGTCTCTGCTGGAGGGGCTGGCGCAGGAGGCGCGCGATCCCGACCTGCGGCGCGGACTGTGGCTGCAGGCGGCCGAGACCGCCGCGGAGGGCGGCGACACGGCGGCGGCCACCGTCGAGCGCTGCTACCGCCAGGCCGTGGCGGTGGAAGGCCAGTCCCAGCCCGTCGCGCCGCTCGGCGCGAGCTCGCTGGAGTACTGGACGGTGGGCGATGGCGCGCCCCGGCGGAACCGGTGGCAGGCGCTGGACGCCCTGACGAATTTTCTGACGAGCCGCCGGCGCCTGCTGGACGCGGTGGCGGTGTACCGCCGGCTCATCGACGCGCACCCGCAGGACGAGCAATTGTACGAGAAGCTGGCGGCACTCCTCGAGTCGGGCAAGCTGCCGGCGGAGCAGGAAGCGCTGTACCGCCGGGCCACGGAGCAGTTTGAGGGTCCCGGCTGGTTCAACCGGTTGGCCCGGTTTTACCTCCGTGCCAAGCGGACCCAGGAGTTCCAGCAGTTAACCGCCCGGCTGGTGCAGACGTTCGCCGGCTCCAGCCTGGAATCGTATTTCAGCTCGGTGTTGCCCCAGGCATCCGGGCTGATGGGGGAAAAGCCCTACCGGCGCTACGCTCTCGAGGTGGCGACGGCCGCTCTGGAGCGTTTTCCGCTCAATCGCCGCTTCCAGTCGGAAGCCATGCGGCTGGCCAACTTCGTGGACGCGGGCCGCTACCGGCAGCTTGTGGCCACCTATTTCATGCTGTCCACCGAAGCGCGTGACCGCTACTTCCAGGACCTGACCGTCCGGAACCTGTTGGACGGCGCACTGGCCACCGAGCCGTCCGGTGACGATCCGCTCTGGATCTACCTGGGGGCGGAGGCCAACATCTGGCGGTGCCGGTTCGAGACGGCCACGCCGCTGTACCAGCGTCTGGTGGAGCTCTATCCGGGCGACGACACCATCGCCCGCCGCGCCGCGGAGTTGCTCCGCTCGGGCGGCGTGCAGGATCCCGCCCGTTATGCACAGGCGGCGGACCTGCTGGCGGACCTGGGCCGGCGCACCGGCCGACAGGGCGAGATGCTTGTCGAGGCCGGCGACTGCCTGGCCCTGGGCGGCGATGTGGCCGGCGGCGCGCGCCGCTGGCGCCAGGTACTGACGCTGTACCCGGACGACCCCGACCAGTGGTTGAACGTAGCCACCGTATTCTGGGATTACTACCTGTTCGACGAGGCGCGTTCAGTCATCCGGGAGATCCGCCAGCGGAAGGACGACCCGAACCTTTTCCCCTTCGAAATGGGCGTGCTGCTGGAGGAGGACGGGCAGACCGGCGCCGCCATGATCGAGTACCTCAAGCTGGCGCTGACGTGGGGCGAGCGGCACTGGGAGGCCCGGGCCCGCCTCAACCAGCTCCTCCAGCGCGAGGAGAACCGTCGCCTCTTCACCCAGGCGGTGACCGACCGGCTGCGCAGCGGGCCCAAGCCGGTGGAGTTTCTGAACAACCTGCGCAATTTTCTGCAGGAATGGAATCTGTCCGACAAGTTTCCGCTGCCGGAATGGGCCGCCTCGCTGGTGGCGGAATCCGCCGGAGCCGACACCATCCGCGAGGCACTCGGCCAGTTGTCCGATCTGCTGTCCGCCGACGACCGGATGCGCGGTTACCGGCTGCTGGTGCGATTGGCGCCACCCGGCGCGGACCGGCTGAGCGCCAGTTTCGCCTGGATCCAGCAACTGGTGGATGACGGACGCGGCCAGGAAGCGGACCGTGCGCTGGCCGAGCTGGTGCGCGAGCATCCCGTCAACCTGGGCGTCATCCGGCGGTCGGTGGACGCCTATGTGAGTCTGGATCGGCGCAACCAGGCTGCGGGCATCCTTCGGGGCGTGCTGCCGCGGGCCGTGGCGCCCTACCGGCGGGAGTTCACCGAGCGGCTCATCCGCGTTCTGGCCGATGACCGGAAGCCGCTGGAAGCCGCGGCGGTGGCCGCCGATTGGCTCCGGGCGGAGCCGGACGACCTGGCGGTGATGGAACTCCGCTGGGCCGCCCTGTCGGCGGCCGGCCAGCCGGTCGTCGCCATTCCGGAGATCCGGCAGACGCTGGGCCGGCTCCAGTCCCTCGTTCCCGATCCCGCCGTGCGCAAGGCGCGGGCGGTGGATCTGCGAAACCGCGTCGCCGCCGCGGCCTGGGACGCCGGGGATCGCGTTCAGGCGGTGGACGAGTACTATGAGATCCTGAAACTCGCGCCCGAGGACCGCGGCGTCCTCGAGCAGGCCGTACTGGCGGCTCAGCAGGCGGACCAGCTGTCCCGGCTGGAAGGCTACTTCCGAAAGGCCGCGACCGACAGCCCCTCCGACTACCGCTGGCCCCTGGTGCTGGCCCGCCTGGAAATGTTGCGGGATAATCCCAAGGCGGCGACGGCGCGCTACGCCCAGTGCCTGAAAGTGGTGCCGCAGCGGACCGATCTGGGCGCCGAGGCGCTCCGGCCGTTGGAAATCCTGGGCGACTGGCGGGCGATGAAGGATCGCTGCCTGGAACTGGCCCGCCTAAACTACAACGACCCCGGCTGGCTGCAGGATGCGGCCACCGCCGCGTGGCGTGCGGGCCTCGAGGGCGAGGCGCGCGACCTGGCCCGCCAATATGCGCAGGCCTACTCCGGCGTGCCTCGCATCCAGGCGATGGCCGAGATGCTGCTCTACTCGGACTGGCATCGGAATGACTGGGCCGTGGACATGATCCTCAAGTTTTTGCAAACGGCCAAACCGGATGAAGCGCTGGCCTGGGACCTGGACAGCAACAACCTGATGACCATTGCAGCCAATTCCAGCCGGATGCCTCAACTGACGGAGCGGCTGCTGGCGATCGTCGACGGGGCGGTCCGTCAGAACGAGATCGAGCGCGCCGCGGCGTGGCTGTCGCTGGCCGGCGCCGGCTTGAAGGAACCCTTGCCGGCCGAGACTCGCCAGGCGGTGGTCCGTCAGTTTCAGACGCGGCTGGGCGGGTATCTCAACGGCCCGCTGAAGAACCGCGCCCTGGAAGCCCTGATCCGGCCGGCGGAGCAAGGCGTGATCACGGAGCTGCTCGGGCCGCTCTACCAGGGCAAGGTTCGGTCCGACAAGGGGAGCTACATTCCCTGGCGTATCCGGGAGTACCTGTACGCCCGGGGCATGTGGGCGGAGTTGTCCGCCTTGAACGACCTGCTCTTGTCCAGGATCGACCCCGGCGATTGGGACCACCGGCGGTTGCGGGCGGAACAAGCCTGGCTGGAGATGCTCCAGGCCAAAACCCCGACGGAGCTGGAACGGCTGCGCCGGATTTATCAGGATCCGGAACACGAGCCGGGGGTGGAGGAGGCGTGGCGGTACTTCGAGCTGTTGTTCCGGCAGGGTGGACTGGCAGAGCTGGGAGCCGGATTCGGCGGCGTCCAGTGGCACAAGGGGACGTTCGTGGAATTCCTGGCGGCCAAACAGGATTATGCGCTGGCCGCTAAGTCCCTGCAGACGGTATTCGCGGACCAGAGCCCGGTCTGGCGCGACGCCCACACCGCGTTGCTGGCGGGATGCCCGGGCAGCGAACTGGCGGCGGACAAACCGTTCAGCCGCGTCTTGCGCCTGGTGCCGGTGCGCGACCTGCTGGAGTCGGTCGCCGAAGACGACACGGCGCTGATGCCGCCCCACTGGTACCGGTATGCCGCCCGGTACGGCGACTGGCTTCTGGCCTCGGGCAAAACCGAGCCCGGCGCGGCGTGGGCGGTGGCGGACCTGGAGCGCAATAACCACCGCCGGGTTGAGTACGAGGTTCTCTTTGAGCGCATGCTGGCCCGGGGCCGGGTGGCCGAGGCGCGGCAGTGTCTGCAGTGGCTGACGGCGCTGGATGAACGTCCGCTCAAAGACGCCTGGAACCGGCTGCGGCTGGCCGCCGCCGGCAAGGACGCCGGAGCGGTGACGACGGCGTACGGTCGTCTGCTCGATCTGCTGGCCGCCGATGACGGTGCCGGATTCCTGGCCAGTGATGGTTTGGAACTCGTGGGCATCGGCCGTCGGTTCGCGGTGCTGGTCCGCTTCCGCGACGTTTGGCCGAAAGTGATGATCCGCCAACATGCGCTGGAGGAATACGGTCCTTTCGGCGATACGCTGATGGGACTCCTGTTCGCTTTGCCGCCGGCGGAGCGATGGGCGGTGATCGAGGGGTGTGTCCGCGGCCATCAGCGGCCCGTCGAGGCGCTGAAGTACTTCTTGACCCGGAACTTCGCCGTCGTGGATGCCGACGGGCGGCTGGCGGCGCTGGCGGCGGAACTGGCGTCCGAGGAAAGCGTGTTGGGCCGCGAGGCTCGCCTGGCCGCCCTGGCGCGAAAATGGGGCGCGGCCGGGCCGCCGATCCAAACGGGCGACAATCCGAGCGTCCAGCGGGCGACGTTGTGCGGCGATGAGACCCTGTCGCAGACGGTGGGCCAGTTGACCCCGGCGGACTGGCGACGTTGGTGGACCTGGTTGAACAGCCAGAAACCGGCGGGCGGGCCACCGCCGGCCGAGGCCTTCCAGACGTGGATCGAGTCCCAGCCCGCAGGGACCACATCTTGGAGCGAATTGAATGATCGCTTCCTGCGCGCTTTCGGCTGGAATGTGCGGGCAGCGGAGCTGACGCGGGAGTTGGTTCTGTCAGCCATCAGAGACCGTTATCCCACGGCCGAAGAAGCGTTCCAGTTGGCGGTCCTCGATGCGGAGCGGGGCGACGCGGCGGGGATGGCCGCCCGCTTCCGCGAGGCCCTGAACCGGGCCGAGGACCGGCTCGACATGGCCCGTCGGATCACGGCCTTCCTGGTGGAGCATGACCGGTTTGACCAGGTGGAGCCGTTTCTCGCCGTGTTCGAGGGGTTGGGCCGGGGTTCGCCCGCCACAGACGGGTACCGCCTCCGGATGCAGTTCGCGGCCGACTACCGGCAGGTCACCCTCGCCCGGCTGCTGGCGTACCTGGACCGGCCCGACGTTCCGCTGGAACGGAAGACGGAGACCATCGAAACCGTCATCCGGTACGGATTGAAAGACCGTTCCTGGGCCGCCGAACTGGCCGGGGGCGTGCCGGTCACCCCGCCGGCGACCGGCTGGTCTGAGGTCCGTCGACTGTTGGCGTTACGCCTGCATGCGCTCCAGTTCGGCGCTCCGGCCGCCTTCCCTGCGGCGGAGGCCGACCTGGCCGATCATCCCGACGCGCGCCTGCTGGTCCGGTGGCTCGCGGAACGGGCGGAAAGCGCCGGCAACACCGCCTTGCTGGCGAAGTACCTGCCCATGCTGTTCCGCACCCGGTCCGAAAGCGAGCCGGTGTTGCCGCTGCTTCAGAAGGCCGTGCCCTCCGGTTTGGAACGAACGGCCATCACGCTCATCAACCAGGAGGCATTGAACTACGAACACCTGATGGCCCGGGATAATCCGAGTTCCGGCAACGACGTGGGGAGCGGCCTGGCCGAGTTCCTGTCACGGGAATCCCGCGGCCCGGGCGATCTGGTCGTGATCGAAAACATGCTGGACCGATTGAACCTGCGTGGGGCGCTGGAAAACGTGTGGCTCCGGGCCCTGGCGTGGCGGTACGATGCGGCCATGCGGCAGGGCCTGGCCGACCGGCTGTTCGTCCTGCTCGAGGATAAGGCCCGCCAACGCCGGGTCTGGGATGCCCGCTTCCAGCTGGACCACCAGCTGAGCAATTGAGAGGTGGATCATGAGAGGCATTGTTCGGCTGATGGGGATCCTGGGCGTGGTGGCGGCGATGGGCGCTGTCGGACGTTCGGCGGATGCGGGTCCGCCGGCGCCGGCCATCCCGGCCGGGGCGATGGTGTACGCTGACACCCCTGACTTGAGCAGCTTGCTGGCCCAGTGGGAGGCCTCCGCGGCCAAAAAGACGTGGGAGTCGGGGGCGGCCCGGGAGCTGTTCATTCGGTCGCGAGTCTTCCTGAAATGGGAAGACCGGCTGGGGATGTTGTCAGCGCTGGCGGGCCGGGAGCTGGACCTGGATTTTCTGCGCCAACTGGACGCCCGCCGCGCGGTGCTGGCCGTGTACGACCCGGGCCGGCGGGAGGGCCTGCTGGCGGTGGAGACGGGTCCGGCCGGCCGGGCGGCTGCCGACGCGGTCGCCGTGGCGCTGGAGGCGCGCGACGCCGACGGCACCGCCTACCGCGGCCGCTACCTGGAGGACGGCGGCGTGTTCCTCGGACTGTGGCGCGACGGCGCCACGGTCTACCTGGCCACCTCGGACCGGTTGCTGCGCGAGGTGATCCGCCTGCGCCGCGAGGGCGGCGGCTGGTCGTTTCCGGCAGCGGCTGCTGCGCGGCCGCACGCGCTGCGCCTGGACATGGATCTGGCCGCGATCCGCAAAACGTCGTACTACCACCGTTACTGGATCCATGGCGAGGACGGCGAGTGGTCCGGCTGCACCCGGGCGCTGCTGGTGATCGCGCGCGCCGGCGCCGGCTGGACCGAGGAGCGACTCTTCCTAACGGCGAAGGACGGGCCGGCGGCGTTCCCGCCGCCGACGGCGCCGCCGGATCCGGGCGTCACCGCGCCCTTCTGGACGACGCGTCGGACGGCGGCGGCGGACGACATCCGGCAGTTGATCCTGGAGGGCGTTCTCCGGCTGCCGGCGGAAAGGCAGGCCGAACTCAAACCGCACACGTTGTACCGGGGGGCGGCGTACACAGTCGCCGCGGCCGAATCGTCCGACTTCGAACGGACCGTCGATGTGCCATCGTCTGACGTTTCCGCCGAAACACTCTGGGCCGGCGCGGCCGGGGCCGGGGCGGAGCTTGACGTTTATCTGGCCGCCGCCGGGCCGTGGCGGATGGGCTGGACCTGGGACGCGCCGCAGGCCGGCAACACCCGGACCTGGAGCACGCTGGGCGGCGGGCTGGCCCTGATCGGCGAGAAGTCGGCCGGGTCGGCCGGCCGGTTCCGGGAGATCCTGACGCGCACGCTGGCTGCCGCCTATCTGACCAATCCGGCGGCGGTGGCATGGGCGGAGGCGGAGCCCGGCGTGTTCCGCTGCCGCGAGCCGGTGGATGTGTGGCTGGCCGAGCCGGAGCCGGGGACGCTTCTCATCGCCACATCCGCCGCGATGCTCGCCGAGGCGCGGCGGCTGGCCGCGACCGCCGCCGGCGCGGACGCCGCGGGCGGTCTGAACCTGGCGGTCGCCGGGGACAAGTACCGCCGGTTGCTGGCGGACATGGGACAGGCTTCGGCGGAACAGCCGTCTGGCGAAGCCCCCCGCTTCATGAGCCGGGTGGTGCCGTCGCTGCTGGGCGTGCTCCAGGCGGTGGACCGGATCCGCTTCGTCCAGCGGCGGATGCCGGCCGGGATTTATGAGCGTGTCGAGTACCTGGCCGCCCCGTGAGGGACGGCGGCAGGCCATCCTTGTCTTTGCCTTGGCGCTTGGCGCCGTGGCGGTGGCCGGGGCGCCCCCCGATGACTGGACCGCCCGCGTGGTCCGCGAGCCCGGCGCCTACGCCCTGGTGGGTGATCTGGTAGCAGGCCGGCTGTACCCGGCGGGCGAAGGCGCCGTGGGCGGCACCCGGGTGCCCGCCGGTTCGTGGGTCAAGCCCTTTTTGGCCTATGCGCTGGTCGTCTGCGGGCACATCGGCGAGGACGAAACTATTCTCTGCGAAGGCTGGCGGGATCCGCAGCACCGATGCTGGTATGGCCCCGGCCATGGGCGCCTGAACCTGGAACAGGCGTTGGCGCAGAGTTGCAACGCATGGTTCCGCCGTGTGACGCCGCGCTTGAACCCGGATCAGTACCGGGAAGCCGTCGCGCCGTTTTTCCCTGTCAGCTGGTCCGCTTCCGCCGCAGAACCGGTTACGGCAAAACAGTGGGCGGACGCATTCATGGACGGCCGGCTGACCGCTCAGAGTCTGACCTTTGAGTCATGGAGCCGCGCCCTGGCGGCGCTGGTGATGGGCCGGCGGGTGGACTGGCCGGCAGGGACGGGTGCGCGCAAGCTGATCCTCGGCCCGCCGATGGGGGATCCGGCCGCCCTGGCGGCCGTGCGGAAAGGCTTGCGGGCGGCGGCCGCGGGCGGCACCGCCGTGGAACTTTCGCGGCGGTTCGGCTCCGACGACCTATGGGTCAAAACCTCGTCCTCGCAGTCGCCGCACCGCGACGCCACCGGGCGGCGGCCCGACGAGGTGTGCATGGTTGCCGCCTTCTGGCCGGCCGGACAGCCCCGGGCGTTCGTCGCCCTGTTCGTGCCCCGCGGGATGGCCGCGACCACGGCGGCACCCCTGGCCGGCGACGTGCTGCGCGATTTCTGCCGGTGGCGGCGGATGCGGCCATGAACCGCCTGAAATATCCCGTCTGCCGGGCAGCCATTCTGCTGGTGCTGCTCAGCGCGGCGCCGCTCTGCGGCGAAGCGGGGGCTTCGACGCCGATCGTTCGGATCGATGTGCTCGGCTTGTTCCGACCGCAGGCGGTCGAACTGGCAGCCGTAGATGCGGCGACCGTGAGTGTGGATGACGGCGCCGAACCGGGGCGCGTCCTGTCACCGGGAGCGGTGATTGCGCTCAGCCGGGACGGCGAGCGGGTGCGGGCGGTCATGGCCGGACAGGATCCGGCAGATGGCCGCGGATGGGTGGTGACGCCGGCAGCTCCCGACGGCCGGATCGAAGTCCGGCTGGCGAACGGATTCCGCCGCGTGTTTCGCGGATCTGTCGCGGTCCGACCCGCGGCCGCCGGCGGCTGGCTCCAGCTCGTGGCGCACCGGCCCTTCGATGATTATGTGGCCGGAGTCGTCGCGGCGGAGTTGGGGACGGCCGCACCGCCGGCGGCGATTCAGGCGCTGGCAGCGGCGGTGCGCACCCAGGCGCTCCGGTGGCGCGGGCGTCACGCGGACACAGGGTGTGACCTGTGCGACAACACCCATTGCATGCTGTACCAGGGCGAGGAGAACGGCGCGGCTTCGATCAGCCGAACGCTGGCGCCGACACGCGACGCGGTGCTCGTCCGGAGCGGCAGGCTGGCCCTGGCGCCGTTTTCCGCCTGCTGCGGGGGGGCGCCGCTGCCCGCCGCGTGGATCTGGCCGGGGGTGAAAGGCGCCGGTCCCGCCCGACCGTGCGATCGCTGCCGGGAAAGCCCCGACGCGGTCTGGACGGCCGATGTGGTTGGTTCGGATTTCCTGTCGCGAATCGGTTCGGCTCTCGGATGGTTCGCCCCCGCGGAGATCCGGGTTGAGGAGCCGCCCGGGCGGTCACCCGTGGTCGTGCTGGCGGGCGATCACGGCGAACGCCGGATTCCGGTGGAGGAGTTCCGGATCGCCTGCGGGCGAACCTTCGGCTGGAACCTGATTCGCAGCAACCGCTTCCAGGTTCGGCAGGCAGGCGATCGTTTGATGTTCACCGGCCGCGGCTTCGGGCACAACGCCGGGTTGTGCCTGGCCGGGGCGGTGGCCATGGCGCGCGCGGGAGCGACGGCGGACGCTATCCTGGATTTCTACTTTCCGGGCTGCCGCCGAATCAGCCGGGCCTCGATGGCGTCCAGACAGCCGGGCTGGTGAACCTGCACGGCGATGGTGACGGCGCGTAACGGGCACGGCCAGGCAGCGGCGGGCAGCTTCACGAGATCCTTCTCCGTGGTGAGCAGCACGTCGGGCGATTCGCGCCGGCAGGCCGCGACAATCCGTTCGCGGACGGCCGAATCGTACACCTGATGGTCGGCGAAGGCCAGGCGCGCGAGGAGCGTGACCCCGGCCGATTCCAGCATCCTGAAAAACGGCTCGGGGCGGGCCAGGCCGCAGAAGGCCACTGCCCGCTGATTGCGCAGGCCATCGATGCCGCCGAGGGGCTGTTCGTTCGGATCCGACAAACCGACCGGAATAAAGTCCGAAGAGAAAACGGGCACGCCGGGCGCGTGGCGCGCCGCGGCCGGCGGCGGCGTGTCTACCGGCACCACGCATCGGGTGAGGAGGATCAGGTCCGCCCGGCTCATGCCACGAGCGTGTTCCCGCAGCGGACCCGCGGGCAGGAGCCGGCCGTTGCCCAGCGGCGCGGCGCCGTCGAGAAGCAGGAGGTTGCAGTCCCGATGCAGCGCCCGGTGCTGGAAACCGTCATCCAGGATGAAGAGGTTCACGGACAGGTTGGCCTCGGCCCAGTGGCCGGCGACGGCGCGGCGGCGGTGGCATAACACCGGGACGCCCGGCAGACGCCGCGCCAGCAGAACCGGTTCGTCGCCTGCCTCCTCGGGACCGAGGCGGATGGTCGTGCCGTCGGACACCACCGCGACCGCCTCGTCGCGTTCGCCCCGCCGGCGGTAGCCGCGGCTCAGGATCGCCGGTCGCCAGCCGCGCCGCTGGAACTCCGCGGCCAGGTGCGCCGTCACCGGCGTCTTGCCGGTGCCGCCCACGGTGAGGTTGCCCACCGCAAGCACCGGGTGCGCCAGCTGTTCCGTTGTCCGCGCGCCGGTCTCATACCGTCGGTTGCGCCACGCCGCGGCCAGGCCGTAGAGCCAGGCGGCAGGGCGCAGGACGGGAGTGAGCACAACGGGTGGAGCGTATGGATTCATGACGCGGTGCTCCCCGCTGGCGCCTGGTTGCGGATGAGCGCCCAGCATCGGTCGGTGGCTCCCTGGTGCGACCGGACCAGTTCGAGCGCCCGCCGGCCCAGGGCGGCGCGCTCACCCGGGTTGTCGAGTAGCTTGACGAGTTGGTGTTCGAAATCGGCGGCGTCGGCAGCCTGTCGCAGGGCATCCGCCTGGCGGAAGAGCGCGGCGATTTCGCGGAAGTTTTCCATGGACGGACCGATCAGAATAGGGCGGCCGGCGGCCGCGGGCTCCAGGACGTTGTGGCCGCCGGTGGGGGTCAGGGTGCCGCCGATGAACACCAGGTCGGCCGCCGTGTAGAGTCCGGCCAGTTCGCCCAGCGTGTCGAGGATCACCACGTCCGCCGGTCCGGCCAATTCGCCAGAGATTAACCGGGAGCGGAGCGTCACGCGCAGGCCGCGCTGCCGGAACGCGTCGGCCGCCCGGCCGAACCGCTCGGGGTGCCGCGGCGCCACCAGGAGCCGGAGCTCCGGCCGGCTCGGCCGGAGGCGGACGTGCAGGTCGGCCAGGAGGGCCTCCTCGCCTTCCATGGTGCTGCCGCACAGGAGCACCAGGGGCCGGGCGGTTCCCCAGCAAGCCCCGATGGCGGCGGCGAGCGCCGTGTTGGGTTGAATCAGCCGGAGGGAGTCGAATTTCAGATTGCCCGCCACCTGCACCCGTGCGGCCGGCGCGCCCAACTCGCGGATGCGGCGCGCGTCCTCTTCGGTTTGCATTAGCCAGTGATCCGGAATCTCAAGAAAGGTGCGCAAGAGCGCGCGCACGCGGCGATACCGGGGCAGGGAGCGATCGGAGATGCGGCCATTGACCAGGCAGACGGGAACGCCCTGGCGGCGGGCCGCCGCAAGCAGCGTGGGCCAGATCTCCGTTTCGGCGATCACCAGCCGGCGGGGCCGGATCCGCCGCATTACCCGCCGGACCGGCCACCACAGGTCATACGGACAGTAGAAGAGCGTGACGGTGTCGGCGAACGTCTTGCGGGCGGTGGCCTGGCCGGTGGGGGTGGTGGTGGACAGGTAGATCCGGGCGCCCGGCTCGTCGCGGCGGATGCGCGCCACCAGCGGCGCCACCGCGAGCACTTCTCCGACGCTCACCGCGTGGATCCAGATGGCGGTCTGCCCCTCGACGGGCGGGGGCGGCCGCCGGAGGGCCAGTCGGTCGGCGGCGCCGGCGAACGCGCGACCCTTGATGAGGCGGCGGATGAAAAAGTAGACGAGCGCCGGCGGCAGGAGCAGCGCCAGAATCAGGTTGTAAATCAGGAGAATCAGGGTCATCGGGCCTGCCGAAGGACGGGGTGGAGGCAGTGTAGCCGCGCCGTCCGGCGGTTGTCAAGATGCCGCGGGGTCCGTGTCACAGGTTGTCGATCTCCGGGAACTCCCGATGGAGCAGGTCGTCACCGCGGCCCGCCAGGTGGTTGGCGTAGCGAGCCAGCGTGAACAGGTAGTCGCTCAATCGGTTGACCAGCACGGGCACGTGGTCGCCGAGCCCGGCCTCGGCCTGCAGTCGGACCAGCCAGCGCTCCGCCCGCCGGCAGACGGTTCGGGCCAGATGCAGCGCGGCCGCGGCCGGACAGCCGCCGGGGAGGATGAACTGGCCGAGCGGCGCCATCGCGGCGGACATCGCGTCGATGTCCGTTTCCAGGTAGCGGATGTGCCGGGCATCGATGCGGGTCACGCGGTCGGGCTCGCCGGCGGGCGGCCGCGGCGTGGCCAGGTCCGAGCAGAGGATGAACAGGAGCGTTTGCAGCCGGTGGATTCGATGGGCGGCCGCCGGACCGGGCTCGGTGGCCAGCGCCTGCCCCAGCACGGCGTTCAGTTCGTCCAGGGTGCCGTACACCTGGAGCCGCAGGTGGTCTTTGGGCACGCGCTCGCCCGTGAAGAGACTCGTCTGACCGGCATCGCCGGTCCCGGTGTAGATCTTGACCATGGCATCTCCACGATCCCGGGCGGGTCGTCAACCGCCGCCGGACCGTAACGGCTACGGATTGTCCGCGGGCGCGTCGCGGTGTCAGCGCTCATCCAGCGAGCGTTCGCGCCAAACCTGGACCAGGTGCAGGATTGTTTCCACCGCCTTGACCATGGCCCCGACGGCTACCCACTCCTGCTTGCTGTGAAAGTTCATGCCGCCGGCGAACAGGTTGGGCGTCAGCAGGCCCATGTAACTGAGTCGGGCGCCGTCGGTACCTCCGCGGATGGCCTTGAGAATGGGCTCCACGCCCGCCCGCTGTACCGCCTCGACGGCGTAGTCCATGACCCGCGGCTCTTCCTGAAGCTTGTAGATCATGTTCCGGTATGACTCCTTGATCTGGACGTCGACATCGACGCCGGGGAATCGTTCCTGCGTGATCGCGGCGTAGCTGTTGAGGATGTCGTGGAACTGCCCCAGTCCTTCGACGGTGAAGTCGCGGATCAGGGTGGTCAGCTTGGCGGCGCTCACGTTTCCCTCAAGCTGATACGGGTGGATATACCCTTGCCGGTCCGAGGTGGTTTCCGGCAGCGATTCTTCGGAGTAAAGACCGGCAAAGTAGGCCGCGGCGCGGACGGCGTTGACCATTTTCCCCTTGGCGTAGCCGGGGTGCACGTCTCGGCCGGCGAACTGAACGATGGCGGTGTCGGCGCAAAAGGTTTCGTTTTCCACCTCGCCGGGATAGCCGCCGTCGATCGTGTAGGCGAACGCCGCGCCGAACTTCGCCACGTCGAAATACTTCGTGCCGTTGCCCACCTCCTCGTCGGGGGTGAAGGCGATCTTGACGGTGCCGCGCGGAATCTCGGGGTGCTGCACCAGGTATTCCACCGCCGCCATGATTTCGGCGACGCCGGCCTTGTCGTCGGCACCGAGCAGGGTGGTGCCGTCCGAGGTGATGATGTCGTCCCCGACAAAATTGGCCAGCTCCGGGTTTTCGTCGGCGCGGATCACCTGGGCGGGATCACCCGGCAGGGCGATGTCCCCGCCACCGTAGGCGCGGTGCACGACAGGCTGAACGTCCTTGCCGCTGACCCCGAAGTAGGTGTCCACGTGGGCGATGAAGGCGATGACCGGGATCTGCTGCGCGGTCTGCGGCGGCAGGTTTGAGGGGAGCGTGGCGAACACGTAGCCGTACTGGTCCACCACGGCATCGGTCAAGCCGAGTTCGCGCAACTCTTCGGCCAGCAAACGGGCCAGGTCCAGTTGCACGGCGGTGGACGGAAAATGAGGCGAGTCCTCGGCCGAGGTGGTGTCGATTCGGACATAGCGCAGAAAACGGTCCACCACACGGGTGGCGTTCGGTTCGAACGTATCGGACATGACGATCTCCTCCGTTGGATTCGGATGAACCGCCGCTCAGCGGCGGTTGGCCAGCGCCGCCACGTAGCCGGCGCCGAAACCGTTGTCGATGTTGACCACGGCGACGTTGGACGCGCACGAGTTGAGCATGCCGAGCAGCGCCGCAACGCCGCCGAAAGACACGCCGTAGCCGACGCTCGTGGGGACGGCGATCACCGGGCAGGATGCCAGGCCGCCCACCGCGCTCGGCAGGGCGCCCTCCATGCCGGCCACGGCGACGACCACCGTGGCGGCGACGATCTGCTCCCGCACGTCCAGCAGGCGGTGGATGCCCGCCACGCCCACGTCGGCCACCAGTTCCACGCGGTTGCCCATGATCTGCGCGGTGACCATGGCCTCCTCGGCCACCGGCAGGTCGGCGGTGCCGGCGGTGATGATCAGAATGGTGCCGCGCCCGCGTTCGGTGGCGTCGGTGCACCGGGTGACGCAGCGGGCGCGGGGGTGGTGGATCAGGCCGTCGAAGCGGGCGGCCAGCGCCTCGTACATTTCCGAAGTGGCGTGGGTGACCAGCAGGTTGGCGGTTCGGTCGATGATCCGTTCGGCGATGGCCGTCACCTCGGCCACGGTCTTGCCGCGGCCGAAAATGACTTCCGGGAAACCGTGCCGGAGGGCGCGGTGGTGGTCCACCCGGGCGAAGCCGAGATCCTCGTACGGCAGGTGCCGCAGGCGCTCCAGCGCGTCGTCCACGGGTGTTTCACCCCGCTGGAGCGATTCGAGCAGCCGCCGCAGTTCCTGTTCGTTCAAAAAACCTCCCGCCGTCAGAGAATCCGAAGGGCCCAACTTAGCAGAAATCGGGCCCGCGGGCAAGGGCGACCAACGTAACTTGCTCAAAAATAATCAATTGCCATGTCTGTTTGCATCAGGTTAAAAATAATGGGATGTTCCGCTAAACTTTTTGTTCGAGCCGTCATCTAACTGAGTAGCCGGTCTTTCAAAGCCAAAAAAACTTTCAAGGTTTATCAACCCTTTAACCCACCTTAAAGACCCATCCAACCAAAAATCCCCAAATTTTGAAAGACCGGCGACTTTCTTTTTTATCCGCCATAGGCCGCTTCCCCGGTGACATGCTGCCCGATGATCAGGGTGTGGATGTCGTGAGTGCCTTCGTAGGTGCGCACCGATTCCAGGTTCAGCATGTGCCGGATGACCGGGTGGTCGTCGACGATCCCCGCCGCCCCCAGGATATCCCGCGCCAGGCGGGCGCACTGCAGGGCCATGTCCACGTTGTTCCGCTTGATCATCGAGACGTGGTGGAATTTCAACTGTTGGGCGTCTTTGAGCCTGGCGGCGTGGAGGGTGAGGAACTGGGCCTTGGTGATCTCGGTGATCATCCAGGCCAGTTTCTCCTGGACGAGCTGGTGGGCCGCGATGGGCCGGCCGCCGAACTGGATCCGCTCCTTGGCGTACTCGAGCGCGGTGTGGTAGCACTCCATGGCTGCGCCGATCACCCCCCAGGCGATGCCGTAGCGAGCCTGGGTGAGGCACATCAGGGCCGTGCGCAACCCCTGGGCGCCCGGCAGGCGGTTGGCCGCCGGGATCCGGCAGTCCTCAAAAAACAGCGTGGCGGTGTCCGACGCCCGCAGCGAAAACTTGCCCTTGATCTCCTGCGTGGCGAAGCCCGGGGTGCCGCGCTCCACCAGGAAACCGTTCACCTCGCCGCCGAGTTTGGCGAAAACCACCGCCACGTCGGCCAGGTCACCGTTGGTGATCCACATCTTGGAGCCGTTCAAGACATAGCCGTCGGCGGTCGGTTCGGCCCGGGTGGTCATGCCGCCGGGGTTGGAGCCGAAGTCGGGCTCGGTCAGCCCGAAACAGCCGATGGCTTCGCCCGCGCCCAACCGGGGCAGCCAGCGCGTCTTCTGCGCCTCCGAGCCGAAGGCGTGGATCGGGTACATGACCAGCGCGCCCTGCACTGAGGCAAACGAGCGGATGCCGCTGTCGCCCCGCTCCAGCTCCTGCATGATCAGCCCGTAGGCCGCGTTGCCGAGGCCGGGGAGGCCGTAACCCGATAGGCTCGCGCCCAGGAGCCCCAGCTCCGCCAGGGGCCGGATCAGCGCGGCGGGGAAGCGGCCCTCCCGGTGATGGGCCTCGATGACGGGCTTGACCTGTTCGTCCACGAACCGGCGGACCGTGTCGCGCACCATCCGCTCCTCTTCGCTGAGCAACGGATCGAATCCGAAATAATCGACACCGTGAAACGGTTTCATGCGGGACAACTCCTCGGAGAGTTAGGGCCGGGGGCCGGGCGCGTCCGACGGCGGCGCCTCGGCCGCCGCGGATTCAGCGCCGGGCAGCGGCCGGGAGATCAGGCCCGGCAGCATCTGCAGGAGGCCGGCCAGCGCCGCGCGCGGAAACAGGCAGCCGGTGGACAGGCCCTGCTCCCCCAGGCAGGTTTGCCCGAGGAACGTGATGCCGGGAGTCTGGGCGGCCCGCCCCGGGCCGCCCAGCAGGTCGGCCCGGCCGTACATCATCTGGACGCGCCTGACGCCGTCCGGCGGATCTTGCAGCATGGACGGGCGGAACGAGGCGCCGGACCGGTCGGCGGCGAGGATCTGCCTTAACGATTCCGGACGATCGCTGATGAAAATCGCCGGACCTTTCCGGAGCAGGTAAGCCAGCGATGGCTTGTCGGCCTGCGGATTGAGATTCAAGACGTGAAACGGTTCGCCGTCCGGCGCCGGCCGCGTGACGCTCAGCGGCATGCGCGGGGCGATCCGCTCCAGCACCGTCTCCAGCATCGCGGGATCCTCGGGGACGCAAAAACCCACCAGTCGGAGCGGTTCGTCCGGAACGCCGGGCAGAACAGCCAGGCCCCATTCGGCGCCAACGAGGGGCAGAATCTGGTCGGCGAACGACACACCCAGGCGGGCCTGGGCAGCCAGCTCCAACCCGAGGAAAACCGTCTCGCCGGACGGTCCCAGCGTGTCCCGGGCATGCTCGTGCAGGAGGCGCCACAGGCGTGGGGCGTCCACGATTGAATCTATCGCCATCAAAGTGTCAGCCGGCAACAAGCGCCACGCCACCAGTTGCCGTTCACGAACGCCCGCCAGGTAATCCCGAATCATGCCCGGTTCGTCATCGATGGTCAGATCCATGGCCAGGCCCATGCGTTCGGCGTCGCCGCTGAGCGTCAGGGTGAGGTCGCGCAGGCTGTTCAGCCCCAGGCCGGTGAGGAACGCCGTCATCTGCTCGCGAGTGACGCGGCGGAACATGCTGCGCAGCGCCGAACCGGGCGTACCGCCCGCCCCTGATTCCGCGGGCGGATTCTGCAGCTCCCGGACGAACCGGTCGGCGGCGGTCCGCATGGTGTCGTCGGAGAGCAGCCCCATGGCCGCCAGGTTCAGTCGCAGCCGCAGGCAGGAGTCGGCCGGAAAGCCGGGCAGGGCGGGGCCGGCGGGTTTCGGGGCGACGGGGCGGCCGCGGGGGGCGGTGATGAGTTCGGCAGCGTCGAAGCCGCGGCCGAACGCGATGGTCTGTTCGCCGAAAATCATGAATCCCGATGGTTCGGCGACCTCGGTGTAGAGTGAGTACGCACCCACGGACCGGGTGGAAACCGCGGTTCCGGCCGGCGGCCGAAGCTGCCGGGTGAAGCGCTCGTACAGGTCCGCCGAGCCGCATCCCACGACTAAAAGGCCGCGGGCGGATTCCGCCGGCGCTCCCGCCTCATGGTGGACGGCGACCAGCGCGGAGATCTCCCGCCAATCCTCGGGACCGGTCGCCGGCCATTCGGCGGGAACCCAGGGAAGCCGGAGTTCCGGCCACATCTGCCGGATCAGTGACGCCGGGTCGGGTGCGGTCCCGGAAGCGGCCAGCGGCGCCATGACCTCGTCGAGACGCTGGATTTCCAGCACCAGCTGGCAATCCGGTGGCGCCCAAACCGACAGGTCGGGGCCGGCTCCAGCGGCGGTAAGAGTGGCCGCAGCCAGCAGGATCAGCGAGGCCAGGGTGTGTTTCATGATGTCTCCTCGGGAATGGGCTCCGCCACGCCAGCGTTGAGCGAGCCGGTGCGGTAGCCCTCCAGATCCAGAGTGATATACGTGTATCCGAGCGCGCGCAGAAAGGCGGTGACCGCAGTGCGCCGGGCGGGTTCCAGCAGGCGGGACAGCTCGTCAGACGGCACTTCGATGCGGCAGGTGTCGCCGTGGTGCCGCAGCCGGCAGTTGGAAAAGCCCTGGGTGAACAGGAAAGCCTCGCCACGGCCGATCCGATCCAGCAGTTCCGCGGTGACGGGCGTGCCGTACGGAATCCGGGAAGCCAGGCAGGCCAAGGCCGGCCGGTCCGCGGTGGGCAGGCCGGCACGTCGGGACATCCGGCGGATGGCGTCCTTACCCAGTCCGGCCTCCGCCAGGGGGTGCCGGATGCCCAGTTCGGCGGTGGCCCGGCGCCCGGGGCGCCAGTCGGCGGCGTCGTCCACGTTTTCGCCGTCGGCCACGACGGCCAGGCCGAGATCCCGGGCCAGCTGTTGCAGCCGCTCCATCAGCGCCCGTTTGCAGTGGTAGCAGCGGTCGGGCGGATTGACGCGGAACGCCTCCAGCTCCAGGGGCGCGAAAGCCACCGTCTCATGGCGAACGCCGATCAGGCGGGCCGTCTCGGTTGCCGCGGCTGCTTCACCGGGCGGATTGAGGGGGCTCAACAGGGTCGCCGCCACGGCGCGCGCGCCCAGTGTCCGGTGGGCCATCCAAGCCAGATAGGTGCTGTCCACCCCGCCGCTGTAGGCGACAAGAACGGATCCCGACTCGGCCAGGATCGCGCCCAGTTGCGTCTCCTGTGCCCGGAGCAAGTCATCGTCAGGTGGGGCCGAATCAGGTTCCAGGATCGCCATCTTTTCCTTTGGTGACCGCGCAAATTAGGATATCATCTTAACACGAATTGGATTGAGCGCCCTTGGTCCGGATTCAACCCCGTTTCGACGGCGAAGGAGGCACAACCGCCATGAGCAGCAAACATGAACATATCGATAACGGCGAACTGTACCTGTCCCACGTGGCCATCAAGAAGCGCTTCGGCGTCGCCAGGAAGCAGCTCAACGAATGGGCCAAAGAAGGCAAGGTCCGTGTGTTCACCCGCGAGGTGGCGCGGAAGCCGCACACGCTGATGAACGATCCGCAGCTGGAACTCCATTTTTTCCACGCCGGCGACGTGGAAAAAATTCAGCAGGCCAAGTGATCCGGCCGGTAGTCGAAGCCCCTGTACGGCAGTCGGATTGCGCGCCGCCGCGTCTGTCGGCGCACCGTCACGGAAATCCGTCATGACCATCGCCAAGGACCGCTCCCCCATGCCTCCGCCGGAACGGCGGGTCTACTCCAATCGCACGCTGAATCTGCGCGGCATCCGGGCCGTGGGATACGACATGGATTACACCCTGGTGCACTACCAGGTCGAGGCATGGGAACAGCGGGCGTTTCTCGCGCTCAGGGACAAACTGGCGGATCTCGGCTGGCCCGTCGGCGACGTGCGATTCGATCTGGAGCAGGTCATCCGCGGCCTGCTGATCGACACGAAGCTGGGTAACGTGATCAAGGCCAACCGGTTCGGGTATGTCACCCGCGCCTGTCACGGGACCCGGCCGCTCGCGTTCGACGTCCAACGTGAGGTGTACGGCCGAACGGAGGTCGAGCTGTCGGACCGTCGCTACGTGTTTCTGAACACGTTGTTCTCGCTCTCCGAGGCCTCCATGTACGCCCAACTGGTGGACCGTCTCGACCGGGGACTGCTGCCGGGTGCGATCGGCTACGCCGACCTGTACCGGGAAGTCAAACGGTGCCTGGACGAAGCGCATATGGAAGGGGAGCTGAAAGCCGAGATCCTGAGCCGCCCGGAGCAGTTTGTGGAGGCGGACCCGGAGCTGGCCCTGACCCTGCTGGACCAGCTCAAGGCGGGCAAGCGGCTCCTGCTCATCACCAATTCCGAATGGTCGTACACCCAGCGGATCATGGCTTTTGCCCTCGACCGGCTCCTGCCGGCGGGGCAAACGTGGCGTGACCTGTTTGAACTGGTGATCCTGTCCGCCCGCAAGCCGGACTTCTTCAGTCACCGGATGCCGCTCTTCGATCTGGCCACCGAGGACGGCCTGTTACGGCCCTGCCCCGGCGGAATCAGCAAGCCCGGCGTGTACGTGGGGGGCGACGCTCGTCAGGTTGAGGCATATCTTGGCGTGTCCGGCGAGGAAATACTGTTCGTCGGCGACCACATCTTCACCGACGTGCACGTGTCCAAGGATATCATGCGCTGGCGCACCGCCCTCATCCTGCGGGAACTGGAGGGCGAATTGGCCGCCTTGTCCGACTTCCTGCCGCGGCAGGAAAGGTTGGTCCAGTTGATGGAGGACAAGATCGCGCTGGAACATCACCACGCGCAGTTGCGGATCCAGTTGCAGCGGTCCGAGTTGAACTACGGGCCGCCGCCGGCTGCGGATCCCCACCGCCTGCGGTCGGAGCTCGGCGCCTTGCGGAACCGGTTGGAGGCGCTCGACGACCAGATCGGCCCGCTGGCCAGGGAGAGCGGCGAGTTGCGCAACCACACGTGGGGGCTGCTCATGCGGGCCGGTAACGACAAGAGCCTGCTCGCCCGCCAGGTGGAGCATTATGCCGATGTGTACACTTCGCGGGTGTCCAATTTTCTGTACGAGTCCCCGTTCGCCTACCTGCGGGCCCCGCGGGGAAGCCTGCCCCACGACGCGGTGCCGTTCCGGGAGTGAGGCCGGATAGTCTGCGGGAGGGGTACCCATGACACCATCGGAAACATCCCCGTCCGGCACGCGCTGGCCATGGACCCCGGTGTTGCTCTCGTTGCTGGTGTGCCCGGGGCTGGGGCAATGGCGCCTGGGCCGCCGGCTGGCCGGATTCATTCAGGGGGGGCTGGCGACCGGAGTCATCGCAGCGTTCATTCTGCTGGCTTATCTGGATATTCTGGCGTTGGTGCCGGCGGAGCCACCGCTGGACCTGCCGGGGATGTGGAACCTGTCCCTGGCGATCACCCGTCAGGTCATGGAGCAGAACCGGGTGCGGTTCCTGGTGGCCTGCCTGGCGTTTGGGGTGGTGTACGCATACTCGGCGGCCGAGGCGTTCTGGCTGGTGTGGCGGGAGCGCCGGCGCCCGGCTCGAGACGGACAGACTGGAACGCGGTGACGCTCAGGAAACGAGGGGGGTCTTCCGGTCGATCAGCGGCCGGCAATCGCACAGCGAATTGTAAAATTCCATGTACTGGATTCCCGAGCGGGCCTGGTCGCGCAGCAACTGGAGGGACACGAGGCCGATTTTGTCTCGGTCGCCGTGCGCTTCGATGAATTGCTGGGCGGCCGCCAGGTTGTCGTCGTCGGCCATGATCAGCACCTTGTGATAGTTCAGGCCGATCAACTCCTGGATCCCCTGGTTCATGTCGGTGCCTTCGACCACCCAGAGAATGTAGACCAACTCCGGATTGCCGCCGATATGCCAGCCCATGCAGTTGGTCGTCTTGTCCGCCAGGCGCACGGGCAGCACCTTGTATCCCATGACCGTGCCCAACGCCTCCATGAGTTCCCACAGTTCTTTTCGGTCCACGGCCGGTCCGCCGGCGGTGCGGACCGGTTCGGAACGCTTCATGTTCTGGTGAGGGCGGGACTGCCCGCCGTGATGCCGCTGGGGTCGGTTCACCATCTCGCGGTTGCCGGACGTGGGACGGTTGGATTGGGACCGGTGCCCGTCCGATCGCTGTTTTTCGGCGCGGGGGGCGTGACGGGGTCTGTCGGCGTGCGCGGACGCGGACCGCGGCGGGGGCGGATCCTCCGCTTCGGGCGCATTTTTGTACACCAGCTTGCGCAGAGTATAGGTGCCGGGGCTCACCCGGGAAAAGTCGGAACGCACGCCGCGGGATTTCAGGTCCTGCATGATCAGCACGTTCATGATCGAGGAGGGCTCGGGCCCCTGCGGCTCGATCCAGTCGCGTTCCAGGGCCGTCATCGTGATCTGCTGCGAACTGAGGGGGCGGCCAACCTCCTCCAGGATCTTCAGGGCGGCTTCGAGGTAGTTCATCCTCCGTCTTCTCCCTTGCAAACCAGTCTGTAAGCCGCCAATATTAACACAGACTGCTGCGGATGCAAGCTGGAAAGTGGCCATGGCCCGCACGCCGTGGCCGGTTGGCACGGACCGGGAAATGGGGTAAGATGGCGGGAGTCGGCAACCCGGTAGCGGAGGCGGCGATGATCGTAGTGACCGGCGCGGCGGGAATGATCGGCAGTGGCGTCATCTGGGCCCTCAACCGGCGCGGGGAGGAGCGGATCCTGGCGGTGGACAGTCTCGGTACCGACCACCGCTGGCAGAACCTGCGCGGACTGCGCTTCGCCGACTATCAGGAGAAGGACGCCTTCCTGGAGCAACTCCGGAACGGACAGGTCCCGGCGGGAACCCGGGCGATCATCCACCTGGGCGCCTGTTCCGACACGACGGAACGCGACGCCGGCTACCTCGTCCGCAACAACTTTGAGTATACCAAGCACTTGGCCGCCTTCGCCGTGGAGCGGGGCATCCGGTTCATCTACGCTTCCAGCGCGGCCACTTACGGCGACGGCTCCAGGGGGTACGCCGACCGGGAGGAATCGCTGCCCGAGCTGGAACCGCTCAACATGTACGGCTACTCCAAGCACCTGTTCGACTTGTGGGCGTGGCGGGCGGGCCTGCTGAAGACGATCACCGGTTTGAAGTACTTCAACGTTTTCGGCCCCAACGAATACCACAAGGGAGAAATGCGGAGCGTCGTGCTGAAGGCCTTCGAGCAGATCCGCGCCGAGGGGGTGATCCGGCTGTTTCGCTCCTATCGGCCGGACTGCGCCGACGGCGAGCAACAGCGGGATTTCATCTACCTGAAAGACGCGGTTGCTATGACCCTGTTCTGCCTTGATCGTTCCGATGTGAGGGGCATCCTGAACGTGGGGAGCGGCGCGGCCCGCTCCTGGAACGACCTGGCGCGGGCCATCTTCGCGGCGCTGAACCGCCCGCCGCGGATTGAGTACGTCGACATGCCCGAAGCGCTGCGCGACCGCTATCAGTACTTCACCCAGGCGGACCTTTCCCGCCTGCGTCAGACCGGTTGGCAGGAAACCGGCACAACCCTCGAAGAAGCCGTTCGGGATTATGTGGTCAATTACCTCGTACCCGGGGGTTACCTGTCCGCGACTTCGGCCTGACCTCCACGATCGTCACGTGTTCCGGATCCAGATGCGTCCGAGCGGCGGCCTGGATGTCGGCGGCTGTCACCGTTTCGATGAGCGCGGGGAATCGCTCGGAGTAGTCGAAGCCGAGCCCGTGGATCCATGCGGTGAGCATGTAGTTGACGATCAATCCCATGTTTTCGAAATTGAACACGAAGCTGCCGGTCAGGTAGTCCTTGGCCGCCTGCAGTTCGGTCCGGCTCACCCGCCGCTCCCGGACGGCCCGGATCTCGTCCAGGATGCCGCGCACGGCCGCGTTGCGGTGCCGGGGTGACGTGGCGATATAGGCGAGGAACCGCCCCGGGTCGATGCCGGCGGTGGCGGTAATGGTGGCATAGGTGGTGTAGGCCAGCCCCATCTCATCGCGCAGCTTGCGGGGGATGCGCGAGGTGAAGCCGGGACCGCCGCCGAGGATGATGTCCAGCAGCAGCAGCGGATAGAACTCCGGACAGGAACGGGCAATGCCTAGGTGCCCGAGGAAGATGTGCAGTTGCTCTTTGTCGGCGACGGTGACCGTCCGCTCGAGGCGCCGGGTCTGGCGGGCCAGTTGAAGGGGCGGACGCGGCCGCCGGAGCCCGGCGGGGCGCTGGTGCCAGTGGGCCTTCACTTCACGCAGCGCGCGGGCGGGATCGACATCTCCGGCGATGAGGATGATGGTGTTCGCCGGGGCGTAGTGCCGGCGATGGAATCGGCGGAGTTGCGCTCGGGTGAAGCTCCGGATGGTGTCCGGCGTCCCGTGGACGGGGTGGGCCAGGGCCGTGCCGGCAAACACCTGACGGTTGAACTCCCGCGAGCCGACGTAGTCGGGGCGGTCGTCCAGGGCGGCGACGTGGGTCAGCAGTTGCGAGCGGGTCAGTTCCAGGCGGTCCGGGGGAAAGTGGGACTCGTTGAGCAGTTCGGCCAGCAAATCCAAACCGGTGGTGAAGTCCGTTTTGAGCAGTTTCAGGATCAACCCGGACGACTCCCGGTTGCTGAACGTCTCGAGGGTTCCTCCGAGTCCGTCCACCAGCTCGGCGATATAGCGGTAATCGTGTGTCGGCGTTCCTTCGTCCAGCATCCCGGCGACGAAATGGGCCAGCCCCTCGGCGCCGGGATTGTCCTCCCGACTTCCCACCTGGACGACGCCGCCCAACAGGACCGCCGGAATGTGATGAAGCGGGCAGATCAGCACAGTCAAGCCGTTGGCCAGCTGGCGGGCGATAACGGGCAGCCGGACGGCCGGCCCGCCGCCGCTCCAGCCGGCGGCCCCACGGACCACGGGCGGCGCGGCGGCGCGCCGATAGCCCTGCCGCAGGTCGGACAGGTCCAGCGGCTCAATAGACGATTCTGTCCGGGTGGTGATCGAAGCGCCCGGAGATTCCTCCAGGCAGCCGATGACACAGGCCGCGGGGTTCAGGATCTGACGGGCGGCGGCCTGGATGTCGGCCGCTGTCACCCGGCGGGCCCGTTCAAGAAATTGCTCGTAGTGCCGATAGCCGATGATGCATTCGTACATGCCGTAGTTGATCGCCAGGCTGGAAACATCCTCCTGGTCGAAGACGGTATCGGCGGTGAGCTGGCGGCGCGTGCGGGCCAGTTCCACCGGTGTGACGCCCTCGCGGTGCAGGCGGTCGATCTCCTCGAATACGGCCGCCTCCACGCCGGCGGGGGCGACGCCGGACTTGAGCTGGACCGCCACACCGAGCAGCGCCGGATCCAGCATGTCCTCGAAATGAATGGCGGCTGAGGTGGCCGTCCGGTCGCTTTCCACCAGCCGGCGGTACAGACGGCTGGTTTTGCCTTCCCCGAGTATGTAGGCCAGCAGATGGGCGGCGTATGTCCCGCGATGATGGACGGACGGGGCGTGGAACGCGATGAACAGCCGGCTCACGTGGGCCGGCCGCGTGGCCGCGAAGCGGATCCGTCCGTCGGGCGGTCCGTCCGGGGGAATGACGGCCGGCGGCGCCGGGCGGCCGGGAATCGGACCAAACCGGTCCTCAATGCGCCGGAAGGTGTCGGCGGGCTTCAGGTCGCCGGCCACGACCAGAACGGCGTTTCCCGGCTGGTAGTGCCGCTGGTGAAAGGCCCGCATCTGATCCACCGTCAGCGCCGCCACGTCTTCGGGCCAGCCGATGATCGGGTGGCGGTACGGATGCCGCGAGTACGCCAGCGCCCGGACGTTGCGTCGCAGGAATTCCCAGGGATGGTCATCGCCCATGGTGAGTTCCTCGAGTACGACCTGCCGCTCCGCCTCAAATTCGGCCGGATTCAGATTCAGGTGCTGCATCCGGTCGGCCTCGATGTCCAGGGCCACGTCCCAGCGGTCCGCGGCGAAGGTGAAGTAGTAGCCGGTGCAGTCATATGAAGTGAAGGCATTGTTGTTGCCGCCCCGCCGGAGGCTGATGGCGTCGATGCGGCCCTTGGGAAAGCGACGGGTTCCCTTGAACATCATGTGTTCCAGAAAATGGGCGATGCCCGTCTGGCTCTTGGGTTCGTCCCGGGTGCCGACGCGGTACCAGATGGTGCTGCAGACGATGGGCAGGCGGTGGTCTTCGATCACCAGGGCGGTGAGCCCGTTGGGGAGCTGGCGTCGGTGCACTGGCGGCATGTGGAACTCCTCGCCGGGTCGGCGTGAAACGCGGCATTATAGCACAGCCGCGCGCCCTTCCCCCGCGGCGCGGGAGGTGATAAGATGGCCGCTCGGGAGGCGCGGCATGAGCGAACCATGGTCGGACAGTCCGGTCCCATACCGGCGGCATGAGCCGCTGGCGCCCTATACGACATTCAAGATCGGCGGTCCGGCCGACTGGCTGCTGCTGCCGGGTAACGCCCGCGATTTTGCGGCCGCCATCCGCTGGACCATCAGCCGGGGGCTCCCGCTGACGGTCCTTGGGGGCGGATCCAACGTGCTGGTGGCGGATGCCGGTGTCGCCGGCGTGGTGATTCTGACCACGGGCATGCGCCGGGTGGAAGCCGACGGCGCAAGTGTCCGGGCGGAAGCCGGCATCGCGATGGACGACCTGTGCGATTTTTGCGCCGGGCGGGGGTTGGTCGGGCTGCAGAATTTCAGTGGGATGCCGGGGTCGCTCGGGGGCGCCGTGTTCATGAACGCCCGCTGCTACGAGCGATCCATCGGGGATGTCATCCGCCGCGTGCGCGGGGTGGACCGGGCCGGCAGTGAAACGGTGTTCGAAGCGGCCGCGTGCGAATTCGCCTACAAACGGTCCCGCTTCCAGGCGGGTGGGGAGTGGGTGGCCGACGTGGATCTCCGGCTGGAAGCCGGGATCGATCCAGTCCGCATCCGCGAGCAGATGTCCGACTTTCGCCGCCGGCGGGAGGCGATGGGCCAGTTCCTGCTGCCCAACGCGGGCTGCGTCTTCAAGAATGATTACCGGACCGGCACGCCGTCCGGGAAGATCATCGAGTCCTGCGGCCTCAAAGGCGCGCGGATAGGCGATGCCGAGGTGTTCGCGCGCCACGCCAATTTCATCGTCAACCGTGGCGCGGCCTCTGCCCGCGAAGTGCTGGAGCTGATCCGGGTTGTGGAGCGGACGGTCCGGGACCGGACGGGGCTCAACCTGGAGCGGGAAATCCAATTGCTTGGGCGGTGGGGAGACGCTTCAACGATTGAACCGGGTGGATGATCCGCCGGCGTCCGTCGCCACGGGGGCTGCGGAAGGGACCCGGCGCGCTTTGAGTTCTTCCACGAGATGGTAGGGCAGGCGGGTCTTGCCGCGGCCGGTGCCAATGGCCACTTCGGGCTTGACGGGACCGTGAAAATCGCTTCCGCCGGTGAGACAGAGATCGAAGCGCTGGGCGATCTCCCGGTAGAACTCCACCGGGCAGCGGCTGTCCGACAGATAGTACGCTTCGATGCCGCCCAGTCCATCCGCTTTCAGACGGCCTACAAAATCGTCCAGCTCGGCGGGATCGCGGATCTCCAGGGTGTGGGGGTGAGCCAGCACGGGAATGCCGCCGAACCGCCGGACCAGTTGGATGCCGTCGGGCGCGGAGAGCATCTCCTTGGGCACATAGGCGGGCCCATCCTTGCGCAGGTAGCGGTTGAACGCCTCCTTCACCGACCGGACGTGTCCGGCTTCCACCATGGCCGCGGCGATGTGGGGGCGGCCCACGTTGCCGTTGTTGATTTTCTGCCGGATCGCTTCGAGGTTCAGCTCGATGCCCAGCTCGGCCAGCTTGCGAATGATCTGGGGATTGCGTCGCCGCCGGTATTCACGCAGCCGCAAGAGCTCCTCGTGCAGGGCCGGATCGAGATGATCCACGTAATAGCCCAGAATATGCAGCTCGCCCTGGGAGTAGGCGATGGACAGTTCCACGCCGGGGATCACTTCCAGCCCGCGTTCCCGCCCCTCGGCCAGGGCTTCGGCGTTGCCGTCCACCGTGTCGTGGTCCGTGATGGCGATGGCCCGCAGATGGGCGTCCAGCGCGTGATGGACCAACTGGGCGGGCGTCAGGGCGCCGTCCGAAAAGGTCGAGTGCAGGTGCAGGTCGATATAGCCGTTCATGCTCCATACCCTGGGCAAGTGAAACGCATCATTATATCGGATGAATCGGAGATTGCAAGCAGCGGATCAGTCGGTGTCCGGATTGGACGGGAGGGCGGCCAGCAAGGCGTCGACGTAGACGGGCCAGCGGAACCGGTCCGCGAACCCGGGGATGCGGGATTCGATGGCGGATTGCCGGGCGAAATATCGCCGGATGGCGTCGGCCAGCGCGACCGGATCTTCCGGCGGGACGAGGAAACCCGATTCCCCGTCCGCGACCATTTCGTCCAGACCGCCAACCCGGGTGCTCACGACGCCGCGCCCGTACTGGTAAGCCAGCGGGATGATTCCGCTCTGGGTCGCCTGGCGGTAGGGCAGGACCACCAGATCGGCCGCCCGGAAGTGGAGATGGACATCCTCGTTGGGGATGAACCGGTCGCGGAGGATGAGCCGCCCGCTGCGCGCGAGCTCGCTGAGCAGCGGCTCGAAGCGCTCAGGCTTTTCGTAGAATTCGCCTGATACCATCAGGCGCACGTCCGGATCGGTGTCGGACAGCAACCGGAATGCTTTCAGCAGGACATCCAGACCCTTGTAGGGGCGAATCAGGCCGAAGAACAGGATCAGCCGGCGGGGGGTGTCCGGAAGATCCAGCCGGGTCCGGGCGTCGGCTCGGTCGAGATCCGCAGGGCCGGGGAATTGCTCGTATAGCGGATGAAACAGGGAGATCACGGATTTGCCGGGCAGGACGTCGGTGAGCTCCTCCTGGTCGCGCCGGCAGTGGACGACCACCGTGTCCATGGTCCGGAGCAGCCGGCGCTGGAAAAACCCGCCCAGCGGAAGGCCTTCGTGGGGCTGCACGTTATGACAGACGGCAGCCAGCGGGATTCGGGTGCGTCGCCGCAGGCGGCTCAGAAACAGGGCCAGAGACGGCGCGAACAGGGGCGTCCACACGGCCACGATCAGAGCACGGGGTTTAGCCCGGCCGATGGCGTTCAGACCGTTCGGCCAGTGCCAGGGGCGGAACGGATCAAACACAGGTTCGCTTGGAACGTCGAACGGGTGTCGGCTCTCGTCGTATTGAGTGTGTCCCGGGAAAATGGATTTCGGATATTGCCGCTGATAATTCCAAGCGAGGCAGCGCGACCGCGTGTTCAGTTCCAACCACAGGTGGACATTGAACGTGGCGATGCCCCCGCGGAACGGCGGAAACGGGCCGAGAATGCCCAGGGTCAAGGTTTCGCCTCGGTGGCGGCAGGTTGCGCGTGGCGCTTGTGGTCCCGGATCGTGTAGTGGGCCTCGGCATCGCGCGAGTGGGCGATCATCTCGGCCAGCAGGCCGAAGAACACCAGTTGGACGCCGACGATGAGCACTGACAGGGACAGGTAGAACAGCGGGCGGTTGCTGAGATATTCACCGAACAGCCGACTGACGATCAGGTAAAGGGATGTGACGCCGCCGGCCATCACGGCCAGAAAACCGGTCAGGCCGAACACGTGCAGCGGTCGCGACATGAACCGGGTCAGCATGAGCACGGTGATCAGGTCGAAGAAGCCGCTGATGAACCGCCACAGACCGTATTTGGAGCGGCCGAAACGGCGCGGGTGATGAGCGATCTGAATCTCGCCCACCTGAAATCCCTTGCTGTGCACGATGACCGGAATGTATCGGTGGAGCTCGCCGTAGAGACGCAGGGATTGGCTGGCCTCCCGGCGGAACGCTTTGAATCCGCAGTTCATGTCGTGCAGCGGGACTCCGGAAACCAGCCGGGTGATCAGGTTGTAGACCCGTGACGCCAGTCTGCGACTCAGCGGATCGCGCCGGGGGTATTTCCAGCCGCTGATCAGGTCGTACCCTTCGTGGAGCTTGTCGAGGAAGCGGGGGATTTCTTCAGGCAGGTCCTGCAGGTCGGCGTCCAGGGTGATCAGCTCCGCTCCGCGGGCGGCCGAGAAGCCGGCGGATAGCGCGGCTGCCTTGCCGAAATTCCGGCGCAGGTGGATGACCTGCACCCTTTCGTCGCCGGCGAAACAATCATCAAGGACATCCGCCGATCCGTCGGTGCTGCCGTCATTGATGTAGACAATTTCGAACGGGGCGCCGTGCTCCACTAAAACCGCGACGAGCCGGCGATGAAGCTCGGGAAGCGACTCCTTTTCGTTGTAAACGGGAATCAGGATGGATACGAGGGGGAGCTGGGCCATCACGCCCCGGCTAGAATGAGATCCGGCCGATGGCAAAGTCGAGGCGGTTGTCCTGGTTGAAATCGCCCACGACCAGGCAGTTGTCCGCTTCGAGGCGATTCAACAAGACCGCCAGCCGATCAGGGCCGCTGGTCACCGGATAGATCATCAGTTGATCGCCGTAGTCACACAACCAGAATCTGGCGGGGGACCGGCCCGGCCACGGGGAGAACTGCATCAGCACCGGCGAGGAAAAGGGCGGCGGCGCCGCCAGCAGCCGGAGGGCCTGGCCGTTGACATTCTGGAGGAAACTGACCCGGTTATACTGAAGATTCTGCAGGATCAGATCGCCGAAACCGTCGCCGTTGAAATCCGAACTGGCAATGCCGTCGTATTTGTACGCGAGCGGGATGCTGGCGTAAAGCTCGAACTGGCCGCTCCCCCAGTTTTCATAGATCTCCAGCGTTTTGTTTTCGGGAGAGTACAAAACCAGTTGCCGGCTGCCTGGTTCGTAGAATGGCAGCTGGGAGCCGAACTTGGGCCGGCTCGACGGGGTGAACGGGCGCAACGGCGCCAACTCCGCGCCCGTGTTCAGAAAGAGACGACAGGCGCCGCTCGATTGCTGGATGTTGAGCGCGTCCGTCAGCAAGTCGTTGTTGAAATCGTCAATTAGCAAGAACGTGGGGTCGCCACGCCGGTCCACAAAAGAACCGCACAACCGGATCTCCATGACGGTACCGTTGTCCAGCTCGAAATGGTTCTCATCAATTCGCTCGGCAAACAGACTCGCCGTTTGGCCGGTGGCGGAGCGGACAAACACAACACACTTCGGATTCCCTTCGGATGATTCCACTGTCGAAGCGGCATCGGTATCGCTGGTTTCGGAGGTTGTGTCGGCGTTGCTATCACCGGCTGACGGGTCGTCGGGATCCGGATGGGTGTCGGCGCCGTTATCGGCGTTGCCGTTGGCATCGTTTGCCGCTGCATCCGGTTCGGGATCGGTTTGTAGCAGCACTTGAGTGAACGGATTGTCGTCGCCGGGCTCCAGCGCCCCGTTCCACGGATCCTCGTTGACTAGTGTCGCCAGTACGGCGATGGGGACGACGGGTTCGGTGATGTCCGATGGATTGCTGGTCACGGGATCGTCGGCAGAACTCACGATACGCGCCGAAGACGAAAGGGGTCTCTGAATCGTGGCGTGGGCGGCGGTGTTGGCGCTCACCGCAAATCGCGAGACGGGAATGGTGACAACCGGGTGATCGGTGCGCCGAATCGCGGCGAATGAGCTGCTCAATTGGCCCCGATCCGTGAGGTTGGGGCCGGTTACATGGCGGAAACTGGCCAAGCGCGGGAAGGGCAAAGCGGCTTGCAGCGACTGTTCGGCGGCTGAGCGAATATCGGTTCCGAAACCGGCGGTTTCAAAGTGGTGTCGAGGCAGGGCCGAACCGTCATGCGGCCAGGAAAACGGACGACCGCCATTGACAATCACAGTCAGCAGAATCACGCTTGCGATGACAGCCAGTCGTTTCGTGGCCACAAAAGACCCGTCCAGTTAGATTAACGATCTAATTCTGACACCAAAAAAAAACTATGTAAAGAAAAAAATAATAATTCTGGGAATTTAAATCCGGTCGGCTGAGAAACAGGTTTGACTATTTGGCGGATTTCTTTTCGCGCAACTCCACTTCCTGCTTGTAAGTCTGGATCGCCTCGTCCAGGCGTCCGTCGCGCTTCAACAGACCGGCTTTAACGTTCAGCACGCGGGCGCGGAGCTCCGCGGCTTTCAGCGAATTGAAGCCCAGCTCCAGCACTTCGTAGGCGTATTCCTTCTGGCCCGCATCGTAGAGTTTCTTGGTGACGATGACGATTTCTTTGAAGACGGCTTCTTCATAGGTTGCGGGCAGGTCGAGGTCGAGAATCACAACCAGTTCAACGATCGCTTTCTGGTATTCACCTTTCTGGATCAGGAGTTGGATGATCTCATGCTGCGTTTCGGCGATGGATAGCTGCTTGACGGTTTGGGTGTCGACGCCGGCCGACTCGACGGCGGCAGCCGGACCGAAACTCGCCAGGCAGATCATCAGGCCGATCACCGCCAGCAACAATCGTTTTCCGGATCGTTGGAATTGAATTGCGCCTGCCATATGTTAATCTCCTAAGCTTTTAATCATGCCGGATCAATTGCCGAAACGGGTTTTCGTCGAGTTGCAGACTGGCCGCAGCCGATCCTCCGGCAATCTGGAACGGATTTTCATCCGCGGTCGATTCCAGAATGCCGCTGCCGTCGAACGGATTTGTCTGTGAGACGGCGTCGACCGCCCAGATGGCCTCGTAGCGGCTGTCGATGGCGCTGAGCATCTCCTGCCGCGAAGGGCCGGCAGACCACGGCATCAACATGGCGAGAGCGGCGACGAGCAACACGGCGGCGGCGGCGGTCAGCACTGTCCGGGGCGCCAGTCGACCGGGTGTGGCGAAGGAAACCGCACGCCCGCCGGGCTCGGCCAGCCGTCGCGCGATTTGCGGCCACATGTCGGACGACGGCTCGGCGGCTTGGAAGTGCTGGCGGAAAAAAGTGTCCACCTCAGCTTCTTCTCTCCGGAGCCGCCGGATATCGGACGATTCCTCGAAGCGCCGGAACACACGCCGGCCCAACCGGGTATCCCCGATCAGGAAGTGAAGCTGATAACGCAATGGCAGCCGATTCATATCATTAACCTTGAGACAAATACCGCTTGATCATTTCTTTGGCGAAAACCCTGGCCCGGTAAATATCCGTCTTCACCGACAGGAGCGACCGGTCGACGATGTCCGCGATGTCCTTGTAACTCAGTTCCTGAAGCACGGACAAAATGAACACCTCGCGCAGTTTCGGTGGCAACTCGGCGAGCGTATGCTGAATGACTTGCTCCAGTTCCACCGTCAGGACCTCTTCTTCCGGGTTGCTGACCGAATGCCGGACGCTGGCATCACCGCCGGGAAGACTCTCGGGCTCCAGGGTGACCTCTTGGACCTTCTTCTTTCGGAAGCGTTGGTACACTTCATTTCGAGCGATCCGGTACAACCACTGTTCGAACTTGCCCGGGTCCTTAAGGTGGAGCAGGTTGTTGAATGCCTGGATGAAGGCGTCCTGGGTGACGTCTTCAGCGTCCTCCCGGCTCCGCACCATGCCCAGGACGAAATTGAAGATTCGGGCGACGAAATGCTGGTACAGCAGATGGCACGCATTCCGGTCGCCATCTTGAGCCTGCTGAATCAATAACTGGAGGTCTTGGGCATTCAACGGTTTAAGCTAGTGCCGTATTCGGGCGAAATTTCACAGATCAACGCCATCCATACCATAGAGATAAAAATCCGCCCGAAAAGTTGCTAAATTCCGAGGCAAACAAAACAGGGTCCCGGGGGACCCTGTTGCAAGTCGGTCAGTGAACGTGAGACGGTGGATCCGCTTTATCCGGCGGCGGCTCAGGTGTTTGCGGCGGCTTCTCTGCCGGCGGCGGAGTGTCCGGCTTGTTTTCGGGCGATTCAGACTCCGGTTGCTCCGGTTTGTGACCGTCCCGGAAATATTCTTCCATGGCCTTGGCGCGTTCCGAGGTGTCGCGCAGTATGCCCAACTCGCCCTGGGGCCATTTTTTCTTCAAATACTTGTTGATGTTGGAGAGGGTTTCGACGACATGGTACGTGGCGTCGGTGGCGTCCTGGGTGGTGTGGATCACCCGGGGCGACAGGATGACGATGAGCTCCGTCCGCGCCTTCGACACGGTGGTGGAGCTGAAGAGCCAGCCGAAGATCGGCACATGGCCGATGAGCGGAACGGCACTGCGTGAATTGGTGCTTTCCTCCTTGATCAGGCCGGCGATGAGGACCGACTTGCCGTCTTCGACCACCAGGGTAGAGTTGACGTTGGACGCGTTGATCGGAGGGGAGCCGCCCAGCCCGCCGGCGCTGTCTCCGGGCGAGCTGACTTCCACGGCGATTTCCAGGGTGACGATGCCGGAGGCGCTGATCCGGGGCGACACGCTGAGGTTGACGCCGGTGGAGCGGTATTGGATCTGGGTGTTGGTGATGTTGTAATTCGGGTCCTGATTGTTCGCCCACGGATTGGTGTAGGTGCTCGTGGCGATGGGGATCTCGGTGCCGACGCTGATCGTGGCTTCGTTGCCGTCCAACACCAGAACGGATGGGCTGTTCAACACCTGAATCTTCGAGATGGTCTCCAGCGTGTCCAGCAGGGCCTTGATTTCACGGGATCCGAACACCGCAATGGAGCTGACGCTCAGCCCGGCACTCTCCCCCCAGCTGATGGAGCCGGTGGTGGGCGGATAGGTGCCCGACCGCTGCTGCAGGAAGTAGTTCACGCCCATCTTGAGCGAATCGCTCAGATCGACCCGGATCACCTTGGCTTCGATGAGCACCTGGCGGGGCAGGACATCCAGCTTTTTGATGGTTTTCAGCAGGAATTCATAATCCGCCTGGGTGCCGTGGATGATCATGTTGTTGTTGAGTTCGTCCACGATGATTTTCACACCGCCGGACAGGCCCTGAATCGGTCCGCGCTCGCTGCCGCGCATGGTCCCCTTGAGCTGCGGACTGATGGTCTGACCGCCGGACGGCATGCTGGCGGCGGATCGTTCCGATCCGCCTTCGCCGGTTTGGATCGCCCGCTGGGGGGCCGACACGGTGCCCACCTGGGCGCCCTGATCCGCGAAAAGCTGGCCCAGGATGTCGGCGATGTTTGTGGCCGTGGTGTTTTCGACTTTGTATACGAACGTTTCCAGGCCGCTCGACGAGGGGGTGTCCAGCTTCTCCACCCACTTGAATACCGTCTCGAGCGCACGAGGCGTGCGGCAGACCACCAGAATTGCGTTCATGCGGGGCACCGCGATGAACCGGATGCCGCTCGATGAGCCGCCCGCGTTGAACACCGCCTCCAGGTCCTTGGCCAGATCCTCCGCCTTGTTGTATTTGACGGTGATGAGCTCGATTTTGTTGACCTCGAAGAACTCGCCGTCCAGAATTTTGATGATCTGCAGGAGTTTGCGCAGGTTGTCCTTGAAATCGGTCAGGACCAGCAGGTTGTATGTCTCGTAATTGATGATCAGCGTCTTCGCCGTTTTGAATTCGTCCAGAAGCTTGGCGATGTCGGCCGACGGAATGAACTCGATCGGGACGATGACGGTGGTCAGATCGTTGCCCTCGGAGGAATAGTCGGAGTCGATTTTCTGGATGGTCGACGGGTACTGCTTGCTCTCTTCGATGGGAACGATGTGGCGGATCTCCCCCGATTTGATGATGGTCGCCCCGTTGATGCGCAAGATGTCGATAAAAATGTCATAGAGGGCTTCCCGGGGCACCGGCGAGTTCATGTTGATGCTGACGCGGCCGGAAACCTGCGGATCGATGAGGTAGCTGAGATTGAGAATGCCGGCGACAATGTCGATGAAATCGAGCAGATCGACGTCATTGTATTTCAGACTGATGCCTTTCGCGGAGACGTTGGCCCTGACCTGGGACGGTGGAGTTGCCGGGGCAGCGGTGGCCGGCTGGTCGCCTTCCGGCTTCGGTTCCGTCTCATCGGGCGATTGCGCCGGATCGGCCGGTGGGGTGGCCTGAGTCTCGACCGGAATCGGGGCGCGCCGCGGCGCCACCTCGCCGGCCTTGGACGGAGTCTGACGGGTGGAGCGTTGGGACCGGATGGCGTTCAGGCGCTTCTGCATCTCTTCCCGTTTTTTCTTGATATCTTCAGCTGTTTTGGGCGCGGGGGTGTCGGTCTGCTTTTCTTCGGGCTCGGTGTCCTGCGTGAAGGCGGCGCCGCTCGGATTGGCGTGCGCGACGGGCCATACCGCCGGACCCGCCGGCAGGCAGGAGATGAATGCGCCGAGCGCCAGAACCAGGATCATTCGATTCGTCATATTGAGAACTCCTATCCTTGATTGACCGATGGGCGCGGATCAATTGGTCTTGCGCTGGCCGGCGCGGAAGAAACTGGACCGTTGTGACGGGGTCGTGGGAGATGCGCCGGTTCGGGAGCGGGATTGCGACGTGCCGCTGCGCCGGTTCAAAAAATCACGGGTATTGCCGGTCCGGGAGCGCGCAGACGTCGGGGATGTCACCGTCGAGGCCGAGGTCTTCGGCGGCGCCACATCAGCCGAGGCCGACGTGGATGCGGGCCGGCTGGCTGCCGATTTGCCGGATGCGCTGCCGATGGTCAGAACGTCGGACTTGCCCTTTGCCTGGCTGGAGCCGGACGCTTTCTGGGCCCGGCGCTTGGTGGGATCATGGAACAGGACTTCCTCGCGGGCCTCTCCGGACACGAGGACGATCCGGTCGTCGCGGATGGCTTCAAGCCGCCAGATGTCTTCCCACGTGTCGCCTTCCGCCAGCTGAACCGCGCGGCCGCCTTCGTCCCCGCCTTTTGAGGGCCGGGCCTGGACGTACTGCCGACCCTCAATGGCAATGACTCCCATGATCTCGGGCGGGTTGGTCAGCCGGACGGCCGCTGTGGCTTGCTCGTTGGCTTTCGGCAGGACCATGTTGCGATCCCGGTGAAACAGGTTGTTGTCGGAGATGAAACTCAGTTCATTCGCCGACATGGTGGCACGGACGGGCTGGACGTCGACCGCCGGAAATTCCGAAGCAGGCGGCTTGATCCGCTCCATGAGCTTCTGCAGGTTGTGTTGCTGGTTCCAGCGGTCCCAGTCCAGTTTAAGCTTGTAGGTCAGTCCCGCCATGCACAAAACCAGGACAATATTGGCCAGAATAATGGGTCGTTTCATGATCGGCCTCCCGGGGGATTGCCAGCCAGGCGGGCCTGGCTGGAACTTTTCTTTTTATCGACTCCGGATTCGTCCGGTTTGAAAATCATGGTCATGACGACGATATCCGGATTGATTTCCTTGTCGGGCCGGACGTTCCAGGCGCGGACTTCCAATCGCTCCACCACCAGGAACTTCGGATGCCCTTCGATCGAGGCCAGCATCGCCATCAACTTGTCGGGCGTGCACTTGAGCGATGCCCGCACGCGGAGTTTGAGGAAATTGCTCATGAAGGGATTTTGCTTCACCTTCTCGGTGTCGAACCGCTCGGGTTTGAGTGAGGCATCGATCCGTGAAACGTTGATCCCGTGCTGCTCGGCCAGCGTGTTGATTACCCGGTGCAGCTCGGAAGTCACCTGCGCGGGATCGGTGCCCTCGATCATGATCGACCGGAAACTATCTTCGGCGGCCATCAGCCGGGCCAGCGACTGCTGATATTGATCCTTCTGGCGGATGATCTCCGCCTTGCGGATCAAATCGCCCTCCAGCTGGCTCTTGTCGGTTTCGAGCTGCCGGGCGTATTCGATCAGCGGCAGCACCCCGTACCAGGCGACCGCCAACAGCGCGACGATCACGCCGCCGATGAGAATGACCCGCCGGTCCCTGCGTGAGATGTTCACGTCATTCCTCCAGCAGTTGGATCTCGAAGCGGAAGTGTTCGAGCCCTTCCTTGGTCTTGGTGATGGACCCCTGCAGATTGATGCCCTTGAAAAACCGGATGGCGGTCAGTCGTGTCTGCAAGTCCAGCACCGAGTCGGTGTACCCGCTGACAATCAGGTTGTTCGCGCGGACATATTCGCTGAGATACGTTTTGTCGCCCGCCTTTTCAGTCAGCTCGCGCAGGATGTCCAGATCGGAAATCGGTTTCTTGATCACGTTCTGATAGGTGTCCAGTTGGTTGCGGACGCGGACAATGTTTCGGCGCAACTGCATGGTGCCACGATACTCCCGGTCGATCTTGGCAATGTTTCGCTGGAGTTGGTCATTGTAAGACGACTCCTGGAAATAGACGCGCGTGAAACTGATCCCCAGCAAGATGACCAGACCCGCCGCCAGGATAAGCGTCGGCACCAGCGTGATCGACGACGACTTTTCCCGCCATTCGGCGGGGATAAGGTTGAAGGAGCGGCGGTTGTAATCCAGCGCCTGGAGGGCCACGGAGAGCGGTTTGAGATTCTGCGTGGTCCGTTCCGGAAAGGGGGAGCATTCCTTGAGGTACCGGAGGAAGGGATACTCGCCCTCCACCAACTGATCCTGCCAGTTGGGATCGGAGATGTTGAGCATCACGTCGATGTCCTGGTCATCCGCAAGCTGGATCAGCGATGCGCACCGCTCCACTTCCTTGAGCACGTTCTGGATGTTTTTGTTGGCCGGGTTGATCCACGCCAGCTTGAAGTACGTGAACCGGCCGTCCTGGAAGACGTGCACGGCGAAGTTGTTCAGATCCAGGTCGGCGATGAACACAGGAGTCTGTGCGGCCTGGCCGGATTTTTTGAGCAGGCGCTCGAAACCGAGCGCGGTCAGCGTCATCGCCTGGGGGGCCAGGCCCAGTTGCCGCAGCAAATCGAGCAGCTTGCGCACGCGCTCGCGGGGGATGATGTAGAGATCGACCTCGAAGGACTTGCCGTCCGCGCCGCGCCGGACGATTCGTTCGGCGCAGAACTCCTCGGTGTCGGAGGGCACCACGTTCATGATCTGGAGCCGGATCGCCTGTTCCAGATTGTCCTCGGCTTCGGCCGGCAGGATCAGGCGCCGGAACGCGAGCTGATCCGGCGCGAGGCCGACGACCACGTTCTCCGGCTTGATTTTCAGGCCGGCGAAGAAATCCTCGAGCTCCGAACGAAACACCAGCGGGTCTTTCTGGGACAGACCGCTCAACGTCAATCCGCCCAGAAAGTGAATGTCACCGAGGCTGCGGGCGACAACCTCGATGTCCAGATCATCGTCGTGATAGAACACGCCGATGGCTTTTTTCAGGTACATCATGGCAATCCCTGTTCCTCCGAGAGTTCGAAATCAGCTTGTTCCACTTGATAGTTTTCGTTCCAGTATACGATGCTGTGTTTGAGCGGGTAGCGCGGGTTGAGCCGGACAATCGCCAAGATCGTCTTTTGGAGTTTTGAGTTCTTCATTTTGGCGGTGGAAATCAGCGAAAAATATGACGATTGGACCGGGGGCCGGGTCACGATGGGCGTCTTGAGCTGCTCCATGCCGGGTGACTCGGGCACCCGCGTGTTGAAATCCTGCTGGTCCTTGAAGGGACGCTCCTGCCGCTCGACGATGATTCGCCGGGCCATCTCGGGCGGGAACCCGATAGTCAGCAACACGGTGTACGGCGCCGAGTTGATGTTGACGCCGGCGCCGGAGCCATAGACGCTGACGCACTGGTTAAGACCCGGCATGTGGCGCAAGTTGCCGGACGCATCCTCGTAGGTGTAGCCGTAGAACAACTGGGGATCGATTTCGCGGACCAGCAGCAGCTCCTCGATGGTATCCATGGGGCCGTTTTTTGCGGCGTACGGATTTTCCAGACTCAGGTAGTATTCGGATTCGGCGCCGTTGGCGTGATAGTCATCATCGATGTCGCACCAGTCGAGAATGGAGTCTGAGATGATGTCGGCCCGGTCATCCGCCAGGCCGAGACCGACCAGCAGGCTGAGCAGCAGGTCCTTGTTGGCGCGGTTGATGTTGATCTTGCCGTCTTCGTCGTGGATCGCCACCTCCACGTCGGCCACATCGGCATGGAGCATCACCTTGCCGAGGTCGATGTCGCGGGGTTCCAGCTCGGCTTCGGCAGAAAACGACGAGCCGCCGCCCTCGAGGCGGAACACGATCAGCTTGTAGATCGTTTCGGAGATGCCGGCTTGGGCGAGATAGTAGGCCTGGGTCAGACCGCGCGTGTTCGATACGGCGTTGGCTTCCACCCGGACGGTCTTGGCGAAGCTGATGCAGAGGATGCTCATGGCCGTGAGCATCCACAGCATCGCGATGAGAACCGAGCCCCGCCGGGTGCGCCTACCTGGTTGCATTCGGCATCCTCCGCGGCACGCGGCCAGTGGGTTGATTGCCTTTGCTCCGGATGGGGACCAGAATTTCCCCTTCCGGAAACCGCATTTTGGCTTCGGGCAGGAACCGGTAGCGGATGCGGACCGCCTCCGGCAAATCGCCCATCTCATCGACCTTCCATACGGGATACCATTGCTTGACCTGTTCCTCGTCCGGCACGACGCCGGCCTGCGACAGGTCGAGCCCGTAGAATTCGAAGGAAACCTCCGCCAGATGATCGAGCAGGGTGTAGCGATACACGTTCTCCGGCGCCAGTTGGGCGCCATCCGCCGCCAGCGGGTTAATGCCGGTGTACGGTTTCTCCAGTTCGATCAAGGCGACGCCGTCGCCGCTGAGGGACGGTTCGACCCCATAGGCCACGAAGCAGAGGCCGGGGATGGCGTTGAACCGAAGTGAAAACAGGGTGACGAAAGCGACCTGCTGGTCGCTGCCCACAAAGTAAGGGATTTTGGCGGCGACCATGCGCTGGGGTCCTGGTTGGGCCTGGGCGGATTCGATATCCTCCTCGACCGGCACCACCGGGTAAATGGAGATGATCTGCCGCCGGATCAGCTCAAAGACGCTGCGCAGCCGCTCGCTTTGCTGGATGTTTTCGTGGCCGCGTCGCCAGCTGCGGGTGACCATGGCGAAGCCGGAGTAGAGGACGGTGCAGATGATGGCGAACAGCGTCACCGCCACCAGCACTTCCAGCAGGCTGAATCCCCTGGGGGAGACGACGCGCCTAGCGGCCATAGGGCGCCCTCCTGCCCGACAGCCGGCCGGGTTCGCCCACGCCCGGTTTGGGCACGAGCTTGATGGTGAACAGCCGGACCTCACGCCGCTTGCCTTGGCTGGCGTACGTGACGGTGAGGCGGATGTGGAGGAGCCGGGTGGAGAGCTTGCTCTTGTCGATGGTCAGGTCGTCCACCTCGCGGGTTTCCATCACGGCGCGCCAGCTGTAATTGTCGTCCCATGAGCCGTCCAGCGACCCGTCCGCGATCACGCTCTCGTCGATGAGCAACTCGTTCATCTTGTTCTGCGCCAGCTGGAGGGCGATGTGGTACACGTTGACCTGGTTGATGTTTCGTAAAGAGTATGAAAACGCCTGGATGATGGCGCCGAAGATCACACCGACCAGCACCACCGCGATCACCACCTCCAGCAGGGAGAAGCCGGCGCTGGCGCGCCGGCGGCGGAGGCGGGTTCCGGTCGCCCGGCTGTCAGGGGTTGAATATTTCATCGTCAAATCCAACTTCACCGGGCGCGTAAATGCGGGTGTTGCCGGTGAGGATGTCGGTCCTGAGCCGGAACTGGCGGCCACTCTCGTGGCGGACCACCATGGCGACGCCGGTGCAGCGCCCGTCGGGGTAGAACCAGACCACCGTCCGGTTGTCCGCGACGTCGAGCCCGTCCAGGATGAGGCGGGCGAACACGGCCTTCTCGTACAGGCGGTAGTGTTTGATGGATTGTCCCCGGCGGTTGAAGATCGTCAAGTCGCTTTCCTGCTTTCGCAGCACCACGGCCACGGTTTCCTGCTCCGCCATGGACTTTTCCCGGGCATACTTCAGCAGGGCCGCCAGCTCCCGGACGGCGCTTTCCATCCGGGTTTTTTCCAGCGTGGCGCGCAACGGCGGATAGGCGACAAGGCCGGTGACGGCCAGAATGGCCAACACCACCACCACCTCCACATAAGTGAATCCGCTGCGGCGCCCGCTCATTGATCACTCCCAGTTGGTGATGTCGTCGGCGGTGCCCGCCTGGCCGTCCTGTCCCTTGGAATACAAGTCGAACTCGTTGTTGTGGGAACCCGGGAAAAGGTAAATGTAATCCGCCTGCCAGGGATCCTTGGGCACTCGCATCTTGTTCAGATAGGGCCCCGCCCACAGCTCCGAGCCGTCCGGGTTCTCGACGAGCGCCTTGAGCCCCTCCTCGGTGGTGGGCAGGCGGCCCATGTCGGTGCTGAAACTGAGCAGGGACGCCTCCAGCTGCTGGATCTGGGTCTTGGCTGCGATCTTCTGGCCCTGGGTCAGCCGGCGCCACGCGCTTGGGCCCACGATGCCGACGATGAGACCCAGAATGACAAGCACCACCATCAGCTCGATCAAGCTGAATCCCTTCGGTTGGTGCCGACGACGTTCCCGTTTTTCGCTCATGGCTTCTCCTACATCGGAATCTCGCTGATGCTGAATATCGAAAACACCATGGTGATGACGATCAAGCCCACCACCAGCCCCATGAGCAGGATCATGGCGGGTTCGAACAGGCCGATCAACCGCTTGACCTCCACCCGGGCATCGTTTTCGAACACTTCGGCGGCCTGGGTGAGCATGGCCGCCAGGTTGCCGGTCTCTTCGCCGACTTCGATCAGGTGCAACGACAGGGGCGGAAAGACGCCGGTCTTCCGCATGGGACCCACCAGCCCGTCGCCCTTCTTCACGCCGTTTTTGATGGGCTCGATGGATTCCGCGATGATCTGGTTGTCGAGGATCTCCTTGACCAGCGTGAGCGCATGGACCAGCGGGACGGCGCTCTGCAGCAGGGTGCCCAACGTCCGGTTGAACCGCGCGACTTCCACCAGGCTGACCAGCCGGCCGAAGACGGGCGTCTTCAGCAGCCGCTCGTCCCAGATCCGACGGCCGCGGGGCGTCCGGTGCCAGCGGACGAACCCCAGGACGGCGAGGACGATGACGCCCAGCAGCGCCCACCACCAGCCGGTGAAGAAATCGCTGATCGTCATCAGCGCCTGCATGGGCAGGGGGATCGGCGCCCGCGAGCTTTCGAAGATCTGCGCGAATTTGGGGATCACAAAAAGGAACATCACCAGGAGCGACACGATCATCATCGAAGAAACAATTACCGGGTAGATCAACGAGGTCGCCAGGTAGGTCCTGAGTTCGACGCTCCGCTCGAGGTAGGCGCTGACCTCCTCCAGAACCTGCGGCACCACTCCGCCCGACTCGCCCGCGCGGATCATGTTCACGTAAACTTTGGGGAACACGTCGGGATGCTCGGCCATTGCATCCGCCAGGGTCTTGCCGCCCTTGATCTTGCCGATGACGTCGTGGATGACCTCCTGCAGCACGCCCTTCTCCGTGAGCTGCTCGAGGATCATCAGGCTGCGGTCCAGCGGCAGTCCGGCCCGGAGCAGGGTCTTCAACTCCTGGGTGAACAGCAGCAGATCCTTGGTCCGGACCTTGCGCCGGTGGCGGGCCGATACGCCGAGCGCGAACAAGGACGGGCCGCCTTTCGGTCCCGCGGTGATGCGGAGCGGCAGATAGCCCAGGTCCTGCAGCTTGACCAGAACGGCCCGCTCGTTTTCGGCCTCGATCTGGCCTTCGACGACCTTGCCCTCGCGGGTGGTGGCTTTGTAGGTGAATGCCGACATGGTTCCTCGTGCGTTTCGCCTACACGTCCTGGGTGACGCGCAACACTTCGGCCAGGGTGGTCGACCCCTGGAGGACCTTCAGAAAGCCGTCCTCCTGGATGGTGCGCATGCCCTGCTGAATGGCCATCTTGCGGATCTCGGACGCCGGGGCGCGGCTGATGGTCAGATGCTTGACCTCTTCGGTCATGTTCATCAGCTCGAAGATCCCGATGCGGCCGTGGTACCCGGTGCCGGAGCAACTGGGGCACCCCTTTCCCTCATGGAACATCGTGTCGGCCGGGAAGTCGAACTGCTTGAGCAGCGCCGTCTCGGGCCGGACCGGCTGCTTGCATTCCTCGCAGATGACCCGGACCAGGCGCTGGGCCAGAATGCCCAGGATCGAGGACGCCAGCAGATAGTCTTCCGCGCCCATGTCAATGAGGCGGGCGATGGCGCCCGGCGCGTCGTTCGTGTGGAGCGTGGAGAATACCAGGTGGCCCGTGAGGGCCGCCCGGATGGCGATTTCCGCGGTCTCGAGGTCGCGGATTTCACCCACCATGATGACATCCGGGTCCTGGCGCACGATGTGGCGCAGGCCGCTGGCGAACGTGAGGCCGATCTGGGGATTGACGTGGATCTGGTTCACGCCTTCAATCTGGTATTCCACCGGATCTTCGATGGTGATGATCTTCTTGTCGGGCAGGTTGATCTTCTTGAGCGACCCGTAGAGCGTGGTGGACTTGCCGCTGCCGGTGGGACCCGTCACCAGGAACATGCCGTAGGGGCGGCGGATGATCTGGTGGACCGTGTTCAAGGTGTCGCTCAGGAAGCCCAGCTTGGCCAGGTCGTAGTGGGCGGCCGAGCCCTTGTCCAGGATGCGCAGGACGACGCTCTCGCCGAACAGGGTGGGCAGGGTCGAGACGCGCAGGTCGATCTCCTTGCCCAGGACGCGCAGTTTGATGCGGCCGTCCTGGGGGAGCCGCCGCTCGGCGATGTTCAGCTTGGCCATGAGCTTGATGCGGGAGATGATCGCCGCCTTGAGGTGCTTGGGCGGCGACTCGATGTCATGGAGGATGCCGTCGATGCGGAACCGGACCTTGAATTCCTTCTCGAAAGGCTCCACGTGGATGTCGCTGGAACGGCTCTCCACGGCCTTCTGGAGAAACAGGTTGACCAGGCGGATCACCGGCGCCTCCGAGGCCAGGTCCTTGAGGTGCTCGATGTCTTCGACGTCCTCGAGGCCGGCCATTTCGCCGTCGCCGATCCCCTCGATGATCCGTTCCATGTCGGACGCGGCGCCGCCGTACAGCCGGTCGATGAGATCCATGATTTCCGACTCGACGGCGAGGTAGGTCTTGATCTCGTGCTGGGTGAGCTGGCGGATGGTGTTGACCAAGGCGTAGTCGTTGGGGTAGACGCAGGCGATGCTCAGCAGGCCGCCTTCGAAATGAACCGGGAGGAACCGGTTGAACTTCATGAAATTGATGCTGAAGGTGTTTTCGATGACCGGAACCGGTGGGATCATCTCGGGGATCAGAATGGGGATCTCCAACTGGAGGCTCAGCTCCTGCAACAGGTCCTTTTCGGAAATGTAGCCGAGTTCGCAGAGGATCCGGCCGATCTTGTCACGCGATTCCTTCTGCAGGTTGAGCGCGGTCTTGAGTTCGTCGGCGGTGACGAGACTTTTCTCCAGCAGGATCTCGCCGATTCTCTTCTTCTGCTTGATGTCGGACAGTTTAATACTCAAGATAGACGATCCTTTTCTTGAATTCCTCGGCGTTGATTTTGGCCTTCTGGAGCTGGCCGAGGTCGTCCCGGCTGGCCGTCACGACTAAGACGTGTCCGGATTGCACATTCGGGTCCACCGAGCGGGATAAAACGTGGGCAATTATACTGATTTTGTGCCGGCCGGGCAACTGCCGAAAACCCGATCCGTATTGACTGAGCACCTCCGTGGCGCACCGTCGCAGGAGCTGGACCGTCTTGCCGAGGTCGGGTTCGTTGCCGCCGGCGCTCCGGCCGGCTTGCGTGGATTTCGGGAACAGGATCATCGAACGGTTCAGGTTGACGGTGTACGTGAAGGTGACGCCGTAACCCTCCAGGTAGGCGCCCCGGACTTTCTCGGCGATGAACAGGGGATTCTGCATATTCTGGCGCAGCGAGGTGTTGAGAATGTTTTCAAACAGCTCGCATTCCCGCCGCAGCTGGTCCAGGTCGACAGCCGGGGGGGGCGCGCCGTACAGGCCGGCAGTCCCGCACAAACCGATGATCAGGCACAGGACAGCAGAATGATGACTTCCGCGCATCATGACAACCTCTATCGGGGCTGGATTCGGGTGCGGTAATCCGCTTGTTGCAGTGACAGTTCCAACAATTGATTGTTGCGCTCGATCTGGTCCATGTAAATCTCCTTCACCAGGTCGAAGCCCTGCTGGATGGCCTGGCGGTCGCGGTACCGCTCCTCCTCGAGCCGGAAGTGAACGTTTTGCATGGCGTCCATGAACCGGCCCATCTGCCGGGTTTCGCTTTCGGCGATCATCTGATCCACCGTCCGCAGCCAGTCCGGGTCGGCCGCCGCCGGCGGGGCCGGCCCGGCGCCCAAACGGATTTCCACCGCATGGTCGTTATAGCTGACCTGTACCGGCGTGACGGCCGCCAGGAGGCCGGCGGCGATCACGAGCAGGGCGGCGGCGGCCGTCAGCCAGGAGATCCGGGGGAAATGGAGCAGTGGACGGCCTGCGCCCTTGACCGCATGCGCCGGCACGCGGCCGGCATCCGCCGTCGGGACATCATCCCAGGCGGCGATGAACCGCCGGGTGGTGCCCATTTCCTGCAGTTCGGCCCGGCAGCGGGGACAGCCGGCCAGGTGGCTATCCAGGGCGTCGCGGTCGGCGCCTTGGGGGAGTTCCTCGTAAATCAGATCCAACAAATGTTCTCGGGCTTGATCGCAATTCATGGCACACCTACGGCCGAATGATTTTGATGATTTCCCGTTTGAGGCTTGCCAGCCCCAGGTACATCCGGGATTTGATCGTCGAGATCGGAGCGTCCAGCACGTCGGCAATTTCGTGGAATCGCAAGCCGGAGTACTCTTTCAATACAATCACCTCGCGCTGCTTCGGCTCGATCCGGTCCAGCGCCAGGCGTACCGCCCGGGCCATCTCCTGCTTGGACAGGCACTCTTCCGGGGAGAGCGATGGATTGAGTGTGAGCGATTGGTAACTGTCCTTGAGCTCGTTGTTTTCATGGGTCTGTGCATCCAGCGATTCCATCTGCCGGTTGCGCTGCTTGCGCATCCGCATCCGACCGTGATTGAGGGCGATTTTGTAGATCCACGAGGAGAACCGGGCGGGATCCTTCAAATCGCCAAGCCGCCGGGCGACGGTCTGGAACGTTTCCTGAGCCAGCTCGGCGGCGTCATCCTGACTGCCGGTGCACCGGTACAGAAAATTGACGATGGGCCGGTGCCACCGATCCATAATCGCCTGGAACGCGCGGTCGTCGCCGTCCAGAAACCGCCGGATGTCTTCCGCTTCGCCGCTACTCATTCAGGGCAGTCCCGGGGCCAAAATGAAAGATGTCATTCTATCAAAAAAAGGCGAAAGGACTTTACTTTTCTGGCGAAACGCACAAGCCGCCCCTTCGTTGAAAGGCCGTCGGCGGACTGCGTCGGAAAATCGGGGTTGAAATGCTCCGGCGATTCTGATACAAACTGGCTTTTCGAAAATTCACTCGAAAGGCGGACAATCGTGGGCGAATATAAGGTCAAGATTTCCGGCATCAGCATGTACGTCCCGGAGCGCGTCCTGACGAACGCGGATCTGGAGCGCATGGTGGACACCACCAACGAATGGATCCTGGAGCGCACCGGCATCCACGAGCGGCATATCGTGGAGAAGGGGCAGGCCACCTCCGATCTCGCCGCCCAGGCCATTCTGCGGTTATGCGACACCAGGGGCATCGAACCCAAGGATATCGATCTGATCATCATCCCGTCGGTGACGCCCGACATGTTTTTCCCCTCCACCGCGTGCGTGGTGCAGCAAAAGATCGGCGCCAAGAACGCCTGGGGCTTTGACCTGTCGGGCGCCTGCTCCGGTTTCATCTTCGCCCTCTCGGTCGGTGAAAAATTCGTCCGTACGGGCACTCACAAACGGGTGGTGGTCGTCGGCGCCGAGACCATGTCCTCGATCGTCGATTACACCGACCGGGCCACCTGCGTGCTCTTCGGCGACGGCGCCGGCGCCGCCCTGCTGGAGCCGGCGGCCGACGATGAGGTCGGGTTGGTCGATTTCGTGCTGCGCACCGACGGGTCGGGTGGCAAGTTCCTCTACATGCCCGGCGGCGGCAGCCTCAACCCGCCGAGCCATGAGACCGTGGACAAGAAGATGCACACCATCCACCAGGAGGGCCGCCAGGTCTTCAAGTTCGCGGTTACCGAGATGGCCAACGTCTCCGAAGAGATTCTGCGGCGCCACAACCTGACGCCCCAGCAGCTCAAGCTGTTCGTTCCCCACCAGGCCAACCTGCGCATCATCTCCGCCACGGCTGAGCGGCTGGGTTTGCGCGACGACCAGGTCATCGTCAACATCGAACGCTTCGGGAACACGACATCGGCCACGATCCCCATCTGCCTGTACGAGGCCGCCCGGGACGGCCGCATCCAGAAGGGGGACTGGGTCGTGCTGGCCAGTTTCGGCGCCGGGTTCACCTGGGGCAGTTCCCTGTTGCGCTGGGAAATCTGATCCCCGGCCGGCCTGGCGTCGGGAACCTCTCCCGTTGTCGCCGGGCGCGGGCTCCGCTATAATGCTGGAAAACAGCAGGCGGTGCCCCATGAGCGATCCCCGACTCCGGAACATTCTGTTCACGACAGACTTCTCCGAGGCATCCGAGACGGCCTTGCCCTACGCGTCGGCACTGGCCGCCATGTCCGGAGCCACACTCCACCTGTTCCACGCGGTGACTCCCCACGACTACGATCCGCAGCGCGTCGCCGACGAGTTCGCTTCCCTGACGCGGTTTTTTGAAGCCGAAGAAGGCCATGCCCGGGACAAGCTGGCCGGCTGCTCCGGTACGGCCGCCGGCGGCCGCATCCGGACCGTCCAGGAAACGCGCCGGGGGTTCAGTGTCCCCGCCCTGATCATGGATTACGCCGCCGAGCAGGCGATCGATCTGATCGTGATGTCCACCCATGGCCGACGCAGCCTCGAACAGGTGGTATTCGGCAGCGTCGCCGAGGCGGTGCTGCGCCGCTGTCCCTGTCCCGCCTGGCTGGTGCGGCAGGGCATGCGACCGTGCCTGGCGCCGGACGGCCGGGGCCTGCACCTGGATCACGTGCTCATCCCCACCGATTTTTCCGCCAACTCCACCCGGCCCATGGGGTGGCTCCCCGTGATCCGCGGGGCCGACGGCCCGCACGTCCACCTGCTGCACGCGGTGGAGGCGCGGTTCCATCCGGCGTACTACGCCGGCGGAGTCGAGTCCATCTTCGAGTTGGATCCGGAGGCGCGGGGCCGGATGGAGGAGAAAATCCGCCGACTGTTTGATTTGCCGGAAACCGGCGGACCCCACACCACCATCGCGTTGCGGGAAGGCTCGCCGCCGGCGACCATCATCAACTACATCACCGAAGCGGCGATCGATCTGGTCATCCTGTCCAACAACGGTTACGACGAGGTTGAGGATTACGTGGTGGGCAGCACGACGGAGCGGGTCATCCGGCGGTCAACGGTCCCGGTCCTCGTGGTTTGAGCTCCCGCACCAGCGCAGCCTGCAGCGCCAGCATCCGGCCGGCGTCGGTCTCATGATCGTGTCCGAGCAGGTGCAGCAGGCCGTGGAGGTGCAGGACGGCCAGTTCGTCCTCGAGCGCGACCCCGTCCGCCCGCGCGTGTTCGGCCGCCACTTCCGGCGCGATAAAGATGTCTCCCAGGTAGATCCGCCCGTCTTCGCCGGGATCTGCGGTGGGGAACGAGAGCACGTCCGTCGGCTGATCCAGGTTGCGGTAGAGCCGGTTCAACTCCCGGATCCTGGCCGCGCGGCAATACACCACCGTCAGCAGGGATCCGGAGACGTCCAGCCGACGCATGGCGTGCAGGAGCAGCCGGCGAAACACCTTCGTGGATAGCCGGTGCTGACGCTGGAGATTTTTGAAGTATACCGTGTTCATTGACTTCTCCGGTTGCCGGATGTCCGCCATGCGGCTGCCGTCCGTCCGGCGTCAGCGAGCGGCTGGGCCGGATGGCGGGTTGTCGGCAGCGCCGCTGAAGAATCCTTCGAACAGCCAATCGGGCGGCAGATGCCGGACCCGTCGCACCTCCAGCCGCGGACACGCCGCCAGTTCCAGCACCCCGATGTCGCCCACCAGCGGCAGCGACCGCTCGCCGAGGAGCATGGGCGCGAAATAGAAACAGAACTCATCGGCCAGCCCGGCGCGGATGAAGCCGGCCAACGTCCGGCTGCCTCCCTCCACCAGCACCGACGTGACGCCGGTGGCGGACAGGTGCCGCAGGATCGCGGTGAGGTCCAGCCCGCCTGCGGATGCTGTTTCGACGGGGACGAGCGTCACCCCGCGGGCGGCCAGGGCGTCACGGGGTTGAGTCGGCGCGCCGGACGCGCAGTACACCCGGACCGGCGCCTCACCGGCGGTGGCCGCCAACCGCGAGTCCGCCGGGAGGCGGAGGACCGGATCGATGACAACCCTGACCGGCGGCCGTCCCGGCTGACGGGTGTGCCGGCAGGTCAGTTGCGGATCGTCGGCCAGGATGGTCCCGACGCCCACGAGGATCGCGTCGTGGCGGTAGCGCAGCCAGTGGGCGTGCCGGCGGGCCTGCGCGCCGGTGATCCAGCGCGACCGGGCCGACAGGGGTGCCAGCCGGCCGTCGAGGGTGGCGGCCGCCTTGAGCGTCACCCAGGGCCGGTGGCGGGTCACGTGACTGACGAAAGCGCGGTTGAGGAGTCGGAACGGTTCCGGCTCGTCAGTCAGGACCACCGGAATCCCGGCGCTTCGAAGGGCCGCGATGCCGCCGCCCGCCACCAAAGGATTGGGATCCACCATGCCGCAGAACACACGCCGGATCCCGGCGGCCACGATCGCGTCGGTGCAGGGTGGCGTGCGGCCGTGATGGCAGCACGGCTCCAGGGTCACATAGAGGTCGGCGCCGCGGGCGGCGGCGCCGGCGGCATCCAGCGCCACCCGCTCGGCATGGCGGCGTTCGGCGTAGACGTGAAAGCCCTCCCCCACCACGGCGCCGGCCCGGACCACCACGGCGCCCACCATCGGATTGGGGCTGGCGCGCCCGGTGCCCAGCCGGGCGAGGCGCAGGGCGCGGCGCATGTGATCAGGATGGGTCGGCATCGAGCTTGCGGACGCGGACGCGGTGGATTTTCCGGCTGTCGACGGCGAGCACCTGGATCTCCAGACCGTCGATCCGCAGTACCTCGTCGTGCTTCGGGAGGCGGCCGAGCTCCTTGATGATCAGACCGGCGATGGTATTGTAGCCCTCTTCCTCCAGGTCCACGCCGAGAGTTTCCTGGACGTCCCACAGGTCGGTGTCGCCGTTCATCAGGTACGTGTTCTCGCCGTCGGCGTGGATGTCCACCTCGACGGGCTGGTCCTCGTCCCGGATTTCCCCGACGATCTCCTCCAGGATGTCTTCGAGCGTGACCAGTCCCGCCACGCCCCCGTACTCGTCCACCACGATGCACATCTGCTCGCCTTTGGCCTGCATCTCGCGGAGCAACTCGGCCACCCGTTTCGTTTCCGGCACGAAGAGGGCGGGGCGGATGAGACCCTTGAGTGACGTGCCCGGATCCTGGGATGAATAACCGGCCAGCAGGTGCCGGACGTACACCACGCCGACGATGGCGTCGATGGAGCCCTCGAAGACCGGGATCCGGCTGTGGCGCGATTTGACAATCAACGCCCGCAGTTCCTCCTGCGTGGCGTTCACGGGAATGGCGACGATCTCGGTGCGCGGGACCATGATCTCGCGGGCGATCGTGTCGCCCAGTTCGACGACCTGCTGGATGATCCGGCTTTCCTCCTGCTCGAAGATGCCTTCCTCTTCGCCGACGTCCAGGAAGGCCTGGACCTCCTCGTCGGTGATTTCGTCCTCGCCGGCCTCGTTGTCGGCCGAGGCGGCGTGCCGCCGGGCCGCCAGGTGGATGATGGGGTAGGTGAGCGGGATGCCGATGACGAGCACCGGCCGCAGGAACGGCAGGAGGATCAGCAACACGCGCTCCGGCTCCGTGCCGGTGACGGCCCACGGCAGCCAATGGGACAGGATGAGCATCACGGCGACGGTCGTCAGCAGCGCCAGCGGGGCGGCGTACGGCACCTGGTGCAGGTTCAACAGAATCAGAATGAGAATGCCGACGGCGACGCGGATGGATTGCACGAAGAGCTGCAGGGGGATCTGGACACGGTACTTGCCCCGGTGAAGCTGGGCGAGGAACCGGTCGTCGCCCAGCCCCTTGCGGCGGTCTCTGAGGAGTTTGATGTCGACACGGGTGAGGCGGGACAGCACGTTCTCAATGATGGAATACAGCGCCAGGGCTGCCAGCGCGGCGGCCAACAGCGCCCAGATGACCAGTGCTACGGTGTCCGTGCTCATTCGAGAAAGGGTGGATCCTGCCGGATTATCAGCCCCGTTATATCATGGATCCGCGCCGGCTGACAAGGCGGATGCCCTCAGGAGTTGTCGTCGGGCGGCGCCGCCGGTCCGCCGGTTTCGTCGGGCAGCCGGTGCCGGCACTCGGGCCGGGGACATTCCAGAAAGGCGCCGTCCTTCTTCGTCTGTTTTTGCACCATGTAGGCGTGGCCGCAGGCGGGACAGGCCCGGGAGACCGGTCGCTGCCAGCTGGTGAAGTTGCAGGCGGGGTACTTGGAACAGCCGTAAAAGATTCGGCCCCGCTTGTTCTTGAGCATCACGATCTCGCCGGCGCAGCCGCTTTGCGGGCACGGCATGTTGATGCCGGGCTTCTTCTTGTAACGGCACGCGGGGTAGCCGCTGCAGGCGATGAACTTGCCGAACCGGCCGGAGCGCTCCACGAGGTGCTTGCCGCAGTCGGGACACTGCTCGTCCAGCACCCGGGCCGGAGCCTTGGCGGTCGGGGCGGTGGCCGCGTCGCCGTTGCCGTTGCCGTTGGTGACCGGCTTGCTGGTGCGGCATTCGGGGTAGCGTTCGCAGGCCATGAACTTGCCGAACCGGCCCCAACGGATCACCATGCCGGCGCCGCAGTTGGGGCAGCGCTCGTCGGTGGGGAGCTTCTCCCGCTTCAGGTTGGACATCTCGGCCTCGGCCTTCTGCAGCGTCCCGTCGAAGGCGCGGTAGAACCGCTGCAGCTCCACGAGCCAGTTCTGCTTCCCCGCCTCGATGAGGTCGAGACTCTTCTCCATGGTGGCGGTGTAGTTGTAGTCGAACAGGTCGGGAAAGCTTTGTATCAGCAAGTCGATGACGATCTCGCCGGTCTCGGTGGACCGGAACCGTCCCTCCTCCTTGATCACGTACTGGCGGTTCTGGATCACCGTCACGATCTGGGCGTACGTGCTGGGTCGCCCGATGCCCTTCTCTTCCAGCGCTTTGATGAGCGTGGCTTCGGTGTAGCGGGGGGGCGGCTGGGTGAATTGCTGCTCGGTCTGTAGTCGCTGGAGGCGCAACGCCTGACCCGCCTCCACCGGCGGCAGATTGGGATTGGCCGGATCGGCCTCCGTCGCGTCCTCCTCGGCCGTCTCCTGGTACACCTTCAGAAAGCCGGCGAACTGCGGCACGTCGCCGGTGGCCTGGAAGAGGCAGCGGCCGGCGGCGATCTTGATGTCGGTGTGGCGGAAGAGGGCCGGCTCCATCTGCGAGGCCACGCAGCGCTGCCAGATCAGCGTATAGATCCTGAACTCGTCGGCCTTCAGGTGGGTACGCACGGAGGCCGGCGTGCGGGTGATGTCAGTGGGCCGGATCGCCTCGTGGGCGTCCTGCGCCAGGTCGGCCTTGGAGAAGCTGCGGGGCTTCTCGGGGAGGTACTCGTTCCCGTAGGTGTCCTGAATGTACGACCGGATCGATTCCAGCGCCGACGGGGCGACGCGGGTGGAGTCGGTACGCATGTAGGTGATGAGCCCCACGCTCCCCTCGCCGAGGTCGATCCCTTCGTAGAGCCGCTGGGCGATCTGCATGGTTTTGGCCGCCGGAAGCTTGAAGCGGCGATTGGCCTCCTGCTGGAGTTTGCTGGTGGTGAACGGCGGCTGCGGATGCTGCTTGCGGGTGGTGGCGCGCACCGACTCGACGACGAAGGCACCCGCCTCCAGCTCGCCCTGAAGCGCCTTCGCCTCAGCGGCGGTGCGCACGAGGAACTTCTGCCCGTCCAGTTTGACGGCCTTGGCGCGGAACGCCGGTGGCAGGGCGGCCTCCAGGTGGGCGGTGAAGACCCAGTACTCATCCTTCCGGAACGCGTTGATCTCGCGCTCGCGGTCCACGATGAGGCGCAGGGCGACTGTCTGGACGCGCCCCGCCGACAGTCCCCGGCGGACCTTGCGCCACAGGAGCGGGCTGATCTTGTAACCCACCAGCCGGTCCAGGATGCGCCGGGTGTTCTGCGACTTGACCAGGTTCTCGTCGATCCGGCCCGGCGTTTCAAAGGCCTGGCGGATGGCGTCACGGGTGATCTCGTTGAACATGACCCGGAAGACCTTGTCGTTGGCCGCCTCGATCTCCTCGAAAATGTGCTGGCAGATCGCCTCCCCCTCGCGGTCGGGGTCCGCCGCGAGGTAGATCACGTCGGCCTTGTCCGCGGCCTTGCGCAGGTTTTTGACGATCGCTTCTTTGCCCGGGATGATTTCGTAGTCGGTTTTGAAGCCGTGGGCAGGGTCGACGCCGAGCCGCTTTTTGGGCAGGTCCTTGATGTGGCCCACGGACGCGAGCACCGTGTACTCGCCGCCGAGATACCGTTCAATGGTCCGGGCCTTGGCCGGGGATTCGACTATGACTAGAGACTTGGGTTTCAAGCGCTACCTCACGTTCCGGAGATAATACTGTCCGGGAAGTTCCTGGATCAGGTTGTTGAACTGGAGTTGCAGCAGGGCGGCTCCCAGTTTCCCCATGGATAGACCCGTGCGGTACAGCAGGTCATCCAGGTGGACCTTCCGGTCAAAAAGCACGTGTTTATATACCGCCTCTTCGTCGTTTGTCAAACGGAGATTTTCCGCGCCGCCGCCGAGGGGCCGTTCCGCCGCCGCCGGATCGCCGGCGGCCGGGCGGAGCCGTTCCTGCACCGGCCGGGGCAGCTCGTCGATCACGTCCGGCCAGATCTGCACCAGCTTGGCGCCCTGCTTGATGAGGTAGTTGGGCCCCACGCTCAGGGGGCTGTGCACGGGGCCCGGCACCGCGAAGAGCTCCCGGCCGTGCTCCAGCGCCAGGCGGGCGGTGATGAGGGAGCCGCTGCGCTGCGTCGCCTCGACGATGAGAGTGCCCAGGGCCAGGCCGCTGATGATGCGGTTGCGGATGGGAAAATTCTGTGGCGAGGGGTACAGCCCGGGTGGGAACTCGCTGACGAGGCACCCGCGCTCCAGGATCCGCCGGTGCAGGGCGGCGGACTGCTTGGGGTAGACGATGTCGATCCCGCAGCCGAGCACGGCGACGGTGCCGCCCGCCGCCTTCAGCGCGCCCACGTGGGCGCTGGAATCGATGCCCAGGGCCAGGCCGCTGACGATCACCAGGCCGGCGGCGGCCAGCCGGCTGGCGAATTCCTGCGCCACGGCCACGCCGTAATCCGATGCGCGCCGGGCGCCCACCACGGCCAGGCAGTCGCCGCCCAGGAGTGCGGGATCGCCCCGCAGGAACAGCACCAGCGGAGGGTCGTAGATGTGGCGCAACAGCTCCGGATAGCCCGGGTCGAACCAGTGGAGGATGGCGAACTCGCCGCGGGCGGCGCGATCCAGGATGCCGCCCGCGCGGCGCTCCAGCGCCCGCTGCTCGGCGCGGCTGACGGCGAGGCCCGACTCCCGCTGGACGAACAGCCAGAAGTTTTTGTCCACCGGCTCGGCCAGGAGGAAGGGCGCCCGCAGGACCAGCTCCATCAGCTTGCGCGGTCCGGCGCCGGGCAGGGCGTGCAGGAGCAGGAGATTGCGCGGTTCCACCGCGGGGGCTGCGTGCGTCGGGTCGGGTGGCATTGTGACTCCGGGGCGATTCGGTGTTCATTATTAATAACGGATGAGTCGGCGGGTGTTCGGAAAAAAGTTTGCCGTTTGCCTTCGGGGAGGGGGCGGGGCTACAATGCGGACTGGATTTCGCGCGGACGGTCACCCGATGCCCGGCTTTCCCCACACTCGCCTGTCGGCCGTGTCGTTCCTCAACGCGGCGCCGCTCGTCCACGGGCTGCGCCACGGCGCCCGTCCGCACTGGCTGAGCGTCGTCTTCCAGGAGCCGGCCCGCTGCGCGGACGCCGTGCGGCGGGGTGAATCGGACGGCGCCCTGCTGCCGGTGGTGGAGTGCGCGCGCATCCCGGACCTGGTGGTCCTGCCGGGCATCGCCATCGCCTCGCCGGGACCGGTGCGCAGCGTCGTGCTGGTCAGCCGATCGCCGCTGCCGGAGATCGAGCGGATCTGGCTGAGTCCCCACTCCCGCACTTCCGTGGCGCTGCTGCACGTCCTGCTGAAGCGGCGGCTGTCGGCAATGCCCGCCACGGAGATCCGTGAGACGGCCCCCGCGGCGCTCGGGCGGGGCGAGGCGGCCCTGATCATCGGCGACCAGGCCCTGACGGATGCGACGGCCGGGGTCGAGGTCCACGATTTGGCCACCCTGTGGCGCGAGTTCACCGGCCGCCCCTTCGTCTTCGCCGTCTGGGCGGTGCGCCGCGCGGCCTGCCATCCGGCGCTGGTGCGTTTTCTGGAGGCGAGCAAGGCCGAGGGCCTCCGCCGGCTCGATGAGATCGCCGCCGAGTTCAGCGCGCGGCTCGGCCGGCCGGCGGCGGAACTGCGCCGCTACCTGGGCGAAAACCTGTCGTACCATCTGGGCGAAGCCGAACTGGAGTCGGTCCGGCTGTTCCTGCGGCTCTGCCGGGAGGACGGACTGGTGGCGGCCGCCCCGGATCTGGAGATGGCCCATGCTGACTGACGTGTTCGTCCGCATCGAGCGCGGGGAGCGTCTCGGCCGCGCGGATGCCGTCCGGCTGGCGGAAGGAGCGTCCCTGCACGAGCTGGGTTACCTGGCCGACTGCACGCGCCGGCGGCTGCTGGGCGACCGGCCCGTCACCTACGTGGTGGACCGGAACATCAACTACACCAACGTCTGTTCCTCGAAATGCCGGTTCTGCGCGTTCTACCGCGACCCCGACGCGGCGGACGCCTACGTTCTGGAACCGGCGGTCATCCACCGGAAGATCGAGGAGACGCTCGCCGTAGGCGGGACGGGCATCCTCATGCAGGGCGGACTGCATCCCAGTCTCGACATCCGCTTCTTCGAGACGCTGCTCCACGGCATCCGCGAGCGCTACGCCGTCGACCTGCACTGTTTCTCCCCGCCGGAGATCGTTCACATCGCGGCCGTCTCGGGCATCACCCTGAAGGAGTGCCTGAGCCGGCTCATGGCCGCCGGTCTGGGCTCACTGCCGGGCGGCGGCGCCGAAATCCTCGACGACGCCGTGCGCGGCCGCATCAGTCCGCGCAAGTGCACCGCCGCCGAGTGGCTCCTCGTCATGGAGACCGCCCACGGCCTGGGGCTCCGCACCACCGCCACCATGATGTTCGGCTGCGGCGAGAACCTGGCCAGCCGCCTGAACCATCTGGAGTCGCTGCGGCGGCTGCAGGACCGGACCGGCGGGTTCGTCGCGTTCATCCCGTGGACGTTTCAGAGCGCTCGGACGGACCTGGGGGGCGAGGGCGGGCCGGAGGCCACGGCCGTCGAGTACCTGCGCTTTCTCTCCCTGAGCCGGATCTACCTGGACAACTTCCTGTCGGTGCAGTCGTCGTGGGTGACGCAGGGACTGAAGATCGGCCAAGTGGCGCTGGCGTTCGGGGCCAACGACATCGGCTCGGTGATGCTGGAGGAAAATGTCGTGGCCGCCACGGGCATCGTCAACCGCACGAACGAGGCGGAACTCCGCCGCCTCATCCACGACGCCGGCTTCACGCCCGCCCGTCGGAACAACCGCCACGAGATCATCGAGCCGCCGGCCGGCGGCGAGGCGGAGCGCTGACGGGCGCGTCGCGGCTGCGGCCGTTCCCGCTCCGCGTCCGACCGTGTTTTCGGTTGAAGCGGCCCGGGGGTTGTGCTATAAGGGGGAGCCCGGAAGCGATCTTTCCAGGAGAGGTGCTGGAGTGGCTGAACAGGGCTGCCTGCTAAGCAGTTGTACTCCGTCAAGGGGTACCGGGGGTTCGAATCCCCCCCTCTCCGCCAGATAAACGGCCTGCGTCACGCAGGCCTTTTTTTGTCCGACCCGCCGGTTCGGGAGGATGCGGTGCCGCTGGCCGTCGTGGAAATTTTTTACAGCATCCAGGGGGAATCCACGTTCGCCGGCTGCCCGTGCGTCTTCATCCGTCTCGCCGGGTGCAACCTGGACTGCCGCTACTGCGACACGCCCGCCGCCCGCGCGGGCGGCCGGGAGATGTCCGTGGATGCCGTGGTCACGGCGGTCGCCGCCTACGGCTGTCCGCTGGTGGAAGTGACGGGCGGCGAACCGCTGCTTCAGGATGGTGTGCCCGAACTGTGCCGCCGGTTGCTGGCGGACGGCCGCCGCGTGCTGCTGGAGACCAACGGCACGTTGCCGCTGGACGCGGTGGACGGCCGCGTCGTCCGGGTCATGGACGTCAAGACGCCCGGATCCGGAATGGTCCACAGCATGCGGGCGGAGAATCTGGACCTGCTGCGGCCGCCGGACCAGGTGAAATTTGTTCTGACCGACCGCGCGGACTACGAATGGGCGCGGGAGTTTGTCTTGACCCGTCCGCTGCCGCCCGGCGTGGACGTGCTGTTCGCGCCCGCGACCCCGGGTCTCCCGCCGGCGGACCTGGCCCGCTGGATTCTGGCCGACCGGCTGCCGGTCCGGCTCCAGATCCAGCTCCACAAGCATCTGGGGTTGCCTTAGAAGTCGGCCGTGAACGGTGAACAGTGAACAGCAGGACGTGAGTGAGGGGAAGTTTTGCTTTCGGGTGAAATGTGTTCGAGAGTCCGGGCGCTCACCGAGTCGGCTCGGGATCGGCGGGCCGGCGCGGGGAATCCCCGCATGATGGATCCGGATTTTCGCAGATCCCGCAGCGAATGCAGTCAGGAAGGCCGGAGCAGGGCGGCGTGAGGTCGCCTGACAGGAACCGCCGCCACTCTTCGGCGAGACAGTCCTCCGACAAGCCCCACGTGGTCACCGCCCACGGCGGACGCCGGTCCGGCGCAGCGATGAAGGGGCGCGCGGTGAACGGGCTGCGCTCGTCGATCAAATCGGCCGGCTCGGCCCTTCCTTCCACCACGGCCTGCAGCAGTTTTCCCGTCACTCGGCTGCCGGTGGCCAGGCGCCACTGGAGGTGGGCGTCGCGGGCGGAGCCGATCTGCGCGTCGACACCCCGCCGGTGAATCGCCGCGGCATACCGGCGCAGCGTCGCCCGCAGCTCGGGGAGGGGATGCATCGCCGCGTATTGGAACGGCGTGTTGGGTTTGGGCACGAACGGGGAAAGCGACACGGTCACCGGCAACCGCCCGTCCCCGGCGCGTCCGGCCAGGGCCCGGCCGGCTGCTTCGGCCAGCTCGGCGGCCGCTTCCGCTTCTCCCGGTTCCTCGCCGGGGAGGCCGGCCATGAAATAGAGGCGCACCCGGCGGATCCCCGCCGCCCGGGCCATGCGACAGCCGTCCAGGACCTGCTCGTTGGTGAACGGCTTGTTGAGCCGGGCGCGCGTGGAGTCGCGGCCCGTTTCCGGCGCCAGCGTGACGGTGTCCTCGCCGCCATCGGCCAGCGCCTGCAGCAACTCCGGCGAGAGGTCCGCCAGCCGCAGCGACGACAGGCCGATACGATAGCCCCGGCCGCGCAGCGCGGCCATGAGTCCGGCCAGGTCCGGATAGAGGCCGACGGCCGTCGAGACGAGACCGATCTTATCCGTGTGGTCGCGGGCGGCATCGGCAATCTCGAGGATCCGGCTTTCGGTGAAGTGCCGCACCGGCCGGTACCGGTAACCGGCCCAGCAGTACCGGCAGCCGGTGGGGCAGCCGCGGGCGACCTCCACGAGCAGGGACCGGGCGAACTCGGTGCCCGTGCTCAGCACGTTGGTGAACGGCGGCTCCAGTGCGGCCAGATCCGCGGCGGTCAGCACCGGCAGGCGGACCACCGGTTCGGCGTTGGATGGCGCCGCGGCGGTCCGCTCCTGTCGCACGATCGCCCCGTCGTCGCCGTACTGGATATCCCACCACGACGGGATGTAAAATCCCGGCCGCCCGGCCAAACGGACCAGCATCTCACGGCGGTCCATGCTGTCCCGGTACGCCGCCAGCAGCTCGACCCAGGCGGTCTCCGCCTCACCCGCCACGACAAGATCCACGAACGGGGCCAGCGGCTCCGGGTTCACCTGCAGCGCGGCGCCGCCGGCCACCACCAGCGGGTGCCGGCGGTCCCGTCGGGCGGTCTCCAGCGGCAGCCCGGCGGCTGCCAGGAACTGCAGCACGGCGAGGTAGTCGGTTTCAAAGGACACGGAAAACGCCAGAATGTGACAGTCACCCGGGTGGCGTCGGCCCTCCAGCGATCGGGGTGCCGCGGCGCGGGGCGTGTAAAAAAACCGCTCGCCGAAGAAACCCGGGATGTCGTCCAGCCGGCGGAGCACCCACTGGAAACCGAGGTTGCTCATGCCCACCGTGTAGGCGGCCGGATAGACCACCCCCACCAGGCAGTCGTCCGCCCCCTTGCGCCGGTAGATCGTCCATTCCTGGGTGGATCGCATGCTGCCTGCCGGATAAAACAAACCCCCTGGGTGGCCCCAGGGGGTTTGGGCTTCTCAGTGTGTCACGCGGACGGTTTAACGGACCGGCACCGCCGCGAGGAAGTTCAGGCTGACGTCGCCGAAGAGCATGAAGGAGTAAACCTCGACGTCCGAGGTCAGCCGGACAAAGCCGCCGAACTGGCTGCCACTGAATCCCGGGAAGAAGTCGGGCAGCATGCGCGACGTGCGCTGACCGGGACCCAGTTGGACCGGCGTGGCGGTTTGAGCCGTCAGGTTGCCGTTCTGATCGTACAGCTGGAGGTTGATGGAGGCGGTGCGCGTCCGGCTGGGATTGACCAGCGCGATGCCGGTCCAGTAGTTGACTGTGCCGATCAGACCGATCGCCACGTGGTCCAGATAGATTTCACGCTTGGCGCTGGAGGTGGACAGCAGCGGCAAACTGGCCATGAAGAGGCCGTTCTGCGCGTCACCGAAGGTGATGGATCCGACCACGCCCTGGTCGCTCTCGATCATGACCGATCCGCTCACACCATCCGCCGCGGTCAGCGGGTCCGGCAAGCCGAACAGGGTGTGCCCCATCACCCGGAGCTGGGCGCCGGGGTTGAGCGTGCGGGCGACGGGAGTGACGATCTCGCTGCCCGCATCGTTGATCAGGTGGAAGGTGAGGTTGGCCACCTGGGCGGATGCGTTGATCACGTTGATTTCGGTGAAATAGCGGATCCCGTAATTGCCGGAGGCGAAGTGGGCGTCGTACAGAATGTTGGCTGTCGTGTCCGCCGCCGCCTGAGCGTTGAGGCCGGACAGGGCGGTGGCGTTGCCGAAGAACTGGAAGCCGAGCACTTCGCCGGAGGTCAAGGTGAGATCGAAGTAGCGGTCCAGGGTGTTCGCGGTGAAGGTGCCCTCGTACACGCCGTGCGGCGGGATGTTGACGGGAATGGTCTCAACGGTGTTGCCGAGGTTGTCTTTCACCAGCAGGTTGCCGGCGGCGGCCGTCGTGCCGGGATTGATCGCGTACAGGTCGGTGTCACGCGCGGCATCCTTACCCAGAACCGGGAAGATCACCCGGGAGGCGACCTGGTGGCCCACTTCGGCGCCGTCCATCTGGGTGATGTCCGCGCCCTCGAAGTGGCCGATCAGGAAGAAGCCGCTCAGGTTGTGCTCGTTGGCGGTCACCTCGATCCAGCCGTGCTCGATGTCCAGCGGCGCGCCGCTGCCGAACAGGTTGTGGCTCATCCGGACATACTGCTGCAGCGGCGGCAGGGGGTAGTCGCTCACATCGGGGTTGGTCATCCCGGCCAGGGCGATGAGTTGGCCCGCGGGATTGTAAGCCCGGAAGTTGAGCGTCTCGGTGGCGGCGCCCTCGTTGACCACGGTCACGCCCATGAAGTCGACGTCTTCGGAGATGAAGACGGGATAATAGATGCTGTAAGCGGTGCCGCCGGCGGCGATGGTGACCGTGGCGGCCTCGTCGTCGTAGGGGATCTCATCCGGCCCGCCGTTGGCGGCGGTGTAGGTCGAGGCCAGCGATCCTTCGTGGATGGTGCGGGCGGAATTGACGTTGAACAGCACCCGGCCCCCCTGGGGGCCCGTCTGGAAGGTCAGGGTGGCCACGTGGACGATGCCGGTAGGCGTGCCCGACGCTGTCTGGGTGTTCACCACGGTGACGAACCCGCGAGCGTTGGCGCGGGGCAGGTCGGTGAAGACCAGATCGCCTGGAGTGAAGGCGCCGCCGGCGCCCGCCTCGACAGCGGTCAGAGTCAACCGGGCATTGTCGAAGGCGACGGGAATGGCGAATCCGCCCAGCGCCGCCGCGGTGGACCCTGAGCCGGTGATGCCGGTCAGGTCGACAAACACGTCCACCTCGAAGGTGCTGTTGATGGCGGGCGTCGCCGGGGTGAGCTGGAGGTAGACCTGGGCGTTGCCGGAAAACGGCCCGCCCTGAGCCGCCACTCCGGCGCCAAGGGCGGCACACAGAGTCAGGATCAGTGCAAGTTTTTTCATGGTGATACCCTCAATCCTCATCGATCAAAAAATGGCAAAAGCATGTTAGCACAAAAATATCCGCTGCAAAGCATGGAATTGATGCCGGACGGGATGGCCGGGTTGCCGTTCAATCCGGCGCAACCGGCCTATTTTTTCAGTTTGGCCGCAAACTTCACCTTGTTTTCGTCGCTGTCCACGGATACGGAAAACTCCACGTACCGGCACTTGTATTTTTTTCGAATCTCGTCGGTCCGGGTTTCGATCAGCTTCCGGAACTTGTCAAAATCCATATTCGGCGGATTGTCGCCGAGCCGGCGATGGGCCTCATTCAGGAAATCGAACATGTCCTGCAGCCGTTGGGGCTCGGCGGCGGGGTTGTCGGTGACGAGCACGAATTTGTCGGGCGGGCCGGTTTCAAGCGGCCGGGTGAGCCCGTGCTCGATCATTGCCTGGAGCTCCTCCTCGCTGCGCAGGATGCCCTTCTCCTCGCGTTCCTGGCCCTTCTTTCGCCAGAGCTCGCGGTAGCTGCTGTAGCGGGCGACCAGGGTCTGGAACTTGAATTTTTGGGCGAACGCAAACCGCTTGTCTTCGAGCAGGCGCTGGATCATCGTATCCACCGAGCTTTGGAGATTGCGGGGCGGCGTTTTCTTCCCGCCGATGAGGAAGATGTCATACTCGATTTTCAGCTGGCGGATCCGCTTTTCCAGTTCCGCCAATTCTTCGTCCAGCGTCGCCATAGCGTCGGATGGCCCCTCGGTGTCCAGCCGGAATACGGTGGCCCGATTATAGCCGCTCAACCGGCGGCGCGCATTGTTTTTTTTCAGCGGGCGGAAAAGGGAGACCTTGACTTGCGCCGGCAGCCAACTTAAGATTTGACAAAATCCCAAAACAGGAAGGCGCGCGATGGCTAGAACCATTCGTCATGATCTGCTGATCCTGGGTTCGGGCCTGGCCGGACTTCGAGCGGCGCTGGAGGCGTCCATCGTCACTCAGGGACGGCTGAACATCGGCCTGATCTCCAAGGTGCAGTTGATGCGTTCCCACTCCGTGGCCGCCGAAGGCGGCACGGCCGCCGTGATTCGGCCGGAGGAAGGGGACTCCCTGGAGCTTCATGCGTGGGACACGGTCAAGGGTTCGGATTTCCTGGCCGACCAGGACGCGGTCTTCCGCTTCGTGGAGATGATGCCAGCCGAGATCCAGCTGCTGGACAAGTGGGGCATCCCCTGGTCCCGGCGCCCCGACGGCCGGATCGCCCAGCGGCCGTTCGGCGGGCACTCCTTCAACCGGGCAGTGTACGCGGCGGACAAGACCGGCTTCTTCGAGATGCAGACCCTCTATGACACGCTGTTGAAATATAACAACTTCAGCCGGTACGACGAGACGTTCGTCACCTCGATCCAGACGGCGGATGACCGGTTCGCCGGATTGACGGCGATCGACATGACCACCGGCGAACTGCTGGCCTTTCAGGGCAAGGCCCTGATCATCGCCACCGGCGGCACCGGCCGGATGTTCGGGTTCACGACGTATGCCCACACCGTCACGGGCGACGGCATGGCGCTGGCCTTCAAGGCCGGCCTGCCGCTGAAAGACCTGGAGTTTCTCCAGTTCCATCCCACCGGTCTGATCCCCTCGGGCATCCTGATGACCGAGGCCTGTCGGGGCGAAGGCGGCTACCTGGTGAACAGCGAGGGCGAGCGGTTTCTGAAACGGTACGCGCCCGAGAAGATGGAACTGGCGCCGCGCGACCTGGTGTCGCGCTCCATCATCAAGGAGCTGGAGGCCGGCAAGGGCTATCAGGGCCCCCGCGGATTGGATTTCATCCATCTGGATCTGCGCCACCTCGGCGCCGAGCGGATCAAGGACCGCCTGCCGCTGATCCGTGAAATCTGCATGAAGTTCATCGGCATCGACCCGACGGACGCGCCCATTCCCATCCGTCCGGTGGCGCATTACTCCATGGGGGGCATTCACACCGACATCGACGGCGCCACCCCGGTCCCCGGCATCTGGTCGGCGGGCGAAGCCGCCTGCGTGAGCATGCACGGCGCGAACCGGCTCGGCTCCAACTCGACGGCCGAGTGCCTGGTCTGGGGCAAAATCACCGGGACGCAGGCCGCGGCCTACTGCGCCAAGGAAGCCGTCTTCGCGGAACTGAACCCGGCCAGGGTCGCCGAAGAGGAGAAACGCGTGTTCGTCGACCTCCTCGGCCGCAGCGGCGAGGAAAACCTGTATGCCATCCGGGACGACCTGCGGAACCTGATGGACCTGAACATGGGCGTGTTCCGCACCGGCGAGTCGATCCAGAAGGCCAAGGAAGGCATCGCCGAGCTCAAGGCCCGTTTCGCCCGATCGGGCGTCGCCGACAAACAGCGCGTGTACAACACCGACCTCCTGACGGCATTGGAGATGGAGTACCTGCTGATCTGCGCCGAGGCCGCCGTGCTTGGCGCGCTGGCGCGCCAGGAGTCGCGGGGCGGCCACGCCCGGCGTGACTTCGCGACGCGGGATGACGTGAATTTCCTGAAGCACACCATGGTTTACCAGGACGGCGATGGCATGCGCCTGGATTACATCCCGGTCACCATCACCCACTGGAAACCGGTGGAGCGGAAATACTAGGAGGCGACCATGGCAGCAAAGGACAACGATCTGGGGATCAAGGGCTGGGTCTATGCCGGGCGGTATAGCCTCCAGCGATACGCGTACACCTTGCAGCGGGTCACCGGGTTGGGAATCATCCTGTACCTGCTGATCCACCTCTACGTGACGGCTCAGAAAAACGCCGGTGAGGCGGCCTGGGCCGGCGCCATGGATGCGGTGCGGCCCCTGCAGATCGGCGAATACTTCCTCTTCCTCGCGATCATCATCCACGCCTGCAACGGTTTCCGCCTGGTCTGGGCGGAATTCGGGCTTGGTCTCGGGCGCCCCATCAAGAATGTCTATCCGTACCAGACCTGCCTGGACCGCAACCGGGTGTTCTTCTATGCGATCCTGGCTGTGGTTTTCGTGCTGGCGGTCGTGGGGACGGCCGACTTCTTCAACCTGATCCGGGTAATGTAGGAGGGCGCCATGAAAGAATCACGACTCTGGTTCTGGCATCTGATTTCGGGCCTGGCCCTCATCCTGCTGCTGGGCATCCACACGGTTGTCCAGCATTTCGATTCCATCCTGACCTGGCTGGGCTTCATCCCCCAGGCCGCCTGGCAGTCGGGCGGCCACCTGGTGGGTTCGCTGAACTTCCAGCACGCCGTGCTGCCCCGGATGCAGTCCGTGTCCATGACCGCCGTCTACCTCCTGCTGGTGGTGTTCGGCCTGTTCCACGGGTTGTACGGACTCCGCTCCATGATCTACGAGTTCAAGTTTTCCGCCAAGGCCAAGCAGGTGGTGGGCGTGGTCATCCTCATCATCGGCATCGTCGCCGCCGTGTATGGGGTGTACACCGTCCTGGCCGGTCACCTGAATCCACCCCTGGGAGGTTGAGCATGTGCAGCGATCCCAACAAGGTCATTGACGTCACCAAGGCCGTGCAGGACGTGATCCTCCGGATCTATCGCTGGGACAGCTCCGGCACCTGGGGCGAGGATGGCCGGCTGGTCGATTACACGGTGCCGGTCCCGCCCGGGATGACCGTCCTCGACGGGCTCATCTGGATCAAGGCGAACCTGGATCACACCCTGTCGTGGCGCGCGGCGTGCCGGATGGGCGTGTGCGGTTCCTGCGGGATGTTCATCCACGGCAAGCCGCTGCTGGCCTGCCAGACCCAGATCCTGAAGCTGCACGCCGACGTGATCGAGATCCGGCCGCTGCCCAACTATCCCATCGTCAAGGACCTCGTCACTGACCAGGGCCGGATGATCGACGCGCATACCCGGCTCAAGCCGTACATCATTCGTGCCGGAACGCCGCCGGAGGCGATCGAGGGCGAGTTTCACCAGACCGAGGAAGAGCTGGTCCGGTACCTCCAGTTCTCCTATTGCCTGAAGTGCGGGCTGTGCATGTCGGCCTGCCCGACGGTGGCGTCGCTGCGGGAGTTCCCGGGACCGCAGCCGCTGGGCCAGGTGCTGCGGTACGTGTACGACACCCGCGACGAGGGGTTCACCGAGCGGCTGAATGAGATCGACAACAAGTTCGGCATCTTCCGCTGCCACTTTGCCGGAGCGTGCTCCGAGGCGTGCCCCAAGGGCATCGATCCGGCGTTCGCGATCCAGCTCCTGAAGAAGGAGATCGTGAAACGCGCCATCATGGGTTGCCGGACGCCGGAAGGCGCCGGCCTGATGCCGGTGCGGCAGGACCATGCGGTGCAGGCGCCGAACGTTCCGGCCACACCCGCCTTCACCGTGGAGCAGAAAAAATGAACCCGGCGCCAGCCGGGGCCACTGGATGCCGGGGCTGAACGCGCCGGCATCCGGCCTTCCCTCATTCGGATTCTCACCCCCGGATTTGCTTGTTCTGGTGCTTCCGGATCAGTTGGCGGATGCGCGCCAGCTCGTCGCGGAACAGGCGGTTTTCCGGAAACTCCCGGCTCAGCCCCTCCAGCAGCCGGGCGGATTCGTCCGGTCGCTTTTCCCTCAGATAGACCACCGCGAGGAGGATCCGGGCGTAGGGGCCGTAGTAGCGGCCGTGGCTGGCGGTCTGTTTCAGTTGATCGATCCCCCGCTGTTTGCTTCCCTTGATCCCGTCGTAGCGGATGAACCAGCGGATGAAGAAGGGGAGATCGCCCACCACGTACTCCAGTGAGCCGAAGTTGAGATAGGCGTCGTAGAAGGGCGGCGTCCGCGCCAGCAGCTTTTTCGCGTGCACCAGCATGGTGGGCGCCAGCCGCAGGCTCCGCCAGGTGCGCCGTTCCACCAGCGCGGCGTAGTCGGTTTCGACGCCCGCAGCCATGCACATGGCGAAGAGGGCGTCCACGTCGTCCGGGTCGGCCGCCAGCCGTTCGCCGGCGACCTGGCGACACCGCTCCAGGGTGGCGAACAGCTTGTTCCGGACGGTCGGATCGGGTTCCAGTTTGCCGGTCCCGTCCACCAGGTTGTCGTCGTTCAGGAAGAAACGGGTCTCCAGAATCTTGAGCCGGTCCAGCTCCATGAACAGGTAAGTCCCGGCGCGCACCGAGTACACCAGGGGGTGGTCGGGCATGGCCCGCTCGGCCTCGTGGAGGATGGCCAGGCTGCCCGCGAAATCGAAGTTGTACAGGCGCCGGAGCGCCCGGTCGATCGGCGTCTCAGGCGGAGCGGGTTCCTGGCTGGCTGCCCGGCTGCTGACGGCGCCGAGGCCCAGCAGCAGCGTCACGGCCGCGAAACGGCGGAGCCGGCGCCACATCATGTGTCGGTCCCGGGAACGGGCAGGCGGCCGGAGCGCCATTTGGAGTAGATGAGGTCCGTCTGGCTTTTCTCGTAGCACAGCAGGGACCAGTCGCGGTAGGTCAGCCCCTGCACCACCGAACCGGTCAGGAACCCGCAGGCGCAGGGATCGGAAAGACCCGCCAGATAAAGCAGAATCAGGAGAACCGAACAGTAGAGCCAGTGATGAACATGCAGATAACGAGAGCCCACCGAGATCCGCAATGACCGTTCCAGCCGATCGCCTTCGTACCGTCCGGACACTCTGGTCCAGAACAGGATCCCGGCCGCCAGGGCCGCCAGATAGACCATAAGGGGAGATGAGTCGTGCAGCGGAGACAAGCCGAGAAAAATGAAAGGCGTTAGCGTAATGGTCCTTCTCCTCCCGAAGCAGTAGCAGAATAGACGAACGAAATTTCCGAATCAAGATATTCCTGAAAGGCTGAATAACAGATTGTTGGAACGCCAGACCCGCGATCTGAAGCGCGGGCGCCGCCCGCTACCGCCGGAGCCGTGCTACAATTGGGGCATCGCCCATCCCGACACGCCGAGGTTTCGCATGAATGAAAGGTCGTTGTTGTCGTTGCTTCCGGCGATCGGCCGGCTCGTGCAGCACCCCGAAATCGAACGCCTGCTGGCGGATTACCGGCGGGAGGCGGTCACCGGTTGGCTCACGGCGGCGCTGGCGGAGCTGCGGCAGACTATCGGCGGCGGGCGGCTGCCGGAGGGAACTTCCCGGGAGGAACTGGTGGGGCTGGTCCTGCGACACGTTGAGGAAAAACGCCGGCAGGTGGAGGGGCTGGGGATCCGCCGGGTGGTCAACGCCACGGGCGTCATCATCCACACCAATTTGGGCCGCGCGCCTTTGCCCGCGAGCGTGCTGGCGGGCGTGCCGGACGCGCTGGACGGCTACACGGATCTGGAGTACGACCTCGCCACCGGCGCGCGCGGCCGGCGCGACACGGCGGTGGCCCGACTCTGCCGCGAACTGCTGCCGTGCGAGGACGCCACCGCGGTCAACAACAACGCCGGCGCGCTGCTCCTGATCCTGGCCGCGCTGGGCCAGGGCGGCGAAGTCATTGTCTCCCGCGGCGAGCTGGTGGAGATCGGCGGATCGTTTCGCATCCCCGAAATCATGGCTCTGAGCGGCGCCCGCCTGCGGGAGGTGGGCACCACCAACCGGACGCGCGCCGCGGACTACGCGGCCGCGCTCGGCGGGGAGACGCGGCTCATTTTGCAGGTGCACCGAAGCAACTTCGAAATCGTCGGATTCACCGAGACGCCGGCGACCGCCGAACTGCTCGAATTGTCGAACCGCAGCGGCGTGCCCCTGGTAATGGACGCCGGCAGCGGTTATCTGTTTCCCCAGCCGGGGATGCCCGCGGCGGGCGAGCCGGTCATCGAGCCGCTGCTGGCCCAGGGAGTGCCGCTGGTGTGTTTCAGCGGCGACAAACTGATGGGGGGGCCGCAGGCCGGGCTGATTCTCGGCCGCGCGGACCTGGTGGGCCGAATCCGACGCCACCCTCTCATGCGCGCCCTGCGTCTGGACAAGGTGGCCATCTACCTGTTGGCCGAGACGCTGAAACTTTATTTCCGCAACGATCCGGCGGCTCGATTCCCGCACTGGGCCATGATCACCGCCGACGCCGCAACGCTGCGCCGGCGGTGCCAGGCCGCGCGGCGCCGGCTGCTGCAGGCGGCGCCGGCCCTGACCGGGGCGGTGGCGGTTGTCGAGGACGAGTCCCTCATCGGTGGCGGTTCCACGCCCGGGCAGGTGATCCACGGGCCGTGCCTGCGCATCCGCCTGCCCGGAAACCGGATCGCCGCCTGCGAACGCCGCCTGCGGGGTTGGGACCCGCCGGTCCTGGTCCGCACGGGTGCAGACTGCCTCTGGGTGGACCTGCGGACGGTGAAACGGGGAGAGGAGCCGGTGATCGTGGCCGCCCTGGCGACGGCCGCGGTGGAGGACACGGACAATCCGCCGGAACGGAGTGAGTGACCGGTGCCATCCCGTATGCCCGATCGCCGATCCGGCCGGGCCGACGCCGTCGGATCGGATCCGCCTGACCCGCGCGATCCGCCCGCGAACGATGCCCGGCGGCTTGCCGCATGGATGCAGACGCTGGAACCGGCGGACGAGACTTCGGCGCGCCGCTTTGCCGCGGAGGTGTTGACGCGACTGGCGGCGCTGGCCGACGCGACAACCCCGCCTCTCGATGCGTCGGGCGGCGATCCCGTGGGCGCCAGTCTGGAACGACTGGCCGGCCTGATGGAAGCGCTCCGCCGGACCGAGGTCCCGGCGGCAGGGTGGGATCCGTTGCTGGGATTGCCCCGCGAAGGCCGCCCGCGGCACCCGGCGGGAAGGTTTCTATTGGAATTTAGGCGGCTGGGCGCCGCGTTGATTCATGCGCACGGGTCGTTGACGGGAGACCGGGACCGGCTGGGGATGGAGAGACGCCGGCTCGAAGCTCACCGCCATGCGTGCGCCGTTTGTCTGCAGGAACTCGATTCCGCGTTGGCGGCGGGTGATGTTGTCCGCGCCACCGCGGCCGGGGGATTCGGGGCCGCGTTGGACCACCGGTTGACCGAGCTCCGACACCATCACGGGCTGCTCGTCCATCGCCGCGCCCTGCTGGCGGCGGCGGCCGCCAACCTGGATGAACTGGTGCGGCGGGTGGACGAGACGCTGGCCGCCACCTTGCCGCTGCTGCGCACCCAGCTGGTGACGGCCACGGGGCTGCTCCGGTCACTGGGCGCCGCAACACCCGGGCGGCCGGCCGGCCGGGCCCGCCTGGACGCGCAGTTGGACCGCCTGATGGCCGGTGCGGCCAGGTGCAGGGAAATCCACGAAATCCAGCGGCTGTTCGCCCGGCTGTGCGGTTTGATCGACCGTTCGGTCCGGACCGAATGAACGTTGACAGGTGCTATAAACGGATCTAGAGTGAAAACAAATCCTCAGAGCACACGCGGTCTGATCCTCGGCATGGAGTCCGGATAAACGATGGATGCCTTTCTTCACGGTCTCTCCAGTTTTGAAGTCATCTTCCTGACCTGTGCGGCGGTGGGCGGGGTGATGCTCCTGTGCCGCTTCGCCCTCCTGGTGATGGGAATCGGCGGCCACGACGGGGCGGACGCCGGCCCGGATCTGGATGCGGCCCACGGGGGAGACGTCCATGCCGACGGCCACCATCACGAGAGCGCCGACGCCGGCTTCAAGTTGTTCACCGTTCACGGGCTGATGGCCTTCCTGCTGATGTTCGGCCTGGTGGGGCTGGCGCTCTCGCGCCAGACCCGTCTGGGACTGCTCCTTGCCCTGGCCGGGGCCTCGGTCGCGGGCCTGGTCACCATGTGGCTCATCGCCCGGGTGTTCAGCGCCCTGGGCCGGCTGCAATCCAGCGGCACGCTGCGCATGGACAACGCCGTGGGCTGCGAGGGCACGGTGTATCTGACCATCCCCGCCGGCGGTTCGGGCCGGGTCCAGGTGACGGTGCAGGACCACCTGCGGGAGTTCGACGCGACGGCGGAGGACGGCGAGGTAATCCGGACGGGCGAAAGAGTCCGGGTGATCTGGACACAGGGCGACAGCCTGGTGGTGGAGCGCATCCAAGACTGATTGACATGGAGGAGATTGCATCATGGAATGGTTTTTGACCATCATCGGTTTTTCGTTCGTCTTTCTGTTCACGGTGCTGCTGATCGCTTCGCGCTACAAACGGTGCCCGTCGGACAAGATCCTCGTGGTGTACGGCAAGGTGGGTGAAGGGCAATCGGCGCGTTGCATCCACGGCGGCGGTGTCTTTGTCTGGCCGCTCATCCAGGACTACGCCTTCATGAGTCTGACGCCCATGACCATCGGCATCCCCCTGCAGCGCGCCCTGTCGTTGCAGAACATCCGCATCAACGTGCCCAGCACCTTCACCGTGGGCGTCAGCACGGAGCCAGGGGTGATGCAGAACGCCGCCGAACGCTTGCTGAACCTGGACCGCAGCGACATCGAGGAGATGGCCAAGGAGATCATTTTCGGGCAGCTCCGACTCACGGTGGCCTCCCTGACCATCGAGCAGATCAACCAGGACCGGGAAAGCTTCCTGGATTCGATTCGCAAGAACGTGTCGCCCGAACTGAACAAGATCGGCCTCTACCTGATCAACGTCAACATCACCGACATCACCGACGAGAGCGACTACATCGAGAGCATCGGCAAGAAGGCCGCCGCCGAGGCCATCAACCAGGCCCGGATCGACGTGGCCGAGCAGGATCGACACGGCTCCATCGGTCACGCCCAGGCCACCATGGAGAAGGAGATCAAGGTCGCCGAAAACGTGGCCGCTTCCGACAAGGGCAAGAAGCAGGCGGAAGCCGGGCGGCGCGTCTTCGTCCAGCAGCAGGAAACGCTGGCCGCCGTCGGCGAGGCGGATGCCGAGCGGGAAAAGGAAATCAAGCTGGCCGAGAACAAAGCGGCCGCCGACAAGGGCAAGAAACAGGCGGAGTCCGACCGGCGCGTGTACGTCCGCGAGCGCGAAGCCGAGGCCATTGCCGGTGAGAACAAGGCCCAGGCCGACATCGCCACCGCCGAAGCCGAGTTGGCGGTGCGCCAGGCCGAGGCCCGCCAGCGCGGTGAACTGGCCCGCCTGGCGGCTCAGGTGGAAATCAACAAGGCGCAGTACCTGGCCGAGCAGGAACGTCTGGTGGCCGAGGAAGTGGTCCGGCAGGAGATCGAGAAGCGGAAGATCGAGATCGCCGCCGAGGCCGCCGCCGAGCAGGCCCGCCGCCTGGCCAAGGGCGAGGCCGACGCGATCCTGCTCAAGTACGAGGCCGAGGCGAAGGGACTCCGGCAGGTGCTGGAAAGCAAGGCCGCCGGCTACCTCAAGTTGTTGGAAGGCTGCCAGGGCGACGCCAAATCTGTGGCTACCCTACTGCTCATCGAAAAGTTGCACGACATCGTCGGCAAACAGGTGGAGGCGATCAAGAACCTCAAGATCGACAAGCTCACCGTCTGGGACTCCGGCGCGTCGGCCGACGGCACCACCACCACCGCGAACTTCCTGTCCGGTTTGATCAAGAGCCTGCCGCCCCTGCACGAAATCGCCGAGATGGCCGGGGTGGAGCTGCCCAAGTATCTGGGCGAGATGATCGAGGAGAAGAAAGCCAAGCCGGCGGCGGAATGACCACCGGCCGCCGGCCCGTTGGCGTGAACGCGTTTTCTGTGGCGATAGATCAATAGAAAATCCCGCGACGGCCGCCGCGGGATTTTTTTGCGGCCGCGGATTACTCGAGGTAGGTGTAGCCCTCGATGCCCTCCTCGAGGAAGCGCTGGATCCGGGCGGACTCCTTGATGGAAAGCCGCCGCTTCTCGATGCTCTCCTCCACCGCCTGCCGGATCATCACCATGATGTCGCGCTTCTGGTACTGCATGTACGCCAGCACGTCGCGGACCGTGTCCCCCTCCACGATCTTGTCGATCCGGTACTTGTTCTTGCCGGTGACCGAGACATGCACCGTGTGCGTGTCGCCGAACAGGTTGTGGAGGTCGCCGAGAATCTCCTGATAGGCGCCCACCAGGAAGGCGCCGAGATAGTACGGCTGGCTGGGGTGCAGCTCGTGCAGTTCGATGGTGCTCTTGACGTCGCGCAGGTCGATGAACTGGTCCACTTTGCCGTCGGAGTCGCAGGTAATGTCCGCCAGCGTGGCCTTGCGGACGGGGCGCTCGGTGTGGCGGTGGATGGGCATGATGGGGAAGAGCTGCTTCACGGCCCAGTGGTCGGGCAGACTCTGAAAGACCGACAAGTTGCCGTAGTAGGTGTCGGAGATGAACGTCTGGAGATTCTCCAGCTCGTCGGGGACGTAGTCCAGGCCGTCGATGATCTTGGCGATCTTGTGGCAGATGAGCCAGAAGAGCTTCTCCACGACGGCGCGGTGCTCCAGGGACAGGATGCCGACGTTGAACAGGGTGAGCGTCTCGTCGCGGATCTGGAGGGCGTCGTGGTACGATTCCTGGAAGTTTTTGACCGACACCTTGTCCATGAGCTGCTTGAGGTTGACGAGCGACTCGGGCGCATCCTTGGGCAGGACCGGAACCTCCATGTCGGTGCTGAATTCGCTGATGCCGAGGATGTTGAACACCAGGATGGAATGGTAGGCGACCAGGGCCCGGCCGCTCTCCGAGATGATGGTGGGATGGGGGATGCCGTTCTCCTGGCAGATCTCGGCCAGGGCGGACACGATGTCGGCCGCGTATTCCTGCAGGGTGTAGTTGGCACTTGATGAGAAATTGGTCATGCTGCCGTCGTAATCCACGGCCAGCCCGCCCCCCACGTCGAAGTAGCGGATGTTGACCCCCAGGCGGGACAGTTCCACGAACAGGCGCGTGCTTTCCCGCAGCGCCTCCTTGATGCTCTGGATCGAAGTGATCTGGGAGCCAAGGTGGAAGTGGAGCAATTGGAGCGAATCCAGCATGCCGTGCTTTTTCAGCTTCTGGACGGCTTCCAGCATCTCCTCCGGCAGCAGGCCGAATTTGGAGCGGTCGCCGCCGGATCCCTCCCACTTGCCCCGGCCGCGGGCGGACAGCTTGGCGCGGATGCCGATGAGCGGCTTCACCTTGAGACGGGCGGACACCTTGATGATGGTGTCCAGCTCCGACGGTTTTTCGACGACGATGAACACCTTGCGCCCCAGCTTCAGGGCCCAGAGGGCGATTTCGATGAACTCGGTGTCTTTGTAGCCGTTGCAGATGATGGGCGCGCCCTTGGTGTCCAGGCTGGCGACGACGATGAGCAGCTCGGGCTTGCTGCCGGCCTCGAGGCCGAAGCGGTACGGCCGGCCGAATTCGATGATGTCCTCGACCACCTGTTTGCTCTGGTTGACCTTGATGGGGTAGACGCCGATGTATTCCCCCTCGTAGCCGTACTCTTTGATGGCGGCCTGGAAGGAGGATTGAATCTCCTCGATCCGTTTCTTCAAGATATCGGTGAACCGGATCAGCACCGGCGGACTGATTTCCCGGAGGCGCAGCTCGTCGACGAGCTCCTTGATGTCGAGATACTTGTCCGAGGTTTTCTCCGGTCGGACGACGACGTCCCCACGGGTGTTGATGTCGAAGAACCCTTTGCCCCAGTTCAGGATGTTGTACAGCTCCCGGGCTTCTTCGACGGACCACTGCTTGAGCGCGGTCTGTTCTTTGAGTTTGATCTTTTGTCTCATGCAATTCCCCGCGACGGAATGTGGCTTACTAAATACCCCAGGAACACCGCCAATGCAAGCTGCAATCTGCCGGCCCGCGCCACGCGCCGGACGGCGGTGTCCCGTGCCGCCGCCGGAATGAATTTGTGCTGAGTTTTGACCCGGGTTGGACTAAGATGGAACTACACACACTGCCATGGGGGTTGTCTTGCGGCGCGTTCTTTGCCTGCTCCTGCTGAGTGTCGCCTGTCTGCCGGTCATGGCCGAAATGTGGCCGTTCCGGCAATACTCGTCCCTCGAAGGTCTGCCCAGCCCCCGCGTCTGGTCGGTGATCCAGGACAACCGGGGATTCATCTGGCTGGGAACCTCCGGCGGCCTGGTGCGGTACGACGGCCGCGAGTTCACCACGTTCACCACCGCCGACGGTCTCTCCTTCGGCACGGTCATCAGCCTGGCGGAGGACGGCCGGGGAAGCCTCTGGATCGGGACCGGCTTGGGCTTGACCGTCCGCCGGGACGGCCGTTTTCATGCGGTCGATCCCGGCGGGCTGAGGAGCCGGACGATTCGCGCCATCATCATCGACGGGGAGGGCTGTCCGTGGGTGGGGACGGACGAGGGCGTCGCCCGTCTGAAGGACGGAAAATTCACGCTCTGGACGGTGGCTGACGGCTTGGTGGACAATGCGGTCCGTAGCCTGTTCTTCGATCGGCAGGGGCGGCTGTGGGTGGGTACCCTGCGCGGGATCAGCGTCCGGGAAGGCGACACGTTTCGCAACCTGGTCCAGGATATCGCCACGTCGCGGCGGACGGTGTACGGTTTCATGGAGGATGCCCACGGGATTGTCTGGGCGGGCACCTCCGCGGGGCTGCTCCGGATCGACGGAGACAAGACCCGCGTCTACACCGGCGCCGACGGCCTGCCGTGTCCGGAGGTGAACAAGATTGTCCGGGACGACCGCCGGGACTGTCTATGGATCGGCACCTGGGGCGGGGGCGTCATCCGGTACGACGGCCGGACGTTCACCCCGTTCGGCACCCGCGAGGGCCTCGCGTGTCCGTTCGTGACCAGTCTGTGCCTGGACCGGGAGCACAACCTCTGGATCGCCACTCGCGAGGGCGGATTGTCCCGGTTCATGGGCGAGCAGTTCGTGCTCTACGACCGCCGGGACGGCTTGTGCGACGGGTCCATCAACGAGATCCGGCCGGATGGCCGGGGCGGGCTCTGGCTGACATCTCTTGACGGCGGCCTCAGCCATTGGGACGGCCGCGCGTTCGTCCGGTTGGACCCGGGGCCGGGCCTGCCCACCAACCGGTTGCACCTCGCCCTGGTGGACTCGCGCGGGCGGGCGTGGCTGGGCGCGGATCAGGACGTGCTCTGCGTTGATGGCCGGCGGGTCACCCGGCTGAACCGAAGCGGCCGGCTGCCGGCGGGGCCCATGGCCAGCATGATGGAGGACCGGGACGGCCGGATCTGGGTGGCGATGGCGGGCGGACTGGCCGTGATCGAGGATCTCGCGGTCCGCCGCGTGTACGGCGCGAACGAAGGTTTGCCGGACACGGACATTCAGGCGCTCCTGCAGGACCGGCGCGGCACCGTCTGGTGCGGCACCCGGAAGGGGCTGGCGGCCATCGGCCGGGACGGTGCCGTTCGGGTGTACACCGAGGCCGACGGACTTCTCCATAACCAGGTGCGGCAGATTTTCCAGGATTCCCAGAGCCAGTTGTGGTTCGGCTGCCGGGCCGGGCTGATGGTGTACCGGTACGACTACTTCCGGAACATCACCCGGTCGACGGGCCTGGTCAGCGACGCGATCCGATTCTTTCGCGAGGATTCGATGGGCCGGATCTGGATCGCCACCGACGAGGGGCTCAGCGTCTTCTGGCGGGGCCGGATCGTCAACTACACCGAAGCCAACGGCCTGGTGGGCAAAGCGGTGTTGAGCTGGTACGAGGACACGGAGAAGAACATCTGGATCGGCACCGATCTGGGGCTCAACTGTTTCAGCGGGGAAGCGCTCCGACGTTACGAGCCGCAGGACGGCCTGGCGGGCGAGGCCGTGTACGAGATTCTACAGGACCGCCAAGGCGGCATCTGGTTGCTCACGAACCGCGGACTGGGCCGTTTCAACGGCCAGGCCGTCGAATCGTTCAACGGATTCGCCGGGTTCTTCGGGCAGATCGTCCTGCGGGGGGCGTGGACGCTGGATGCCGATGGGCAGTTGTGGTTCGGCACCAACCGCGGCGCCTGCCGGCACAATCCCGAAGGCGACATTCCCAACGTGTCACCGCCCATTGTGCATCTCACCGCGCTGAAAGCGGACGGCCAGCCGGTCCGGATCGCGAACGGACGGTGCGTGCTGCCGGATTCGGTGCGCACGCTGGAGTTTGAATGGGTGGGACTCAGCTACCGGGATGAACAGGGAGTCCGATACCGCTACCTGGTGGATGGTCTTTATCCGGACTGGTCCGCGCCCACCCGCGAACATGGTCTCCGAATGACGTTCCCGCCGCCCGGGATATACACTCTGAAGATCCTGGCCCGCAACCATGCCGGAATCTGGAGTCCCAGGCCGCTGACGGTCAGCGTGGAAGTCCGGGCGCCGTTCTGGCGGACCGCGCTGTTCCTGTGGATCGCGGGCCTGGTGCTGGCCGTTTCCGCCGGTGTGGCGGTCGTCAGCGCTCGACGCCGCCGGTTCGCGCGGGAGTCGGCGTGGCGCGAGGAGCGGGAACGGATGGCTGACCAGATCCGGCGCCTGGAAATACAAGCCGCGTCGCCCGCCGCAGCCGGTGCGGCTGGCGCCGAAGCCGCTCCGGCGGGTGATGGCCAGCCGGTGAACGATCCGGCCGGCCTGAAGCCGTCCGCACCGGATCGCTGAGCCGGCGGTCACTCACAGTTCAATTGTTTCCAGCACCTTCTCGTTGTAATTGCCGCCCAGGCAGACGGCGGCGATCCCCTCAATGTTGACACGGACCCCGGCATGCGAATGGCCGCAGAAGACATGGGTCACCCGCGGATGCCGGCGGATGGCCGCACCGAGGCGGGGGCTGCCCATGAAGGCGTTGCCGAACCGCCAGACGGGATCGGGTTTGCGGACCAGCAATTCGGGAAAAGGGATGTGGTGGGTGACGACGACCACCGCATTCACCGAGTCCGGCAGACCGGCCAGTTGGGCATCCAGGCGCCGGCAACAGCGGTCAGTGAACTCCGGATCCGTCAGCGGCCAACGGATGTAATGCCGGTCCAGCCACTGGAACCGGCCGGGAATCCAACGCTGTCGATACCAGTCGTCGGGGCAGCCCAGTGATTCATCCCGGTAAGAGTAATCGTACCAGCCCACGTTGCCGACGACGGCCACGGCACCATCGATGTACGGGGCGGCGTCCAGGTAGTGCACGCCGTGGCGGGCGCAGACAGCCGGGATGTATTCCTCGTACAGCTGCAGAGAATCGCCGTGGCGTGTCCACAAGTCGTGGTTGCCGGGTGTGTATAGGATCTGCCCGGCACAGCCGGCGAGCGACCGGAAGGCGGCGTCCAGGTTTTGTTCGGCGAACGAAATCAGGTCGCCGGCCAGGACCAGCCGCTGGACGCCCTCCCGGGCCAGGCGGTCGAGGAAGTGAGCCAAGGGGTGGCGCCACAGGCGGATCAGGTCCAGGTGCAGGTCGTTGGTGAGGGTGAGTCGGCAGCGCGTCATGGCCAAACCCTTCCCGGAGGAGGCCTGCGGCATCTATACCATGCGCGGGACCCGCGCCCAAGCAAAATCGATTGCGGGCGTTCGGGCCTGTGCTACAATGAGGTCAAATTGCCGGTAGACTTGTATTCAGGACTGTTCAAGGAGGCCATATGTCGCAGCGCGGGTGCGTTATCGCCCTTCTGTTGGTGCTGGCGCTATGCGTGCCGGTCGACGCCGCCGACGAGCGGGCGCGTGAGAAGAATATCTTGACCGTCAAGCCGGGCGTGGTCATGGTGTACTCGCGGATCCAGGTCAAGGTGGGGATCCGGACGAACGAGGGCCTGCGGGAGTTTGATCCTCTCGACATGAGCGGATCCGGCTCCGGGTTCATCGTCAACCCGGACGGTTACATCGTCACCAACGGCCACGTGGTCAAGGAATATCACAGCAAGGAAAACAACGCGCTCAAGTCCCAGGCGCTGGTGCAGATCCTCGAACAGCACGTCTTTCCGGCGTTGGAGCAGCAGAAACGCGCTCCGTTGACCCAGGAGGAGAAAGTGTCGGTGTTCCAGCAGCTCTCCTCCGCGGCGGTGTTTCAGGTGTCCAAGCAGTTGTTTGTCTTCCTGTCGAACTGGCAGTACCTGCCCGCCGAGATCAAGCAGTACAGTCCGCCCATCACGCCGGTGGCGGGCAAGACCGAGGGGATCTTCAGCTACGAGGAGGCGGAGTCGGGCAAGGACATCGCCGTACTCAAAATCGAGTCCGGCAACCTGCCCACGGTGCCGCTGGGCGACTCCGCGGCGGTGTCCCTCCAGGCGGCGGTGTTCCCCGCCGGCTACCCCGGCGTGGTCAGCCAGCACGATTACCTGAGCCAGTCCTCCATGCTGGAGGCCTCCATCACCTCGGGCCATGTGTCCAGCCTGAAGCTGGACGTCAAGGGCACGCCGGTGATCCAGTTTGACGCCCCGGTCACGTGGGGCAATTCGGGCGGCCCGGTATTCAACGAACGGGGCGAGGTCATCGGCATCGCCACGTTCATCAGCCTGGCCCCCACGGGCGCCCAGAGCGCCATCCCCATCCAGGGCTTCAATTTCGCCGTTCCCATCAATACGGCCAAGGAATTCATCAGCGCCGCCGGCATCCAGTCGAAGCGCGGGCTGCTCGACGGTCTGTGGCAACAGGCGCTGGACTTCTACTTCGACGAGGACTACGAGGCGGCGGTCGTCAAGTGCGACGAGATCCTCCGCCTGATGCCCAACCAGCCGGATGCCAAGCGGATCCAGGTGAAGAGCCAGGAGTGGCTCACCGCCCATCCGCCCACCTTCTTCAGCCGGTACGGCACGATCCTGGCGGTCGTGGGCGGCGCCCTGCTGCTGGTGGTCATCGTCGGCGCGGTGGTGATCCTGGCGGCGCGCGGCAAGAAAGGCGCCCCGGCGGCACCGCGGCCGGCCGCCGGCGTCCCGGAGATGAAGGCCACCGTGGTCGACATCCAGGCGCAGCGCCAGCAGGTGGGCAGCTTCGGCCGGGTGGTCTGCGAGAAAGGTCCCGGCGCCGGCAAGGTGACGGAGATCCCGTCCAAGGGGCTGGTGTTCGGCCGCGACGCGTCCCAGTGCACGGTGGTGGTCCCGGACGACCACGTGTCCAAGGTGCACGCGCTGCTCACCCCCAGTCCCAAAGGCCTCCTGCTGGAGGACCGCGGGTCCACGAACGGGACGTTCATCAACGACGTCAACAGCCCGCGGGTCCAGCAGAACTTCGTCAAGAGCGGCGACCGGATCATCCTGGGCAGCAAGCAGGCGGCCATCTTCCGGGTGGAGTGACCCGGGGCGCGGACGCGGCACCGGAGCGGAGCGATGTTGAAATTCTGTGCGCACGGACATCCGATGGAAGAGTGGATGACCGAGTGTCCGTACTGCGCCCGCACCGAAGACGGCGTGCAGAAACCGCTCGGCAGCTCCACCCCGCCTCCCGTTCCGGCCGCGGGCCCGACCGAACTCGGCCCCGGTTCGCCGCTGCGGGCGACGGTGGTGGATGGCTATACGGCGCATTACCGGACGCCGCCGGGCGCGACGGTGGCGGATGGCGTGTCCTTCGACGCGACGCCCACACGGCCGCTCACGCCGCCCCCCGGACGCCCGTCCGGCGGTCTCCCCCTGCTGGGCTGGCTGGTGGTCATGAACGGCCCGGCCAAGTTTCAGGACGTGCGTCTCGACCGCGAGCAGGTGGTGATCGGCTCAGACCCCGGCGCCGGGTTGCGGCTCGATGCGGCGGGGGTGGCGCCGTGCCACGGGCGGGTGGTCAAAGAGCGGGACGGCCTGTACCTCGAGGGGGTGGACGGAGCCGTGTTCGTCAACAACGGCGCCCGGCCGTCGCCCCGCCATCTGCTGGCGGACGAGGATCTGATCCGCATCGGCAGCGTCTACGTGAAATTCCGAAAATTGTGATCGGGGGCGTCTCATGATCGGCCAAGTCATCGACCACTATAAGATCCTTGAAAAAATCGGCCAGGGCGGCATGGGCACGGTCTTCAAGGCGGTGGACATCAACCTCGACCGTATCGTCGCCATCAAGGTCCTGTCGAAGGAGCTGTCCCAGGAGGCCAGCCTGATCCAGCGGTTCCTCGCGGAGGCCAAGACCCAGGCCCAGCTCAACCACCCCAACGTGTGCACCCTCTACAATTTTTTCCGCCATCAGGACCAGTTGTACATGGTGATGGAATACATCGAGGGGATGAACCTGGAGCAGATGATCCGCCAGCGGGGAGCGATCCCCTTCCACGAAGCCGTGCCGCTTTTCCAGCAGGCGCTGTTCGGCCTGAGCCAGGCCCATCGGATGGGCATCCTGCACCGGGACATCAAGCCGTCGAACATGATCGTGAACCGGCAGGGCATCGTCAAGGTCATGGACTTCGGCATCGCCCGGGTGATGGGCCAGTCGCGGCTCACCCAGACCGGCCTGCAGGTGGGCACCCTGTACTACATGTCGCCGGAGCAGATCCAGGGGAAGGAGACCGACTTCCGGTGCGACATCTACGCGCTGGGCATCACGCTCTTCGAACTGCTCACCGGGACGGTGCCGTTCCGGGGGAGCACCGATTTCGAGATCATGCAGGCCCACGTGCGGACGCCGCCGCCCGCGCCCTCCAAAGTGCTGCCGCAGTTGCCTAAGGTGTTCGACCGGGTGGTCCTGCACGCCCTGGAAAAGGACCCGCGCGCCCGCTACCAGACCGTCGAGGATTTCTCGCAGGCGCTGGGCGCGGCGCTGCAGGAGGCCCTCCGCACGGCGCCGCCACCCCGCGCCACCGCCGCCTATGCCGCCACGGGCGCGGCGCCGCTGCGTCCGGCGGGGACACCGCCCCCGCCGCCGGGCACCCAGGCGTACGCTTCCGGAACGCAAGCCTGTCCGCCGGGCACCCAGGCCTACCCCGCCGGGACGCAGGCGTATGCCGGGGGCACCCAGGCGTACCCGTCCGGCACCCAGGGCGTCCAGATGCCCGGCGCCACCGTTTTTGACTCACGGCCGGGTACCGGATACGCCGCCGCGCGGCCGGACGTCGCCAAAAAGAAAATGCTGATCATCGGCGGCATTGCCGCCGCCGGATTGATCCTCGTGACGCTGACGATCGTGGTGCTGGCGGTGCTGCTCAAGCCGTCGCCCAGGACGCCGACCACCGCGACCCCGGTGGCCGGCGGCGGCTCCGGCGGCACCCAGACCCCGCCGGTGACGCCCCCCGCGTCCCTGCCGGCCGCCAGCCCGTCATCGAGCCAGCCGGGCGGCACGCTCACGCTCCCCGTGCTCCCCGGTGGCGCGACGCAGCCGGACAAGGGGCGGAAAGATTCCAAGCCGCAGCCGACGCCGCCGACTCCGCCGCCGGCGGAGGAGCCGCCCGATTCCGGCAAATGGGCAACCAAGGGCGATCATTCCGGATCGGGCGGACAAGCGCCCGTGGAAGATCCGCTGCAGGCGTTGTCCACCCAGGCCTACCAGGCGTATTCCGAGGGACGATTCATCGAACCGCCCGGGAACAACGTGCTGCAACTCACCGGGGAGATCCTCCGGCGCGATCCCGGCCACGCGTATGCCCTGCAGCTGCAGCAGGACGCCGTCTCCGTGGTCCACGGCCAGTTGCAGTCGCAGATCGACTCGGGCGATCTGGCGTCCGCCAAGCGCCTCTGCCGGCTGCTGATGCAGTTTTTTCCCGGTAACGGCGATTACCGGCAACTGATGAGCAACCTGGAGAACGCGGAGCAGCAGGCCGCCGCCATGAGCGAGGCGCAGACGTTCCTCGTGGGCCACGACCACAGCGGCGACTTCACGCTGTTCTGCGTCGGCTACCTGTCCATCTTCCCCGACCGGGTGGTCTATCGAACGATCCGCTCCATCGACGGCCGCACGGATGACTTCGAGGTGCCGCGCTCGGCCATCAAGGAATTCAAGACCAACCGGTTGCCCATCGGCATGTACCGGGCGTTCCATATCAAGCTCACGAACGGAAACAATTTCAATTTTGCCCACATCGATCAGAACGGCAACGACATCGGCCCCGAGGCGGTGGTGTCGGCGTACGGCTATTGACCCGGACGAGATCCCGCGGCGGGCGGTTCCGCGTGACGCGCCGCCGCCGCGCCGCCGCCGCCAGCCAATCCATCCTTAGGCGGAACCATGAAGCGCAGAACCGTATGGACGACTGTCGGCTCGATCCTCCTGGCGGCGGCTCTGCTCGCGATCCAGATCCCGGCCGCCGACTGCACCATGGTGGGCGCCACCGGGCGCGCCACCCGCGACGGCGTGACCATCCTGGGCAAGAACCGCGATTACCCCGTCAACTCCGGCCAGATCCTCCACTTTCAGCCGGACGGGGAACACCCCGCGGGCGCCACGACGGCGATGCAGTTCATCACCATCGCGGCCGCTCGCCAGACCTGGCAGCTGCTCGGTTTCAAATCCATGGACGAGCGGAACCGGGACGACCGGCTGTGGCGCTGGGGTGTGGGGATGGGCATGAACCGCCACCAGGTGAGCGTGGCCAACAACGACGGCAACACCTGGGACACCTTCGACGGGCCGGCCCTCCACGACAACGACATCACCCGCCTGATCCTGGAGCGCTGCCGCACCGCCCGGGAGGCGGTGGACCTGGTGGACGAGCTCATCGCCCGCCATCACAGCCGGGTCCCCGAAATCTACACCGTCGCCGATCCCGCCGAGATCTGGATCATCGAGACCACCGGCAACCGCTGGGCGGCCGTCCGCGTGACTGACGGCGTCTGCGTGCGGGCCAACCGGTTCGAGATCACCGACCCCGACCTGCCCGACGATTCGGACCGGTTCCGGCTGCGCCGCCGCGAGCTCATCGAGCACGCCCGCGCCCGGGGGCAGTACCGCGAGGAAAACGGGCGGTTCAGCTTCCGGCTCTCGTACAGCAGGGACTATCACGGCCCGGACAACACCCATTACAACGAGATGCGCTACCGCCGGGGCATGGAGCGGATGCGGCTCATCGAGGGGCGGGTCACGGTGGAGGGGGTCGCCGCCGTGCTCCGGGATCACTTCGAGGACTGGACGTTCGACACCGCCGACGGACGCGCCATCCGGCCGCACACGCCGGGCGCCGACCCCCACTGCGCGATGACCGGCTCCCTGCTGGACGGGGCCCCGGTGCGCACCATCTGTTACGGCGGCACCGTGGGTTCGATGATCGCCGTTTCCCAACCCGGCGCGGCCGCCGGCTTGGGCGGCACCCTGTGGGCTTGCCTGCACCTGCCTTGCCTCAACGCGTACGTCCCGTTCTTCCCGGCGCTGGCTAACCGGCTTCCGGCGGAACTGACCCGCGCGGGCGGCGCGTACGAGCAGGAGTCGCTGTGGTGGCGTCTGGCCGCCGTGTCGCGGAACCTGGAGGCGCGCTGGGCGGAATCGGGCCAGGCGATCAGCCGGATCCGCGCCCACTGGGCCAAGCTGGAACGAAAGGAGCTGAAGGAGTGGCGGGAAATCCGCCGGCGCGCCGACGCGCTGGCGCGGCAAGGCAAGGCGGACAAGGCCCGGCGGCTGCTCGCCGACTTTAACGCCCGGTGCGTCCGGCGCCTGAGCCGGGGAGCGGACCAGGTGGCGCGCTGGGTGCCCGGCTTCGACGCCGCGGCTCCGCCACCGGCGTTTTTCGAGCGGCGGTACTAATCGGCCGGCCCGGTCCCGGCATCATCCCCACTGAACGGGAAGGCGAGCACCAGCATCCGGCCGTCGGTGACCAGGTCGTCGCCGGTGGCGTTCCTGGCGGCGCGCGGAAGGTCCGGCCGCTCCAGCCAGCAGACGCCCCGGGGCAGCTCCGTGAACATGAGATCGGCGGCGATCTTGTCCCGTTCCCGGTCGATGTGGGGATCGATCTTGTGGTACCAGGACAGGCCGGCCTTCTCCGCCCCGATGCCCACGTCGTGGGTGGCCGCGGCCAGCCAGGCCGTTTCGCCGCTGACAGGTTCCGGCAGCTTCCAGATCCGGACATGGTGCCGCTTGGCGAAGGTGTTGAGCTGTTTCTGAAACACCAGGTCGGGCGGCCGCCCGCCCATCAGGAACGTGGCCACCGGCGCCGTCGAGTAACCCTTCTGTCGCAGGACGGCGAAAAACGTCTTGGCGCCGGAGACCATCCCCGTTTTTTCCGCCGGAGTCCAGCCCGCGGCTTCGAAGCTCTGCTGCAATTGTTCGGCGGTTCCGAACAGCGCGATGTTGACGCAGTCGCCGGGACGGCCGTCGGCGGACTCGGTGCGGGCGGGGCCGTCGCGGAGCTGCGCGGCGGCCGCGTCGTCGAGCATCAGCTCCGGCCAGGGCGTGACCCCGGCGGGCGGCTTGAAACGGGCGGGGAGCTGGACCTGGACGGTGAGCTCGGTGCCGGCGGGGTAGTCGATTTCCCGATGATACGTGCGGCCGAAGGCGTACATGGCGCTGTCGAAGGCGTAGCCCACCGCCGGGTACAGCTTGCCGAGCATGTGGAATCCCATTGAGATGCGGCTGGCGGTGCTGTGCGGGTAGGCGATGCCGATGATCAGACCATCGCGGACCGTCTCGCGCGCGTTATCCACCGACAGCAGCCGGGTCGTCAGGCCCAGGTGCGAGCCGTCCGGCAGGATCAGGTCGCCCAGATCCAGCATGAGATTGGCCCGGTCGTAGGCGTCGCGGCACTTCTGGGTGCGCAGCACGGTCCCGCGGATGCGGGTGCCGGCGCTGACCACGGTCTGTCCGTTCACCGTCACCGGCGCGCAGATGACGCCTTCGACCAGGTCGCCGGCGCGCGACCGGGCGCTGCCGACGGCCGAGGTCAGCCGGATGTCCAGGTTGGTCCCGATGGGGATGCCGGCTTCCAACAGGGCGCGGAGCCGCGCCATGTCGCCGGCGGCGCTCGCGGCTTCGAGCTGCGCCACCTGCTCCGCCAGGCGCTGGGCGATGGTGTTGGTCTCGCGACCTTCCGCCCCGTTTTCCAACAGCAGGTCCTGGATGGTCTCGTACGGCGCGTACCCCTCGTAATCCAGCGGCGTGTTCCCGAACACGTCCCGGCAGTTGGGGTCCGCGCCATGGCGCAGCAGATGCTCCATGACCTCGATACCGCGCTCCTGCTCGGCCCGGCGACCGGCGGTGCTCGCGGTGATCACCGCCCAGTGCAGGACGTTGCGGCCCAGGTCGTCCCGTTCATCGACCGTGGCGTCGCGGTCCAGGAGCGAGTCCGCGCGGTTCAGGCGGAGCTTGATTTCCGCCGGCTTGACCGCGCGGGCGGCGGCGGTCAGCTCCGCCAGCACCGAAGTGGGCGGGGGGAGAGTGTCCTTGCCGCCGGCAACTGTCAGCATCAGCGCCAGCCAGAGGCAGGCGAGAGCCGGCCCGCGCCGCGGCCGGGAAAGCGCCGACAAAATAATGACGTGTCGCATAATGCACCTTCCGGGCGGAGTACGTTTCAGGAAAGCTCCGACACCGCATTGTAGAAATTGGCGCCGGCGAAGGCAAGGGCTACCAGTGGCGGGTGGGATTGCCGCACGGCGGGCCGGAGGTCCGGCAGTCGGTCGTCGCCGGCCGGCGGCCGCGCCGTCGAGCCAGCCAGCGGTAAGCGGCGTCGCGCAGTGGCCGGGGGACGGCGGTCAGGACGACCAGCCAGGACCAGGGCGGGTGCAGCCGGCGGACGACCTGCCGGACGGCGTCGGCATGGAGCCGGATCCGGCCGTTGTCGAGACAGGCGACGGTGTCGGCGGGCAGTGCTCCGGCCGGCTGTTCCGCGATCAGCCGGCGGCCGGCCGCGGATTGACGGGTCACGATGCGCAACCGGCGACGCGGCGATCGCCGGAGTGCCCAGGCGGCCATGTTCCGGCACATCGAGCAGTCACCGTCGATGAGGATGATCATCGGGAGACGGGATGAACCGGGGCGGTCGGATGGTCGCATGGCGCCGCTCCTCCTTCGGAATGTTGGATTCATGCCGCCGCCGGACGATTCTGTCTCGCGCCGGGTGCGATGACCCTTGCCTGCACGGGGTCGGGATGTTATGCTGCGCGCATTCATTCCGGACAGCGAGGTGCACATGGGCGGACACCCGGCAGGCTGGATGGGGCCCGGGCCCCGTTGGCTGGGAGTCGTACTGATCGTCGCCGCCGTCGCGGTCGGCGCCGCGAGCGCCGCCGAGGTGACGGGCGAAGCCCGGGTGGGTTTTTATTCCCGCTATTTCTGGCGGGGCCAGCTGCTGAGCGAGGGCGTCGTGCTGCAGCCCGAGGCGTCGGTCGACGTGTCCGGGTGGTATGCCGGCGTCTGGGCGAACCTCGAGCCCGCGAGCGGCGATACCAACGAAATCGATTTCATGTTCGGCCGGGCGTGGGCGTGGCGGGGACTGCAACTGGAAGCCGGTTACATCATCTATTGGATCGCGAATTACTCGTCCACCCAGGAAGTGTTTGTCAGCGTAGGCCGGGATGGGTGGGTGTCGCCCAAGGTGACGGTCTACTACGATTTCGACGAGGGGGACGGCGCCTTCGTGCAGGGCACGCTGGAACGCGTCTGGCCTCTGTCTCATGGCGTTGAACTGGCGACGGGCGCCAACGTGGGCTTCAACATCCAGCACAAGGTCATGGGGCCCGGTGCGGACGCCGAGGCGTTTACCCAGTTCTACAACCTGGAGCTCTACTCCGCCCTGTCGGTGCCCCTGAACGAGCGGTTCAGCCTGGGCGGCCAGATCGGGTATTCAATCCCGTTGACGGAAGTGAGCAAGGCGGCGTTGCGCGGCATCAACTGGGACGGCGAGGCGGATGTGCTGTGGGGCGGCGTGACGCTGACCTGCAGTTTTTAGCCCGCGGCGTGTGACGCAGCCGGAGCCGGTGGTAGAATGTAAGCCGGTCCGGATCGCCATCGGCCTGATCCAGACGGAGACATGCATCGTGCACATTGAGAATGTTCTGGGGCGCAAACCCGTCGCGCTGGCCTTGGCGGTGCTGCTGGCGGCCCTCTACCTGATCCACGCGGGCACTTCCAGCATCTGGGATTCCAACGAGGCGTTTTACGTCGAGACGCCCCGCGAGATGATGGAGCACGGCACCCACCTCGTACCCACCTTCAACTACCAGCCCCGCCTCAACAAGCCGCCGCTGGCCTACTGGCTGGTGATCATCGCGTACCGCCTGGGCGGCGTGAGCGTATGGTCGCAGCGGATGGTCATCGCCGCTTTCGCCCTGGCGACGCTGCTGGTGGTCTGGCAACTGGCGTTCCGACTGACCGCCAGCCGGACGGCCGCCTGGGCCGCCGCTGCCATCACGGCCCTGACTCCACGGATCTTTGTCATGGGCCGACGGAGCGTCATCGACATGGTGCTGTTGTTTTCCATCACGGCCACGATCTACTTTTTCCACCGCTACCTTGAGGAGCGCCGCACCCGCGATCTGGTCTGGGTGGGCATCTGTCTCGGCCTGGGTTTCATGGACAAGGGGCCGGTGGCGGTGGCCCTGCCCCTGATCATCGCCGCCGTGTACCTGGTCTGGCGCCGCGAATGGCCGCGGGCGCCCTGGCGCGCCGTCGTCCTGGCCGCGGGCGCCTTCGCGCTGATCGCTCTGCCCTGGTACGTCGGCCTGGCCCGCACGCTGAGTTTCGATACAATCTACCGCCTGCTGGTGGTGGAGAATTTCGGCCGCTTCACCGTCGAGGATTTCGGACCGTCGCGGGGGCCGTTCTATTACCTGCCCATCTTCCTGGCCGATTTCGCGCCGTGGAGCCTGCTGTTCGTGGCGGGACTGGCGTTGTGGCGTCGCCACTGGCCCCAGCTCAAGGAGCAGGACAGATCCCGGCTCATGCTGCTCCTGATCTGGATCGCCGCGCCGATCCTGTTTTTCAGCCTGTCCAAAAACAAGCAGGAGTACTACATCCTGCCGTCCTACCCGGCGGCGGCGATCGCGCTGGCGTGGTTGGGCCAGCGCCTGGCCGGGGCCGTCAAGCCGCAGGGATTGGCCAAATGGGCGCTCCGGGCGGCGTTTCTGTTCGGCGTGGGCATCATCGCGCTGTCGTACGTGGTGGGCCGGCAGATCCTCGACGACCACGTGCTGCTCACCATCGCCCTGCTGATCATGACCGGCATCATGGTGCTCGGTTGGATCTGGGCGGGCGGCCGCCGGTGGCGGGCGGCCCTGGCCTTGCCGATTGTCGGGGTGTACGTGTCCTGCCTGTTTCTGGCGTACGAGGTAATCCCGGCCCTGGAGAAATTCCGGCAGGTGCCCCAACTGGCCGCCATGATCAACGAGCGCGCCCGGCCCGACGATTATGTGGCGTATTTTGCGACGGCCCTGCCCTCGCTCTGCTATTACACCCGCCGGCCCATTCTGGAACTGTTCTACGACGGCGAGATCTACAATTTCTTTCAGCGCCGCGAGACGATCTATTGCCTGATGCGGAAAGACAAACTGGCGGTGCTGGACCGGGCGGGGATTCCGTACCAGGTTCTGGCGGAACGGCCGTTCCTGTCGATCCGGGCCCGCCGGCTGGGCAACATGATCCCCGCCATGTACGCCAATCCGCTGTGCCTGGTGACCAACCAGCCCGCCGGAGCCGCGCCAGCCACCGCCGCCACTCCATGACAATTCGCGCGCAGACGCCGTCGCCGCGCCGGCCGCCGCGGACGGTCATTCACCGGCCGCGCCATCCGCGCGGAGGCGCAGGGCGCGGCGGTAATCGGCGGGCGTGTTGACGTTGAACAGCGCCCGGGTCCAGAACGGATCGGCGCCCACGTCGATGATGCGGATCGGCACGGCGTCCCAAAAACTGATCATCCGGTGCCGCCCCTGTTCGATGGCCCGCTGGACGGCGGGCAGGCAGCCGCGCCGGTAGACGCCGAACAGCGGGTGGGCGCCGTCGGCGGCGCGCAGCACCGTCGCCTCCGCGCCGGCGGCCAGCCGCCAGAGCCGTCGGATGGCTTCCGGGCCGATGAAGGGCATGTCCGCCGCGACCACCAGGCCGGCCGGCGCGGTCATCGCCTCCAGGCCCGTCCGCAATCCACCCAACGGACCGATGGGGCGCTCTTCGCGGATGAGTCGCACCCCGGGAAGCTCCGGTGGCGGGATGGCGTCGGGCAAACCCACGATCCAGGTTTCGGCCACGGTGCGGGTCAGGACAGCGGCGATGCGAGTCAGCAGGGTGCCCTCGTCCCACGGCAGACACAGCTTGCTGCGGCCCATGCGCCGGCTGACGCCTCCGGCCAGCACCAGTCCGGCGGCGGGCAACCGCTGGCCGTTCATGACGGGCGGACCCGGTTCGGGTGGGTGTACACGTTGCACCGCTCCGCGCGGGCGAATCCCACCAGGGTGACGCCGTGGGCCTCGGCGATCTGGACGGCGCCGCTGGTGGGCGCCGACCGGGACACGAGCAGCGGGATTCCGGCGCGGATGGTCTTCATGACGATGTCGCTGCTCAGCCGGCCGGTGCTCACGAGCATGGCGTCGTCGCCGACGGGCCAGCGATTCCGGAGGGCGTGGCCGATGACCTTGTCTGCCGCGTTGTGCCGCCCGATGTCGTCGCAAATCCGCCGGAAATCCCCCGCCTGCCAGAGCCCGGCGGTGTGCACGCAGCCGGTGTCGCGGAACAGCGGCGAACTGCCGACCAGCCGCCCCACCGCGGCCAGGATCTCGGCGACCGGGTGGGTGGCCGCCGTGTGGAGCACCGGGAAGCAGGCGGACCAGAGGGGCGACACGCGCGACACGCTCCGTCCGCAGCCGGTGGTGAACGTGCGGACGGCGTCCGGGGTTTCCATCCGGGCCGGACCGGCCAGGGTGACGGAGACGGCGTGCAGGCGGGGGTTGACCGTGACTTCCCGGACGGTGGCCGGATCATCGAAGTAGCACTCGCAATATAAAAAGCCGAGCGCCAGCTCCTCGAGTTCCGCCGGCAGGGCCATCAGGCTGGCCGCCTCCGCGCCGTTGACCCAGATACTCACCCGCGCTTCCTCGACCAGCGGGTCACGCAGCACTTCAACGCCTTTGGCCTGATATCGGATAATCTCGCGCTCGTCCAATGGTGCGGACCTCCACGTGAATGGTAGCATCGCCACCGGGCCGCCACCAGATGTCCTTTACATGAACAGTATAATATTACACGAATCCGCTTGTGTCCCGGGCGTGATTCTCATAAAATAACACGCTCCGAATACCGATGCGATGATGGAATGCCAAAACAATCTCTGCTGTGAGGGAAATAGCTTGAATACAACCGCACCGACTCCCAACCGCTGGCTGGTGGCCATCATGGGCACGCTGCTGATGGTCCTGCTGGGCACCGTCTATGCCTGGAGCTTCTTCCAGAAACCGCTCGTCAACACCTATAGCTGGAGCAACTCCCAGGTGATGTGGGCGTTCAATCTCGCCATCTGCTTTCTGGGCCTGGCCGCCGCCTGGGGCGGCATCAACCTGGCCAGGTTTGGCCCCACCAAGCTGGCCGTCACCGGCGGCGTCCTGTTCGGCCTGGGGTACCTGATCGGCGGTTTCGCACTCAGTCAGCATTCGCTGTGGCTGCTGCTGCTCGGTTACGGCGTCATCGGCGGATGCGGCCTCGGGCTCGGCTATGTCACGCCGGTGGCCACCGCGGCCAAGTGGTTCCCCGACAAGAAGGGGCTGGTGACCGGCATGGTGGTCATGGGTTTCGGCTTCGGCGCCCTGATCATGTCCAAGGTGTTCGCGCCTTTCCTGATGGATTTCACCGGCGGCAACCTGGTCCACGTCTTCCTTTACCTGGGGGTGGCGTTCCTGGTGCTGTGCGTGATCTTTGCGGCGTTCCTGAAGAACCCGCCGGCCGGTTACGTGCCGGCGGGCTACAATCCCCCGGGCGGCGCGGCCAAGGCCGCCGCCGACGCCGCGGCGCCCACCGCGCCCCTGTCCCGCTATCTGCTCTCGGGCAAGTTCATCATGATGTGGATCGTGTTCTTCTGCAATATCTGCGCCGGCATCGCCGTGATCTCGCTGCAGTCGCCGCTGATGCAGGACATCGCGGCGAAGGCGGACAGCGCTCTCAATATCAAGGCACTGGAGGCCTCCGGTGCCTCCCCCGAGACCATCGCCGCGGCGGTGGCCTCCCTGGCCGCCATCGGCGCGACCCTGATCGCCATCAGTTCGCTGTTCAACGGATTCGGCCGGTTCCTGTGGGGCGGCCTGTCCGACAAGCTGGGCCGGACCAACGTGTTCCGCCTGCTGCTCGGCACCCAGCTCATCGCCTTCATCATCATGGTGTTCACCGGCAGCCCCTGGATTTTCGGCATCCTGGTCTGCTACGTGCTGCTGTGCTACGGCGGCGGCTTCGGCACCATGCCGAGCTTCGTCACGGACGTATATGGCGCCAAGCTGATGCCCAACGTGTACGGTGTGATCCTGACGGCGTGGGCCGCCGGCGGCGTCGTCGGCCCGCAGATTTTCGCGCTCATCAAGGACAAGTTCGCCGAGAACGCGGCGACCTATTCGTTCTACACCGGCGCCGCCTTCCTCGCGGTCGGCCTCGTGTTTTCGCTGTTGCTGAACGACAACAAGATGACGCTCAAAGCCGAAGTCCCGAAATCAGCCTGATCATCGCCCGGCGCCGGGCCGACTGCCCGGCGCCGTCTTTTTTTAAGGAGCGTGTTGTGCCATGGCGCAAGAAATTCTGATTGTCGACGACGATCCGGATCTGGTCACGGTGGTCTCGATCGTCCTCAAGGCCGAAGGGTACGAAGTGAGTTCCGCCGGCAACCGGCAGGCGGCCAAGGAGCGGATCCTGCAGAAGCACCCCGACCTGATCCTGCTGGACGTGATGATGGACACTCAGACCGACGGATTCGACCTCGCCTACGAACTGCGGGACGATCCGGCCACGCGGGACATCCCCATCGTCATGCTGACGGCGATGTCCCAGTCGCCCGATTACGTGGAGACTTTCCAGCACATCACCGACCGGCCGTGGCCGGTGAACATCTTCCTGGAGAAGCCGATTCCGCCCAAGAAGCTCATCGAAACCGTCCGTCAAATCTTGAAATAGTGGATAGAACCATGCCAACCATCAAAATCACGCTCAACGGCCGGGAGGTGGAGTGCCGGCGTGGGCAGACCATCCTCGATGTGGCCAAGGCGCAGGGGGTGCGCATCCCGACGCTCTGCTACCACCCCCAGGTCAGCCGCACGGGCGCCTGCCGGATCTGCCTCGTCCGCGTCAACAACACGATGTTCAAGACCGCCTGCACCGAGCCCGTGGCCGACGGGATGAAAATCGTGACGGCGGACCCGGAGATCACCGCCATGCGCCGGGGGATTCTCGAGTTCCTCCTGGCGGAAGGCGATCACAACTGCCTGTACTGCGAGGCCAACGGCGGCTGCGAACTCCAGGCGCTGTGCCACGAGCATGGGCTGGACACGCCGCCCCCGGCGGGGCTGCCCCGCAACGCCCGCACCCGCGACGTCTCCTCCAGCGAGGGGCTGCGGCGGGAGGAAAACCGCTGCGTGCTCTGCGGCCGCTGCGTCAAGGCCTGCGGCGAGATCCAGATGAACCGGGTGTGGGACTTCGCCGGCCGCGGCAGCCACGCCCACCTGACCACCGGCGTCACCGACGTGCTGGGCGAATCCGACTGCGTCCAGTGCGGCCAGTGCGTGCAACTCTGCCCCACCGGCGCGCTGTCGTTCCAGACGGTGCTCGGCCGCGGCCAGGCGTGGGAGCTGACCAGGCAGTCCAGCATCTGCATCTACTGCGGGGTCGGCTGCAAGATCGATTTCTTCACCAACCGGGACGGCCTGCTGGTCAAGGCCGAGGGCGCGTTGGACGGCCCCAACGAGGGGCACCTGTGCGTCAAGGGCCGCTTCGGGTTCGACTTCGTCCAGAGCCCCAAGCGCCTGACCCAGCCGCTGGTCCGCAAAGACGGCGAACTGGTCCCCGCCACGTGGGACGAGGCGCTGGACCGCGTCGCCGGCGCATTCGGCCGGATCAAGGCCGACCACGGGCCCGACGCCGTCATGGCATTCACCTCGGCCAAGTGCACCAACGAGGAAAACTACCTCCTGCAGAAATTCATGCGCGCAGTGATCGGCACCAACAATGTCGATCACTGCGCCCGGCTTTGACACAGCTCCACGGTCGCCGGTCTGGCGGCCACACTGGGCTCCGGGGCCATGACCAATTCGATCCGGGAGATCCCGCTCTCGGAGGCGTTCCTGGTCATTGGTTCCAACACCACGGAAAACCACCCCGTCATCGGGGCCATGATCAAGAAGGCGGTCATCCGCGACGGCAAGAGACTCGTCGTCGCCGACCCCCGCCGGATCGAACTGGCCCGCTACGCCGACGTCTTCCTGCAGATTCGGCCGGGCACCAACATCGCCCTGCTCAACGGCCTGATGCACGTCATCCTGCGCGAGGGGCTGCATGACGCCGAGTATGTGAACACCCGCTGCGAGGGGTTCGCCGAGCTCGAGCGCGTCCTGCAGAAGTACACCCCCGAGCACGTCGCCGGCATCTGCGGCCTGGCGGATCCGGAGCAGATCGTCACCGCCGCCCGCCTGCTGGCGGCGGCCAAGCCGATGGCGGTCTACTACTGCATGGGCATCACCCAGTTCAAGTCCGGCGTCAACGGAGTGAAATCCGTTTCCAACATCCAGATGCTGCTGGGCAACATCGGCGTGCCCGGGGGCGGCGTCAATCCGCTGCGCGGCCAGAGCAACGTCCAGGGGGCCTGCGACATGGGCGGCCTGCCCAACGTCTTCACCGCCTACCAGCCGGTGACCAATCCCGAGGCGCGGCAGAAGTTCGAGCAGGCCTGGGGCGTGAGCGGCCTGCCCGACAAGCCCGGCCTGACCATCGTCGAATCGATGAACGCGGCCATCACGGGGCAGGTGCGGGCGCTCTACGTGCTGGGCGAGAATCCCGTCCTGTCCGATCCAAACCAGCACCACGTCATCGAGGCGCTGGAGAAGCTCGACTGCCTCGTCGTCCAGGACATCACCCTGACGGAGACGGCGCAGTACGCCGATGTGGTCCTGCCGGGTTACGCCTTCCTCGAGAAGGAGGGCACCGTGTCCAACACCGAGCGGCGCGTGCAGCTGATGCACCGGGTGGTCCAGCCCGCCGGCGACGCCCGCGAAGACTGGTGGATCATCCAGGCGGTGGCCAACCGGCTGGGCGCGAACTGGAACTACGCCGGCGCCGAGGCGATCTTCGAGGAGATCCGCCGGGTGACGCCGTCGTACGCCGGCATGACCTACGCCCGGATCGATCAGGAACTGCTCCAGTGGCCCTGCCCCACGCCGGGCCACCCGGGCACCCAGTTCCTGCACAAGGACCGCTTCGCCCGCGGGCTGGGACAACTGGCGGCCATTGATTACACGCCGCCCGCCGAGGAGGTCGATCCCGAGTATCCGCTGGCGCTGACCACGGGCCGGCTGCTGGAGCATTTCCACACCGGCACGATGAGCCGCAATTCCAGAATCCTGAATGAAATCGTGTCGGAAGCCTACGTGGAAATCCACCCGGTCGACGCCCAGAATTTGGAGATCGCCGACGGGGAGACTGCCTCCGTATCCACCCGTCGGGGCAGTATCCGGCTGAAGGCCAAAATCAAGCCGGAGATCAAACCCGGCGTGGTGTTCATCCCGTTCCATTTCGCCGAGGCGTGCGCCAATGTGCTGACCATCGACGCGCTGGATCCCCTCTGCAAGATCCCGGAGTTCAAGGTGTGCGCCTGCAAGATGGAAAAGGTTTATCCGTTGGGGGGTGAGCGATGAGCGCGACGACCGACATCCGCGAAGTGGTGGCGAAATACGGCCGCCGGCGGGAGCAACTGATGCTGATCCTGCGGGAGCTGGAGAGCCGGTCCGGCTGCAACTGCCTCGATCCCGCCACCCTGCGCGAGGTGGCCGAGGAGATGAACCTGCCCGCCAGCGCCGTCGCCGGTTTCGTCGATTTCTACACCATGTTCCGGACTGCCCCGCGGGCCCGCTACATGATCCGGGTCTGCAAGTCGACGCCCTGCCACACGGCCGGCGCCATCGACGTGTTCGAGTCGCTGCGCAAGCTGCTGGGGATCGGCGAGGGCGAGGCCACTCCTGACGGCCTCTTCTACCTGGAGCGGTGCGAGTGCCTGGGGATCTGTTCGGTGGCCCCGGCCATGATGGTCAACTACGACCTGCACGGAAACCTGACCCGGCGGCGGCTGGCCCGGATCATCCGGTCGTACCGGGAGTCGGCGGCGGCCGACGGCCGGGGATCCGGCCGCGAGACGGCGGCGGCAGCCACGATCATTGATGACGCGCGGCAGACCCGCCGGCTGCTGGCCGATATCGGCCGCGTCAACCCCGCGCGGATCGCCAGCTACCTCAAGCACGGCGGCTACGCCGCCTTGCGCAAAGCGGTCGCCACGACGCCGGCGGATGTCATCGCCGTGGTGAAGGATTCGGGGCTGCGCGGCCGCGGCGGCGCCGGCTTTCCCGCCGGCCTGAAGTGGTCGTTCGTGGTGAAGGGCCCCATGCAGAAATACGTGATCTGCAACGCCGACGAGGGCGAGCCCGGCACCTTCAAGGACCGGGTACTGATGGAGGGCAATCCCCACCTGTTGCTGGAGGGGATGGCCATCTGCGGCTTCGCCACGGGAGCCACCATCGGCTACATCTACGTCCGCGGCGAGTACCGGCGCTCCATCGACACGCTGCAGCACGCGATCGACGAAGCCCGGACCAGGGGCTGCCTTGGGGCCAACCTGTTCGGTTCGGAGTTCAGCTTCGACGTCTTCATCAAGGAGGGCGGCGGCGCTTACGTCTGCGGCGAGGAGACCTCGCTGATCAACTCAATGGAGGGGCTGCGTGGCTATCCGCGCTTCAAGCCGCCCTTCCCCGGCCAGGCCGGTTTCCAGAGCCTCCCCTCCACGGTCAACAACGTCGAGACGCTGATGTCGGTCCCCCTGATCGTCGAGCGGGGCGCCGACTGGTTCAAGGAAGTGGGACCGGTCTCGTGCCCCGGCACGAAGCTGTTCTGCCTCTCCGGCCGCCTGAACCGGACCGGCCTGGTGGAACTGCCCATGGGCGCCACCCTGCGCGAGATCATCGACGTGTACGGGCAGGGGATCCGCGACGGCCACGCGTTCAAGTTCGCCCAGGTCGGCGGCAGCTCCGGCGGGATCCTGACCGCCGAGCTGCTGGATATGCCCCTGGACATCGACACGCCGATGAAGCAGGGCGTCACCTTGGGATCGGGCGTGGTGCTGGTGTGCGACGAAACGACCTGTCCGGTGGATTTCCTGCTGCAGACCCTGGCCTTCTTCGAGCACGAGTCGTGCGGCCAGTGCGTCCCCTGCCGGGTGGGCACCGCCCAGCTCCACCACCACGCCCGCCGGCTGGCGGAGCGACGGGCGGCGCCGGCGGAACTGGACCAGATGCTGGAGAAGGCCCAACTGATGAAGAAGGCCTCGTTCTGCGCCCTGGGCCAGTCACCAATCATCCCGCTGACCACCCTGTTGAAGGCGTTCCGCGGCGAGTTTGAAGACCACTGCCGACCCGGGCACGCCTGCCCGGCCTGTGACCGGTCGCTGGCCCAGTACTATCGGTCCGGTCGGACTCACTGAGCCGGCCGGCCGCGGGCGGATCATCCGCCGGCGGTCTGGGGGAAGGCGGTGTTGCTGTACAGGTACTCCACCTTCTCCTTGTGCCGGAGCTCCTGCGCGGCGAATTCGGTGAGCAGCTGTTTGACTTCGCCCTCCGGCTGGAGGGCCGCCAGCCCCTGGTAGAACTTGTGCGCGTTCCACTCGCGGTGGGCCGCCACCAGGTAGACCTCGGTGGTGCGCAGGTCTTTCTGGATGTCCGGCTTGTCGTTGTACTGGGCGACGCCGTAATCAATCACCTGGTCGGTGGCCAGGCCATCAGCCGCCACCCGGCCCTCGAGGTAGCTGACGAGAAACTCCTTGTGGCGCAGTTCCTCGGCGGCCAGGAACCGTAGGGTCTCGCGGGCGGTTTCGTCCTGGACGACGTCGTGCAGTTCGGTGTAGAAGGTGTAGGCGTCTTCCTCGTTCTTGATGGCGCGTTCGAGGACGGTCTTGAGTTGCTGGTCTGACATGGCGTCTGGCCTCCTGGATAGTGAATGACGGACCCGCTGACGGTTTCTCGATGTCGCCTGACGATTGTAACCGATCGCAACGTTCCGCCGCCATGTTTTTTCGGGCGGACCGACGACTGGACATAAAGAGTATCGAATTACCGATAAGGAGTATCCACCATGCGTAATCCCCTCATCATCGCCGGGCTGTGGTTGTGCGTCGCCGCCGGCTGCGTGTTGGGCCAGGGCGCCTCCGTGCAGGACGAGCTCCAGGCGCTCAAGAAGGAAAACATGGAGCTGCGGGAGAAAATCCGCCAGCTCGAGCTGGCTGTCGCCGAGGTGCGGCAGTTGGCACTCCGCGAGCCGGCGTCCGCCCCGGTTCCGGCCCCTGTCGCGGCTCCCGCTTCGACGCAGGCCGCCGTCGCTAAAGCTGACGAAGCGGCGGCCAAAAAGAAACCCACGGTGGAACTGTACGGCTTCGTCAAGCTGGACGCCGCCTACGACACCGCCCGGACCGACGTGGGCGACTTCGCCCGGTGGGTGCTGCCCGAGGGCCCCGGCGGCAAGGACGATGAGTTCAACATGACCGCCAACCAGACCCGGGTGGGCCTCAACATCAACGGGCCGGCCACCGGCTCGCTCAAGACCACCGGCAACGTCGAGATCGACTTCTACAGCCTGGAGGGCGGCGAGAACAAGCCCCAGCCCCAGCTGCGGCACGCGTTCGTGAAACTGGAGTGGCCGGAGCACGACTTCAGCCTGCTGGCCGGCCAGACCTCGGACGTGATCGCCCCGCTGCTGCCCGACACCATCAACTACACCGTCATGTGGTGGACCGGCAATCCGGGCTACCGCCGGCCGCAGTTCCGGCTGACCAAGGGATTCGACCTGGGCGGCGACGCCAGGCTGCAGCTTCAGGGCGCGTTCGTCCGGACCATCGGGCACACCTCCGGTTACGATCCGGGCGACGGCGGCGAGGACGCCGGCTTCCCCACCGTCCAGAGCCGTCTGGCGTTGACGCTGCCCTTCGGCGAGAAGCGCAAGGCAACGGTGGGCGTGTACGGCCACTGGGGCCAGGAGGAGTACGACCTGGACGCCGCCGGCAACAGCGTGAACCTCGACACGTATTCGTGGGGTCTGGACGCTCAGCTGCCGCTGGCCAAGGGCGTGACGCTGCAGGGCGAGTTCTGGCGCGGCGCCAATGTCGACACGTACCTGGCGGCCGTGGGGCAGGGCTTCAACAAAGCCCGGCTCAACGAGATCCGCAGCATCGGCGGCTGGGCGGCGGTGGGTTTCGGTCCGTGGAAGGGCTGGAAGTTCAACCTGGGCGGCGCCGTGGACGACCCGGTCAACCGCGACCTGGCCTCCGGCAACCGCTCCCGCAACATGGCGCTGTTCGGCAATTTCTATTACAGCATCACCAGCGCGGTCCAGGTGGGCATGGAAATCTCGCCGTGGTGGACCCGCTACATCGACCTGAACGAAGGCCGGAGCGTCCGCGCCCAGGGCACGTTCATCTACCGCTTCTGACGACCGGCCGCAACCGAACCCATCACGCGGGGCCGGCGTGGCGCGCGATCGCCCGCCTCCCCGCGTTTTTTTCAGGATGAATTGTTGTGCGTCTCGACGGCGCATGGCATAGAATGACTCTATGTTGCCGCCAGGATGGTGCTCATGAGATGGACGCTGGGTGCGCTGATCATTCTGTTCCTTGTCCCGGCCTGGACGGCCGCTGAGGAACTCGTACTGGAATATCGCTTCGAGCGGCCGCGGCTGGAGCGTCACCCGGACGGCCAGGTGGACGTGCGGGTCGATGGCTGCCCCGTGTCCCTGGAGCCCGGACAGCCCATGCTACCGGTGTTCTCCGGCCGGGTGCTCCTCCCGGCGGGGCGTCGCCTGGCAGGTTTCGAATGCAAGACCGCGCCGCCGGAATTGTTGGGCCGCCCGGTCCGGGTTTCCCATTGCCCCGGCCTGTTCCCCACGGCGGTGGCAGGTCGTGAGCCCGTGGCGCCGGATCCGCGGATCTACACCGCGCCCGGGCCGTTCCCAGAGGTCCGCGCCGCGGCGGCCGGCGTGCAGTGGCTGAAGGGATACCCGGTCGCCCTCTTCACGCTGCATCCGGTGGTGTACCATCCGGCCGCCGGCGAGCTGCGCTTCATTCCCCGGATGCGGCTCGTCCTGCAACTGGCGCCGGAGTCGCCGGCCAAGGCCGCGCCCATGCGGCGCCCGCTGGCGGATGACCGGGCGGAAGTGGCGGCGCTCGTGGACAATCCCGCGACGCTGGACGGCTATGCCGTGCCGTCCGCCAAAACCCTGGACACGGCGTGGGAATACCTGATCGTGACGAACGCCGCGCTGGAGGCCAGCTTTCAGACGCTGGCGACCCACAAGGCCGCCCGGGGCTTGAACGTCCATCTCGCCCGGATCGAGGACGTCCTGGCCGCCACGCCGGGCACCGACAACGCTCACAAGCTCCGCACGTTCATCGCCGCCGGCTACCAGGACCACGGGACCCGCTGGGTGATGCTCGGCGGCGACAGCGAAATCATCCCGTGGCGGGGCGCCTACGGCAAGGTCGGCGACACCGTGGACGCCGCCATTCCCACCGACCTCTATTTCGCCGCCCTCGACGGCGACTGGAACGCGAATGGCAACGGCCTGTTCGGCGAGCCCGCCGACGAGACCGACCTGTTCGCGGAGGTGGCGGTGGGCCGTATCGCCGCTTCCACCCCCGCGGAAGCGACCAACCAGATCCAGAAAATCATCGACTACGAAAACTCCGCGCCGCCCTTCCGCGCGCTGCTGCTGGGCGAGAAGCTCGACGACCAGACCTGGGGCGGCGACAGCAAGGACGTCGTCTACGCCGAGATGGCCGGGGTTCCCGCCGAGCGTCTCTATGACGCACCGGATTCGTCCTGGACCGCCGACACGCTGATCGACTCGTATTTCAACGCCGACGACACGCACATCGTCAACCACCTCGGGCACGCCAACAGCACCTACTGCCTGAAGATGTACAACGCGGACGTCAGCCGGCTGACGAACACGAATCCGTTTTTCGTGTACAGCCAGGGCTGCTACCCGGGGAACTTCATCTACGACATGTGTTTCGCCGAGCGAATGACCGTGGGCACAGCCGCCGCGGCGTTTGCCGTGATCATGAACACGCGCTACGGCTGGTATGCCGCCAACGGCACCAACGGCACGTCCAACGTGTTTGACTGGGAGTTCATGCGGTCCGTGTTCGAGCAGTTCCGCCGCCAACTCGGCCTCGCCCTGAACGAATCCCGCCAGCGCCTGGCCGGCCTGGCCGGCGACGGCAGTTACCGCTGGGTCTATTTCGAGACCACGCTCTTCGGGTGCCCCGAAACCGACTTGCGCTGGACCTGCACCCCGGCCGCCGTCCGGCTCGTCCCCGACCAGCCGGCCGGCGGATTCATCGTCATGGATGGCGATGACGTGGCGCTCCGGGCCACGGTGGGCACCGACTGCGCCGGGCCGGTGAATCAGCCGCAGGTCACCGCCCGGGTGGTGGATGCCGCGGGCACGCGGAACTTCGCCCTGCGCGACGATGGCAGCGGGGCGGACGCCGTCGCGGGTGACGGATTGTTTTCCGGACAGTGGGTGCCGGCGGGGCCAGATAACGCGCAGATCACCTATTCCGCCAGCGCGCCCGGCCTGGCCGCCGACCAGGACGTGGTTCAAGGTGAAGTCGTGGAGCGGATGGACTACCTGCTGCAGTCGCGGGCTCCGGACTGGATCGATCCGGCCGGCGGCACGGCCATCCTGGCCGGCCAGGACGACGCGGGCATGGTCGCGGCCATCGGGTTCCCGTTCAAGTTCTACGGCAAGACCTACGAGCAGGTGCTGATCTCCACGAACGGGCTGCTCCGCTTCGCCGACGCCTATGATTGGGATGCCGGCAACACGGCGATGCCAAGGCCGGAAAGTCCCAACGCGGTCATCGCGGCGCTGTGGACCGATCTGGACCTGACTGGCGTTGGCGCGGTCATCCGTTACCGGATCACGGGACAGGCGCCCGAGCGGTTGTTTGTGGTGTCCTGGTTGAACGTGGCTCATTACAACCGGGTCGGGGCGGTCACATTCCAGATAGCTCTGGAAGAATCCACCCACCGGATCTATTTCAATTACCGGGATACCGAATTCGACAATCCCGCCTATGACTTCGGCGCCGACGCCACCGTGGGGATCGAAGATTACAACGGGACGAAAGGTATCCAGTACGCGTTCCGCGAACCCGTGGTGGAGTCCGGGCTCAGTCTCTGCTTCATGCCGGTTATCGGGCCGATGGTGGTTCAGGCCGGCTGGCAGTTCTCGGGCGGCGACGGCGACGGGATCCCGGAGCCGGGCGAGACGGTGAGCTGGCAGTTGACCCTTCAGAACATTGGCACGGAGCCGGCCGCGGACATCACCGCCGGCCTGGCCACCGACATGCCGGAGATCCTCATCGACCCGCCGGTTCAGCTGTACGGTTCGCTGGCGGTGGGAGCCGTGGCGACCCGCGAGTTCAGCGTGACGGTGGACGACGCGTTGGCGTGCGGCGCGCCGCTGGATTGGCTGCTGACCATCGGCTGCCGGAACGCGGCGGGCGACATCCAGCAGTGGGAGCAGCCGATCGCCTTGAACGCCGGCGAGGCGGTGGAACGGATCACGTTCGCCGACGACGTGGAAGCGGGCGAAGGCGAGTGGAGCCATGTGCTCGACCAGGGCGTAACCGATTGGTCTCCGGTCGCCGGGTGGGGCCATTCCCCGGTGTCCAGCTGGTTCACTCCCGGCGAGGGAAGCGTCAAGGACAACTCGCTGCTTAGCCCCTGGTTCGAGGTGCCGGACGGCGGGCAACTGAGCTTCTGGCACGACTACGACCTGGAGCCGGAGGCCGACGGCGGCGTGCTGGAGATCCGGACCGCCGCGGAGCCGTGGACCGACCTCGGTCCGGCAATGGTTGCCGGCGGCTATACGCACGAGTTGGATTTTTTCCTACTCAACCCGCTGGGCCGGCGAGCGGCCTGGTCCGGCGACAGTCAGGGATTCATCCAGACCCGGGTGGATCTTGCCGCCTACAGCGGCCGGCGGGTCCAGGTCCGCTTCCGCCTGGGCTGCGATCTGCTGGCGGGCACCGGCGGCTGGTACGTGGACGACGTCCGGATCAGCGGCAGCGAATACCGCTGCATCCTGGAACCCGACGGTGACCTGGACGGCGACGGCCGGTCCGATGCCCGGGATCTGGCCCTGTTGTTGCACCTGATCGTGGGCAACCTCGCGCCCGGCGTGCCGCCCTGCCTCCGGCCGGACATGGGCGATCTCGATCGTTCCGGAACGCTTGATGCGCTGGATTGCCGTTTGTTGGCCGGCCGGTTGGCGGAGTAAATCCGGTGCCGGACGCGATGGCGAGCCGGCGCCCGCGGCTCATTCCCCGATGATTTTAATCAGGACCCGCTTGCGGCGGCGTCCGTCGAACTCGCCGTAGAAAATCTGTTCCCAGGGGCCGAAATCCAGCCTCCCCCCGCTGATGGCCACGACAACTTCCCGCCCCATGATCTGGCGCTTGAGATGCGCGTCGCCGTTGTCCTCGCCTGTCCGGTTGTGGCGGTAGCGCTCGATGGGGGCGTGGGGAGCGAGCTGTTCCAGCCAGTCCTGGTAATCCTGGTGCAGGCCCGGCTCGTCGTCGTTGATGAAGACGGAGGCGGTGATGTGCATCGCGTTGATCAGGCAGAGGCCCTCCTGAACGCTGCTGGCGCGGACGGCTTCCTCCACCTGCGGGGTGATGTTCAGGAGGGCGACGCGGGCCGGGGTCTGAAAGGTCAGTTCCTGTCGATGGTGGCGCATGGCGGTCTCCGGGAGGTCAGTTCTGCGGACGGGCGGCGGCCTTCAGCTCCTCGAACAGGGCGGCGGCGGAGGGATAGCGGAGCTGGCGGTCTTTCTCGAGGCATTTCAGGACGATTCGCTCCAGTTCGACGGGGAGCGACGGGTTGTAGGACCGGATCGGCACGGGCGGGGTGACCAGATGGTGGTGCAGGATGCCGTCCACGGGGTAGGGCAGCATGCCGGTGAGCATCTCGTGAAAGGTGATCCCGAACGAATAGATGTCGCAGCGCTCGTCTACGGGTGAGCCCTGCAACTGCTCCGGCGAGATGTACTTGGGGGTGCCCATGACCACGTCGGACGATTGGCCGGGCAGTTCGTGGAAGAGGCGGGCGATGCCGAAATCGGTGAGCTTGACGATCTTGTCGTCGCTGAGCATGATGTTGGCCGGCTTGATGTCCTGGTGGATGACGCCGTTGCGGTGAGCATAGGACAAGGCCTGCAGCATGTGCCGGGCGACGTATAGGGACAGCTTCAGCGACAGGGCGCCTTTGACCTCGAGCAGCCGCTCGACGGTGGTGCCGCGGATGAACTCCATCACGATGAAGTAGGCGTTATCGGCCTTGATGATGTCGTGGATGGCCACGATGTTGGGATGGTTAAGCTTGGCGATGGCCTTGGCCTCCGAAAAGAAGGCCTGCAGGCGGGCCGGATCCCGGGAGACCGTCACGGGCAGCTTTTTCAGGGCGACGGTGCGGTCGAGGATCTTGTCGCGCGCGCTGTAGACGATGCCGGCGCCGCCGCGGCCGATTTCCTCCAGCTCGGTGTAGCGCTCCCCCAGCCGGATCAGAAAATCGTCCGACAGCCCGGCGTCCTTGGCGGCGGCATCCTGGTCCAGCATCGCTTTCATCGAATCGGGCTCGCTGGTCTTGTGGTCGATCGCGTCGATACGCTCGTCGACGTTCATGAAAAACGGCCGGAGACTCTGCACCCGCGCGAACACGTCGCGGGCATGCTTGAGCCGGCCGAGTTTCTCGAGACAGAGGCCCATCTGAAAAAATTCTTCCAGGTTGGCGTCGGCGGGTTTCACCCGCTTGAAGTACTCGACGTAGTGTTTCAGCGATTCCTGGTAGCGCTCGCTGCGGAAGTGAAGCCGGGCCATGATCACCAGGCTGTCGGTGTACTGCTTGTGATCGGCGGTGATCCTGGACAGAATTTTCAGCGCCGCCTCGGTCTCCCCCGCGGCCAGCAGCAATTCCGCCGCCCGGATGAAGTTGCCCCCCTGCGTGTAGTGCTGCACCGCTCCGGGAATGTCCCGGGCGGTTTCGCAGAAGGCGGCCGCCTTCAGCGGCAGACCCAACTGGTCGGCCAGCTGGACGATCTTCTGGCAGCGCTCCCGGAGCTGCTCCGGCGGATAGAGACTCTGGAGGTCGCGCAGGTGCGTTTCGTGGCACGCCAGCGCGCTCGCCTTGTCGTCGGCCTTCTGATAGTACTTGGCGGCCTTTTCCCATTCCTGCCGCTGGTAGAAGTACTGGCCCGCCGCGGCGTACGCCCGGCGCGCCTGTTCCGGCTGGCCCATCTCCTCGTACAGCTCGCCGGCGCGGGCGAGGCTTTCGTCGCCCAGGCGCTCCAGCATGCGCGCCGCCATGTGGTACTGGCGGCGCTGGCGGTAGATTTCCGCCGCCCGGTCCCACCGGCCGATCTGCTTGTACACGCGCAGGGCCTGACGAAGTCTGCCTTCCCGCATCAGCGTGTCCGCTTGCAGCTCGAGCGGCAGGTGACGGAGGTGCTCGTCCCGACCCGACAGGAGGACGTATTCCAGATAGAAACAGATGGCGGTCAACACCAGCGATCCGATGAACAGCAGGCTCGGGTGAACCGATTCGCGCAATTGGATGAGCCAGAGGGCGGCCCCGGCCAGGGTCGACCGGCTGAGCACTCCGAGAAAGGAATCGAAAATGTCCCTTAACAGCGCGACGGAGAATGCCAGCGTGATGCTGTACAGCAACAGGAAGATCGACACCATGAACAGGATGGTGACGACGACTACCAATAGGTGATGCTTGAATCTCATCGGTTCATCACGCCGGACTGTGCGGCGGTCAGTATTTCAGCCCGGTCAGCAGTCGGATGTAGCCGCGCATATAATACCATGCCCGAAAATCGGCGAACCGGTAATCGGCGAGAATGGTGCGCCAGTCGCGGGCGATGAAATCCCGGGCCGGCTCGCATTCGAACCGTTGGAACAGCTGCCGCGCCAGGGGATTGAAGGTGGCCAGGTCGCGTTCGTTCCAGTCGAGGATGCACAGGCAGCCGTCCTCGGCCAAAAACTCGCCGGCGTTCTGGATGACCAGAATGCGCTGGTATTGTTCGAGTCCGTGCAGGACAAAGGAAATCAGGACCCGGTCGAAACGCCCGGCGAGGTCAAGCGGACCCTCGATGCGCCGGTCCAGCAGTTCCAGGTTGGGAAATTTCGCGGCCCGTCGCCGGAAACGGTCCTGCATCTCCGGGCCGATCTCGACGCCGACGATCCGGCCCGCGGGTCCGGTCCGCCGGGCCATCAGGGCGGCCAACCGGCCGGTTCCCGCGCCCAGGTCGAGGATCCGCTCGCCGGGCCGGATGGCCAGGTCGTCCATCACCCGCTGCAGGAAACGACAGTAGTAGCCGGCGCAGGCCAGGTCCAGCAACCGGTCGTAATGGCGGGCCGCGAAGCCGGTGAGTTCAATTTTGGGTTTTCGCGTCACCATGTCGGTCCAAATGAGAAACGACCCTTGCGGGCCGTTCGAAAAATGGTGGAGCAAGGGGGTCTCGAACCCCCGACCTCGGCATTGCGAACGCCGCGCTCTTCCAACTGAGCTATTGCCCCATAATTTAAGGCGGAATCATAGCCAAGAAACATGGCGAAAGCAAGTGTTTTGTCGATGACGGTTTGCCGCCGGATTCAAGGGGCTGCGGGCGGCGCGCCGGCCGGGTTGGACGTTGAATCCCCGGCGCCGCCGGCCACGGCCAGGAACAGGCCGGAGGCCTCAGCCAGCCGCTCCCCCCGGCTGTTCACGATCCAGCCCCGCGTCAGGATCCGGCGGCCGGAGACCTTGTCCACCTCGGCTTCCACCCGGAGGCGTTCGCCGACCGGCGCCGGCCGGCGGAAGGCCACCTCCATCCGGGCGGTGGCCGCGCGGCCGCCGCCGGCCCGCTGCGCGGCATGAGCCATCAACTCGTCGAGCAGGGTGGCCAGCAAGCCCCCGTGCACGGTGTGCCGGTAGCCCTGGTAATGTTCGGGCATCGCGCACTCGGCGAACACCCGGCCGGTGGCCGTGTCGCGCTCGATCCGCAGACGCAGGCCGTGCGGATTGTCCGTCCCGCAACAAAAACAGAAATTGTCCCGTTCCATCGCGGACTCCTGAACCAAGAACATTAAATTATACACGCTCCGGCGCTCAATTGCTGGAAATCCTGCCTGTTCCGAAACCGGCGGTGAGATATGCTATCATTTCATTATTATCAGGCGGCCGTGCGTCCGCGGACGTCATCACCGCCGTACTTTTAAGGAGGATGCTATGCGCAAGGCAATGCTGAGCCTGTGGGTGCTGGCGGCTCTGACCGCCGCCGTCCCTGTCCAGGCGGGGGTTGCGGTGATCGAGGTAAGTGTCGACGGCTCGGATTACCTGCTGATCCGCGGCACCGAGATCCGCGTGGAGCACCGCAATTTCGAACCACTGGCCAATCTGAAGGTGCGTTTCGATCCGCCGACCGGTATGCCGGTGGCGGCGGTGGCCGTCACGTTGACCCGGCTGGAGGGGACGGGACCGGTGACCGTTGTGGAACAGCCGGCCGCGGGCAACGATTACACGCTGAAAATTCTCATCGACAACGACAACGAATCACTCTACCCCCAGAAATACCGGGTCCGCCTCGAGTGGGAGGAGCCGACGGCCGGACTGTTCCCCACCATGGACCGGAGCGTCCACGACTACTTCCACTGGCGCGGCGAAGTGGATGGCACGGACCTGATCCGCATCCAGGGGTCCGGCGTGACCATCGACCACGTGCGCGCCCAGCCCATCAGGAACCAGCGCGTGGACTACACCGCCCCCCTGCCGGCGGCCAAGGTCGAAGTGGCGCTGTACACGGAGCGGGCGCGGGGGACCGTCGAGGTCATCCAGCAGCCCAGCTACGCCAACAACTACACGGCCATCGTCCGGGTCGACGACGGGAAGTTCTCCGGATCGGATGTCTACGATGTGTACCTCTACTGGCCGAAAACAATCCCCGCCGAGGCGATCACGCCCGACGAGATGGATTTCTACTGGGAAGGTCGCGTGGACGGGGTTGACCGCGTGGTTATCCGCGGCAACAGCGCCACCCTGGAGCACCTGCAGTCCAGACCCGCCGAAGGTGTCCGGGGGCAGTTCCGCCGGGCGCTGCCCCGGCAGGAGCAGACGGTCGACCTGCATGTATTTGCGGGGCGCGGCTCGGTGAAAATCATGGAACAGCCCGGCTGGGCCAATAATTACGCGGTGATCGTTCTGGTGGACGATTCAAACCGGGGCGGCGCCGCCGACTACCGTTTCGGCCTGCGCTGGGGGCAGGGCGGATCCGCCGGCAACGTCCCCATGACCGGCACCGCTCACGTCGGCACTCCCCCGGCCGGCACAGCCGCGGCCGGCAGCGGCGGGGTGATCCGATGGCGCGGCCGCGTCGACGGCAAGGACCGGCTGCTGTTCAAAGGCAACACCGTGAACGTGCAACACCTTGCGGCCCAGCCGATCCGCGACGCCAGCCACATGTTTTCCGATCCGCTGCCCGTCAAGGACGTGACGGTGACCCTGAACCTGATCGCCGGCCGGGGTTCGGTCCGGATCTTGGAGCAGCCGGGCCGCGGCAATAACTACACGCTGATCGTCGAGATCGAGGACGCCGCCAACGGTGACGGCATCTACGAATTCGAACTGTTCTGGTGAGCGGGCGATGACGGTGCGCGTACCCGCCCGGGCGAAAGTCAATCTCCATCTGCAGGTGATGTTCCCCCGCCCGGACGGGTACCATGAACTCCGGACCATCTTCCAGACGGTGGACCTGGCCGACGAGATTATCTTGGAGCCCGCCGCCGACGGGGAGCTGGCGCTCCGCTGCGACCAGCCGGATGTGCCCACAGGCGAAGAGAACCTGTGCCTGCGGGCCGCCCGGCTGCTCCAGACGGAAACCGGCACCCGCCGCGGCGCCCGGATCGACCTGCGCAAGCGGATCCCGATGCAGGCCGGGCTGGGCGGCGGGAGCGCCGATGCCGCGGCGACGCTGGTCGGATTGAACCGGCTGTGGGAACTCGGGTGCGCCCCGGAAGAGCTGCTGCTGTGGGGTGGGCGGCTGGGCTCGGACGTCCCGTTCTTTCTGGTGGGGGGCACCGCGCTCGGGCTGGGACGCGGCGAAGAACTGGTGCCCCTGTCGGACGCGCCGGCCCGCCACGTCCTGCTGGTGTGCCCGCCGCTGGCGGTCAGCACGGCGTGGGCCTACGAACGCCTGAATTTTCTATTGACAACAAAGGGTTTCGTGAATAAAATCCCCTCCCTGCACCGGGTGCTCGCGGACGGTCGAATGGAAGCATTCCGGGGCGTGAACGATTTTGAAGCGGCGGTTTTTCCAGAATATCCCCTGTTGCCACACATCAAATCACAAATCGCGGATTGCGGCGCCGACGGGACGATGATGAGTGGGAGCGGATCCTCGGTTTACGGGCTCTTTGACACTGCGGCTGCGTGCATGGAAGCAGAGCGTAACCTGTGCCGCCAGTCTGTGCCGGGCCGGATCATCCGCACCCGGTTCATCGGCCGAGACGAGTACCGTCGCCACCTGTTCTCCAACTGGGATTGATCTGCTGGGGAGTCGTCAAGCGGTAAGACACAGGTCTTTGGAACCTGCATTCGGAGGTTCGAATCCTCCCTCCCCAGCCATATTTTTCCGGCGGATTCCGGCGCGCCCGCGGGCGCCGTCCGGTCGGTGAGGAGGCTTTCCTTGGTCAAGGGCGATCTGATCATCTTTTCCGGTTCTGCCAACGTGCCGTTGGCGGAGGAGATCTGTCGCTATCTGAAAGTCCCGAAGGGCGAGTGCCGGCTCAACCGGTTCGCCGATGGCGAACTCTATTTCCAGAGCCATGAAAACGTCCGCGGGCGCGACGTGTTCATCATCCAGCCCACGTCGAATCCGGTCAACGACCATCTGATGGAACTCCTTATCATGATCGACGCCTGCAAGCGGGCGTCGGCCTCCCGGATCACGGCGGTCATGCCCTATTTCGGTTACGCCCGCCAGGACCGCAAGGACAAGCCGCGCGTGCCGATCTCGTCGAAGCTGGTGGCTGACCTGCTGACCGCCGCCGGCGCGAACCGGATCCTGACCATGGACTTGCACGCGTCCCAGATCCAGGGGTTCTTCAACATCCCGGTGGACCACCTGTTTGCGGCCCCGGTGATCCTGGACTACATCTCCTCGTGCAATTTCGAGGACCTGACCATCCTGTCGCCGGACACGGGCGGCGCCGAACGGGCCCGGGCCTACGCCAAACGGCTCAACGCCGGGCTGGCCATCGGCGACAAGCGACGGGTTGCGGACAACGTGGCCGAAGTCATGCACATCATCGGCGACGTCGAGGCGAAGACCGTGGTCATCTGCGACGACATGATCGACACGGCCGGCACGGTGGTGGAAATCGTGCACGCGCTGGGTCTGCTCGGGGTCAAGCGGATCGTGGTGGCGGCCACCCACCCGGTGTTCAGCGGTCCCGCCTTCGAGCGGCTGGGCCAGCTGGCGCTGGAGGAGATCGTAGTGACGAACTCCATTCTGATACCCGAGGGACGGCGGCTGCAGAACCTCCGGATCCTGTCGGTGGCCGCCCTGTTCGGCGAGGCCATCCGCTCGATCCACTACGAGACGTCGATCAGCACGCTCTTTGTCTGATGCGTTGACTGGCATATTTAACGTTAGCAGGAGATATTCCGATGGAAAGAATGACAATCGAAGCGCGGCGGCGTTGGGATTTGGGCAAAAACGGCTCGCACCGCCTCCGCGAGACGGGCTGGGTCCCGGCCGTCGTCTACGGCAAGGATACGGACCCCCTGCCGCTGGCCGTGGACCTGGCGCTCATGGACCGGCTGATGCACAATCCCGAAGCCCGCAACCAGATCTGCAACCTCAAGGTGGACGACATGAAGCAGCTGGCGGTGCTCGTCCGCGACTACCAGCTGGACCCGATCCGGGGCGAACTGATTCACGTGGACCTGATGGTCGTGAATGAACAGCGCGCCATCAAGGTCAAGGTGCCCATCGAGACAGTCGGCGTGCCGGTCGGCGTCAAGACCGCCGGCGGCATGCTGGTGGTCCTGGTCCGCGAGGTGCCCGTCGAGTGCCTGCCGCAGCACATCCCGGCGGTGATCCGCCTGGATGTCAGCGGCCTGGAGCTCGACCAGAGCCTGCGGATCCGCGACCTCCAACTCGGCGACAAGGTCACGATTCTGATGGATCCGGAAGTCAACATCGCCCACGTGGAAGAGACGCGGGCCGCGGTGGCCGAGGAAGCCCCCGCCGCCGGAGCGGCTGAAGCCGCGGCCGAGTCCGGAGAGCAGGGAGAAGAATCCTGACGGAGGGCATGCCGGACCCTGCGGACGTCCGCGCGATATTTGGACTGGGAAATCCGGGATTGGCCTATCGGTTCAACAGGCACAATGCCGGATTTCTTTTTCTGGATCGCCTGCTGCGGGATGACCGCGTCACGCGGCTGGAGCGCCGCGACGAAGCGTCAAGCCGAGTCGATTGGGTGCTGTTGGGCGGCGCCCGCCTGCTGCTGGTCCGGCCGCAGACGTTCATGAATCTGAGCGGCGCGGCCTTCGGGGCCATCCTGGCGGCGCACGGATGGGAGCCCCGCCAGGCCCTGTTGATCTATGATGACCTGGATCTGCCGCTCGGGTCTTTTCGCCTGCGTTCGCGGGGAGCCCCGGCCGGGCACCGGGGTGTCCGGAGTATCCTGGAGAATGCCGGGACCACCGCCGTCCCGCGCCTGCGGATCGGGGTGGGGCCCCGGCCGCCGGAGGTCGAGGCCGCCGACTTCGTTCTGGCCGATTTCACGGCAGCCGAGCGGTCCCGGCTGGAGGCGGTGTTTGATGGGGCGGCGGATGCGCTGGTTTGCGTCCTGACCGAGGGATTGACGGTCGCAATGAGCCGTTACAATGTTCGCCGGACGCCGCCGGGCCCCGAATCCGGACCGGCGGCCGGGCTGGACGCAACGCAGGAAAAAAAGTTGTAATTTGGGGATTTTTTGATATAATCCGGACTTTCGCGAGCTGGGCCTTGCTTCGCCACCGGGGTCCACGGACAGTTGAACCTGTTGATAACACCTGCAAAGGAGTGATCCCTTGAGTAAGTATGAACTCGTTTATCTCGTCGCGCCCGATACGCCGGAAGAGCGGCAGGCGGACATCGCGGAGCGGCTGAAAGGCTTCATCCAGCAACTGAACGGAACGCTGGACAGCCTGGATCTCTGGGAAAAGCGCAAGCTGGCGTACGAGATCAAGAAATTTCAGGAAGCGTTCTATTTTGTCGCCCGATTCGAGGGTGACGGCAAGCTGGTGGACGAGCTGGAGCGGCGCCTGCGCGTCGCCGATGAAGTGATCCGCTTCATCACCATCCGCAAGGACGACGAAATCAAGATCATGGAAAAGCGGCAACGATACTACAAGTCCCGCCGGGAAGGTCTGGAAAAGCGGAAGAAGAAGAACCCCCCGCCCACCGATCGCCCCGAAGCCGGCCATCACGGCGGACGGTCCCGCGCGAAAACGGAAAATGAGGTGAGCAGTCATGAGTGAAGGCACCGACAGACCCCAGCGGCGCTACGTGTACCGCAAGAAAAAGGTCTGCAAGTTCTGCGAAGAGAAGATCCCGTTCATTGATTACAAAGACGTGAACCTGCTGCGGCTGTTCGTCCCCGAGCGCGGACGCGTGCTGCCCAAGCGGCTGTCCGGCGTGTGCTCGTCCCATCAGCGCCAGTTGCGGAACGCGATCAAGCGCGCCCGCGTGGTCGCCCTGGTGCCGTTCGCGGCCGACTCGTTCTGAGCCGGCGGCGCGTTTTCCTGACAGCCCGACTGGAGATGACAGCGATGAAGATCATTCTGATCCAAGAAGTGGATAACGTCGGCCGGCGCGGCCAGATCGTCAATGTCAGCGACGGCTATGCCCGCAATTATCTGATCCCCCGCAAGCTGGCCATGCCGGCCAGCGCGGCCAACCAGAAGTACGTCGAGACACAGAAGCTGAACTGGGCCAAACAGGAGGCCAAGCTCAAGGATGAGGCCGAAGTGCTCGCCAAGGCGTTGGGCGACGTGAGCATCGCCGTGGCCAAGAAAGTTGGCGAAGGCGACAGCCTGTACGGTTCCGTCACCACGATGGAGATCGCCGACGGCCTGTCGGCCCGGGGTTTCGCCATCGAGCGGCGCAAGATCCGGCTCGAGCACCCGATCAAGACCCTGGGCGAATACACGATTCCCATCAAGCTGCACGCCGAGGTGACCGCTCACATCAAGCTGCTGGTCCAGCGGGAAGGGGAGGCGGAAACCCCGGCAGAGGCATAGGCTCAGCCGCCGCTTCATCCGGCGGCGACACCCATCCGTTCTGAAGGGGCGCGCATTCCGGCTGCGCCCCTTCGCTTTTTGGGGCCGCGGGCCCGACCCGTTTGCTGCGAGGATTATCCATGAAGGGGAACGTCTCATCGCCAACCGCACGCCAGTTGCCGCAGGATGTCGACAGCGAACGGGCGATCCTGGGGGCGGTGCTCGTCAACAACGAGCTGTTCCACACGATCAGTGACAAGCTGGTCCCCGAGGACTTCGCCCTGCCGCCTCACCAGGCCGTTTACGCGGCGATGGTGCAGCTGGCCCAGGGCCGGCAGCCGCTGGACGAGCTGACGCTCAAGAACGTGCTGGAAAGCATGCGGCTGGACGAGCCGGTCACCCTGGCCTACCTGACCTCGCTGTCGAACGGCTTCCCGCGGCTCGAGAACATCATCCACTACGTCGAGATCATCAAGCAGAAGGCCATCCTGCGCAACCTGATCCGGGCGTCGGAATCGATCGCCGAGATCAGTTACGCCCAGGAGCGGAGCGCCATCGACGTCCTGCAGCAGGCCGAATCCTGGATCGGCCACATCTCGGAATCTTTCATCAAAAAGAACTACATGACGCTCTCCGACGCGCTGGAGCAGGCGTACCGTTACATTTCCCAACTGTACGAGGCCAAGACGTATCTGACCGGGATTCCCACCGGCTTCCGGGACCTTGACCAGATGACCTGTGGCTTGCAGCGCGGCGAGCTGATCATCATCGCCGCCCGGCCGTCGATGGGCAAGACCAGCTTCGCGCTGAATCTCGCCCTGCACGCGGCACTCAAGGAGAAACTGTCCGTGGCCGTGTTCTCGCTGGAAATGTCCGCCCGCCAGCTGGCGTTACGCCTCCTTTCCGCCAAGGCGCCCATCGACGGCCAGAAGCTGCGGAGCGGCTATTTCTCCAAGTCGGATTGGGAGGAGATCGGCCGGGCGGTCGCGGAACTGGACCAGTCTAAAATCTACATCGACGAAACGGCCAACCTGACCCTGCTGGAGTTGATGACCAAGGCCCGGCGCCTCAAGAAGCAGTACAAGCTGGACATGGTGATCGTCGATTACCTGCAGTTGCTGGCGGGCAACCAGCGGTACGAGAACCGGGTGCAGGAGATCGCCGCCATCTCCCGGTCACTCAAGGCGATGGCCAAGGAACTGGATGCGCCGGTGGTGGCCCTGTCCCAGCTCAGCCGGGCACCGGAAACCCGCAAGGGTGACCACCGGCCGATGCTGGCCGACCTGCGGGAGTCCGGCTCGCTGGAGCAGGACGCCGACGTCGTGATGTTCATCTATCGCGGGGAAGTTTACGAGAAGGACGATCCGGACCTGGCCGGCAAGGCGGAACTCATCATCGCCAAGCAGCGCAACGGCCCCGTGGCCAGCATCGACCTGGCGTTCCAGAAGGAGTTCAGCCGGTTTGTGCAGATGGACCCCCGGGGGGGGCGTCCTACCGAAACGTAAAGAAAATCGTATCCCAGACCTTCACGCGGACGTTTCCCTTGCGGGCCGGCTTGTACTTGAAATTCCGGGCCGCATCTGTCGCGGCCTTGCCGAACCCGAACCCCTTGGGTGTCTCGTTGACCAGCTTGGCGTCGGCCACCGAACCGTTTTCGTCAACCAGCACACGAACGATCACCTGGCCGGATTTTTTCAACTGGCGGGCCAGCGCGGGCATCGATGGCGTCGAGCGCTTGGTGATTTCCGGCTTGATCACGTCGTCGGTCAGCGGGACCAGGTCGCCTTCCTTGACCTTGGGCTGGTCCGAGAGGGTGAACCCCCCTTCCATCGAGGAGGCCACGGCCGGAGTCGGTGTCGCCGCCGGGGTGCTGGCGGGCGGCGGCGTCGTGGCGGCCGCCGGCTGGGCCTGCGGCTGCGTCTGGGGCTGGGCCGGTGTCGCCGCCGGGGCCGGCTGGGTTGGCGCGGGGCGAACGGGGATCGTGGGCGCGGCTTCGGAGCCGCTGCTGATGGATGCCGACGATTCGATCCGGGCGGCCTGAACCACCGGGGCGGCGGCGCCGGAGCGCCCGGTGTCGCGGGCGGAGTCGTCGCGGCGATCGGCGCCGGGTTGCGGACTCGAGGCCACCGCGGCCGCGCTCGGCCGGTCGGCGGGCGCCTGGCCCGACGATCGGCCCTGGACGATCTGGGCGTCCATGGAGTCGGTGCCGCCGGCGGCGATGTCGGCGGAACCGCCGGAGAAGATGCCGCTGCTCCCGCCCGAGAAGAACGCGAAATAGACGATTACGGCAATCACCGCCAGTCCGGCGATGATGCCGCCGACGATCAAGCCCACGTTCGACTTCTTCGTGTCTTCTTCATCGATCGCCAGGTCGGCCAGCCGGCTGGTCAGCGGCGCGGTGACAGCCGTCTCGGTTTCGATCCGTTCCGGCCTCTTTTTCAGCAACTTGGTGGTAGGAGCGGATTCGGGTTCCGGGATGTTCGGGTCGCGGTTCATTGCGTCCATAACCGACCTCCAAGACGATCTCTTCCCCAGTCATTTTAACATTTTATTCAGGGCCGGTTGAAAGAATGTGCTGTCGGTCACGTTTCAGCCGGCTGGGGGCGGTCGCCGAAGAAGGTCAGTTCCCGGACGGGCCGCCCCTGCACGAAGGTTTCCACGCAGTGGTTGACGCCGAACAGGTAGGGAATCTGGCGGTAGTTCGCGCAATCCATTATTGCCAGGTCGGCCCGTTTGCCCGGTTCCAGCGAGCCCCGATCATGCCCAAGCTCCAGCGCGTAGGCGCCGTTGATGGTGGCCGCCACCAGCGCCTCGGCGGGGGTCATCCGCATCTGGCTGCAGGCGACGGCGATCACCAGCTGCATGTTCGGGGTGAAACAGGTGCCCGGATTGAAATCGGTTGCCAGCGCGACCGGCACGCCGGCATCGATGAGCGCCCGGGCCGGTGGGTAGGCGTCGAGACCGAGGTTGAAGGCGGTTCCGGGGAGCAGGCCCGCGATGACGCCCCGGGCGGCCATCGCCGCGATGCCGGCTGGACTGATGCGCTCCAAGTGGTCGGCGCTGACCGCGCCCACCTCGGCGGCCAATTCCGCCGCCCCGACGGCGGCCAGCTCGTCGGCGTGCAGCCGGGCTTTCAAGCCGAGCCGCTGGGCGGCCGTGATGATCTCGCGCGCCTCCGCCACCGAGAAGAAACCCTGGTCGCAGAACACGTCGACGTAGCGGGCCAGCCCCTCGCCGGCCACCGCGGGGAGCATCTGCCCGATGATCTGGTCCAGGTAGCCGCGGTGGTTCTGGCGGAACTCCAGCGGATAGGCGTGGGCGCCGAGAAAGGTCGGGACCAGATCCAGCGGGAGAAGTCGTCCGGCGGCGGCGATGGCGCGGAGGAGCTTGAGCTCGCTGGCGAGGCTGAGGCCATAACCGCTTTTCGCCTCGATGGTCGTCGTGCCGTGCGCCAGGAAGAGCCGGCCGAAACGGACCACGCTGGTCGTGATCTCCTCGAGGGTGGCTTGCTGGACGCGGCGGGCGCTGTTGAGAATCCCGCCGCCCTTGGCCGCGATCTCCTCGTAGGAAGCGCCCAAAATCCGCAGTTCGTATTCGTCCTCGCGCGTGCCCCAAAACGCGGGATGGGTGTGCGAATCCACGAAGCCGGGCAGCAGCACCACCGGCCGGTCGCGAAGATCAATGACCTGGGAATTCCGCGCGGCAATTTCCGGCATGATCGTGGCGGTGGGGCCGACGGCCAGGATCCGGCCGTCGCGGATCAGGATCGCGCCCGTCTCGACGAGACCGAGCTCCCGCAGCTCCGCCCCGCGGCGGGGGCGCGCCGGCCCGGCCATGGTCAGAATTTGACGGACGTTGATCAGAGCCAGCGAATCGGGTGTCATTGCGTTCGGGCGTGCTCCATGTATTCCTGAATCCGCTCCAGTTCGCGGGGGCCGATGACCTCGTGCTTTTCCACGTAGGCGGCGGTGTCCAGCAGGAACTGGCGGTGGGCGTTTCGGGACAAGCGGCCGGCGTCCCGCCGGGCGCGCAACTCGACGAACCGGGCCTGAATCGCCGCCGCGTCTACTTCCGGAGCCAGCTTCTCCATGACGGTGTGTTCCACGACGAAATCGAGGAACTCCACATCGTGAGTCCGGAACAGGATGTACCCGCCGGCCAGCACCAGCAGGCCCACAACGGTGATAATCCAAAATCGACGGCGCAAAGTGTTTGACCCTCGGCCTTTCTTTCTGCTACCATTTTAAAGGATTTGGTGCGAGTTTCAACGCGGTCGTGAATGCCGGATGAAGAAAAACGACGATCAGCGGTTGCTCCAGTTTCCCTCCGTCTTCAATCTGGAACCCGGCGGCAAGGCCGAGGTCAAGCCCGTTGAAGATGAGAACGCCCCCGAATGGCGCCGGGAAGTCAGCCGCAAGGTTGAAGAACATCGCAAGATGAAGGAGCTCCAGGACAACCTGGACATCCTCCGGCGGATCGACCCGCCCGGTGACGACGCCGCAATTGCGGATCATGAGAAGACCCGGCTCGACGAGCGGTTCACCGCCACCCCGTCCGCGGCGCCGGCTGTGGGGGCCGCCATCCGGGACGAGCGCCTTCGGCAGGCGCTGCAGACGCCCAAGCCGCGGGACGGCGCGGCCCGCACCCACGTGGACAGCGACCTGAAGGAGAAGCTGGCGGATCAGCACCGCCAGTTGTTCAAGGATGCCGTTGTCGAGACGGACGAGGACACCACCGACTCCATCACCCAACCCATCGCCTTCGACGAGTTGGACCTGGCCAAGAACCCCGCGCTCATCTTCGAGGAAGAACCGGCGGCGGCGGAAGCGGAGGTCGCGGAGGAGCCCGTGTCCAGGTCCGAGTACGACCTGCCGCTGGGCGAACTGCTCAGCCGGTACGAGCAGCGCGGCTCCCGGCCCCGGAAGGCGGCCGCGCCAACAGCCGATCGCACCTTGCTGGTCAGCCGGTTTCTGGCCGGCCTCATTGATTTCGTGCTGGTGACGGGGCTGGCAGTGGCGCTGCTGGCCATCGTTGCCTGGCTCACCGGCGGAGGGCTGTTCTCCCCGCGGATGGGCGCGCTGCTGGGCGGACTGTTCGTGCTGCTGCATTTCATCTACAGCTTCTACTTCCTTTTTCTGGGCGGCCAGACACCCGGCATGGCCATGGTGGGCCTCCAGGTGGTCCGAGCCGGTGACCGCGAGCTGCCGCCGCGGGCGATCCTGGTGCGCACCACCATCTACCTCCTGGCCGTCGCCTGCGCGGGCATCGGCCTGATCTGGGGCGTCTTCGACCGGGAAGCCAAGTGCTGGCAGGACATCTTGTCCGATTCCCACGTCACCCGGGTCGCCTGATCTTGCTCGAAGATTTTCACCTCCACCACCTCTGCCTGGGGCTGCGGCAGCGGCTCGTCGGTCTCCGGGTTGCGGACGTGCAGACCGCCGGCGCTACGCGCCTGCTGATCCGGTGGGAGGGCGCCGCGGCGCGCTGCCTGGTGCAGCTCGATCCGGACCGGCCCGCCATCCGGATCGTGGCCGCGGGAGGCCGGGGGGAATCCAGCGCGTGGGTGAATTGTCCGGTGGTGGCGGACGGGCTGGTGGGCCGCCGGCTTGCGGATCTGGCGAAGGCGCCCGACGACCGCCGCGTGGTGCTCGCTTTCGGCGATGCCGGCCGGTCGCCCCGGCTGATCGCCGAGGTGCGGCCCATCGCACCGTCCCTCCATCTGTGCGACGCCCGGGGCGTCGTCCGGTACGCGATGGGGCCGCTGCGCGCCCAGTTTCAGTCGGAAGGGGAGCCATACCGCGAACCGGATCGCGCCGGTCGGGTGCCTCCCGAAGCCGGCCCGATCCGGGCACTGCTCGCCGGCACCGGGGCCGCCGTTCGGCGGACGCTGCTCGGTCGGGTGCAGCAGCTCAGCCCGCTCCTTCTGGACGAGGCGCTGGCCCGCGCGGGCGCCGATGATCCCGACGCTCTGGCCGCGGCGGTGGCGGCGGTGGTGGCGGAAGCGTACGCGCCGTCCGCGGGCGCCGTCCTGTACGTGCGGCAGCCGTGGCTGCCCGATGAATACCGCCTGGATCCCCGGCAGGACCTCCGCCTCAGTGCCTGCCCGCTGCACGTGTGCCGCGACTGGGCCGCGCGCCGGTTCGAGCGGTTCGAGGACGCGGCGGACTGCTGGCTCGACTACGCGGAGGCGCACCGGCGGTTCGCCGGACGGCGGGATGCCGCCATCCGCGCGCTGGGGGCGAAGCTGAAGAAGTGCGAGGTCCGCATCGCGGCGCTGGAGCGGGAGCTGGCGCGAGCCGCGGAGGCCGAAACAGGCCGGAAGTACGGCGAGTTGATCCTGGCCCATCTGCACCACCTGGGCGCGGCGCACCGGGGCGAGGCGGTGGAGGTGCCCGACGTGTACCATCCCGGCGGCCCCGCCGTCCGCGTGCCCCTGGATCCGGAAAAGACCCTTCGTGAAAACGCCGACCTCTATTTCCGCCGCTGGCGCAAGGCGCGCCAGGCGCGCGAAATCCTGCCGGAGCGATTGCGGGCGGAACGCGACCGCCGGGCGGCGTTGGCGGGACATGCGGCGTCCGTCCGGACGGCCGTCCGTGAAAGCGATCTGGCTGCGGTGCCGGCAGCGGCCGGGCCGCAGTCGCCGGCGGTGCGCCAGCGGCCGGCCAAAGGAAGCGACGGAACGGGCCAGCGGTTTCGCCGGTTCCGGACCCGGGGCGGCCTGGCGGTGCGGGTGGGCCGGAGCGCCGCCGAGAACGACCGGCTGACGTTCGGGAGCAGCCGTCCGGATGACGTGTGGCTGCACGCCTCCGATTACGCCGGGTCCCACGTGGTCCTGACCTGGGGGCAGAAAGCGGAGCCGCCGCTGGCCGACCTGCGCGAGGCGGCGGCGGTGGCCGCCTGGTACTCGGGCGCCCGCCGCGAGCCGGCGGCGGACGTGCGCTGGACCCGCTGCAAGTACGTGCAAAAAGTGAAGGGGACCGCCGGACTGGTCCGGCTGATGAAAGTCAGGACGCTGCGGGTGGCGCCCGCCCTGCCCAAGGACGAACCCGAAGGGGAACCCTGACCCGCCGGTCCTGCCGGCCGACGACCCGGGAAAATGAAACGACCGGGCGCGGGGCCCGGTCGGGTGGTCGTTGGGCTCAGGAGACGAGCGGGAGGAGGATCAGTCGATCAACGCCCGCAGCCGGCGATACTGCATGTCCACGAACGGGAATTTGAGCAGGTTGTGGAAGAGTGAGGAGAAGCCGGTGTAGAAGTACCCGACGATGAACAGCAGCAGGAAAGGAAGCACGCCGAAATTCCCGATGGCCACGCAGTAGCCGAACACCCAGGTGAAGAAGGAGCCGAAGGCGATCTCCACCAGCGGCCAGATGCCGATCTTGCCGCGGTACTTCTTGCGCAGCCAGCTGTCCTTCCGGCCGGTGACGTGGTATTTCGGCGTGCGGATGAAGGCCGACTTGATGCCGAGCAGCGCCTCGAGAACGGCCTTGCCGTTGGTCACCGTCAGGCCGATGCCCAGCGCCATGAGGAACGGCAGCAGCCGGACCCGCTCTTTCCAGTCGGCGTACAGCGCCTTCTGCGAGTGGATGTAGAACAGCGCCACGCTCAGCGTGGAGGCGACGAAAATGGGCAGATCCAGAACCAGCATTTCCCAGATACCCTGGTGGAAGCGCACGATGATCGCCGGCAGCAGGACGAGCGACAGCACCACCATCAGCGGATAGGCGAAGTTGGCGGTCAGGTGGAACACCGCCTCGGTCTTGATGGGGCGGGGGAGCGGCGCCCGCAGAATGGGGCCCAGCATCTTGAGGCAGACCTGGGTGGAACCCTTGGCCCAGCGGTTCTGCTGATTCTTGAAGGCGTTCATTTCCACCGGCAGCTCGGCGGGGCATTCGATTTCGGGCAGGTAAACGAATTTCCAGCCCTTCATCTGGGCGCGCAGGCTCAGGTCGAGATCCTCGGTGATTGTGTCGTGGCTCCAGCCGCCGGCGTCGGCGATGGCCTGCTTGCGCCACAGCCCGGCGGTACCGTTGAAGTTGACGAACAGTCCGGCGCGGGCGCGGGGCAGACTTTCCATCATGAAGTGGCCGTCGAGGAAGAGGGTCTGGGCGCGGGTCAGCAGGGAATAGTCGCCGTTGAGGTGGGCCCAGCGGGTCTGGACGATCGCCACGCGGGGATCGGTGAAGTGATGAACCGTGCGCTGCAGGAAGTCCGAGTGCGGCACGAAGTCGGCGTCGAAGATCGCGACGATGTCGCCCCTGGCGGTGCGCAGTCCGTTCTCCAGCGCGCCGGCCTTGAATCCGCCGCGGTTGGTCCGGTGGATGTACTCCACGTCGAAGCCGCGATCGGTCCAGTACGCCACCGCCTGCTGCATGATCCCCACCGTCTCGTCGGTGGAATCGTCCAGAACCTGGATGTGGAGCTTGTCCTTGGGGTAGTCCAGCTGGCAGGCGGAGTTGAGGATCCGGGGGCCGACGTACATCTCATTGTACATGGGGAGCTGCACCGTGACCATGGGCAGTTCCTCGAAGTGGCCCGCCGGCGCCACGCGTTCGTGGCGGTGTTTGCGGAAGAGGTGGAGATAGTAGAAACGCCGCAGGCCGTAAGCGCTCAGCACGATGAGGACGCCGAAGTAGATGAGCAGGATGATCAGGTCGAACAGCTCGGGGCGGTACAGGAACGAGAGGTTGCCGCTGGCCAGGAATTTTTCGTAACTTCCCGGAGGCAGGCGATGGTTGAACGGGTTTCCAAACATAGGCTCCTCATCCGGCTGGATTGACGGGGTGTCCGGTCAAGACGATCGATCATACGAGGGCCTATGCTAGTCGGAGCGGCGGGCCGAGGGAAGACGAATCTTGTATGGAATTGTCAGCGGTTGTAATCGGGCCGTCAGCGGTAGATGCGGGGGCCGTCGGCGGCGTTTTCGGCGAGGGCGCCGCCGATGGCGCGGGCCAGGGCGGCGCGGTCGGGAAAGTCGTGATACTTGAAAAAGGTGATGGCCTGGCTGTTCTTGCGCAGCCAGCGCAGCGCCAGCGGGAACGACGCGTCCCGGTACGCCTGCAGGGCCGGGTGCGGCTGGTCGGCGGCGGCGGCGGCCAGGACGGCGTCCAGCGACTCCGCCGGGGCGCCGGTCCGCGGCAGGGCCAGGGAGCGGATCCGACCGCCGGGGTGCAGCGTCCAGAGGCAGGCCTTCCCGGGATCATGATGGGGCAGGAGGGCGAGGAGCACGTCGTCGATCCCCTTCTCCCGGGGCACCGGCTGGACGTCCAACTGGACATTGACGGCGGGCTGGTGGCGGGCGATGAGCTCGGCCTCCTCCAGTAGCGCCTCAAGGTCGGAGCCAAGCGCGATGTGGCGCAGCCGGCGGGTGTCGCGCTGGATCCGCTCCAGTTTCGGATCGTCGTCGGCCCGCCAGCGGAAGTAGCTCTGGACCCGCCGACGCAGGTTGACGCTCTTGCCCACGTAAATGACGGTGTCGTGGTCGTCCAGGAACAGGTACACCCCCGGGGCTTCGGGCAGCGCGGCCAGGTCGGCCGGCGTGAAGGCGTAGCGTCCGAAATCAGCCGGGGTGTGGAGGGCGGCCAGCGCGTCGTCCAGCTCGTCCAGCCGCTCCACGCCCTGAATCGCCAGCTCGGCGGCCAGCCGCGGCAGCAGCGCCGGCAGTGCGGCCAGTTCGTCCACGAACGGATCGTCCCGGCGCGTCGCCACGGCGGCGAAGTCCAGCAGGGCCTCGAGGCCGGGCCGCGGCCCGCCGGGCAGGACCAGCCAGCCCACGTCGGCGAGCGATCGAAACGGCTCCGGCAGGACGGACCCGGTGTCCTCGGCGGCCTGAAGCCAGGGGCCGAGCGCCCGGGCGTTCATCCCCCGCAGGCACAGGCCGGTGCCGGCGAAGACCTCGTCCAGGACGCGCAACACCTTGAGCTCGGTGAGAAGCAGCGGCGGCGGCGCCAATCCTTCCAGCGCGGCGGCGGCGTCCCGAAGGGCATCCGCCGGGCCCACGGCGGCGATCTGGCACTCGAGGGGCGAATCGGCATCCGGCTGGAAACGGGTCACGGCCACGAGCCGCAACGGCCCCTGTCCGGACGTTCGGGTGGACGCCGTGAGCACCGTCCAGCGAACCGCCGCCAGCCGGTCGCCGGCCGTGTCGGCGACGGTTTCCCACCCCTCCGGCAGGCGGCGGAAGCGCGGGTCACGCTGGAGCGCCGCCTCGAGGATCCGGACGGCGGTCGCCTGGCCTGATGTCGCGGCGCCCAGGTGGCGGGCGCACAGCTCGGCGGACGGCACCGGGGCCGGCGCGCCGCGCAGGGCGTCGTAAATGCGGTCTTCAAGGCGCTTCATGGCGGGCCGTCGCCGATCCGGAGGAGTACCGTGTCGGTCGCGGTCCGCGCCGCGACAAGGCGCGGGGCGTCGGCGGACCAGGCGCCGAGGGCGGCCTGGAACCGGTCGGCGTCGGCGGCCGTGTCCCAGGCGATCAGCCAGAGAACCAGCGGGGGGCGGCCATCGCCGCGCGCCACCAGCACCAGGGTGTCGCCGCCCCAGCCGCGGGCGGCTGCCACGGCGTCGGTCTCAGGCAAACCGCGCTTCAGGAATTCGGCCAGCTGGAACTGGCCCCACCGGCGGGGCTGCCCGGCGGGTCGGCCCAGCTCGCGCCAGTGGGATTCGTCCAGAGCGGCCGGCCGGCCGTTTTCCGGCGGCGATGACAGATACTTCTCCGGCCGCAGGATCTGCTCAGTGGTGTCGGGCGGATGCTCCACCAGCCGGAGGATCTGGGCGAAGGTGCGCGTCGCCATCAGCCGGCAGACGAAGTCGGTGCCCTCGAGATAAGGGAAGAGCATGGCGGCCTGCAGGAAGACCGGCGCCCGGGCGAACACGGCCGTCTGCTCCTGGGACTGCCGGGCGGCGGCGCGCAGCGTCGCGGCGATGCCGGGGATGGCGGCGACCCGCTCCACCGGAGTGTCCGTCATGTAGGCCAGCATCGCGACGGTGGCCCCGCCCTCGAGCAGCGCCATCAGGGCCAGCGCGGCATCGTCGTCGTGGCGGACCCGATCCTGGAGGGCGCCGATTCCGCCATACTGGTCCTGCAGGGCGTGGACCAGTTCGTGGGCCATGACCGCCTCCTGGAGGGCCGGGTCAATCCAGTCGGCCATCACGTAGGCGCCGCTCCCGGGGTCGTAAAAGCCGCCCAGTTGTTCGGTGTACAACTCCGCCACCAGGCGTTTCAAATCCGTCCCGGCCGGCACCAGTCCCAGGGTTTCCAGAATGATCGTCTCTTCGCGGATTTCGGCTTCGGTGTAATCCTCGCCGAGCTTGTGCAGCACCAGGGCCTCGATCTCGGCCTTGTTCATGATGCGCGCGGCGACGGGCCGCTTGCGCGGGACGCCGGTGAGCCGCTCGAGTTTGGCCAGCACCCGCTCCACGGCCGCGGTATCGGGCGCTGCGGCGGCGGGCGCCGTCGCCTGCTCGCCGGCCGCGGGCGGTGACGCCGCGGGGGCAGCGGCCGGAGTGATCCCCGGGCCGGCAAGCCAGCCGATGACGAACAGCATCGGGGTGAGCAGTCGAACCATGGACGCGGACTCCCGTGGCGACAGGCGGCCATTGTAGCAGATCCGTCGCTGGATTGCACCGCCTCGGCCGTGGCCGTTCGGCCGGGCGCACCCGCCGCCCCGGGCAAAAATATCTCTTTACAGACCGGGAAAGCTGTGATAAAAAGTCTGTCTTTTGATTGAAGCCCGAGGAGGACACTCTTGTCTCTGACGAACGAATCGAAGCAGCAAATCATGAAACAGTACCAGCGCCACGCCAAGGACGTCGGTTCCACGGAAGTCCAGGTGGCCCTGCTGACCCAGCGCATCAACGACCTCAACGAGCATTTCCGGTCCCACGTCAAGGATCATCACTCCCGGCGCGGTCTCCTGCAGCTCGTGGGACAGCGGAAACGGCTGCTGGAATACCTGAAGCAGACCGATATCGAGCGCTATCGCAAGCTCATCGGCGAGCTGGGACTGAGGAAGTAACCGCTAATTTGACCGCACCCGACATTGATACCGACCAAGACGCCGCGAGGAAGGGGTGCTCCCTCCCGCCGGCGTCTTGTTCATTATTCCTTCCCGTCATCCTGAGACTATCGGCCGATGCCGCACCGGCATCCCGGATCATGACACCGGGGAGACACACGCATCTGGAGGATTCGATATGATTTACCGTGCATCGGTTGAAATCGGGGGCCGCGAGCTGAGCATCGAGACCGGCCGGCTCGCCAAGCAGGCGGGCGGCGCCGCGCTGATCCGCTACGGCGACACCGTGATCATGGCCACGGCCTGCGCCGCCACCAAGCCCCGGGAAAACGCCTCGTTCCTGCCCCTGACCGTCGATTACCGCGAGTACACCTACGCCGCCGGCAAATTTCCGGGCGGTTTTCACAAGCGCGAAGGCCGGCCGTCGGAGAAGGAGATCCTGACCAGCCGACTCATCGACCGGCCGCTCCGCCCCCTGTTCCCGGAGGGCTACTTCCGCGACACCCAGATCATCGCGCTGGTGTTTTCGGCGGACGGCGTCAACGACCCCGACACCATGAGCATCTGCGGCGCTTCGGCGGCGCTCTACCTGTCGGACATCCCCTTCACCACCCCCATCGCGGGCGTGCGCATGGGCTATGTCGACAACCAGCACGTGGTCAATCCGACCCCGGCCCAATTGGAGGCCAGCTGCCTGAACCTGGTGGTCGCCGGCTCCGAGGAGGCCATCGTGATGGTGGAGGCCGCGGCCAAGGAGGTCAGCGAGGAGCTCCTGCTCGAGTCGCTGCTGCTGGCCCACGAACAGATCCGCAAGATCATCGGCCTGATCAAGCACCTGGCGCAGCAGAAGCAGCCGATCAAGCCCGTGGTGGCGCCGCCGGCCATGTCCGCCGAGGCCGTGGCCGAAGTCCGGCAGGCGGTCGCCGATAAAATCCTGGCCGCGCTGTACACCCCGGGCAAGCTGGCCAGCGAGCACGCCATGGACGCGGTGAAGGACGAGCTCCTCAGCGCCATCCCGGAGGAAGAGAAAGAGAAAAAGATCCTGTACAGCGGCATCTTTGAAAAACTGAAGGAAGAGATTTTCCGGGAGGAAATCTTGGTCAAGGGCACGCGGCCTGACCGCCGGAACACCGAAGAGATCCGGCCCATCGACATCGAGGTGGGCGTCATGCCCCGCACCCACGGTTCGGCGCTGTTCACCCGCGGCGAGACGCAGGCGCTGGTCACCGTCACCCTGGGTACGCCCGAGGATACTCAGATCATGGACACCCTGGACGGCGAATCGGAGAAGACCTTCATGGTCCACTACAACTTCCCGCCGTTCAGCGTGGGCGAGGTGGCTTTCCTGCGCGGCCCCGGCCGCCGGGAGATCGGCCACGGCGCGCTCGCCGAGAAGGCGCTCAAGGCCATGGCGCCGGGCGAGGAGCAGTTCCCTTACACCATCCGGGTGGTCTCCGACATCCTGGAATCGAACGGTTCGTCGTCCATGGCCACCGTTTGCGGCGGCTCGCTGGCGCTCATGGACGCCGGCGTGCCCCTCCCAAAGCACGTCGCCGGCGTGGCCATGGGCCTGATCAAGGAAGGGGACCGCTACGCCATCCTGACGGACATCGCCGGGTTCGAGGACCACTACGGCGACATGGACTTCAAGGTGGCCGGCACCGTGGACGGCGTCACCGCCCTGCAGATGGACATCAAGATCACCGGCATCACTCCGGAGATCATGAAGCAGGCCCTGGACCAGGCCAAACGCGGCCGCATGTACATTCTGGGCAAGATGAACGCCGTGCTCGACAAGCCGCGTGAAAACCTGGCCGCCAACGCGCCGCGTCTCCACGTGATGGAGATCGCCGTGCACCGCATCAAGGATCTCATCGGTCCCGGCGGCAAGAACATCAAGGCGATCGTCATCGCCACCGGCGCCAAGATTGACATCGAGGACGACGGCAAGGTTAAAATCTACGCGTCCAACGAACAGTCGGCCCAGGACGCCATCCGCCGGATCAACGAGCTGTGCGAGGAGGCGGAGATCGGCAGGGTCTACACCGGCCGGGTGACTCGCCTGGAGACCTACGGCGCCTTCGTCGAGATCTTTCCCGGCACCGAAGGGCTGATGCACATCTCCGAAGTCGCCCACCAGCGCACCCGCGACATCCGCGACGTGGTCAACGTGGGCGACGAGATCCAGGTCAAAGTGCTCGGTATCGAACCGCCCAACAAAATCCGTCTGAGCATGAAGGCGCTGCAGGAACCCCCGGCGGGCATGGAGGAATCCGGTTCGTCCGAGGGGCACGGCCAGCATCGCGAGCACCGGGACCGCCGCGAGGGCCACGGCGACCGGGATCGCGGCCCCCGCGGGCCGCGCCGGTACTGAACCGGTTCGGACAATTCCCCAAAACAAACAGGCGGGCTGCCCATGGCAGCCCGCCTCTGTTTTTTTGGCTGCGCCGCGCGGCGGCGCCGTCAGATACCGACGATGTCGTACGCGGTCAATTCCAGCGTCGAATCCGGAATCAGGACCACCGGACGGTGGAAATCCTTCTCGATGGCGGCAATCACTTCCCGTTCGATGCTCTTGAGCGCCCGGATGACGTTTGGATGGGCCCGAATCTCGACCTGGGAACCCTCCAGCGACTTGTGCATCCGGGCCACGTGGGCGTAGATCTCGTAGCAGATGGTGGACACGGACTTGGTGAAGCCCGATCCGCCGCACAGGGGGCAGGGCTCGGACAGGTTCTTTTCCAGGGCGCTGGCCGACCGCTTCCGGGTCATGATCACCATGCCGAAGTCGTTGAATGGAATGACCTTGGTGGGAACCTTGTCCTTGCGCTGTTCCAGCGTCAGGGCATCCAGCACCTGCCGTTTGCTCTTTTTCTCCTGCATGTCGATGAAATCGATCACGATGATCCCGCCGAGATTCCGCAGGCGGATCTGGCGCATGATCTCCTTGGCCGCGTCCACGTTGATCTTGGTGATGGTTTCCTCGAAATTGTTCCCCTTGCCCACGTACTTGCCGGTGTTGACGTCGATGGCCACCAGGGCCTCGGTGTGATTGATGACGATGAAGCCGCCGGAAGGCAGCCAGACCTTCTGTCGGGTGGCCCGCTGGATCTCGGGCGTCAGGTTGAAATGATCGAAGATCGATGCGTCACGCGAGTACAGCTTCACCCGCGGCAGCATGACGGGCATGAAGCGCTCGATGAAACTCACGATCGCCGCGTACTCGGCCTCGTCGTCCACCCAGATGTTCTGGAAGCTGTCATCCAGCTTGTCCCGGAGGAGCTTCTCCACCAGGTCCAGCTCCTGGTAAAGGAGGCAGGGGGCGGCTTCGGCGGTGCCGCGGGTCTGGATGTCCTCCCAGGTTTTCATCAGGTATTCCATGTCCTGGGTCAGTTCGGCTTCGCTGAGCCCCTCGCTGGCCGTGCGGATGATGAAGCCGCCCGGGCGGTCCTTCCGGTTCTGGGTGATGATGGTCCGCAGCCGCTTCCGCTCCTGATCGCTGTGGATCTTGCGGGACACGCCCACGTGATTGACGGTGGGGAGGAACACGAGCTGGCGTCCGGGCAGCGAGATGTGGGAGGTGATCCGGGCGCTCTTGAGGGACATGGGTTCCTTCATGACCTGGACAACGATCTCCTGGCCCTGCTTCAGCATGGTGGCGATGTTGCCGGGTTCCGCCTCGCCGGCCAGGTTGAAGCCCTTCCGCTTCCGGCGGCTGCCGCGCGGCCGGCTGGCGCAGAACGTGAGGTCGGAATCGGGAAAGCGGATGGTGGCCGAACCGTCGGCGGAATCGTTGCGGTCGCGCTCCGGTTCCGGCGAGTCGGCGGCCGGCGAGGCCCATGGGGAGGTCCAGGCCGGGCCGTCGGGAGAGGCGGCTTCGACCGGTTGGGTCGTCGCCGGAACGGGAGTGTCGGTCGGCGGTCCATCGGCGGTTTCAGCCGCCGGTTCAGGCGGCGTCGGCGCGGCCTCGGCATGTTCGGAATCAGCGGCCGCGCCTTCGGTGGCGGTTCGTGACTTGGCCCGGGACCGGGACGACCGGCGGGAGCGGCGGCGCTTTTTGGGCGCCTCGGCGGCAGCCTCTTCGCCCGCTTCGGATTCGGCGTCCGCCGCCGGGGCGGTCGCCGTCTCCGCGGGTTCTCCCTCGGACGGCGCCGGCGCGGCGGTTTCCTCTTCGGCCGGCTCCTCCGGCGGCTTCGCTGGGGATTTGGCGGCGCGGCCCTTGGGCAGATCCACGTCGAGGGTTTCCTTCAGATCGGCGAATTCCTCGAAGAAATCGGTGACGTAGAGAAAGGCGTTCTTCTCGATGCCGATATCCACAAACGCAGACTGCATGCCCGGCAACACCTTGCCCACCCGGCCCTTGTAGATGTTACCGACGATGCTGCGATCCTTCCGGCGCTCCACGTGGTATTCGGCCAGGGCACCGTCTTCCAGAATGGCGGCATGCACCTCGAACGGGCTGACATGCACCATCATTTCACGGCTCATGGTGTACACCTCGAGCTTGAGGGTTGTTAGCGGGAATCCGGCTTGAGTTGTCAGGGAAAATATCTTTACGCCGCCGGACGGTCCAGGATTCCCATTGTCCGGTCGTCAACATTCCATGTCGCGGAAAATCTTAGCACAGCGACGGTCAAAAGCCAAATCATTCATCGGCTTTCCCGCCGTCCGCCGGCTGGTCGTCCGCCGTCGAGCGGCGATAAATGAACCGCTGCAGATTGGTGTTGTACGGCGTCCAGCTGTCGTTTTCGCCGGCCTGCTGAATCGCCTCAAGATAGGTCCCCAGTTTGGCGTCGAGGTCGTCCAGGTAGGACAACGCCAGCGCTTCCAATGTTTTGGGACGCTTGGGCGAACCGAATTCCAGCTCGCGGTGGTGGCTGAGCACCAGGTGGAGCAGCTCCATCCGAATGCCGGAGGGGAAATCGGGAATTTCCGCCATCTTGCGATCGAGCAGGATGGCCTCCATGGTGATGTGCCCCACGAGCCGGCCTTCGTCGGTATAGTCGATGCTCTTGCCCCAGACCAGTTCGTCCAGCTTGCCGATGTCGTGAAGCGCGGCGCCCGCCAGCAGCATGCTCTTGTTCAGGAAGGGGTAATGCTGGCCGATGCGGACGCACAACTGCATCACCGAAAGGGTGTGATCCAGCAATCCGCCGATGTAGGCGTGATGGAGCGCCTTGGCTGCGGGGCACTGCTTGAATTTCTTCTGCAGCTCGGCTTCGCCGAAGATGTTGAGGAGCAGCCGGCGCAGGAACGGGTCGGCCACCTCCTGGTGGATGCAGTCGAGCAGGGCGACGTAGCTCTGATCGGTGTCGCGGTTGGACTTGCGGATGAAGTCGTCCAGCTCCACCTGGTCGGATTCCACCCGGCGGATCTTGTGGATGGTGATCTGGGTGGTGTTGTTGAATTCCTTGGTCATCCCGATCACGTGGACGAACTGGTCCACGTCGAATTTGGTGCGGAAGACGTCCACGTTGTCCCAGAGGAAGGCGGTGATGGCGCCGGTCCGGTCGGCCAGAACGGTGAAAATGAAATCTCCACCCTGCTTTTTCGGCCGGATCTCCTTGCGGACCACCAGAAAGATGTCATCCACGTTCTGGTTCGGGAGATAGTCGGTGACGTATTTGGCTTTCAATCCAGTATGTCCTTTCGTTCGGTTTCGAGCAGCGTGGCCAGCTCGCGGGCGGCGGCCCGGGCGACGTTGCTTCCATCGGGCAGCCGCTCCACGCGGTAGCGGCGCCGCGTGCCGGGCGTGTCCACCTCGATGATGTCGCCGGCGCGTATCTCCTGGGCCGCCTTGGCCGGTCGCCCGTTGACCTGGACGGCCCCGCCGTCGCACATTTTTTTACCCAGCGGACGGCGGGCGATGATCCGGCTCACGCGCAAAAACATGTCGAGGCGCATTCCGGCGCAACCCCCGCGGGTCCCTACCGGGCCTCGGCGTCGGGATCGTAATCCCCGCGGAATTCGGGAAACACATACACGTAGCTCTGCTTGCGCAGCTCCGCCATGAATTCCTTCATGACCGGATCCAGCCGGGTTCGGAATAGTTTTTCCTCGACATCGTGGCGGACCTCCTCAAGGGGACGCTGCACGGCGGCGGTCCGCTTGACGAGTTGGAGAATCTCGAAGCCGAACTCCATTTCCAGCACGCGGCTGTACTGGCCGGGTTGCAGCGTCTGGACCACGTCCCGGATGGTCGGGGTCAGGTTGGTCAGGGGAAAGCTGCCGATGTTGCCGCCGTCCTTGGCCGACGGCCCGTCGGAAAACGCCTTGGCCAGATCCGCGAACGCCTGGCCGGCCTGCAATTCCTGATGGACCTGGTCGATTCTGGTGCGCACCTCGTCGGCGTTCTTGTCCTTTGTGAAGAGAACGATTTCGGCCAGCTCCACCTGTTCGGGGGTGGTGAACTCCTGGATGTTTTCCTGATAGTATTTTTCAACCTCGCCGGTCATGACCTTGATCCGCTGGCGGACGATGGCGCCCCGGATCCGGCTGACGAGGATCTGGCGCTTCAGGTTCTCGTAGTAGTCGGCAAAGACGATCCCCGCCCGGGCCATTTCCTGCTTGAGCGCATCCATGGTGGGGATGCTGTTCTGCTTCATCAGATCTTCCAGGTAGGCGTTGGCTTCCAGGTCCAGGTCCTCGCTCATGCCGTATTCGTTGGCCTTCTGGACGAGCAGCAACTCGTTGATCAGGGAGGGCAGGATCTGCTTCACCGTCTGGTTGTAGCGGGCGGTCAGCTCCTCGCCCTGATAGCGGCCGCTCATCTGCTTGAGCACGGTATCCTTTTCCCGGTTGTACTGGCTCAGGGTGATGATGTCGTTGTTGACCTGGGCGACGATTTGTTCGATCACTTCGCCCCGGATCCAGCCGGGGATCAGTCCGGCGAGCAGCAGGCCCGCCAGGGCCGCGAGCGCTCTATTTCGCATGGTTGGCCTCCACGATGGTTCGGGTCAGGATCGACGGGTCGGGGACGAAATCCAGGGCCGACTGATGGAGCGCCGGCCGGTACTCGGCGACCAGCTCGTCAAGAAGAGCGGCGTGGGCGGCCCGCTCCTTGTCCATGCGCAGTTGCTGGATGATCGCTTCCCGGACCTCATAGTATTTTTGGGGATGGGACTGTATAACCTCTTCCAGGTAGAAGATGTGGAACCCGTACTGGGTCCGCATCACCTCGGAATAGCCGCCCGGCTTGAGCCCCATGATGATCTTTTCGAAATCGGGCGGCAGCTGCCCCTGCTGGAACAATCCGAGGTCGCCGCCGTTGGCGGCGGACGAGGCGCGGGAGAACTGGCGGGCGAAGGCGCTGAAGCGGGGCTTGCCGCTCTCGCGGAGCTCGGCGTGGATCTGGCGGGCCAGCCGCTCGTCATCCACGAGGATTTCCCGCACGTGGTAGCGTTTCGGCATCATGTATTCTCCGCTGTGCCGGGCGTAGTGGGCCTCAGCCTCCGCTTCGGTCACCTGGAGCTGGCCGCCGATTCGCCGGGTCAGATATTCCTGGATGACCAGCTCGTCGCCGGAGAGCGTCAGTCCGGCGGTTTGGCCCGGCTGCGCCGGAGCTTTTGCGGCGCCTTCGAGATCCGGCGCGCGGTGGATCCCGGCGTTGCGGGCGGCGGCCAGCAGCAGGCTCCGCTCGATGAATTCGTTGAGGAGGGTGGTGTTTTCGGCGCTGCCCAGCGGGGTGGAATCACCCATGGCGGAGAGGAATCCCTGCCGGTATTGGTTGAAATCGCGGAACGTGAAAGACTCGCTCCCCACCGTGAGCACCACGGCCTGATCCGGCTTAAACCAGGCCGAGCCGGGCGCTGCCGAGGCGTCGGCGCCGGCTTTGTCGCTCCGGCAAGCCGCCAGGGCCAGGGCCAGGGTCAGGACACAGGGCACCGCCACCGGCAGGCCCGGCGGCTGCCAGAGGATTCGGTGGAGTTGTCGATAGGGACCGTACGCGCGCATCATGCCCTTTCAAATCAGGAAATGTTAACACAGGCGCCCAGATCCAGCAACGTGCTTTTCAGAAGCTGGAACATCTCGGGGATGGAGGAGAACGCCTGACGAAGAATGAGAAAACCGCCCGGGGCGAAAGCGAGCGGCTCGCCGGCCTCGATCCTGCGGATCAGCCGCTCGGTGTCCACGGGGGAGTCCTCGGAAAACCGGATCCGGAACTCGTCCTGCCGGCGTTCGATGGAGAGCACGGCCAGGCGGGTGGCCAGCAGCTTGAGTCGCATGTACTCGAACAGGTAGTCGAGCACCTCGGGGAAGGCGCCATAGCGGTCCCGGACCTCCGCGCGCAATTCGTGGAGGGCGGTGTCGTCGGCCGCCGAGGCGATGCGCTTGTAGAGCCGCAGCCGCTCCTCCTCCTGGGGAATGTACTCGGAGGGGATGCGGAGCTTGACGTGGAGGTTGAGCTTGAGGCGTTCGGGGGGCAGGTAGCGTTCGCCCTTCAGCTCCCGGACGGCCTCCTCGAGCAGGCGGCAGTACATCTCGAAGCCCACCGCCTCGATGTGCCCGTGCTGCGCCGCGCCCAGCAGGTTGCCGGCGCCGCGGATCTCCAGATCCAGCGCTGCCAGGCGGAATCCGGCGCCGAGCTCGGTGAAGTCGCGGATGGCCGCCAGGCGCTTGCGGGCCGGGTCGGTGAGCTGCTCGAACGACGGCACGAGCAGCCAGGCGTAGGCCCGCCGGCTGGAGCGGCCCACCCGGCCGCGGAGCTGGTAGAGCTGGGCGAGACCGAAGCGGTGGGCGTGGTCGATGATGATGGTGTTGACCAGGGGAATGTCGATGCCGTTTTCGATGATGGTTGTGGACAGGAGCACGTCGTACTCCTGGGCGATGAAGGCGAGCAGGATGCGCTCCAGCTCGCTCTCGCGCATCTGGCCGTGGGCGATCACCACCCGCGCCTCGGGCACCAGTTCGCGGATCCGGGCGCCGATCTCGTGGATGGTTTCGATCCGGTTGTGGATGAAGTAGACCTGACCGCGCCGGGCCAGTTCCTGCCGCACCGCCTCCTGGATGACGTCCTCGGCGTACCGGACCACCTGGGTCTGGATCGACAGCCGGTCCTTCGGCGGCGTCTCGATGACCGAGATGTCGCGAATGCCCACGATGCTCATGTGCAGCGTGCGGGGGATCGGCGTGGCGGTGAGGGTCAGGACGTCCACGTCGGCGCGCAACTGCTTGATCCGCTCCTTGTGGCGCACGCCGAACCGCTGCTCCTCGTCCACGATGAGCAGACCGAGGCGGGGACAGGCGACATCCTGCGACAGGAGGCGGTGGGTGCCCACGATGACGTCCACCTTCCCTTCGGCGAGGTCGGCCAGCACCGTCTTCTGCTCGCGGGCGTTACGGAACCGGCTGAGCAGTTCGATCCGCACGGGGTAGGAGGCGAAACGGTTGCGGAACGTGTTCAGGTGCTGGAAGGCCAGCACCGTCGTGGGCGCGAGCACGGCCACCTGCCGGCCGGCGCCGACCGCCTTGAACGCGGCGCGCATGGCCACCTCGGTCTTGCCGTAGCCCACGTCGCCGCACAGCAGGCGGTCCATGGGGCGGGGCGACTCCATGTCCCGCTTGATGTCGTGGATGGCCGTCCACTGGTCGGGCGTTTCCTCGTACTCAAACATGTTCTCGAATTCCCGCTGCCAGTGGTCGTCGGCCGGGAAGGCGAAACCGGGGGCCGACGAGCGGCGGGCATACAACCGGATCAGCTCGTTGGCCATGTCATGGAGGGACTTTTTCACCCGCGCGCGCGTCTTCTGCCAGGTGGCGCCGCCCAGGCGGTCCATGGGTGGCGCGGCACTTTCGCTGCCGGCGTATTTCTGGACGAGGTCAAGACGCTCGGCCGGAACGTAGAGCTGGGCGCGGTCGGCGTACTCGAGATGGGCGAACTCCTGCTCCGCGCCGGCGACGGCGATCCGCTCCAGGCCGCGGAAGACGCCTACCCCGTGGTCCACGTGCACGACGTAGTCACCAGGCTTCAGGTCGCGGAAATCGGAGAAAAAGGCCGAGATGGAGGCGAACCGCCGGGCCGGCAGCTCCGCCCGGCGCCGGCGTCCGCGGGGATAGATGTCGTCGCTGGCGAACACCGCCAGGGCCAGGTCGGGCAGGCGGAAGCCCCGTTCCAGCGGCCCCTGGGTGATGACCACCTGCCGGCCGGCGGACAGGTCGAGGTCCGCCCAGCGGAGCTCCTCCTGCCAGCGATGGGCGATGCCGTACTCCTCGCACAGGTCGTGAATGCGTTCGCAGCGGCCCGGCGAGGAGAGCACCAGCAGGATGTGCTCCCGCGTGGCGGCGATGTGCTGGGCCAGCCCGGTGAAATTGCCCAGGAACGAGGTGGTCGGCGTGGCGCGGAGGGTGATGGCCGCGGCGCCATCCGCCGGGAAGGATTCCACGAGCACGCTCGCCGGCTGGTCGATCAGCGTACCCACCGTGTCGGCCGGGTGGAAATGATCGGTCGGTGGCAGCGCGGGCCGTCCGGCGGCGACAGTCTCCTGGTAGCGTTCGGCCTGGGTGTCCCAGAAGCCGGCCAGCCGGCCGGCGATGTCGTCGACGAACAGGACCGCCGGGCGGCCGGGGCCGAGGTAATCCCACAAGCCGGCCGCGGCCCGTCCCAGGAGGGGTGCCAGGTGCTCGTGGCCGGGCGCGGGGGCGGCGCCGGACAGCGGTTCCAGGACTTCGGCCAGCGCCCCGGGGTCCGCAGCGTCGCCGAAGCGGCGGGCGACCGCCTCCGCAAGCGCGGACAGGTAATCGGGGCCGGCGGGGCCAGGCGTCATGGGGATGATGGTGACCGCGTCCAGCATCCGGACGGAGCGCTGGCTGTCGGGATCGAACGCGCGAAGCGACTCGACGGCGTCGCCGAAGAACTCCACCCGGACCGGGTGCGCCAGTTGCGGCGAGAAGACGTCCAGAACGCCGCCGCGGATGGCGAATTCGCCGGGTTCGGTGACGGGATCCTCAGCGGTATAGCCCGCGGCCAGCAGGAGCCGGCGGATCTCGGGGAGCGGGATCTCGCCGTGCAGCCGCAGCTCCAGAAGCCGCGCGATGTACGTCTCCGGCAGGGGATACCGGTCCAACAGGCACTCGGGTGTCGTGACCACGGCAACCGGCGGATGGTCCAGCAGCTGCCAGAGGGCCTGGCTGCGCTGGGCCAGAATGCGCGGGTGGGGCGACAGCCCCCGGTACGGATCCGCCTCGAAGGCCGGCAGCAGCACCACGTCGTCGGCGGACCGGCCGTCCCGGCCCAGCCACCAGCCGAGCTCCTCGGCCAGCCGCTCGGCGCGGTCGTTGTCGCGTGCCACCAGCAGCACCGGCGGTCCGGCCGCCGCCACCACGGCGGCGGCCACGAGGGGATGGGCCGCGTCCGGGCAGCCGCAGATCCGGCGCGGGCGGCCGGGCGGACCGGCGATCGCCTGCTGGATGTAGCTCAGGAGATCCATCTCCGGCTCCGCCGCCGGATCAGGACGCCGCCGGATCGCCACCGGTGATCCGGCGGATCAGGGCAGAGGTGGAATAGCCCGGGGCGAAAGGCAGGGAGCGGACCGTGCCGCCGCCGGCCTCCACGTCCTCGCGCCCGACGATGCGGTCGGGGGTCCAGTCGCCGCCCTTGACCAGCACGTCCGGCTTCAGCGTGCGGATGACGGCCAGCGGGGTGTCGTCGTCGAAAATCGTGACAAAGCTCACCATCTCGAGGGCGGCGAGGATCTCGGCCCGATCCGCCTCGGTCTGAATGGGCCGGGCCGCGCCCTTGAGCCGGTGGACGGAGGCGTCGCTGTTGACGGCGACCACCAGTGTGTCGCCCAGGGCGGCCGCCTCGCGGAGGTAGCGGATGTGACCGGGGTGCAGGAGGTCGAAGCAGCCGTTGGTGAGCACCACCCGCCGGCCGCCGGCCTGGAGTTCGGCCAGGATCGCCCGCAGGGCCTCAACGCTGTGGATCTTGCTCCGGGGCACGGGTGTCTCCAAATTGAAGGGTGAACCGGATCTCCGTGGGGACCACCTCGCCGTTGTAGGTGGCGGGCAGGAATTTCCACGAATTGCGGATGGTCTCGCGGACCCGCTCCCCCATCCCGTGGGGCGGATCGGGCGAAAGCCGGATCTCGGACACGTTGCCCGACGGATCCATCCGGGCGATCGCCTCGACGATCCCCGCGAAGCCGGCGGCGGCGGCGGCTGGAGTCGGTCGAGGCTGCGGCCGAAAGATGATCCGGGGCGGGTTGATGCCGTCGGCGGTGAGGCAGTCGTCGTGGAGATCCCGGATGGCGTCGCCTTCCTCGTAAGGGATATAGACGCCCAAGTCGGGAATCTGGCGCTGCTGAAACATCTTCGGGACGTTGGCCGCGGTCAGGTCCAGTTCGGCGAGCCGGGCCATGAGCGACTCGAACCGCTCCGGCGTCAGCGCGGCCAGCTCCAGGTAACGGCCGCTCCAGCTCAGGTAGACCTTGACCAGGTCTTGCTCGAACCGGAACGCGCCGAGGATGTCGGAACCCATGGCGGTGCGCGGCGGGATCATGCGGAACGCCGAGTACACCGTGACGTTGCCCGGCTTGATTTCCGTGAACACCTGGCCCACGACTGTCAGGCCGTTGCGCTTGATGCCCACCAGGTGGTGGGGCTCCAGGGCGAACGCGGCGTCGGTAAAGTTGATCACGTTGATGATGGCCAGGGTGTCGCTCTTGAACTCCAGCGTGACCACCCGGGAGGGGTCGGTGTAGGCGAACGCCGACTGGGCGCGGACGGCGCCCGCCAGACCGAACACGCACAGGACGGCTGTCAGCCCGACGCTAACGGCCGGGATCTTTCGCGGGTGCGTCCGCATCGGTCTTGTCCTCCTCGGGTTGTTTCGGCTCGGGTGACGCGGCGTCCGGCTGCCCCGGCAGGTAGGTTTTCGCGCGGGTGAACGGCTGGCTGAGGTACTTGGTGGCTTCGGTGACGGCGCCGCGGGAGTCGTCGTTGGTGTTGACGGCCTTGTTGTACTCGGCGACGGCCCGCTGGCGCTGCCCGAGCACGTCGAACACCTTGCCCATGTACATGTAGCAAAGGGCCACCACCCATGGTGGCTGCTGGTCGCCGTTGAGCGCCTCGCGGAAGGTGTTCTGGGCGGTGTTGTAGTTGAACTGTTCGTAGAAGATCAGGGCCAGCTTGAACAGCGCGAGAGAGTTGCGGGGCTGCCGCTCGAGGACGCGCTTGTACTCGTCGGTGGCCGACGGAAAGTCGCCAAGCTCGAAGTGCTCGTCGCCCCGGACAATGTGGACCTGGATTTCCAGTTCCTCCGATTTGCGCAGGATCCGGAAGTTCGGGTCGACGACGAGCTGGGTGGGCCGGGTTTCGGTTTCGATGTTGAGCCGGGTGCTCTCTCCCTTGACCTCGATCACCTTCAGCTCGTCCTGGCCCTTGGTGACGAACATGAGTTCCAGGGGGATCTGGAACGCGGTCAGCGTCTGGTTCACCTTGCCCACCGTCTGGAAGCCGCCCTTGGCGAGGCGGTACACGATGTACTCCACCGTGAATTCCGGCAGGTCGATGGTGTTGATCCACTGGTTGAAGAACCAGGTGTAATCGGCGCCGGTCACCTGCCGGGTGATCTCTGCGACGAGCCGGGTGCTGAGCGGCTCGAGCGACCCCCGCTGCCAGACAGTCGCGAGCAACGTCTCGAATTTCTCCCGGCCGACGAGCGTCCGCAGCATATGGAACACCCACGCCGACTTGGCCACCACCACCGAGTCGTACTTTTCCGAACCGACGCCCAGGTGCACGCCCCGGGCGATGGGTTCCGCGTCCTGGTACTTGAGGGCGTCCACCGCCAGCAGGCGCATGGTGGCGTCGAACGCCTCCGCGCCCTTGACGTCCTCGAAGAACAGGGCGGCGGCGTACTGGGACAATCCCTCCAGGATCCAGATGTCCTCGGGTGCGGCGACCCGCAGGGGCAGCAGCCACTTCTGGTAGGCGAACTTGCGGATGATCTGCCGGTTTTCGGGATTCTTGCTGGTGAACTCCCGAGTAGTGAGAAACACGGAGTCCAGCATGCCGAACTGCGCCTGGAAGTTGTCAGACACCTCGACGATGCGCAGCGGCTCCTGAGCCGGCTTCCAGTTCCAGCGGTGGCGCAGGTGCTTGACGATCTCGGCGTAGCGTTGGGCGCTGCCGGCCTGCTCCGGGAACTCCGTCAGGAACCACGTCTGGAGCGTCAGGCCGTCGAAGGTGTAGTCCTGCACCTGGTACCGGCCGGCGACCAGCGTGGGCGCCAGGATGTCCTGAGCGGACTTGAAAATGTAGGTTTTGGCCAGGCCCGTGTCAACGATCTCCGCGGAGAGGCCGGCGGTGAACGGCCGCAGCCCCGTGGGCAGCGTCACCTGCAGCTCATAGGCCGAACGGTCCATGGGATCGGTGTTGCGGGGGAACCACATGGACGCGGCCGGCAGCTCCACCATGTCCGGGCTGATGTAGGCATACAGGGGGTTGCCGAGCTGCTTGAAGAAGTCGAAATCCAGGCGGCTGAACAGGCCGTTGTACTCCAAGTGGATAGTCATCTCCGTGCCGGCCTCCCGGGGCCGGATCAGGTTGATCATGACCTCGAACTTGTCCGTGTCGTCCTGGATGAACCGGAGTGGCTCGCCGCTGTCATCCTCGACGTGGGTCACCACCAGGTTGCCGTTCAGGCGGAAGGCGATATAGTTGGTCCGGTCGAGGATCCGGATGCGCACGTCGGCGATCGCTTCCATGCGGTTGGCGGCGGGCTGGATGTCCGCCACGAGGGTCGTCTGGAGGGTATCATACCTGGGCTGTTCCGATGCGGCCGCTGCCGTGCCGGCCAGCGTCGGGATCAGCAGGAGCAGCAGCGCCAGGCGTCGGGGATATGGACTGAGGGGCATCAGGTACCTCCGTGGGTTGCCAGGTTGCCGTCGAGCGCCCGCCGGAGCTCGGCGGCCACCTCGGCGGGGGCGTCGTGAGCGCCGAAGCCGGCGGCGATCCCGGCCAACTCCGCCTTCATCCGGGAATAGATGTCCGGATCGCGGAAAATGTTGAGAAAAGTCCGGGCCAGGTTGTCCGGATTGAGCTGGTCCTGCATCAGTTCCGGCACCACTGCGCGCCCGGCGATCAGGTTGACGATGGCGAAATGCGCGTTGCGCAGGATCAGCCGGCTCAGCCGCCACATGACGGGAGTGGTGCGGTAAACCATGACGAACGGGGTGCCCGCCAGGGCCGCCTGCAGCGTGGACGTGCCTGACTTGACGATGCCCATCCGGGCGTTGGCCAGACAGCTGATGGCGCCGCTCTCGGCCAGCACGATCCGGTCCGGGCCGAAGCCGGCCGGCGGATCGGCGAAGAACGCGGCCAGGTGCCGCTGCACCGATTCGCGGATCGTGGCTGACGGGGTGGGGACGATGAACCGGGCGCCCGGCACGGCGGCGGCGATGGCGGGCAGGGTCCGCAGGATCACCGGCAGGATGTGCTCGATCTCCGCCCGCCGGCTGCCCGGCAGCACGGCAACGGGGACGTCGTCCGCGGCCAGTCCGTGCCGCGTCGCGAACGCGGCGGGCGGCTCGATCTCGCTCAGCGTCGCCGTGAGGGGGTGGCCCACGTAGCGGACCGGCACGCGGTGCCGCCGGTACAGCGCCTCCTCGAACGGAAAGATACAGAGCATGCGCGCCACGCTGCGGCGGATGGTGCGGATGCGCCCGGGCCGCCAGGCCCAGACGGTGGGGGAGATGTAGTACAGCACGGTCACTCCGCGTCGCTTCAGCCGGGGCGCCAGCCGCAGGTTGAAGTCGGGGAAGTCCACCAGCAGGGCGACCCGCGTCCCGCGGCGCTTGACCTCCCGCAGGCTGCGGCGGTAGAGCCGCAGGTAATGGCCCGCCAGCTTCAGGGCGTTCCACGGGCCGATGGCCGCCAGGTCGGCGACGTCGGCCAGCAGCTCCGCGCCGCGGCGGCGCATGGTGTCGCCGCCGCTGCCGTAGAATTGTACGGAGTCGGAGCCCGGCAGTTTGGCGAAAGCGTCAAGAACCTGGGCGGCGTAACCCTCGCCGGAATTTTCGCCGGTGATGACGAGCACGGAGGATGCGGCGGACTGTCCGGTCACTCAGGTCTCCCCTGGCCGGTCCGGGCGGGCGGCAGCGGCAGCGCGGCCGGCCCTAACATAGCACGGGGGCTACGCCCAGGCAATTGATTTGTCGGCGATTGGGCGCGCCGCCGGGCCGCTCAGGCAGGGTCGGAATCGATCCGGTAAATCCATCCGCCGCCCACCACCACGTCGTCCCAGTAAAAGACCGCGGCCTGGCCGGGGGTGATGGACGGCTGGGGTTCCCGGAAGGTCACCTCGGCGCCGCCGTCGCCGCAGGGTCGGATCGCCACCGGGGCGGGGTGGAATCGGGAGCGGATCTTGACGGTGGCTTCGATGGCCTCGTCCAGCGACGGGATGGCGATCCAGTTGCAGCGCGTGATCCGAAAGCGCCGGGCGTAGACATCCTCCTGGCGGCCCACGACCACCTGGTTCTGCGCGGGCCGAAGCCCGATCACGTAAGTGGGGTAGCCGAGGGCGATGCCCAGCCCCCGGCGCTGGCCCACCGTGTAGTGATGGATTCCCTCGTGGCGGCCCACCACCGTGCCGTCCTTGAGGACGATGTCTCCCGGCGGGGCGGGGTCGTCCAGCTTCTCCTCGTCGACGTACCGGTTGATGAATCCCGCGTAGTCGCCGTCGGGCACGAAGCAGATCTCCTGGCTCTCCGCCTTGTCCGCCACCGGCAGGCCGGCGGCGGCGGCCTGCTCGCGGATCGCCCGCTTGGTCAGGTCACCCAGCGGAAACACCACGTTCCGAAGCTGCTCCTGTTCCAGTTCGAAGAGGAAGTACGACTGGTCCTTCTGCGCGTCCCGCCCCCGGAGCAGCAGGTGCCGCCGGGTGATCTCGTCAAACTGAACGCGGGCATAGTGGCCGGTGGCGACCCGGCGGATCCCCAGGCAATCCGCAAAGTGGCGCAGCTTCGAAAACTTGATCAGGGTGTTGCACAGGATGCAGGGCGAAGGGGTGAGTCCCTTGAGGTACGTTTCGACGAACGGGGTGATCACGCGCTGGCGGAAATCGTCACGGTAGTTGACCAGGTAGTGCCGGATGCCCAGGGCGGCGGCCACGTCGCGGGCGTCCTGGTAATGGCGGCGGGAGCAGCAGGCGGCCTGACCGTTGGCCGGGGTCGCGGCCGGCTCATCGAACAGGCGCATGGTGACGCCCACCACCTCGTAGCCGGCTTGGAGGAGCCGTTGCGCCGCCATGGAACTGTCGATGCCGCCGCTCATGGCGACGAGTATTTTTTCTTTGCCCATGCGCTGGCCGTCCGGTGCCGAAATCGCGGGATCGCCCCCGCTCCGTCCTATTGGACGAGTGTGGGCGGGTGGCTGATTCAAAAAAAGCGGCCGCGGCCGGTTCGGCAATGGCGTTGGCGCTCCGGCGATCTTCTGCTACAATCGGCTGCCGGCGGTGTCCCGGTGGCGCCGCTGCGTGTTCGACGCGGGAGCGGGTATGCCTTCAGCCGGCGGCCCCCTGGCGGGCCGGACCATCGTGATCACTCGGAATAAAGTCCAGGCGACCGCCCTGCAGGCCGAGCTGGCGGCACGGGGGGCGGTGCCGCTGCTCTGTCCCGTCGTGGCCTACGGCCCGCCGGAATCGTGGACGGCGGTGGACGCGGCGCTGGCCCGGTGGGACCGGATCGAGTGGGTGGTGTTTCCGTCGGCCAACGCGGTGATCTACCTGCTGGAGCGCATGGCTGCGCGCAACCTGGGCGGGGACGCCTGGCGCGGCAAGCGGGTGGCGGCGGTGGGTGAGGCGACCGCGGCGGAACTGGCGGCGCGCGGCATCGCCGTCGAGGCCGTGCCCAGCCGGCACACCGCCGGTGAACTGGCCCGGTTGCTGCTGGTGCGCTGTCCCCGGCCGGCGGGCGAGGCGCTCATTCCGCGCTCGTCCCGGGCGCGCGAGGAACTGGCCGAGCGGCTGGCCGCCGGCGGGTGGCCGGTGCGGGCGGTCACGGCGTACACCAACACGCCGGCCGATCCGGGACCCGACGTCCGGGGCCGCCTCGAATCGGTTGACGCGGTGCTGTTCGCCGCACCCAGCGCCGTCGAGGGGTTCGCCGCCGTGGCGGGAGCCGACTACTTTCGCCGCCATCCCCGGATCCTGGCCGCGGCCATCGGGCCCGTCACCGCCGCGGCGCTGGCGGAGCTGGCGCCGGCGGCGCTGGTGGTGGCCGAGCCCCACACGTCGGCGGGCCTGCTGCGATCCCTGGAAGATTTCTTTGCATCGAATCGCGGTTGAACCGCGTCCAGCCGCGCGCACTTTATTGGAGGCAACGATCCATGAGCTATGATTTTTTCCGATTCCGTCGCCTGAGACGCACCGAGACGCTGCGGCGCATGGTGCGGGAGACCGTGGTGCTCAGGGAGGACCTGATCTATCCGCTGTTCGCGGTGCCGGGCCGCGGCGTGAAAAAGGAGATCACCTCCATGCCGGGCGTGTTCCAGATGTCGGTGGACGTGCTGGCCGAAGAGTGCCGCGCCGTCAGCGATTTGGGCATTCCGGCGGTGATCCTGTTCGGCATTCCCGAAACCAAGGATGAGACCGGCTCGTCGAGTTGGGCCGCCGACGGCATCATTTCGCGGGCGGTCGCCGCGGTGAAGGCGCAGGCGCCGGACCTGGCGGTGATCACCGACGTCTGCTTCTGCGAGTACACGTCCCACGGCCACTGCGGCGTGATCCGGGACGGCGACGTGGCTAACGATCCCACCATCGAGAACCTGGCCCTGCAGGCGCTGGCCCACGCCCGGGCGGGCGCCGACATGGTGGCCCCGTCCGACATGATGGACGGCCGGGTGCAGGTCATCCGCCGCGCCCTGGACGCCAACGGCTTCACCCATCTTCCCGTCATGGCCTATTCGGCCAAGTTCGCCTCCGGCTTCTACGGGCCGTTCCGCGAGGCGGCCGAGTCGGCGCCCCAGTTCGGCGACCGGCGCTCCTACCAGATGGATCCGCCCAACGGCCGCGAAGCGGTGCGCGAAGTGGCCGAGGACATCGCCGAGGGTGCCGACATCGTCATGGTCAAACCGGCGCTGGCCTACCTGGACGTCATCCGGGCGGTGCGCGACCAATTCGACCTGCCTCTGGCGGCCTACAACGTGAGCGGCGAGTACTCCATGATCAAGGCGGCCGCCCGGCAGGGCTGGCTGGACCACGACCGGATCGCGCTGGAGGTGCTCACCGCCATCAAGCGAGCGGGCGCCGACCTGATCCTGACCTATTTCGCCAAGGATCTGGTAGCCCGCGGGCTGATCCGCTGAGGCGGGCGCCATGGAACAGACACGCAGCCGCGCCTTTTTTGCCGAAGCCGTCCAGTGCATCCCCGGCGGGGTGAACTCGCCGGTGCGCGCTTTCGGGTCGGTGGGCGGGACCCCGCCGTTCATCGACCGGGGCGCCGGGGCGCGACTGTGGGACGCCGACGGCAACGAGTACATCGACTTCGTGGCGTCGTGGGGACCGCTGATCCTCGGGCACGCGTACCCGCCGGTGGTCCGGCGGCTGGAGGAGGCGCTCCGCAAGGGCACCTCGTTCGGCGCGCCGGTGGCGGTGGAGGTGGCCCTGGCCCAGGCCATCTGCCGGCTGGTGCCGTCGGTGGAGAAGGTCCGGCTCGTGAGCTCGGGCACCGAGGCCACCATGAGCGCCATCCGGCTGGTGCGCGGGTTCACCGGACGCCGGAAGATTCTCAAGTTCGAGGGCTGCTACCACGGCCACGCCGACGCCTTCCTGGTGAAGGCGGGTTCCGGCGTCGCCACGCTGGGCATTCCGGGCTGCCCGGGGATCCCCGCGGAGGTGTCGGGACTCACCCTGACCGTCCCGTACAACGACGCGGCGGCGGTGGCCGACGTGGTTCGGCGGGAAGGGGCGGACCTGGCGGCCGTCATCGTGGAGCCGGTGGCGGCCAACATGGGCGTGGTGCCGCCGGCGGACGGCTTCCTTTCCTTCCTGCGCGAGATCACCGCCGCGCACGGCATCCTGCTGGTGTTCGACGAGGTGATCACCGGCTTCCGGCTGGGGCTGGGCGGCGCGCAGGCCCACTACGGCGTGACGCCGGACCTGACCACGCTGGGCAAGATCATCGGCGGTGGCCTGCCCGTGGGCGCCTACGGCGGCCGGGCGGACATCATGGCCTGCGTCGCCCCCGAGGGTCCGGTCTACCAGGCGGGGACGCTCTCCGGCAATCCGCTGGCGGTGACCGCCGGCCTGGCCACCCTGGAGGCGCTGGAGCAGATGGAGCGGGACGAGGGCCTGTACGCGCGGCTGGCGCGGCTGGGCGGCCACTTGGCCGACGGGATCCGCCGCGACCTGGAACGGTTGAACCTCCGCCTGACCTTGAACACGGCGGGCTCCATGGCCACGCTGTTTTTCACCGACGGCGCGGTGCGGGACTTCGCCTCGGCGGCCCGGTCGGACACGCAGCGATACGGCCGCTACTTCTGGGAGATGCTCCGGCGGGGGATCTACCTGGCGCCGTCGCAGTTCGAGGCGTGCTTCATTTCGGCGGCGCACACCGAGGCCGACCTGGACGTGTTCCTGAAGGCCAACTACGAGGCCCTGAAAGTCGCCTTCACCTAATCAGATGGTAGTTGGGAGATAGGAGTTAGGAGTTGGTAATCTCTACAGTACTCAGATCCCCCATCTCCCATCTCCTATCTCCTATCTCCTATCTCCTGTCTCCTATCTCCCAACTCCTAACTATTCATGGCGCAGCGCCTCGATGGGGGAGATCCGGGCCGCCCGCCGCGCCGGATAGATGCCGAACACCAGGCCGACGGCACACGAGACGCCGACCCCCAGCAGGACGGACCACACCGTGACCACGGTGGCCCAGCCGGAGTAGGCCGACACGATCCGCGCGATGCCGTATCCCAGCGCGATCCCCAGCAGCGACCCCCCGGCGCTCAGCCCCACGGACTCGAGGACGAACTGGCTGCTGATGTCGCGGCGGCGCGCGCCCAGCGCCCGACGGAGTCCGATCTCGTTGGTGCGCTCCAGCACCGAGGCGAGCATGATGTTCATGATGCCGATGCCGCCCACGAGCAGCGAGATGGAGGCGATGGCGCCCATCACCACGTTGAAGATCTGCTGCGTCTGGCGGTTCTGGGCCAGGAGTTTCTCCGGCACCACGAGACTGAAGTCGTCGATCTGCCGGTGCATGCTGCCCACCATCGAGGAAACCAGCGCCGCCTGAACGGCCAGGTCGGCCCCCTCGGGGATCTGGATGACGATCTCGTCCAGTTCGTCCGCCACAGGGTCGGGCTCAAACTTGGCCAGGCAGGTGGCCAGCGGCACGTAGATGTCGTTGCTGGGATTCTCCAGCTTCACTCCCTCGAACTCGTCCTTCTGCAGGTACGGGTCGGCCAGCACGCCGATCACGGTGAACCACTCCTGGTTGATCTTGACCGGTTCGCCGACGGGGTCGTTGACGCCGAACAGCTTGCGCCGCGCGGTGGTCCCCAGCACGCAGACCGGGTTGGCTCTGGCCTCGTCCACGGGGATGAAGAAGCTGCCGGCGAGCATCTGCAGGCCCATCGCCTGCGGGTAGAGGGCATTCACGGCCAGCACGCGCGAGTCGCTCTTGCCGAGGCGCGAGAAGATCTGGTAGGCCTTGACCACCTTCTTGCCCACGGCGAGCGAGCCGTCGGGCAGGGCCTGGCGGAGCGCCGCCACGTCGCGGCGGCTCAGGCCGGGCGAATCCTGGCGGATGATCTTCTGCTCGTTGGGGGCGAACTCCTTGGCCTTGACCATGATGTTGCGCAGGCCCATGTTGCGGATCAGGGTCAGCGACTCCTGCTCGGCGCCGGCGCCGATGGCCAGCATGGAGAGCACGGCCGCCACGCCGAAGATGATCCCCAGCATGGTCAGGGTGGTGCGCAGCTTGTGCCGGAACAGGTTCTCGACGGCGACTTTGAACGATTCGCTGATGAGCATCGGTTGTCTCTCCGCGGGATGGGGTTGCCTAGCCGATCACGATGAAGCGCCGCCCGGAGGTCATGGAGGAGGCGGCGTTGAAGTCAGGCAGATGGAGCTGCTGTTTTTCGTAAGGGTGGCGCAGGGCGATCACGTCGCCGTCCCGGACGCCGTCGAGGACGAAGAAACCGTGGTCGCTGTCCACGATGGTCACGGGACGCTCGCGGTAGCCGGTGCGCGCGTCGCGGACGTACACGAGAAAGCGGTTGTCCTTCTTGATCACCGCGCACTTGGGCACCACGAAGGCGCCCGTCTGGCGGGCCGTTTCGATCTCCGCCGTCAGGCGCAGGCCGGGCTTGAGGCGGGGGAGCACGTCGGGCGGCACGTCGAGGGCGATCTCGCACTCGAAGTACTTGCGGGGATCCTCGTCGACGATCTGCTCGGCCACCCTGGCCACCTTGACCACCCGGCCGGTGAAGGCCTGGTCGGGCAGCGAGGCGATCCGGACGTCAACCGGCGCGCCCTCCTTGACGCCGGCGATGCTGGCCTCGGCCACCTGGATTTTGCCCTTGAACGAGCTGAGGCTGGCGATGTCCATGAGCGGCTGCCCCGGCCAGACCTCGCCGCCCACTTCCAGGCGTTGGAACCAACTTTCGCGGTAGATGACCACGCCGGACACCGGGGCCCGGATCTCCAGCGACGAGAGAATTTCCTCGGCTGACTGGACCTCGGCCTGCGCCCGGCCGCGCTCGATCCCCAGGATTTTCTGGTCGGCCTGGTTCAGGGTGCCGCGCAGCTCCCCCTTGCGGGCGAGCACGCCCTTGCGATACTGGGCCAGCGCGGCGTTCATGATGGACTCCTGGATCTCCCATCGGGAGAAAATATCCTCATCCTTGCGGATCTGCCGCTGGGCGAACGCGTACTCCTTGTCGGCGCCGGTTTGGTCCAGCTCCACCAGCCGGGTGTCGGTGCGGGCGTCCTGGCTGTTCTTGTCGAGGCGATGGTCGTAGCTGGTGACGGTGTTCCGGTTCTGCTCCAGCGCCAGGGCCGCCTCGCTCCGGTCGAAGCGCACCAGGGTGCTGCCGGCGGGGAGCAGGGTTCCCTCGGGGACGAGCCAGGCGATCTTGAGGGACCAGCGGGAACGGCTGCGGGGGCTGGGGGTGTTGATGGGGACGGTGTCCAGTCCCGTGAGCGCGCCCTGGGCCGGCACGACGATGCGGTACTCCCGCGGCTTGAGGCTCAGCGTGGGCACCGGGTCCTCGTCTGACGGATGGAGCCACGCGGAGATCCGGCGGCTGACCGGTCCGCCGAACAGGTAGCCGGCGGCCGCCAGGACAGCCAGGATCCCGAGAGTGACGAGCGTTTTCTTAATCACTGGGAGGCCCTCCCGTTGACGCGGCCGTTGCCGTTGGCCGCGCTGGCGGTCTCGACAGGCCTGCTGGCAACCCGCTCGCCCTCGGCCAGCCCGTTTGTGACGATGGCCATCAGGCCGTTGTTCCGGCCCACGGTCACCTCGCGGCGCTGGGGGCGGCCGTCGCGCTCCACCCACAGGAACGAGCGGCCGCCGGCGGTCTCGAGGGCGGCCAGCGGCACCGCGAGCACGTTCTGGAAATGGTCGATCTCCACCTCGAGCCGGGCGGCCATGCCGGGGCGCATCCGTTGGGGATCGACCGTCTCCAGCTTGACCGTGAACCCGAGGGACTTGATGGGCCGATCCTGGGGGCCGGCGGTCAGCGAGTCGGCGATCTGCGTGATCCGGCCGCGGAACACCTTCTCCGGGATGCCGTCGAAGGAGACCGCCACCGGCAGGCCGACGCGGATTTTGTTGGAGTCCACTTCGGCGACCTGTCCGCGGACCACCAGGGTGGTGAGGTCGGGCAACGAGATGATCGTGTCCATCATGAACACGTCGCTGCCCACCTGCTTCTTCTCGTTGTTCCAGTCGGTCTTGTGGATGACCACGCCGCCGATGGGGGCGGTGACCTCCAGGGCGGCCAGGGCGGCCTGGTAGCTCTGGACGCGCTCCTGGTGGAAGCGCTGCTTGTCCCGCAGGAGGCCCAGCTCCAGCCGGGCGTTCTCCTGCACCGCCGCCAGCTTCTTGTTCAGCATGGCGGTGCGGGCCTTGGCCAGCTCCAGCTCGTACTCGGCCTCCCGGACCTTGATGGAGGACTCGAATTCGCGCACGTCGAGGAGCTTGCTCTGGGCGCGCACCTCCTGGGTCTTGGCCTCCTCCAGCTCCAGCTCCAGGTCCTTGACCGCGGACTCGCGGGTGGAACCGGTGCGCAGGATCTCCTGCCGGGCCTTGTCCAGCTCGGCGGTCTCGTCGCGCAGGTAGCGGAAGATTTCCGACGGATCGAACTGGACGAGAAAATCGCCCGGCCGGACCTGGATGCCCTCCTCGGCCAGCCGGATGATCTTGAAGCGCCGCACGCGGGGCAGGGCGGGCGGGCCGATGTCCACGGCCTTCTCCGCAATGACTTGACCCGAGCCGGCGACAGTGAAGGCGAAGTCATCCCGCTTCACGCTCAGCCATTCGATGGCGGCGTCGGCCGACGCGCCGGCACCGCCGGCCGCCGGCAGCACCTCCTCGCCGGCGCGGACGTCGCCCTGGACGACCGCCTCGGTGGCGTTGGCGTCCAGCACCTCGACGGGGACGCGGCGCGGCGGATTTCCCGGCCGCAGGAGATACGCGTTGCCGCGGCTGTCGGTGTGGACGGCCGCGCGCGGCACCACCAGCGCCCCGGCCCGCGTCACGGGCACCCGGACCCGGGCGGTCATGCCCGGTTTCATCACCGCCGGATCGGGCCGCTCCAGGGCGACCTTCATGCGGAAGGACTGCAACTGGGAGCGGCGGTTCCGGGAGCTGGCCGCGTCGCTGAGCTGGACCACCCGGCCGCGGAAGGTCCGGTCCGGGATGGCGTCGAGCACGATTTCGGCGGGCAGGTCGCCGGCCAGCTGGAGGAGGTCGGTGTCGTACACCCGGGCGTCCACCTGGAGGGTGTCGAGATCGGGCAGCTGCAGGACGGCGGATCCCTCGAAGATCTTGTCGCCCACCTGGTACTTGCGGCTGCTCTCCCAGTTGTCCGCCACCTGCACCAGTCCGTCGGCGGGGGCGGCGATGGTCATGGCGTCGATCTCGGCCTGGATCTGGCGCAGTTCGATGTCCGCCTGGTCGTACTGCAGCCGGACCACCGCGAGCTCCGCGGCGGCCGTCCGGGCCAGGTTGCCCAGCCGCTCCTCCACCTTGGCCAGCGACAGCCGGGCTTTCTCCAGATTGTACTGGTACGTCTCGTAGTCGGACCGGGGCAGCAGGTCCGGATCGAGGCGGGCATAGAGCTCGGCCACCTTGACGTTCTTCACCGCCGCGGCCTGTTCCAGCAGCAGGTCCTGGCGGCGGCTTTCCAGATCCGCCTCTTTCTGGGCCACCTGGACCCGCGCCTCCTCGCGCTTCTTTTCCAGGTCCAACCGGTCCAACTCCAGACTCGATGTGTCGAATCGGACGAGCACGTCGCCCCGGCGGACGGACGCGCCGTCGGGGACGATGAAGGAGATGGTCATCCCCCAGATGCGACTGGCCGGGGCGTAAACGGTGATGGACTGACTCGTTTCCAACTCACCGGTGAAGGTGAGGGGCTTGACGAAATCGCGTGACGCCACGACACAGGTCCGGCGGGCGGGGGCAGCCGCGGCGGCGACGGCCACCGCCACCGCCAGCAGAATGGCCGCATGGCGCGCGGCACGACTCCGGCCGGCCGGGCGGCGGAGTCCGGACTCCAGGTTATGGATGGTATTCAACGGTGGATACGCCTCCCGAATGGATGAAACACAGAATAGTACGCTGCCGTTCCGGTCGGGTTTCAAGAAAACCTGCCGGAAGATGGCCAGCCCGCTGTTATCCGCAAAGGACATCCGACGGGAGCACCGAAAGGGAGTGCGCGCGATGACACGCCCCCGGCTGAAGCGATCAGACCTGGGCCTGCCGGTTTCGGAATTCTGCCGCCAGCGCCTGCCGCAGGCCGTCGAGGCGCCGGGTCACGTCGAGCTCGGCTTGCCGCAGTGTTTCCGCGCGCTCGGCCAGCTTCCGGTCCTGGGTCTGGTCGGCGCGGTTCTCCTCGCTTTCCAGCCGGCTGCTCCGGACGGCGTGGGACTGCCGGAAGGCCGTGCGGTGCAGCGCGTCGGCCCGGTCGATGGCCGACTGGCGGATCTGGTAGGCCTGGCCGAATGCGTCGTCGCGGATCTTGAGGGCGCCGAGGCGGGCGGTGGTCCGGGTGTCCTCGGCGCGGCTCTGCACCTCGGTGCGCAGATCGGCGATGCGCAGGTCGAGCTGGGACCAGAACGCGGTGGCATCGTCGCCTTCCTTGCCCGTCGCCTCGGCTTCCGCCTGGCTGCGCAGCTGCTCGATCTGCCCGTCCAGCCCCTGCAGGATCTCCTCGGCCTGGGCCAGACCGGCGGACTCGAGGAAGGCGGCGTCGCCCTCGGCGCGACGCACCAGGTCGTCGGCCAGGGCAAAGGCCTTGCTCAGGAAGCTCTCGGCCTGGGTGTGCATCTTCTCGATGAGCTCCTCGGACTGGCGCATCGTCGGTGCGCTCATGAGGGTCGGCGCCTTGCCACCGACGAGCCGAGCCACAGCCACTTCGGCGTCGAGAGCTTCCTTCTCCAGGCTGAGAGACTCGGTGAGCAGACTCTGGAACTCGGCCAGTCCCTCCTCCCCGCGGCCGGTTCCCGGGGCGCCCGCGGCATCCGGCAGGGCGGACGCGGGCGGCTCGGCCCCCAGCAGCGACTCGGCCGTCGGCGCCGTCGGGCCGCCGGCGACGAGCTGGTCGGCGAACGTTCCGGCCGGCGGCGTTGCGGTCCGGCTGTCGATCGTCGGCGCGGCGTCGCGGGTGGCGAGGGCGTCCGGATCCATTTCGGGCATGGCCGGGCCAAGGGAATCGGTTCTGCCGATTGAGGTCATGGCGGTCCCCTCCTGATGGTTGATGCTGATGGTGCGTACGCCATCATGATACTACTTATCGGACCGAAGGGACATTTTGTTGTCCGTGCTGACGCGCTCATCGCAGGGGGGCGGCGGAGACCGCGCTGAGGAACTCCAGCGGCTGGTCGCCGATCAGCTCGAACACGACGATCCGGGATTCCGGCGGCCCCTCCAGCAGGATGTAACCGGTGAAAATGGCGGTGAGCCCGGGCATAACCTGATCGAGGAGGAAGACCAGGCGTTCCCCGGCGGCGGTGTCGAGCACCATCTCGTCCTGCAGGATGCCGAACTGGTCGAAGGCGGAGATGGTGATGGCGCACGCCTCGGTCCCCGTGTTCAGGCAGGCGATGCCCGTTGAATCGGCTCGTGTTGGCATGCCAATAGAGACATGCCGTTACAGGCAGATCCTTGACCCGGGCGGCGGATCGCAATAAGATGCCCCTCAGCGATAAGGTTCATCCGGAAAAGGGCGCGCCATGGCAGAGCATCACGGCGGGCGTCATGAGGACGGCTGGCAACCGACAGCCGGCGGCGGCAGCGGCCGACGGTGGGCCGGTGTTGTGCTGGTGGCGGTTGGGGTCGCTGCGGCCGCCGGCCTGGCCGCCGGGGAATCCGGCGCGCAGGCTCCCGCCAGTCTGCGCTTCCAGCGCCTGTCCATCGAGCAGGGCCTGTCCCAGAGCAGCGTCCCGGCCATTGCCCAGGACCCGCTGGGCTTCATGTGGTTCGCCACCGAGGACGGGCTCAACCGCTACGACGGCTACGCCTTCACCGTCTACAAGCCCCGGCCGCTGGACGCGGCATGGCTCTCCGACACCTACATCAACACGGTGGCCGTGGATGGTGCGGGCGTCCTCTGGGTGGGCACCTACGGCGGCGGGCTGAACCGCTTCGACCGGCGCGCGGGACGCTTCACGGTGTTCCGCCATGATCCGTCGGATCCAACCAGCCTGAGCGACGACAATGTCACCGCGATCCTGGCGGACCGCCGCGGCGCGTTGTGGGTAGGCACGGCGCGGGGACTCAACCGGTTCGACGCGTCCGCCGGGCGGTGGCAACGGTACTTGCCGCAGCCGGACCGGCCCCACAGCCTACCGCACGACCGGGTCGCGGCACTGGCCGACGACCTCGACGGCAGCCTCTGGGTGGGCACGGCCGGCGGCGGCGTGAGCCGGCTGGATCCGTCCACCGGGCGTTTCCAGCAAGTCTTCCCCCGGCCGAGCGAGGCGGTGGACGCCGGCGCCGCCCAGGTGCTGGCGCTCTGCCTCGACCGCGCGGGCACGCTGTGGCTCGGCACCGACGGCGGCGGCCTGGGCCGGCTGGACACGGCCACCGGCCGGGTCACCCGCTACCGCCACCGGCCGGACGATCCGGCCAGTCTCGGCTCCGACACGGTGCGGGCCATCCTGCGCGACGCCGACGGCGACGTGTGGCTGGGCACCGCCGACGGGCTGGACCTGCTGGATGCGGCGCGCGGTACGTTCCGCCACTTCCGCCACGACCCGGCCGACACCCGGAGTCTGGCCAACAACGACGTGCTCGCGGTCTTTCAGGACCGCTCCGGCCTCATGTGGGCGGGCACGCTGGGCGGCGGCGTCAACAAGTTCCGGAAGCGGGAGAAGTTCGCGGCGTACACGCGCTCGCCCAACGATCCGGGGTCGCTGGCGGCCGCGGTGATCTTCGCGTTCGCCGAGGACGCCGACGGCGCGCTCTGGGTGGGGACGTACGGCGGCGGCCTGGACCGCCTGGACCGGCGCATGGGGCGCATCACCCACTTCCGGCCCGACCCGGCCCGCGCCGACGCGCTCCCCGAGGGGCGCATCCGCTGCCTGGAGCGGGGCCCCGACGGGCGCCTCTGGATCGGCACCGCCGAAGGGGGACTCGTCTGCCTGGATCCGCGCACCGGCCGGTTCCGCACCTGGCGCCACCAGCCGGGCGACCCGGCCAGTCTCGGCGAGAATGTCGTCCGCTGTCTCGGCTTCGACTCGCAGGGATATCTCTGGGTGGGTACGGTGAGCGCCGGGCTCCACCGCTTCGATCCGGCCACGGGACGTTTCACGCGCTACGCGCACGACCCGGCCGATCCGGAGAGTCTCGCTGCCGGCACGGTCCGCGACATCTGCTTTGACCGTGCCGGCACCCTGTGGCTGGGCACCGACAACGGACTGTGCCGGTTCGACGCGGCGCGCGGCGCCTTCACCCGCTACACCAGCGACCCGGCCCGGCCGGAGTCGCTGGCGCACCCGCGCGTGTTCTGCGTCCACGAGGATCGGCAGGGCATCCTGTGGCTCGGCACGGGAGGCGGCGGACTGAACCGGTTCGACCCGGCCACGGGGCGGAGCCGCCACTACACGGAACGCGACGGCCTGCCCAACAACCTGGTTTACGGCATCCTCGAGGATGCCCGGGGCGCCCTGTGGCTGAGCACCAACCGGGGCCTGTCGCGCTTCGACCCGGCCGCGGGCCGATTCCGCAACTACGACGCCGGTGACGGCCTGCCCAGCGACGAGTTCAACGCCGGCGCCTACTACCGCACCGCCGCCGGCGAGATGTGCTTCGGCTCCATCGACGGCTTCACCGTCTTCCACCCGGACGCGGTGCGGGACAATCCGTTCGTGCCGCCGGTGGTGATCACCGCCTTCCGCCGGTTCGACCAGCTCGTGGCCGCCGACCTGGCGGCCACCGGCGGGCCGCTGGAGCTGTCGTACCGCGACAACTTCTTTGCCTTCGAATTCGCCGCGCTCGACTTCCACAGCCCGGAGAAAAACCGCTACGCCTACACGCTCGACGGCTTCGACCGGCAGTGGGTCCGCTGCGGCAGCCGCCGCTACGCCAGCTACACGAACCTGCCGGGCGGCGACTACACCTTCCGGGTGCGCGGCTCCAACAACGACGGCGTCTGGAACGAGGCGGGGGTCGCCGTGGCGGTCCGCATCCACCCGCCGCTCTGGCAGCGGTGGTGGTTCCAGGCGCTGGCGGCGGCGCTCTTCTTCGCCTTCTCGGTGGGGGTCTACCTCGTGGGCCGGAAGCTCGTCACCTATTTCCACTACTGGCGGCGCAGCCACTTCGTGGGCCACTACCGCATCCTGGAGACGCTGGGCCGCGGCGGTCTCGGCACGGTGTACCGCGCCCGCGACCTCGTGAACGACCGCGTGGTGGCGCTCAAGGTGCTCCACGAAAACGCCATGGACGAGACGGGCCGCCGCCGGTTCATCCAGGAGGGGCTCATCTGCGAGCGCATCGACCACCCGAACATCGTCAAGGTGTACGACCGGGGCGAGCACGCCGGCAAGTGCTATTACGCGATGGAATTCTGCCGCGGCGTCACGCTGCGGTCGCTGATGAACGACGGCCGGCTCACCGCGGGCGACGCGCTGGCCGTGTTCCTGGCGCTGGCGGGGATCGTCCGGGACCTGCACGCGGCGGGGATCATCCACCGGGACATCAAGCCGGAAAACATCATGCTGCTGGATTCCCTGCCGGGCACGGGCCGGAGCGGCCGCACCCTGCGGCTGCAGGACCTGGCCCGGTCCATCAAGATCCTCGATTTCGGGGTGGCCAAGATCCTGGACGCCCAATCCATGACCCAGACGGGCACGTTCGAGGGAACGCTCTACTACCTGCCGCCCGAGTACCTGAGCGGGAAGGTGAAGGCCGGCTGCGGCATGGACTACTACGCGCTGGGCGTCGTGCTCTACGAGATGCTCACGGGCGCCAAGCCATACCGCGGCGAGGGGTCGGTGGAGCTGATCTACGCCATCCTGTACGGCGAGACGCGGCCGCCCCGCGAGGTCCGGGCCACGGTGCCCGAGGCGGTGTCGGCGTTCGTCATGGAGGTGATTCACAAGGACCCGTCGCGGCGACTGGCCGACTTCGCGGCGATCCAGTCCCGCGTCGAGTCGCTGCTGCAGTACCTGGCCGCCCGCCCCGCCGAGAACGAGTGACCGGATCAGTTACCGGCCCGGCAGGTGGTGGATTTCATCCGATGCCGCAAGTGAGACTGGACCGCTTCACCTTCGAGCGGCTGGCTGCCGACATTCTGGCCGGCGGCGGGTCGTTTGATTTCGAAGTCCACGGCCACAGAATGGCGCCGGCGGTCCGGGACGGGGACGTCCTGACGTTGGAACCGGTGCGGGGGGAGGCGGTGCGCGTGGGGGACATCGTGTTGTACCGGGATGGCCGCAGCCAGCCGGTAGTCCACCGCGTGGCGGCACGCGGCGCGCGCGCCGGTTCTGTCGTCCTGACCATCCGCGGCGACGCGGCGCCCGGCGCGTCGGAAGCGGTGGCGGCGGAGAAGGTGCTGGGCCGGGTGGTCCGGGTTCAGCGGGGCGGCCGGACGATCGGGCTCCACCGTCCGCTGCTGGAGTGGATGGCCCGCCGGGGGATCCGCACGGCGTACCTGGATTACGCCTGGTGGGGGCGCGCGGCGCGGGCCGTTGCCCGATCCGCGGCGGGCCGCGTGCAGCAACTGCGCTTCTACCGACGCCTGACCGGAAGTATCCTGGGCGGGAGCATCCGCTGCCGGCTGGCGACCATGGCGGATGCCGGCGGTCTGGCCAAAATCTATGGTCACTCCATCTTCACCCGGGATGATCCTCCGTTCGCTCGGGAGGATCACCCATTCGCTCAGGATGATCGCTCGGCCGAGTCGTCCCGCCCCGACACGGCGGGGCGCCGGCTGGTGCTCGTCGCCCACGCGGGCCGGCGCATGGCCGGGGCGGCCATGCTGATCCGGCCCGCCGACCAGGTCACCTACCCCGACTGGTGGATCTTCAGCATGTTCGTCCGACCCGTCTTCCGCGGCGCGGGGATCGGCGAAGACCTGGTCCGCCTGGCGCTGGATCAAGCGGTGGCGCATGGTGGCGAGCGGGTGCACCTGCTGGTGTTCGAGGACAACCGGGCGGCCGTCGAACTGTACCACAAGATGGGCTTCCGGCCGTCCGCTCTGCCGGTGTTGAGCCGGCAACTGGATGAGGAGGCGGCGCGCGAGGGCCGCCGCCGCGTCATCATGACCCGCGACTGTCCGCGGTGAGTGCCGGGTCCGGGGTGCGTCGTAGGCCGCGTTCGATGAACGCGGCCGGACGGCAGGCGTAAGCTGCCTCGTGACGTAGCGCCCGTCCGCCGGACGGGCGCCGTGACACTCGGCAGGAAGTGGCGGGAGTCCGATAGGTCCCAGCCGCGACTCTGCATGAACCTGTTGGCGAACCGCTCAAGCGTGCCGAGGGGACGGGCCGCGCCCGGCGGGCGCGGCCTACTGCGGTCAAGTAGCGCCTGTCGCGACGCCGTAGCGCCCGTCCGCCGGACGGGCGCCGTGAAGCTCGGCAGGGTGCGAGAGGATTCCGATACACCCTCACGGCGGCTTGGCACGAATCCGCGGGCGAATCGCGCATCTAATAAAATGCTCCATCGGAATTGTCACAATGCACATAGCCGGAGTGTTTTTTGACAAGCGGACATGACGATTGTGACAATATCCAGAGGACTGCATGGATTTTGTAAATTCTTGAGTAATATGCATTTCAAATATACAGATAGTGGTTGACATGGATTCATCTTGCGCATACAGTCATAGCATTGCGATGTGTATTTGAAATACAATACATCAAACTGAGTCAAGCTGAGTTCTTTCAGATTTGATTCTGAACAAAACGCGGACCCGCTCGGGTGATACGTGCTCCTGTAGGCTGCGGGATGGATCGAGTGGTCCGGCGGAGATAATGAAGAAAGAACATGGGTGAACATAGCGGACGCGGACTGCGGCGAGTCGTCGGCCGTCTGGAGTCCGCGCTGATGATGGATTCGGTGTTCGGTTCGATAGCCGGGATTGAATAAGGGAGACCGATATGAAAGCCAAACTGACCGGTGTGGTAGTAGGCGTCTTTCTGGTTGTGCTGTTTTCGGGCGCAGCCGGGGCGCAATCATCGTTGACCGTCGAGCCCATCACCTGGAACGTCATCGGGCTGGACAGCAACTCGCCGACCGCCGGCCCCAAGTACTTCCCCGTCGGGGTCCGGATCACCAACACCAGCTTATCCACATCCGGCGAATTGACGGCAACCTTCAACTGGGACCCGGCGGAGCCTACTTACATTAAATTGCGGTCTGGAACCTTGGGAACACTCGATCTCGGCACGCTCGCGGCCGGCGCCTCCGTCGACGCCTACTTCGAGGTGGAAATCACCCAGGATGCTGCTGCAATCGGCACCGAAGGCAGTTACTACATCAGCGTGGACGAAGGCGGGGTCTGGAACACCGACTCCCCGCGGCCGCGGGTCCTGCACGTGGGGTCTCTGGTCTCCCAGAGCCGCAACGCGGTCACCAACATGTACCTGAGTACGACCGAACCCCTCTCGGGAGGGCCTTACGGTACGGCCATCGCCAGCGGCAGCGGCATGACCCTGATGGTGGGCGACACCTACTGGATCACGCTGGCGGCCAGCACGGCCACCAACGGGTACGAACAGATCCAGAGTTTCATCAACTTCCCCAACATCATCTTCCAGATCCTGGCGGTCACCACGACCTACTCAGCGGACTCCTCGGCTAATGTCGACAACCCCAGCGACATGTTGTATGGCGACGGCTGCGTCTGGGACAGCGACCCGAATTCCGACAACTACTTGAGTTGCCTGAGCACCGGCAAGGCGGGCGGCACGGTGATCACCACCTACGAGGTCAAAATACTGCAGATCCCCGGGTCTCCGCTTTCCAACCCGGAGCCCCTCACCACCCTGATCTACGACTATTCGGGCAACAGCTTGCACTACAACTCCGATTTCGGCGGCTCGACCCGCTACGCCACCATCGTCAACGCCGGCATCGAGAAGTCCTTCGCGCCCAAGTCCATCAATCCCAACACCGATCCCGCCGGGACGTCCACGCTGACCTTCACCATCACCAACCCGGGTTCGGAACCGATCACCGATGTTCGTTTCATCGACTATCTGCCCACCAACGGCGGGACCGGGCAGATGAGCATCGCCAGCACCACCGTGACCTACAGCGGCTTCACCGTCAACCCCACATGGGACCCGCCGCTGACCGTGGGCGAGACCTTGCTGTCGTTCACCGGCGCGACGGTTCCCGCCTTGAGTTCCGCCACCATCACGGTCACCGTCACCACCGATGAAACCGGCACCTACAACAACGTCTCGGAAAACCTGATCATCAATACGGACATCGACACCGGCGACTACGCTCAGGATACTTTGGTGGCCACGGACAAGCCCCCCGGGCCCTCGACGTGCGACCCTCGCTCCACGCTGGCCACCTGGACGATGCCCACCACCGGCCAGGGGAGCGGCGGACCGCCCCCGCCCTACACCACCATAGCGGCGGATGTCTCGACAATAACAACAATGGCCAGCAGCTCAGGGGGGACGACCGTCAGGATCAGCACAACTGAAGGAAATCCCGTCAATTCCTGGGAAATTCTCGGAGGCTGGGAGCTGATCGGTACCTTGCCCAACGCGAACGCCACCCCGTATTTTCAGTTTCAAGTGGACACCAGCAATTATGGCGGCGCGGCCATTTCGTTCGACGTCAAGATCGATCCGCCGGGCGCCTGGCAGAGCGCCGGAGCAAACAATATCATCTACGTGTACTCCTCGACCGATGGCGTTACTTGGAGCAATATCGGCAATTTTACGGGAGACAAAGGGAAATGGGTCGCTTCCGGGACGCTTCCTGCAACTCAAACAGGAGTCAGCTACACGTACTTTCGGATCAACGCGGCGGGAGCAGCGACAAGCTCCGCAACGATGTTTATTGATAACGTCACCATCGACGGCTGCCCGCGGGCCCTCCTGCCGACGCTGAGCAAAGCCTTCTCGGACGAATCGATCTGCCGGGGCAGTTCCAGCACGCTGACCTTCACCGTCACCAATCCCACCGGCAACACAACCACTTTGACGGGTTTGAGCTTCACCGACATCCTGCCGGCCGGGCTGGTGGTGGCCACGCCGAACGGCCTCACCGGCGGGTGCGGCGGCGGCACCATCACCGCCGTCGCGGGTACAAACACCATCGAACTGAGCGGCGCCACCCTGGCCCCGGACGGATCCTGCACCTTCTCGGTGGATGTCACCGGCACGACCGCCGGCATTTACACCAACACCACCGGCAGCATCTCCTCCACCGAAACCGGCGCCAACACCACCGAAACCGGCTATGGCACGGACGACCTGGCGGTGGTCGACCCGCCGGTGATCAACAAGACCTTCGGCACAACCAACCTGATCACCGGGGAGACGACCAGCCTAACCTTTACCATCACCAATCCCAACGGCGCCACCTCGCTGACGGGTGTGGCCTTCACCGACACGCTGCCGTCCGGACTGGTGGTGGCCGATCCGAACGGCCTCTCCGGCGGGTGCGGCAGCGGCACCATCACCGCCACCGCGGGTTCCGACACCATCAGCCTGAGCGGCGCCACTCTGGCCGCGGGCAGTTCCTGCACCTTCTCGGTCGATGTCACCGGAAGCACCGCCGGCACGAAAACCAACACGGTGGAGGTGACCTCCACCAACGGCTGCACGGGCAATACGGCCTCCGCCACGGTGATCGTCAGAGACCTGATCAGCTCCCTCGCGTTTCAGAAAAAAATCGGCTTGTCGTCCGACGGGCCCTGGTACAGCTACATGTCAGTCCCCGTCGGCACGCCGGTTTACTATCGGTTTGTCGTGGAAAACACCGGTGAGACGGACCTGACCAGTGTGGTGGTGAGCGATCCGAGCCTGGGCTCGTACTCCTGCACCTGGCAATATGTGGGGCCAACGGGATCCATGGTCGCTTACAGTCCCCAGTCGCCCCTGACGATCCCGTTCCCGGACGCCGGCGACGAACAGCACGTCGCCTACTGCGTCCCCTCGACAACGGTCACGGCGGTACTCGACGAGCACACGAACACGGCCACGGTCACCGCCGACGGCTCTCTCACGGCCTCGGATTCCGCCACGTATAACGGGCAAAACCCGACGGCGGTGGTCATCGGCCGAGTCGCGCTCGGCTACGCGCGGGTTACGGATTTCCTCCGCAGCGTCGGCGTGCCGGAGATCGGCATCGCCGAACTGCAGAACATCCTGCGCGTCTGGGCGCCGGATTCCCCGGCCTGGGAGAGCGATGACCGCCAGGAATTGCTGGACGCCCTGATGGCTTACCTCGATCCGGACGGTGACGGCCGGGTGGTGGTGTTCCGTTGGGAAACGCTGGAGGAGCGGGGCGCCATCGGGTTCTACGCCGACCGGTTCACCGACGGGGCCTGGGTGCGCATCAACGCGGGGATGCTGCCCGGCCTGGTCGCTTCGCCGATGGGGGCGGAGTACTGGCTGGCGGACCCCGGCGCTTCTCCGGGCAAAAACTACGTGTACCGGCTGATCGAAGTCGAGGCGCGCGGCACGACCCGTGAATATGGTCCGTTCGACCTGCGGGTCGACACCCCGCTGCAGTAACGGGAAGGAGCGAACATGAACGCGAAGGGAAAAACCATGAGGAACATACGTCGGCTGTTGCCGGTGGTCGTCTGCGGGCTCGTGCTCGCCATCTCACCGGTCATGGCCGAATCGGCGTCACCGGCGAGTGGGAACTCCCACGAGCTGGTGTGGGATTCCTGGCAACCGCTGGCCGGGGGTTACATGGCGCGGCGCCGCGTGCCGGCACGCCTGGAACTGCCCGCCGAGGAGCGACGAGCGCCCGCCACGCAGTCCCGCGCGCAGACGGATGCGTTCAACAAGGCCTCGAATGAACTGTCACTGTGGCTCTACACCGATGTGCCGGGTTTGTACAGCGTGAGTCTGGACGCGGTCGCCGCCGAAACGGGAATCAGCGCCCAGTCATTGCAAGTGGCCGCGAAATCCAGGCGGCTGAGCCTGACCAACGCGGGGAGGGACGTATCGTTCTATTACGATTCGGTGTACCAGCGATTGCTGTTCGCCGGCGAAGAATATACCACCTTCTACACGGACGAGAATGCGTATCGGCTGTTGCTCTCCCAAAGACCGAATCCGCAACTGATAAGTGTCAGTCATGTTCGCCCGACGAAGTTGCCGCCCGGTCGGCATCAGCCGTTTCGTGAGGTGCTGCAGTTTGCTGAAGAAACCGACATGATGTTCAGCACCTGGCTGTACCCCGCGGACCCGGACGCCCGATACTGGTTCTGGGATTACCTGTACGGATCGGCCAAACCCCAGATTCAAGTCCCCCTGCACGTTCCGAATCCGGCGGCCACCGGCACCGCCCGGCTGCGGGTGAAGTTGCATGGTTTCACCAACCTGTACCCCGGCGACGAGCATCGGGTGTACGCCAAACTGAACGGTGTCCCGGTGGGTTCCGAGTTGGTGTGGGACGGCCTGGCGCCGGCGGAACTGGTGGCGGATTTCGATCCATCGCTGCTGAATGCCGACGGCGACAATACCTTGACTCTCCATGCCGTGTCTGATGCGGCGCATCCCTGGCCGGGGCAGTTGCTGGAGTCGATCGCGGTGGAGTACGACCGCCTGCCCGTGGCCACCGATGGGCAGCTCTGGCTGCGTGACGTGACCCACGGGATCCAGGTGGTGACGGGATTTTCGAGCCCGGACATCCTCGTGATCGAGTCGCCGGTTCGGAACGCCGTCCTGCGGAGCGACGCCTATATTCACATGAGCGAAAACGGCACGTGGGCCGTCACCTTCAAGACATCGAAATCAGGCAAGGACTATCTGATTGCTGAGATGCCGGCGTTCCTGGATCCGGCGTTCGACGCCCGTCCGCAGACGGAACTTTACGCCTCCGGACAGCAGGCCGACGTGCTGATCATCGCCCCGCGCGAGTTCGCCGGGACCGCGCAAGACCTGGCCGAGTTGCGGCGAGCCGGTCATGACGCGGCCGCGGTCGTCTGGCTGGATGACATTTACAAGTCCTTCAGCGCGGGGCGGGTGGATCCCCACGCCATCGGCCGGTTCATGGACCATGTCCGGACTCGGTGGAGCCAGGTCCCCGCGGCGGTGACGCTGATCGGCAAGGGTTCCCTGGATCGGAAGGATTGCATGGGGTACGGGGACAATTTCCTCCCGATCCTCATGACCTCCACCCCCTGGGAACTGACCGCGTCCGACAGCCGGCTGCTCGGGATCGAAGACGGCGTGACGCCCGTGGCCGTGGGCCGAATCGCCATCACCAACGACAGCGAGGGCCGCGCCTACGTGAACAAGCTCCGCGTGCACGCGTCGAGAGATAATACCCGGGCGGCGGAACGGGCCGTCGTGGTGGCGGACAATCCGGATTCCGGAGGCGGCTTCCACAAGGACGCCGACCTGTTGGCCGTGCGGTTGCAGGACCTCGGGGTGTGGTGGGTCGAAACGCTGTATCATCCCACCGACCCGGTGCGCGGCACCCTGATCCAGTCGGCGGCCTGGGAAACCGGTCTGGTTTCCTTCAGCGGCCACGGTTCGGTGGCGCAACTGGGCACCAGCTCGGAGAATTTCTTCAAGGTTGCTGATGCCTCGGCATTGCGCAACGGTTCCTACCCGGTGTTTCTGGCCCTGACATGCGCGGTGGGCAATGATTCCTTCCCTGGAACGCGGTCGCTGTCGAGCGCCCTGGTGCTGAACCCGCAGGGAGGGGCCATCGCCGCGCTGGGAGCTTCCGGGTTGTCGTTTAATTCGGATGCCCATGTCCTGGCCCACGCCTTCATCCAGCACCTCTACGGGAACCACATCGCCGTCGGGGAGGCCCTGGTGATTGCGAAGCAGGACACCGCCGGACAAATCACGGAGTTCGTGGTGCCGCTCTATTCGATCATCGGCGATCCCTCCGTGTACCCATGGTAGGGACTCAGCGAACTGAGCGGAGACAGCGATTGACGACAAGCCGGATCGGATGTGCCCGGCAACTTAAAGATGCTGAGGAAGAGGAATAAAAGTATGACCGAAAGCAATATCACCGAAACCGGGTCAAATCAAATCCGGCCATCCGGGAATCCCGGGGATTCGTCTGCCGGCAAGGCGCGACGGCGCTATACTCCGCCGCGCCTCCTCAGCAGTGAACCCCTTGAACTCTCCGCAGGGACGTGTGATCCGCCGACCAGCGTCTACGGGAAGAAATTTGTTCCCCCGTCAACATGTAGTACATTGGGTTCGTGAAGACATGTGTCATGGTTGAAATATCTCAACCATGGGGCCCGGAATCCATCTGTCTTCACTTGCCCATGTGCCGGGTGTCGATCCAGGGATTGACCCTCGGGCAGCGGCAGACCATTTTTCATAACTTCCAACAGTATGTTCTTGATCCCGGCGAGACGGCTGGTGAGAGTGATTTGATCTGTCTGGCCGGTCGCCTTGGTCAACCCGTGGGGCTGCCGCCGGAGCACTTCGCGGCCAGCGGCCAATACGCGCCGCTCATACGGCGCACGAGCGAGGGGATCGAGATCACCGGCTTCAATTTCAGGGCGCGTCTCGCCGGCGGCGGAGCGCAGCCGCTGCGGGCCACTCTGGAGGTGGCCGGGGAAGAGGAACTGGGTCGAGCGTTCGTCCTGGAAAACTTCCTCCGAATCGTGTTCGCCTACCATGTCCTCAACCGGGGAGGCGTGCTCCTGCACAGCGCCGGCGTGGTGCACCAGGGCGCGGCCTACCTGTTCAGTGGCCGCTCCAACGCCGGCAAATCCACTCTGGCCCGGAAAGCGGCTGCCGCCGGCGCCTCCGTGCTGAGCGACGACATCAACCTGGTGTTCCGGCAAGACGATGGCTATCTCGTTCACCAGGTGCCGTTCACCGGCGAATTCCGGCGCCCCATGGAGAGTCTCTCCGGATCCGGGATCTACCGCCTCGGCCGCATCGCCCTGCTGGAAAAGACGCCGGCCCTGACCGCCGCCCCGGTGCAACCCGCCGAGGGAGTGGCCGGGCTCCTCACCGGCTGCCCGTACGTGAACGATGATCCCGAGGAGTTGCCCGTCCTGCTGGATATATTGACGGTGCTCGTGGGGCATGTTCCGGTAATCCGCCTGGGCGTTGCCCGCGACGATCCCTTCGAGGCGATCATGACGACCCTGTTGAGGTGTGGTGAAAATGCCTGAATCAATCCAAGAAGATAAAGTCCGCCTGTCCGGTCGGGTGCGCTTTCGCGACGTGGCCGGTCAGGGCGTGCTGGTGCACCTGGAAGAGGGGCGGGTGCTGGTCGTGAACGATGTGGGACTGTACATCATTCAGACTCTCGGCCGGCAGGCGATGACGGTGTCGGAACTGGCCGAAGCGGTGGCGCAGGCCTTTTGTGTGAATGCAGCCCGGGCGAAGTCGGACGTCGCCCTCTTTCTGGAGCAGTTGCGCGGGGAGAAGGCTCTCCAGACGGTCGGCAGACCGGGTGGCGGTCCAGCCGGGGGGTGATGGGGAATGTACCGCGACGCGGTGATGAAAGCGGTCCTGGCGAATAGCCTGCTCCTCGATGTGACCCTGGAGCTCACCTATCGCTGTAATCTCAACTGCTTCTTCTGTTACAACGACCGGGAACGGCCGGGGACGCCGCTCTCGCCGGCGCAGTACCGGGTCCTGCTCGAGGACCTGGCCCGCATGCAGACCCTGTTCCTGATGCTCACCGGGGGCGAGCCCATGGTCCACCCCCATTTCTTCGACATCGGAAATATGACCCGGGAGCTGGGTTTCGTGGTCCGGATCCGCACGAACGGCCATCTGCTGGATCCCCGCAATGTCGAGCGGCTGCTCCGCGAGGTGGAGCCGTACACCGTCGAAGTCACCCTGCATGGGGCCACCGCCGAGGTGCATGACCGGCAGACCCGCGTCCCCGGCAGTTTTGACCGCCTGATGGGCAACCTGCGTCAGGCGCGGGCGGCCGGCCTGCGTTGTGCCACGGTGGCCACGCCCACCGCCTGGAACGAGCATCAGATCGAGACGATGATCGCGCTCGGCGACGAGCTCGGTGCCCCCCTGCGGTTCCAGGGGCCCGTGGGCCCACGGAGCAACGGCGACACGGCGCCTTTGTCCATCCAGCCCAGCCGGGCCACGTGGGACCGGATCGAGACCCTGATGGCGGAGCGCAAGGAAAGTATCGCGGTGGGGCCCGAGTGTCCGGCGTCCGAGGCCGCACCGGACGCCGATGCCGAGGAAATGGCCTCTTGCAGGGTGGGTCTGGCCGGCGTCGACATCGATCCCTTCGGCAACGTGAAGCCCTGCATGCACATTCGGGAAGTCGCGGGGAACCTGCATCAGCAGTCCATTGCGGAGATCTGGAACCGGTCGCCCCTGTTCGCGCAGGTCAGGCAGCGCGCCATCGCCGCGGCGTCCAGATGGAACGGGGAACGACCCCGGCAATTTGGCGCGCCGATTTTCTGTCTGGCCATCGACGAGATGTGCGGCGAGGTAGATGGGAGGCGCGTCGGCCCATGAACCCGGACCAGTGGAACGCAGCGGCGGGCCCCGGAAGCTGTCTCACCACGGCCTTGACCGATGGCGACGAGGTGGTTCTCCGGGTGGACGGGGAGTGCATGGAACCCGAAGTCGACAATCGGGCCGCGGTGCGGGTGAAGCGCGCCCGGTTCCTCGTCCCCGGCGATGTGGTGGCGTTTCGCGATCCGCAGCGCCACCGCCTGGTGGTCCATCGGTTCCTGGGGTACGTGCGACGGCGGGGGGAGTGGCGGCTCCTGATCAAGGCGGACCGGGGCGCTGGGCCCGATCCCCTGGTGGAGCCAGCCTGCGTGCTCGGCAAGGTGATCGCCCGGGATGGCGAGGCCGTCCGGGTTTCCTTGGCGAAGCGGTTGCAGGCGCTGGGCCAGTATGCCGCCTGTTGCCTGCGCGGTTTATTCCGGCGGGCACGACCTACGGCGAAGTAGCGCCCGCAGTAGCGCCCGTCCGCCGGACGGGCGCCGTGACACTCGGCAGGGCGCGAGGGGATTCCGATCCGCCATCTCCGCGGCGCCGTAGCGCCCGTCCGCCGGACGGGCGCCGTAAAACTTGGCAGGGCGCGAGGGGATTCCGATCCGCCATCTCTGCAATTCTACACGAACCCGTAGGCGAATCGCTCAACTGTGCCGAAGGGACGGGCCGCGCCCGGCGGGCGCGGCCTACTGTTCGCCGCGACATAGCCTGCGGCGCCGTAGCGCCCGTCCGCCGGACGGGCGCCGTGGAATTCGCTCATCCCCTATTTCGCCACTGCCGTGTGGCAGCGAAAGCACGGCGGCTTCGAATCGGCAGCCCGGCGGGTTGACCCGGGCGGGAGCCGCGGGTATGATGGATGGGACCATGCCGTGTAGTTCCAGTCGTTCCGTTCAATTCATGAACGGGCTGCGGCGCGTGCCGCGGCGCTGGCCTGAAAACCACAGCCGGGTGGCGGGGCGGATCCCGCGCACCGGCCAGGAGGATGTATGCGTCAGTCCATCGGGGTGTTGCTGCTGACCCTGCTGCTGGCCGCCACGGCGGCGGGCGGCGGGATCGATCCGGAACTGCTGGCCGGGATGAAGGCCCGCGCCATCGGCCCGGCGGGGATGAGCGGCCGGATCGCCGACATCGAGGCGGTGGAGGCCAACCCGGCGGTGGTGTTCGTCGGCGCCGCCACCGGCGGCGTCTGGAAGTCCGTCAACGGGGGGCTCACCTGGACTCCGGTCTTCGACGACCAGCCCGTGGCCGCCATCGGCGCCGTGGCCGTCTTCCAGCCCAACCCCGACATCGTCTGGGTGGGCACCGGCGAGGGGAACCCGCGCAACTCCGTCTCGGTGGGCAACGGCGTCTACAAGTCCGTCGACGGCGGCCGCACGTGGAAGCACGTGGGACTGGACGGCACCGAGCGGATCCACCGCATCGTACTCCACCCCACCGACCCCGATGTGGCGTACGCCGCGGCGATGGGCCGCGCCTGGGGCGAGAACCCGGAGCGCGGCGTCTTCAAGACGGTGGACGGCGGCAAAACCTGGACCCGCGTGCTGTTCGTGGACGCGCGCACCGGCGCCGCCGACCTGGTCATGGACCCGGTCAATCCGGACAAGCTCTTCGCCGCCATGTGGCAGTTCCGCCGCTGGCCGTACTTTTTCCGTTCCGGCGGCCCCGGCTCAGGGCTCTTCGTGACCCACGACGGTGGCGCCACCTGGCGGCGCCTCCAGAGCGAGGACGGCCTGCCCAAGGGTGAGCTCGGCCGCATCGGGGTGGCGGTGTGCCGCTCGCGGCCCGAGGTGGTCTACGCCCTGGTGGAAGCCGAGAAGAGCGCGCTGGTCCGCTCCGACGACGGCGGCCGCACGTGGCGCACCGTGAACGAGGAGCCCAACGTGGCGCCGCGGCCGTTCTACTACGCCGACATCGCCGTGGATCCGGCCTGGCCCCAACGGGTGTACAGCCTGGACTACACGGTCCGCGTTTCCGACGACGGCGGCAAGTCGTTCGAGAACCTGCCGGGCGCCCGCTGGGAGAACATCCACGGCGACTACCACGCCCTCTGGATCAATCCCCGCGACCCCGAGCAGATGTACGTGGGCAACGACGGCGGCGTGGCCGAGAGCCGCGACCGCGGCCGCACCATGCGCTTCGTGGGCAACCTGCCGCTGGCGCAGTACTACCACATCGCTGTGGATACGGCCACGCCGTACCACGTGCTGGGCGGCATGCAGGACAACGGCTCGTGGCGCGGCCCCGGCTGGATCATGGAGCAGGGGGGCATCCGCAACCACCACTGGCGGATGCTGGGTTTCGGCGACGGCTTCGACGTGCTGGCCGACCCCGCCGACCCGGCCGCCGGCTATTCGATGTACCAGGGCGGCAACCTGGGGCGGTGGGACACCCGCACCGGCGAGTGGCGCCACGTCCGGCCGCCGGAGCCCGCCGCGGGGAAGCTCCGCTTCAACTGGAACGCGGCGCTGGCCATCGACCCGTTCGACCCGGCGGCCGTCTACTATGGCAGCCAGTTCGTCCACCGCTCCGCCGACCGGGGCGAGACGTGGCAGACCATCAGCCCGGACCTGACCACGAACACGCCGGATTGGCAGCGCCAGGACGGCAGCGGCGGCCTCACCCCCGACGTCACCGCCGCGGAGAACTTCTGCACCCTCGTCGCCCTGGCCCCCAGCCCGGCGGCGCGGGGCGTGATCTGGGCCGGCAGCGACGACGGGCGGATCCACGTCACCCGCGACGGCGGCGCCACCTGGAGCAGCGTTGAGGGAAATCTGCCTGGCGCGCCGGCGGGCGCGTGGGTGCCCCACATCGAGGCGTCGGCGTTCGATGCCGCCGAGGCATACGTGGTGCTCGACGACCACCGCCGTTCGAATTGGACTCCCTACGTGTACAAGACGGCCGACTACGGCAAGACGTGGACCAGCCTCGTGACACCGGCGCTGCGCGGCTGGGCGCTGGTGGTGGAGCAGGACCCGGTGAAGCGGGAGCTGCTGTTCCTCGGCACCGAGTTCGGGCTGTACGTATCCGTCGACGGCGGGCGGGAGTGGCTGCCGTGGCGCCACGGGGTGCCCACGGTCTCGGTGATGGACCTGGCGATCCATCCCACGGAACACGATCTGGTCATCGGTACCCACGGCCGGTCGGCGCTGGTGATCGACGACATCCGGCCGCTGCGGGAGCTCGACGCCGCGGCCCTGGCCGAGCCCCTGCACGTGTTCGCCGCGGCCGACGCCCGCCAGTTCTGGCGCGACGCCGAGGCGGGCGGTTTCGGCCTGGGCGACGGCGAGTTTCGGGGCGAGAACAAACCGTACGGCGCGATCCTCACCTACAGCCTGAACCTGCCCGACCTGCCGCTCCCTGACGCCGAAAAGGAGAAGGCGCGCCAAGCCGCCGTCCGGGCCGAAGCGGCCAAGGGGAAGGCGTGGGAACCGAGCCCCAACCCGCCCAAGGCGGACGCCGGCCAGCCGGCGAAACCGGACGAGCCGCCGCAGGTGGAGATCCGGATCACCGACGCCGCCGGGAAGCCGGTTCGCGTGTTCAAGGGGCCGGCGGTCCGCGGACTGAACCGGGCGGTGTGGGACTTCCGGCGGGACGGCTTCCGCGAGCCCGCCCAGCGGGGCGGGCGGCGCCGCTCCGGCGAGCCGGCGCCGGGACCTGAGCTGCCGCCCGGTGTCTACACGGCGACGGTGACCTTCCGCGATCAAAACGCCGCCACCACGTTCACGGTGTGGCCCGACCCGCGCTCGGCCAATTCGCCGGCGGACTGGGCGCGCCGCCAGGCGGCCATCGAGCGGATCGGACGGCTCCAGGAGACGGCCGCCGCCGCGGTGGATCAGCTTGCCGACGCGCGGGCCGACGTGGAGACGGTCATGGAGCGGGTGCGCGCCGCGGAGATCCGCCGGCTCAAGGCGGAGCGGGTGGAGCCCGAGGAAGGCAAGCTCGCCGAGCTGCCTTTGGTCAAGAACGGACGGGCGCTGAAAACCCGCCTGGAGGAAATGGAGCGCCGTTTCCACCAGCCGCCGGGCACGGTGGGTATCGTGGGCGGCGTCCGGGTGATGGAGCGGATCGGCAAGGCGATGGGCGCCGTCACGTCATCGTGGGCGCCGCCGAGTCCCTCGCATGAGGCGTACATCACGGAGGCCGAGCGCCTGCTGGCGCCGGCGCTGGAGGCGCTGAACGCGCTGATGGCCGGCGAGGTGGCCGCGTTCCGCCGGGCGGTGGCCCAGGCGGACATCGTCCTGCTGCCCCCGCCGCAGCCGCTGGCGATGCCGGCCCCGGAGGGACGGTGAATCGGTGAGTCGGTGAATGGGTGAATCGGGAGACGGGAGACGGGAGAAGGGAGACGAGAGAGGGGTGTCGGGAGACGGGAAAAGAGACCCGAACCCCAAACCGCGAAACCCGAACCTCTTACGCCGATGTCCGATTTCCGAGGTCCGATTTCCGATGGTCGGGAACGAGCCTCGATTACGATCACGATTACGATGACGATTACGAATTACGAGCACGAAAAAGAACGAGCCCCGAGCCTCTAGTCCCGAGTCCCGATCCTTGTTTCCGGCCGGTCGTTGCGGCCGGCAAACAGGATGAGCAGCAGCACGCCGAGGAAGCAGCTGATGAGCGCGGCGATGAGAAAACGCTGGCGCAGCGTGGTCCGCGGGTCACCCCAACTGCTGTAGGCGATGTTGTAACGGACCGACAGCCGGTGGCGGCCCCACTCCTCGATGTGCGGGACGATGATATCGAGGAATGTCCGTTTCTGGACGTCGCGCACCAGCCGGCCGTTCAGGTCCAGGCCCTTCACGGCCAGGAGCACCTCAGGTTCGGTGATCCGCCCCTGCGGCTCCCGGCTCCCGTCGCCGGGATTGGCCGAATCGAACAGAATCCGCCCCTCCACGTCGATGATCCATAGTTGGTTCAGGTCCGTGCGGGGCGCCATCACGTTGCGGATCAGCTCCAGGAACTTGTGGTAGCCGGAGCTGTGGTAGCTGTCGTAGGCCGCGATGACGGACGGGGTGGTCAGGCGGGCGTAGCCGATGGCGTCCTGGTTGAACTGCTCCTGGATGGGCCCGGACGTGAGCCATACCAGCAAGCCGGTGTGCACGGCGAGCATCAGCAGGTAGATGCCGATGATCCGAAACGTGAAGCCGGTAACGCGCATGATGGCACCTCCTGACCTGTCTGATCGCGCCGCCGCCCGCGGTGTTTGGAGAGGCCTCCGCGCCCGCGTCCGGTCGCCCCGACTGATTCAGCGTCGCCGGCCGATTTCGCGAATCTGGACGGTGCTGTCGGCGCGGGGCTGCCACAGCAGGTCCTGGCGCAAGCCGTAACAATGGCTGCGGGTGTGCATGGGGATGTACGGCAGATCCGCCATGACCAGCCGCATGGCCGCCTGCAGGAGCTCCTGCCGGCGGCGGGGGTCGAATTCGCGATCGGCGGCTTCCACCAGCCGGTCCAGCTCGGGATTGGCGTAACCCCCCACGTTTTCGGCGCCGTACTCGCCGTCGGCGCTGCGGCTGTGCAACTGGCTGTTGAACAGCTCGCCGGCGTCGCCGGAACTGGAGATGTAACCCACCAGGAAAAAACGGGACTCGCCGCGCGAGACGCGCGGGTAGAGTTCGGACCAGTCGCAGGGAGCCAGTTGCAGGCGCATCCCCGCTTCGCCCAACTGGCGGCGCAGCAGCTGGCCCTCCGCCATGGCCGCTTCGGACAAGTCGAGCGTGAGCGCGAGCCCGTCGCCGTACCCGGCGGCCCGGAGCAGCGCCCGCGCCGCAGCGGCGTCGTGGCGGATCGCCGGCAGGTCGGGCGCGAAACCCACCACCGATGGCGGGATGAGCTGCGTCGCCACGGTGGCGTAGTTCGGGTAGACGTTGTCGACGATCTCCTGACGGTTGATGGCCAGCGAGATGGCCTGCCGCACGCGGCGGTCGGCCAGGGGATTGGTGCGGGGCTCGCCCCGGACGTCCAGGTTGAGACAGGTGACGGAGGAGCCGTGCCATGTGGCGACGGCCAGGTGGTTTTGCCACTTGACGCGCTCCTCATCGGCCGCGGCCAGGTCGGTGTCCATGTCGATGCGCCCGTCGATGAGCGCCTGGGCGCGCTGGCGGTCGTCGACGATGAACCGCCAGGTGACGGCCTGGAATTCCGGCGCCGGCCCGTGGTACTGCGGGAAATACTCTGCGGATAATTCCTGGCGGGGGGTGTAACGGGTCATCATGTAGGGGCCGGTGCCCCGGATGTCCCGCTCCGGTTGGAATCCCGCCGGGATGATGCTCACCAGGGCCAGCATCCGGATCAGGACCGGCTGGGGGCGCCGGGTGATGATCACAACGGTCCGGTCGTCCAGCTTGCGCACCTGGTGGACCGCGGCGAGCATGGTCCGGAACACGGAATCGGGATGGGTGCGCGCCCGGTCCAAACTGTACACCACATCCTCCGGCGTCAGCGGCCGGCCGTTGTGGAACCGGACGCCCGGCCGGAGGGTGAACACCCAGGTGCGCTCGTCGGGATTGTTGTACCCGTCCGCCAGGACGGGCACGACCTTCAGATGGGGATCGAAGCCCATCAGCCCCTCGTACATGTTGCTCAGGATCGAGGCGGTGACGCTCTCGTCCTGGGTGTGGGGATCCAGACTCACCGGCCCGCTGGTCACGCCGATGACCAGCGCCGGCGGCGGCTCGGGCGCGCAGGCGGCGAGCGCCGGCACGAGGATGACAGCCAGGATGTTAATGATCCGTTTGCTCATGGCGCCGGCCGTCGGACCTCCTTGGCCAGGACTCGCATGTCGAGGCGCGGCTTCCACGCCACCGCCGGCGAGACTCCGTAGATCTCGTCCTCCACGAAGAGCGGCACGCGGGGCATGTCCTGCATGATCATCACCATGAGCCGCTGCATGGTGTGAAGCCGCTGCGGCTGGTTCAGCAGCCCGCCCAGCGTTTCGATCATCCGGTCCACGCTCGGGTTGCTGTAGCGGCCGCGGTTGTCCCGGCCGTAGACGCCGGTGGTGGTATGGAACAGGTCGTCCATGAGATCGGAGGCGTCGCCCGAAGTCGAGTTGAAGCCCGCCAGCCAGAACGGGGCGGTGTCCGCCGCCGCCCAGAAGGATTGCCGGTCCCGGATGTCCAGCTCGAGTCGGATGCCGGCGGGGGCCATCTGCCGCTGCAGCTCTTCGCCGAGGCGTGCTCGGACACCCGACATCATCAGGGTCAGCGTGAGGCCCTTGGGATGACCGGCCCGGGCCAGGAGCGCGCGGGCCTTGTCCGGGTCGTACGGGATGTCGGGCAGGGACGGATGGAAGCCGAACACGGCGTGGGGCACCATCTGGTTGGCCGGCTGGCCGAAGCCCAGCAGGATCCGGTCCACCAGCCGGTGGCGGTCGATGGCAAGGGCGACGGCCTCGCGGACCTCGCGCCAGTTGAACGGCGGCCGGGTGGTGTCCATCACCAGCTGGCGGATCGCCATGCCGGGCCGGTTCTGAATCATGTTTTTCTGCTGGGGATTGCGTTCGATGTCCCGCGCCAGCTCGGGGCTGATGTCGGTCACGATGTCGGCCCGCCCGTCCAGCAGCATCTGAACGGCCTCGGTGGGGCTGGTATACCGGGTGACGGTGAGCCGCGGAAAAACGGGCGCCCCGCCCCAGTAGGCGTCCCAGGCGGTGAGCCGGACGGCCTCGCCGGTCACGGACTCGAACCGGTACGGCCCGGTGCCCACCGGCTGCCGGGCGAACGCCTCGGGGCCCGCCTGCTCCAGCTGGCGGCGAGGGAGGATGAATGCGTTGGTGAGCTTGTGCAGCAGGATGGGACTGGGCTGGGCGGTGACCACTTTGACCGTGTCGTCGCCGACGCGGGTGATGCTGGCGATGGTGGAGCAGTTGCTCTTCAGGGCCGAGGTGGGATGGCTGCGAGCCCGCTCGAGGGAATAGACCACGTCGTCGGCCGTCAGCGGGCTGCCGTCATGAAACCGGACCCTGGAACGGATCTTGAACAGCCAGGTAAGGTCGTCGGGGTTCTCCCAGCTCACTGCCAGCAGGGGGGTGATCTTCATGTCGGCGTCGAAGCCGGCCAGACTCTCGAACATGTTCATGAGGACCGAGGTGGTGATCACTTCCTCGCGGGTGTGCGGCATGAGGGTCAGGGGCAGGCCCTTGTGGGCGATCACCAGTTCGGTTTTTTCGGGCGTGGGCGGGGCGCAGCCCGAAGCCAGCAGCAAGATGAACACCGCGCCCAGTGCCAGCGTCCCCATCCTGCGGTGTGTGTCGCCTCTCATGGATGTCTCCCGGCAGGCAGTGTCCGCGTCACCTTCGCGTTCGGGATGCGCCCGCCCGCCCACCCGAAGGCCCGGTGGCGGTGTGGCTGCGCGCAGCCAGTCGTCGTAATTGGTCTGATTCAAGCTTAGTCCGCGGAAGGGGTCCTGTCAATCGCCATGATGGGCGATCGCGGGCTGGCGGCAGAAAGCGCCCGGTCCCAGGAGGACCAGGCGCCTGATACGAGATACGATTCGCAGCGACCGGCCGGCGGCGGGATCCGGCCGGGCCGCTCCACGGGACCGAATCACTTCACGGTGATGTTGCCGCTGACGGAGTTGAGTTTGATGTGACCGCGCCCAGATCCCAGCTCGCCCCGGAGCTGGGTGGACACGAAGGAGTCGCTCTTCTCCATCCGCGCCAGTTTCTGCCGGCAGGTGATGTCGCCGCTCAGGGTGTTGGCGTGGAACCGGGCGTCGGCGCCGCTGCCGAGGTCGAGCTCCAGATTGCCGCTGACGCTGTTGAGGGAGAGCTGTCCGGCATAGTCCGCCAGGCAGCGGGCGGCGATTTGACCGCTCACGGTGTTCAGCTTGATGTTTCCCTCCACGCCGTCCGTGGACAGGTCGCCCGAGACGGAGTTGCCTTTGAGCGTGGCGGTGCGCGGCAGGTACACCTCGAAGTGGACGGCGCCATGATCGCCGCAGACGGTGCGGTCGTGCTTTTCGTTGATACGGAGCCAGCCATCCCCCTGTTCGAACTCGGGCTGGACGTAATCGCCGACGACCTCGGCCTTCACCCGGATTTCATCGGCGCGGTCCCAGGCGATGACGGTGATATTGCCGGACACCGTGTTGATCTTGACGGACACATCCTCACGGACGGTGAAGGATTTCTCCACCACCGTTGCCGGGATCGCCGCGGTCAGGGCGACCGCCAGAATCGCAACCATCAGAACATAGCGTGTCATGAGTCTTCCTCCCAAAGTGGATTTGCCCGTTGGACGGCGGGCGCGGGGAGAAAGGTTGCACGCATGGTGACGGGAAACAGACGCGGCGTCGGGAATGCCGGTCAGTCCGGCTCGTCGCCGGGCGGCTCCAGGTCAGCTTCGGCGATGGACCGGAGCCGGCGGAACAGGGCGCGGCCGGCGCCGGCGGGTTTGCCGTCGCGCCGCTCCCGCTGGGCGGCCAGCACCAGCCGGCGCAGCTCTTGCCGGTCGGCGGTCGGGTGCGCGGCCAGGAACTCGTCGAGCGACAGGTCACCCGCCTCCACGAGACGCTCGCGCCATTCCTCCAGCCAGTGGAACCGGGCGGCCTCGCGGCGGGCCGCCTGACCGTCCTGCGCCGCGAGCTGGCGGAGGGGTTCGGCCTCGGGCTCCAGGAGCAGCCGGCGCAGGTAGCGCAGGTGCCGGCGGCGGGCGCCGAAGGCGGAAATCCGGCGGCCTTCCCCGATGGCCAGGCGCAGGGGCTCGGGCAGGCCCAGACGGTCCACCGCCGCCGGGTCGAGCCGGAGCACGCGCTCCACCACGGGATCAAGGGCCTGCACTTCGCGCTTGCGCTGTGAGCGGCTGGGCGGGCGGGGGTCGTCGGGCGGCTTGGGCTTCATGCGCCTCCGGCTGATGCCTTGCTGGGCGGGAGTATTATGGCGCAAGTGCGGCGGCGGACCAACGATTTTTCCGACCGGTCGGCCGCTCGCGGGAACGGTCCGCGGTTTACAGAATCCCCGGGGGAGGGTAGAATATTTTTTTCACCGGCCCGCATCTAAACCAGCGGCCCCATTCGTGGTCCGGGCTCCCGCCACCCGGCGGTGTGAGTCCGGCGCGGCCCTGGCGGGAGGCCGAAATCTCAGGAGGTCAGGATCATGAAACCGAGACAAATCCGTGACGGCGTGCAGTGGATGGGTGCGGTGGACTGGAACCGCCGGCTGTTCGATTCACTGATCCCGCTGCCGGACGGCACCAGCTACAACGCATACCTTGTCCGAGGCGCGGAGCAGACGGCGCTGCTGGACACGGTGGACCCGCCCATGCAAGGCGTGCTGGAGCGCCAGCTGGCCGGCGTCGACCGGATTGATTACGTCATTTCGCAACACGCCGAACAGGATCATTCCGGTACCATCCCGTGGGTGCTGGACAAATACCCACAGGCCACGCTGCTGTGCTCCGCCAAAGCGGCGCCGATGCTGGTGGATCACCTGGGCGTGTCCGGCGACCGGATCCGGGTCGTCGCCGACGGCGAGACCCTGGCGTTGGGCGGCAAGACCCTCCGCTTTGTCTACACCCCCTGGGTGCACTGGCCCGAGACCATGGTCACCCACCTGGCCGAGGACCGCATCCTGTTCTCGTGCGATTTTTTCGGCTCTCACCTGGCCACCTCCGAGCTGTACGCCGGTGACAATCCGTACGTCCTGGAAGCGGCCAAGCGGTACTACGCCGAAATCATGATGCCCTTCCGCAAGCAGATCCAGAACAACCTGAAGAAGGTGCGGGCGCTTGAGTTTGACGTCATCGCGCCCAGCCACGGCCCGCTGTTCGACCAGCCCGAGCGGATCCTCGCCGCCTACGAGGACTGGGTCTCGGACCGGATGGCGAATCTCGTGGTCATCCCGTACATCTCGATGCACGGGAGCACCGAAATCATGGTGGACTACCTGCTGGCCGCCCTGGCGGAGCGGGGCGTGCGGGTGGAGAAATTCGATCTGTCGGTCACCGACATCGGCAAGCTGGCCATGTCGCTTGTTGATGCGGCGACCATTGTGATCGGCACGCCCACGGTGCACATCGGCCCCCACCCCAGCGTGTTTGCGGCCACGCACCTGGCCAACGCGCTGCGCCCCAAGCTCAAGTACGCCGGGGTCATCGGCTCTTACGGCTGGGGCACCCAGGCGGTGGAGCAGATCGCGGGGCTGATCCCCAACCTGAAGGTGGAGGTTCTCGGGGCGGTCATGTGCAAGGGGGTGCCGCGCGACGAGGCGTTCGCGGCCCTCGACACCCTGGCCGCGGCCATCGGGGAGAAACACGCGGCGTTGTAGTCTCGCCGGTGCGCCGCGCGCCGCCGACGGTCCGCAAGGGGCCGCGGCGGCAGGCGGCCGCCACCGCTATTTCGGCTTCTTCACTTCCTCGATCTTGCGGGCCACGGCCGCCAGGCCCACTACGATGAGGCGGGCGCGGTTCGCGGCCGGGTCTTTCCGCTGGGGATCCAGCTCCATCGCCTGCTTGAAGTCCTGGCCGGCTTCCTGGGTCCGGCCCAGGCGCATCATCACCTCGCCCCGGTTCACCAGGACGGAGGTGTCGGTGGGCACCATCGCGTGGGCTCGGTTCAGGGTGGTCAGCGCCTCCTCGTTCCGGCCGGCCTTGACGTAGACCGCGCCGAGCGATCCCTGCACCAGCGCGTTGTCCGGGTCCACCGCGGCGAGCCCCTCCAGGATCGTCAGCGCCTTGTCCGTCTGCCCCTGGTTGTAGTAGAAAGCGCCCAACTGCAGCAGGCCGGTGATTTCCTGGTCGGATATCTTGGCGACGGCCTTGAGGGGGATCGTGCCGTCCAGTTTGCCGTCCTTGAAATTCTGATAGGTTGCCATGTTCGCCTCCTGTGTTGCCTGTCCGGTGCCCGCGGCTCACATCTTGATGTTGCGGATGATGGACATGCTCATGTCGTGCAGGTCCTTTTGCAGGTTGCTCAGCAGCTCCGTCATCTGGGTGTACTTCGACATGGCCAACTGGATCGCGTTCAGGTCTCTCTCGTAAGTCTCACTGCCGGGAACGAGGTTGTTGATTGCCTGCTCCAGTTCGTTGTACATCGAATCCGCCTTGTCGGCCATGGTGCTGACGATGTTGTTGGGGCCGCCGCCCACCCCGCCGCCGGCGCTGGCCGCGCCGCCGACGCCGCTCTGCACGATACTGAAGGGGGTGTCCAACGGCAGAATGTTCATGGGCAGCGGCGGCGTGGAACTGGCCTGGATGGGCCCGAAGCCGCCGATCATGCCGCCTACCATTTCGGGGATGGTTTGCAGCGGACTGAAGAACATGTCGGTGATCCCGCCCGCCACGTCACCCACCGTGCCCCCGACGGAGCTGATGCCGTCCCCCATCCAGCTGATGGCGTCCCCCACGAGGGGGATGCCCACGCTGTCGATGGCGTCGCCCACCATGTCGATGGCGCCGCCAACGAAATCCGCCACGCCGCCGATCACGTCGCCCATACGCACCTCCTGTTCGGAACCCTGGATTGTTCTTGTCTGTTAGACTACCCGATTTGCCTGTTTAGCGGAATATTTTCGCAGTCCGGCAATAATTTTGATTGTTCCTTCGCGAAGTGGTGAATACATCCCGTGTTGTTGCCGTGTTCGATGGCTCGGCTGGAAAGACCGGCGGAGCCGCCAAACCCGCGGATGAGCTACCGCGCGCGCCGGCCTTCGGACCAGTCCTGCGTGTTGAACCGCGGATCGGTGTTGGGGGAATAGTTCGGATTGTCGCTGTAGATCACGTCGCCGTTGCGGTTGAACCAGACGTGATCGCGGCCGCTTTCCAGCTCGAAGTAATTGCCGCTGTGGGGATCGCGGTAGACGTCGGTGCCGCGCAGGTACTCGGAAAATCCGGCGTAGATGCGGTCCCGGTCCCTCAGCCGCTCGTTGTTCCGGGTGATGATCTCGCCGATCTCGGCCTGGGCGTCGAGCGCTTTTTGCCATAGCCGGTAACGGTGGCTCTGCATCCGGGTGTACCAGGCCGGGTTCATCCGGACGCTTCGGGCGACGGAGCGGAGCAGCGGCGTCAGCGCCGCCAGCCGGCCCGCCTCGGCGTACAGGATCGACAATCCGGTCACCCCCCAGAGGTAGCTGGTGTTCATGCCGTCGGAGGATTGCATCAGGCAGGTGAGGATCAGCGAGCCGTCCGCCTCCACCGCCTGGCCACCGACCGTGCAGCGGCCGCGGAAACGAATGGCGTCGTACTGGTAGCGTCCTCCCACCTGGAGGATGGCCTGACCGTGGGGCGAGGCGGCGTCCAGCCGGCGGACCTGTTCCGCCGCCTCCGAATCAGGCCGGATGTCGTGGATCGCGTAATCCGGGTGTTGCCGCCGCAACACCGGCAAGACCGACTGGCGCAGGTAGTCGGCGGCGGCGGCCGGCGGCGCCACGTGCATGCCGTTGTACGTCCCCTGGAAGGAGGGGCTGTTGAGGAACATCTCCCACACGGGACCGGTGCCGTAGGTGTAGGTGGCTTCGCCGGTGAGCAGGTACACGCCGCGGGTGTCGGCGACGTTGCGGGCCGCGATGACCGTGGTGCGGGCCAGACTGGGCGCCGGCAGGAAGCTCACCGAGCCGTCCAGCCGCCACCCTTCGGGCACCAGCAGGAAATAGGCGGTGGTCTGGTAGGCGGGGTCCTGGATGCCCCGGTGCTGCAGGAGAACCGGGGGCGCGGCTGCTGCTGCGGCAAGGGCGACCGCCAGCGCGAGACTCACCAAAAGCAGGATCGCGCGGCCGGAGCGGATGTGCTTCATGCTTCACTCCCCGCCAGCGGTGTTAAAACGCCGCTCACGTCAGCCGGGGCCGGCCGACGATCAGAAGCCGGTCACACCCCGGGCGGCCAGCCAGTCGGTGCAGTCCTGCCAGGTCGCCGGGCCGAACACGATGGACGTGTAGCCCGAGGTGGTGAGCTTATAGGAGGCGGGGCCGTCGCCCGAATCGCAGGCGATGGCGTACCGGTACGTGCCGTCCATCTCGGACCGGGCGCCCACGTAGCAGTCCTCGCTCACCGGCCACCAGCGGTCGTTGGACGATTCCACCCAGGCGACGCACTGGTCGAACGTGGCGGGGCCGAAGGCGATGTGCGGGAATCCGGCCTGGATCAACACGCCCATGGCTGAATTGGCCACCTGGTCGCAGGCGATGGCGCAGTAGACCCGGTTCACCCGGTACTTGCTGGCCCGGGTGCCCACGTACCAGACCGCCGCGGCCTGGTTGCCGCCGCCGCCGGCGGTGAAGACTGAGCCGAATCCGCCGCCGCGCCGTCCGCCGCCGCCTCCGCCGCCGCCCCAGTTGCCGCCGCCTCCGGAAGCCGGGCAGACCATCACTTTTTGGATGATCACCATGGCGTTGGGGCCGGCGTAGTTATCGCCGAAGACAAGTTCCACCCGGCCGGTCAGCGAGGACAACTTCCCGGTACGGCTCAGCATCACCTGGCCGCCCTGGTTGTCGTAGTTGCCCCGGCACACGGTGAGCTGGTAGTCACCCGATGGGTTCACGTGCAGGTGGGCGTACAGCCACTGCTTTTCCGGCAACACCACGCTGCCCGCCCAGGAGTGATGGGTGGTCATGTGGGGCACGCTCACGCCGGTGAACAGCAGCGGATAAACGGCCATGTACTTGCCGCCTCCGTCCACGCCGAACACGAGGTACACGTCGCCGCCGCCCTGGAGGTTGAACTGGCTGGCGGACAGCACGTGGTTGCCGTCGTAGCGGCCGTTTTGCAGCCGGCCGTTGGTCCAGTTGTCGCCCCGGACCAGCAGGTTGCCCTGGATTGTCTCCAGCCGGCCGAAGCGGTTCTGGCCCTGCTGCCAGTCCTGCGGCGCCAGCGACAGGGTGGTGCAGTTGGCGCCCTGGCCGGCGACCGACCAGACCATTCCCGCCAGAACGATCACGAGGCTCAATCGGATCTTCATGGGCTTTCTCCAGGTGTTTTTTTTCATTGTTAGGGCATTCGGGCCGAATGTCAAGATCTACCGTTCCGCCCGGGCGCGGCGGAACGCCCGGTTCTTGACAGTTCCCCGGTTTTTCCGTACTCTCGATCGCGGATACAGCATGGACGATCCCGTATATCTGTTTCTGAGCCGGTTCGCCCGGGTGACGTGCGACGCCGAGCGGCGCCACGAGCTGCGGGATGCCGCGCGGGATGTCTCCGCCCGGTTGCCGGAGTGGGCTGGCGTCGCCGAAATGGCGGAGGCGCAGGGAGTGGCGCCATTGCTGCTCCACCTGCTCCGGCAGGCCGGCGTGGCGCCCCCGCCTCACGCCGCGCGGGTGCTGCAGGGGCTGGCGCTGCAGCACCGCGCCGCCGGCGCCGCGCGGTTCGGGGCGTTGCGCGAGGCGCTGGACTGCCTCGCGGGCGACGGCATTCCCGTTCTCGTGCTCAAGGGCGCCGCGCTGGCCCACCTGGTCTATCCGGAACCGGGCCTGCGGCCCATGGGCGACCTGGACCTGCTGGTGCCCGCCGGCGCGCTCGCGCCGGCGCTCGAAGCGCTTCGCGGACTGGGTTACCGCGACCTGCCCGCCGATCCGGACGCACTCTGGCAGGCCGAGCACCGCCACCCGCCGCCGCTGCGCCGGATGGCCGGCGGCACTCCGGTGGTGATCGAACTGCACACGGATCTCTTCGCCCAGTCCGGCGAGCGGACGCCCGACGCCGGGGACGTGTGGACCGACCCGCGTCCCGTTTCCCTGCCCGGCGGCGCCGACGCCCGGACGCTGGGTCACGAGGCCATGCTCCTCCACCTGAGCTGGCATCTGGCCAGCATGCGCCATCTGGCCGCCCAGGTGGTCCGGCCCCGCCTGATCTGGATCGCCGACATCGTCAGCTACGCCGAGCAGTTCGCCGAAGCAATCGACTGGCCGGCGCTCGTCGCCCGCCGGCCCTTCGTCCGCTCGACGCTGGCCCTGCTCCATCACCTGGTCCCATTGCCCGCCGGCCTGCGCGTCAGGTTGGGCGTCCGCGACGCCGGGCGCCGTCCCCGGGGCGTGGGCGAGGGATACCGCGGCTGGCCCACCCGCCCGCTGGCCGCCCCGGACCGGGGCCGGCTGGATCGCTATCTTCAGGATACCTTCCATCCGCCGGAGTGGTGGCTGCGCCTCCACTACGGACTCGGTCCCGAAGGGACGCTCTTCTGGACCCGCTGGTGCCGCCACCCCGGGCGGATCCTCGGCGGCGTGGTGCACAAGCTGGTCCGCCAGTATCGAAAGTCTCCCGCGAGGTGACCGTTCATGAACCGACCCCGACCTGCGCCCGGCTACCGCCTGGAACCCATCGGCGACGAGGCGGTCCTGTACTTCCCCGGCGAATCCCGGGTGCTCTACTGCAACCCCACGGCGCTGCTCATCTGGCATCTGAGCGACGGCGCGCGCACCATGGCGGACATCGTCGCCGAGCTGGCGGCCGCTTACCCCGACGCGGCCGGCGTCATCCGCGCCGACGTGGAGGCGACCATGGCCACGCTGACGGACTGCGGCGCCATCGAGTGGGTATGAGCGCCGCCCGCCGCTACGCCATCCGCTTCGCCGGCGGCGCCGTGGACGTCGAGGCCCGGGGGCCGGCGGCCGTTACCGTCGCCGACTTCGTCTGCGCGGCGCTCCCGCGAGGCGGCGTCGGCAGCCCCGCCGCGGCAATTGTCTTTCAACTGAGCGAGGATCCGGCCACCGGCGAGCCGGCCCTCTTCCAGGACCGGCGGCGCCTCACCGCGAGCGGCGACCGCGGCTGGCTGGCGGACCAGTTGCAGCGGGGGATCTGCACGGTCCTTGCGGATGTAGCGGCGGCGGCGCCGGTGTTCCACGCCGCCGCCCTGGACTGGCAGGGGCGGGGGGTGATCTTTCCCGGCGGGACCGCGGCCGGCAAGTCCACCCTGGCCGGCTGGCTGGCGCTGCGGGGCTGGGCGTATCATTCCGATGAACTGGCCGCGGTGTCCGCCGACGGCCCGACGCTGCGCGGGCTGTCCCGCCCCCTGAGCCTGAAGCAATCCTCTCTCCGCCTGTTTGAATCCCGCCTGGATTTCAACGCCCCCGGTGCTGGCATCATGATCACGCCCCATGGCGCCATGATCGCCCCGGCCCTGCTCCCGGGCACCAAGCCGGGTCAGACGCTGCTGGCGCGTATCATCTTTACCGACTACCGGGCGGCTGCAAGCTTCTCGCTCCAGACGCTGTCACCGGCGCAGGCCGCCGCGCGGCTCATGGGCTGCCTGCTCAACGCCCGGAACCGGCCGGACCACGGGTTGGTCGACGCCGTCCGCCTGGCCGAACGCATCCCCGCCTTTCAATTAATTTATGGTGATTGCGACCAGCTTGGCGAACACGGCGAACGGTTGTGGGCGGAACCATCGGCCCGAGCCTGACTGAATGCTCCCTCCTTCAATCCCACCGCCAAGGCGCTGGGGCGCAGAGAATTCTCGAGGGTCTGAAAAAAACTAAAACCCTGCTTGGCGTCTTGGCGTCTTGGCGCGAGCAGCAGTCGTTCCGGTTGGGCGAGCACGGCGAACGGTTGTGGGCGGAATCACCTGCCCGCGCCTGACTGAATGCTCCCTCCTTCAATCACACCGCCAAGGCGCTGAGGCGCAGAGAATTCTCCAGGGTCTGAAAAAAACAAAACCCTGCTTGGCGTCTTGGCGCGAGCAGCAGTCGTTCCGGTTGGGCGAACACGGCGAACGGTTGTGGGCGGAACCACCTGCTCGAGCCTGACTGAATGCTCCCTCCTTCAATCACACCGCCAAGGCGCTGAGGCGCAGAGAATTCTTGAGGGTCTGAAAAAAACTAAAACCCTGCTTGGCGTCTTGGCGTCTTGGCGCGAGCAGCAGGCGTTCCGGATTCGTCACGGATGGAAAATTTCCAGGTTGGGCAGCGCCCAGCAGCGGTGGCCCATGTCGCGCGCCAGCGCGGCCAGGCCTTCGGTTTCGATGTAGCCCTTGTAGCTCGCGGCAGGAAACACCAGCCCCTCCCGGTGGAGGTCCGCCCGGACGAGCAGCATGGTGCCCCCCACGCCATCCACCTCCACGCACGGGTGCCGCCGGAGTTCGGACAGGTACAGCCGGCCGAATCCCTTGGGTGGCTGCAGGATGCCGTCCAGGAGGTAAGGCGACCAGTCGAGGGCCTCGGCACCCGGCTTGAGCTTGAAGGTGTTCAGGTCGAAAGTCTCCCGGGTGTCCAGCGAGAGGCAATGGGGCGCGACGATGTCCCGGCCCGCGGCGAGGAGCTGCTGGATGACGTCTGCGGGCCAGGCGGCCACGTCGGCGTCGATCCACAGCACCCACTCCTCGTCCGCCAGCGCGCGGGCCAGCAGGTAGTTGCGACTCCGGGCCAGGATTGACCGCCGCCGGAACTGCTGACCGGGCTCCCAGCGGGGCTGGTCGGAGCGGTAGTGAAAATGCCGCTGGAAGAGCAGGGCGCGGGCGAACTCCGCCTGCAGCGCCGGCAGGCGCTGGCGGAGCCAGTCGGCGGTGCCGTCGCGACTGTCGCTTTCCAGGAAGGCGATGGACAGGTTCGCGTGCGGGTATGTCAGTGCCGACAGGTTCGCCACCAGCCGCGGCAGGAACGGCACGGCGTCCTTCACCGGGATCAGGATGAGGACGTGGGGCGGCGCGCCGCCGCGCCGGGGCCGGCCTGGCGGCGGCGGATCAGCCGGAGCGGGCCCCGTGTCCGGCGGGGCTGGGACCGATCCGGCGGGTTGCGGCCGCGGCGCGACCGGCGCTGCTCCGGCGGCCGATCCGGCGGGGAGTGCCGCCGGCGGTGCGGGTTCGCCCAGCAGGTCGAGTCGGAGACGTTGCCCGAGCGTCGCCAGCATGGGCTCGTAGATCTCGCCGTCAAACCGCTCGCCCGCCGCCTGCCAGTGCGCGTCCCAATGGGCGGCCTCGAAGGTGTTGGCGCCGTGGCACACGTAGACGAACAAGTCCGGGCGGTCCAGCAGGGCGATCCGGCCCTCGCGGACGACGCGCTCCACGGCCGGCGTGTCCTCGCCCTTTGCCTGGTCCGGGTACGGCGGCAGGCTCGACCGGGCGCAGAGCATCGAACCCTCCCACAACCGGGCGCACGACACCGCCAGGCGGCGCCGGTCGGGCCACCAGATGTACTGGCGCTCCAGGAGGCAGGCGTCGGCCCGGAGCGCCGTCACGGCCGCGAGCTGGAGTTCCAGCCGGTCGGGGGCCGAGAGATCGTCGTCGTCCCACTGCGCCAGGTAGTCGCCCGTGGCGGATGCCACGGCCAGATTCCGCAAGGCGCCCAGGGTCAGGTTGCCGGCGGGGAGCCGCCGGTGAACGATCCGCGGGTCCGCGGTCGCTTCGATCCATCGGGCCAGGGCGTCGTCCGCCCCGTCGTCCACGATCACCAGCTCGCGGTGGGGCCAGGTCTGCTGCCGGAAACACTGGACCGCCCGCCGGGCCAGCGCCGGCCGGTTCTTCGTCACCATGAGGCAGGACACCCGGGGTGGCGGCGTCGCGCGGCGCAGGGCCGCCCGGCCCGGTTCCGCCGCCAGCCGGACGGCGGCCTGGCTCTCCCCGTTGGCCAGCAGCGCCACCGCCAGCGGCGGCGCCGGCGGTTTCTCCTTCTGCCGCCACCAGCCGCCCCGCCAATGGTGGATTCCGTACGCCGTCCGCCGCACCTGTTCCCGCGCCTCCGGCGGCAGGTCGGCCCAGGTGGTCTCGTTGTCGATGGGATACAGCAGCTCGGGGGGCACGAGGTGAATCGCGCCCGGATCCGGGTAGGATCCGATCGCGCGGGTCAGGAAGAACGGCCCCGTGGCGTCCAGCGGCCCGGGGCAGCGGCAGAAGACGGCCAGTTTGGCGAACACGTGCTCCCAGAAGGGATGCCCGGGCACAGACGCCATCCAGGCGTTGGCCACGATCCGGTTCAGCTTCCGCTCCCGGGCCTGAGGCCGTTCCCGGTGCGCGTCGGGCTCCAGGCCCAGCACGACCGCATGGCCGGCCAGCAGCGGATCCATCGGCCGCAGGCATTCGAAGTCCAGGTCCGCGTAGACGCCGCCGTAGCGGTGGAGAATGAAGTAGCGCGCCGCGTCGGCGCGCATGATCGGCTCGGGGTAGGCATCGTAGACGGGCAGGAACCAGGAGTAGTGCCGGCGGATGAGCTCGCGGTTGTCCGGATCCGTCCAGAGGTGGAGGGTCCAGCCGGGGTGATGGGCCGGCCAGGTACGCTGGAAGGCGGCCAGGGCCGGCGGCACGTCGGCGTCCCGCCAGGTCTGGTGGATGATCCGGGGAATCGCCGGCGGTGGCGAATCAGCGGCCTGGTCTCCAGCGGAAACCGGAGCGTGGCCGAACGTGTGGATGGGCGGCGGGTGGGGGTTGGCCAGCGGCGCTGCGGCGGCTTCCGGATGGCAGACCGCCGGCTCGGACCGAGCCAGGCAGGTTTCGATGAGGCAACAGGCCCTGGCCACGCCGTCTTCCGCGCTGATCCGGGTGCCCAGCGCGCGGGCCTTGTCCCGGGCCGCCGGGGCCAGCACCTTGTCCCGGAGCACGGCGGCCAGTCCGTCGGCGGTCATCCGGAAGGGGTGCATGGCCGCGCCCGCGCCCAGGTCCGCCACCCGGCTGGCGTTGTACACCTGGTCGTTGCCGAACGGCTCGATGAGCAGTGGGCAGCCCTGCCGCAGCGCCCGGGCGATGGAGCCGATGCCGCCGTGCTGGATGGCCGCGGCGGCGCGGGCGAACAGCCAGTCGTGGGGCAGATCATCGGCGAACCGTACCGTCCGACGGTCGGCGCCGGGCGGCAGGTCGGCTTCCGAAAAACCCGTCCAGCCCCGCTGGACGAGCAGGGGCCGGCCCAGGCGGCCGGCGGCCGCCACATGGACGGCCAGGATCGCGCGCGGATCCTCGAGCGGCTGGCTGCTGAACGCCAGCACCAGCGGTCCGCGCTCGCAAAACCGCTGCAGCTCGTCGTCCGGCTCCCACCCGGACCACGCCGGGTCCTCGAAGAACCAGAACCCGGTCTGCTCGAGGCTGGCGCGGGGCTGGAGCTGGTTCAGGTCCGGACGGCTGAAATGGGGGCTGCTCCCCAGGATGACGTGGCGGGCGAACATCCAGCCGGGGGCGAACGGCGGCGGCGGCTTCGCCACCCCGAGCCGGTCCAGCACACCGGCGGTCATGTCGGTGAGGATCGCGTGCTCCGCGCGCAGGGCGTGCTGGCGGGCGGCGCGCTCCTCGTCGCGGATCGGCTGCCAGAACGTGTACGGGTTCACGGAGAGGGTGAGCCACGGGATGTCCGTGGCGGCGTGGGCGAGAAAACCCTGCACCCGGATCGAGGTGGCCAGCAGCAGGTCCGCTCCCCGGCACAGCGCGATCAGTTCCCGGGTCTGGACCGTGAGCGCCTCGGGCTCCATGAAGCGGGCGTTGGGATGGGCGGCCGGGTCGGGGTGGTTCCAGTGATCCCAGGCCCAGGCGTTGGCCCGGGCCTCCGCGGGACCGCGCTCGACATCCGTCAGGGCGACGGCATCCAGGCCGGCGCGTCGGGCGTACGCGTGCATGGCCTGGTTGATCGCCAGGCGCACGCCGTGGCCCCGGTCGGCCAGCGCCCGTCCCAGGGCGATGAAGGGGAGGTGGTCACCCAAGGTGCCGGAAGTGTAGATGACGATGTTGGCCATGACCGGTCAGCGGATGCGGCGCGCCCGGCCTGCGGACGGCCGGGCGGCGGGGTGTCCGCCGTCAGACGGAGAAGGAACGGGTTTATCCGGGCAATGAGAACAGATAGCCGATCAGCTCGTTGCTGTTCCGGCTCCCCACGCCCATCCGCAGGCTCATCGTGGCGTTGCTGATGTTGCAGGTGAACGCGAACGGGAACGACACGTTGCCCACCGAGGCCGTGCCGCTCCTGTAGGCACCGGGAATGCCGCTGATCGGGGTGCCGTTGAAGATGAGCTCGCCGCAGGGCGAGACCGAAACATACAGGCTGGCGGAGTCCGTCACCCCGCTGGCCGGGTCCTCGTATTCGAACGCGGCCACCCGGTCGTACAGCGGTTGCTCGCCGGCGCGCTTCGGCGGAGTGAGAATCCTCAGATTGGAAAGAAGGATCATGTTCAGGGAGCCCTGCGCGTGAACGGGCAGTTCGACCATCTCCACCACCGGCCGGGTCCATTCGCGGGGTAGCGCCTTGAGCGCCGCCGCCGCGCCGCCGGCGGCCACCAGCGTCCGGAGCAGCCGCCGCCGGCCAGCTCCCACTTCGGCATTCGACTCGGGGAATCCGTCGTGATCGTCGGCCATGATGCCTCCCGGCCTGACTTGATTCTGAAGAACAAGGAATACTCTTTTCCTATCACAATCGCCGTGAGTTTGTCAAACCAATTGACCGCGGCTATAATTCAATCCGGTTGCGACAGCGGAGGGCCATGGTGCGAATTGACCTCGATGCGCTCCTGGCGACAGGCACCCTTCCCGGGGCTGAAGGAGGCCTGGACCGCCGCCACGCCACCGTCCGCCAGGTGGCGGAGTTGCTGGCTCGCCGGCCGCCGGCGGTCCTGGTGGAGACCGGGTGCCAGTCCAACCGCCTCCTGAGCGCGCACGGGATGTCCACGACCATCTTCGGCGCGCTCGCGGAGCGGCATCGCGCCGTGCTGCACACCGTGGACATCGACGCGGAAAAGATGAAACGATGCCGGGAGCTGACCGGCGCCTATGCCGCCTGCATCCGGTACACGGTGGGCGATTCCGTCAGATTTCTGGCGACGTTTGGGGGATCCATCGATTTTCTCTACCTCGACTCGTACGACTTCTCCCCGGAGTGCGGCGAAGCGTCCCGAGGGCATCAGCTCGCCGAGATCCGGGCGGCGTACGACAAACTCAGCCCCAACGCGGTCGTTCTCCTTGACGACGCGAACGTGCAACGCTACTTCCACTTCAAGCTGGACGCACTGAACGTGCAGGGGAAGACACCGTACGCCCACCGCTTCCTGTTGGATCGGGGGGCGGTCTGCCTGGCCGACTACCCGAACGCTCAGCGGCTGTATGTGTTCGGCCCACCGGCCTGACGGGAATCCGGGCGTGCTCAGGCGGCCGGCGTGGCTGGCCAGGGGGGACAGATCCAGCAGGCGGCAGGGTGGTCGTTTACCAGGCGCCCCAGGGCCTCCATAAACCGGCCGGCGTCGGCATCGAGGGCCCAGTGGTGGGTCAGCAGGCCGATGGGTTTCGTGCCGTCGGCCAGGCCCAGCCGCCGGGCGCGCAGGGCGCTGAGGAGCCGCCGCGCCGCTTCCGGCGCGCCCACAAAGCCGGGCGCGTCGCTCCACCGCACGAGGTCCAGGTTCGCGCTGACGAGGGCGACGCCGGGGGCGAACTCCGGCGGATGCTGCCGCGCCAGCATGGACACGCAGCGGATACCCGCCTCCGGCAGGCGCGCCGCCACCCGCTGGGAGATCGAGTGCCATGGCGGCACCAGCACCGGCGGCACCCGCGCCGCGCCGAACAGCTCCAGCAGCCGGGCGCGACCTCGCGCCAGCTCGGCCAGGACGACGTCCGCGGGACGGCCGTCGCCCAGCTCCGACCGACCGCCGGCGGGCTCGTGGTTGGCGTGCGCCCAGCCGTGCTGCAGGACTGTGACGAGCGCCGCGTCGCCGGCCGCCTCGAGCAGTCCGGTCCGGGCGGCCGCCGGAATGACCGACAGGCTGACGGGGATGGCAAGGCTTTGGGCGATGCCCAGCATCCGGTTCAACTCCGGCCGCGGGGCGGTGGCGTCGTCGTCGCGCCACCAGAACGCCGCGCGGCGGCCGGCTGCGCCCCACCGGTCCAGCTCGGCCGCGAGCGCGTTCACGGCGACGGGTCCGGCGGAACGGCCGGCGCGGTCCGGTCCAGGATGGCGCGGGGGTGTCCGCGCCGGTGCAGCAGGTGGGGGTAGCGCGGCGGCTCGTAGTGGTTTTCGGCGGTGAACGGCTCGGCGAACCGCCCGGCCGTCAGGTCGCTCCGGACGAAGAACGCGTTCACGCCGGAGTAGTCGCAACCCACCAGGCAATAGCCGAGGCGGCGGCCGAGACGCTCGAACGCCTTCAGGCTGGCGCCGGCGTTCTGCGAACCGTCCCACGCCCGGTCGGCGGCGTAGCGGACCTTCCAGTCGATCGCCGGCGGGATGGCGGCGTTGTACTCCACCACCACCGCCCGCGGCGCGAACTCGTTGAGGGCCTCCCAGGCGTAGTAGGTGTTCTGGTCGATGTCCAGGGAGAGCAGGTCGAATTCCCGCGGCACGCCCAGCTCGCGCAGCAGACCGGCGGCGTTGTCCCGGTCCACGGCGGCGACGCGATGGGCCAGGCAGCCGTCCTGGAGGTCCGGCCGCGAGGCGATGTTCGCGAGGAACGTGTCCCGCCCGTCGATCCAGCAGCCCGTCCATCCCTGCGACAGCAGGAACGCCGTGTTGTTCTCGGTGCCGTCGCCGACGCCCATCTCGACGAAGCGCCGGGAGCCGGGACCGATGCGCTGAAAGATTTCGTGGATGATGCCGTCCTCGCCGTTCTGCGAGTTCACCTGGAAGGCGTGGCGCGGCAGCCGGAGCGGCTCCTGGTAGCGGGGTGAGTGCTCCAGCTCCTCGCGCTGCCACCGGATCGCCTCCATGTTCCGGACGGCCTGGATCTCCCGCCGGACCTGGTCCAGCTCGTAGAACAGGGCCTGGGTGCACCGCAGGAAATCCTCCCGGCTCTTTTCGGCCGACTCGACGAGTCGGGCCAGCAGCTCCTGCTGCCGGTCCAGGGCCTCGCGCGTCCGGCGCAGCTCATGGCGCAGCTCCTGACTCAGTTCCCGGTTTAGCTCCTGACGCGGTTCCGGACGCGGTTCCTGATGCGGCTCCCGGTGCGGATTATGGCGGGGTTCCACAACATCCGGGGCATCAGGGAGTGGATCGTCGGGCATGCCTGCCTCCCGGCTCGCGCCGTCTGCGGTTTGTGGGCGACAACGTCGCCAGCATAGAATCGCCCCTGTCCCCGGTCAAGATGTTTCCGCCGCCGCCGGTATCGGTTGCGATCGCTGCGCACATTGTGCGGTGTGACCGGACGGGTTCTTGAGCGTCAGTTTCCGAATGTCAGAAAGAGAAGAATTAAGATGCTACGACAAGAACCGGTCTGGATTGGTGCTTCCTACTCTTGAAATCACCACGTAATGAGCTTATCGTTGAGCCAATTACATTTTGGAGGTTGCGATGGGCCGCGATGACCAGAGAGCATACGAAATGCAAATTGAATGGGGCAAAGAATTCATCAGACAATTGGTGGAAAAACACAACACGATAAGTGGAGATAATTCTGCTGTTGAAATTACCTGGGATCAAGATGATAAATTGTCTGATCGCTATCAATGGAGGCTGACAATAATACGAGGCGGGATTCCTTTGATCTTGATTTTTGCAGCAGAGGACCTTGCTGATCTTCAGAATACTCCTGAGATTCGATCCTTCTTCGTGAAAAATCTTGAACGGTTTCTCAGACCCCAAGCTAGTGGTTCTCTGTTTACTTTTCCAAGGAAAGTAACGTAAACGCAGGACACTATAGGCGAGAATTCGATTATCCTATTAAAACTGATGTCGGGCTAGGGGTGACCATGACCGAACGTCAACTCGCATTGGGTGGGGATCTCTTCATCGTCGACAACAGCGACCAGGACTGGAAGGTGCTGCGGTACCTTCAGCAGTGGTGCCAGATCTCGAAGTCAGTGGACATCGCCACCGGCTACTTCGAGATCGGGGCGCTGTTGGCGCTGGACGGCGACTGGCAGAAAATCGACCATATCCGAATCCTGATGGGGGACGAGGTATCCCTGCGCACGAAGCAGGCGTTCGAAAAGAGCCTGGGTGCCATCCGGCGCAAGCTGGACGACAGCCTGGAGCATGAGAAGCTGACCAATGATTTCCTGTCAGGGGTTCCCGCGATCGTCGAGGCCATCCGGTCTGGGAAGATCCGATGCCGGGTCTACCGTAAGGACAAGTTCCACGCGAAGACCTACATCACCCAGGCCCGCATGGAGGTGCTAGGCGGCTTCGCCCTGGTGGGATCGTCCAACTTTACCAAGCCGGGGCTGACGGATAACGTGGAGCTGAACGTCCAGATCACAGGCCGCCAGGTCGTGAGCTTGAAGGAGTGGTATGAGCGGCACTGGGATCATGCCGAGGACGTCTCCCCGGAGCTCCTCCGGGTCATCGAGCGGCACACCCGCGAGTACACCCCCTTCGAGGTCTACGCCAAGGCCCTCCAGGAGTTCTTCCGGGGGCACGAGATGACCGCGGGAGAGTGGGAACAGAGCCAGTCCCGGATGTACCCAATTCTGGATGAATACCAGAAGCAGGGGTATCGGGCCCTTCTGAAGATCGCCTCGCAGTACGGCGGGGCCTTCCTTTGCGACGGCGTGGGTCTCGGCAAAACCTACGTGGGCATGATGCTGGTCGAGCGCCTGGTGGTCCACGACCGGAAGCGCGTGGCGCTCTTCGTGCCCAAGGCTGCCCGGTACGATGTATGGGAACGGGACATCCGCCGCTATCTGCGCTACCTCGGCGGCGATTTCAGCAACCTGGTCATCTTCAACCACACCGACCTGCTGCGGGGGAAGGAATTCCAGGAACGGTTCGACCGGGTGAAGGAACTCGCCGACGTGATCATCATCGACGAGGCCCACCACTTCCGCAACACCGGCACGCGCGGCCAGCCCGGCGAATTCAAATCACGCTACTGGCGGCTGTACGACATCGCCGAGGGGAAGACGATATACTTCCTGACGGCTACTCCGGTCAATAACCTGCTGACCGATTTTCAGCACATGATCGAGCTCTTCTCCCGTCGGGAGCATCCCGACCATTTCAAGGGCGCGCCGCTCGGCATCCACTCGCTGCCCGGCCATTTCCGCAAGCTGGAAAAGGCCCTCGACAAGCTCCTGGGAAAAAAGCAGACATCGAAAGACGAAGCGGTTCTGGAAACCAACGAGGCCGAAGCCGAAAAGGTCCTTTGGAACGACGACCTGTTTCGAGCGCTGGTGGTGCAGCGCAGCCGGGCATACGTGAAGCAGAGCCAGGAGCAGCATGGCGCCAGCCAAGCCATTTTCCCGCGGCGGGAGGCGCCCCGCGTCGCGGACTACCAGCTGCGGAAAACATACGGCCGGCTCCTCGATCTAGTGGAAAAGGCGTTCGAAAATGAGAAGCCGCTCTTCCGCCTGGCGGTCTACTACCCCTTGGCCTACTACATCGGACCGGACATGGAGAAGCAGGAGCGGACCTGGCTGGAAAACCGACAGAAGGCCGTAGTCGGCCTAATCCGTATACTGTTTCTGAAGCGTTTCGAAAGCTCCGCCCGCGCGTTTGAATCCTCCTGTGCAATCCTGCTCGTAAAACTGCTGGCCTGGGTGACCAGACACAGCGACACGCCCGCCGAGCTAAGGCGGTTGGACCGTTGGCGGCGGCAGAACGAAGATCTGCTAGCAGAGGTGCACGCGGCGCAACACGAGCTGGTGGGTGAGGAACCGGACGACGACATCATCGACCAGGAGCTGTTGGACGAAATCGAAACCCTGTCCGTCACCGAATACCAGGTTGACGAGATTCTAGATGAGACATTTCTGGACCTTGACGAGCTGGTGAGATTCCTCACCGAGCTGAAAAAGATCAAGCCGGCCAACGACGACAAGCTGAAGGCGCTCATCAAACTGCTCAAGACCGACAAGGACGCCCGGAATAGAAAGGTGCTCATCTTTTCCGAGTTCATGGCCACCGCACGCTATCTGAGAAATCAGCTCACGGCGGCCGGGATCAATGGCGTGGAAGAGGTGGACAGCTCCTCATCGGAGCGCCGAACGGACATCATCCGCCGCTTCGCCCCCTACTACAACCGTCCCGCGGAGGGCGGGGTGATGGATGGCATCGACCGCGAGACCCGAATTCTCATTTCCACAGACGTGCTATCCGAGGGCTTGAACCTCCAGGATGCCACGCGCCTGATCAACTACGATATCCACTGGAACCCGGTGCGCCTCATGCAGCGGATCGGCCGCGTGGACCGGCGGCTGAACCCGGAGATCGAAGCTCAGATGGTCACGGACCACCCGGAACTGGCGGCGGAGCGCGGGCGGGTGGTGTTCTGGAATTTCCTTCCCCCCGACGAGTTGGACAACCTGCTGCGTCTCTATTCCAAGGTCTCCCACAAGACGTTGCGCATCTCGAAGGTGTTCGGCATCGAGGGGCAGAAGCTGCTCCGGCCCGACGACGATTTCGAGGCGCTGAAGGATTTCAACCACCAGTACGAAGGCTCCACCAGCGTCACCGAGGGGATGCACCTGGATTACCTGCGGCTGCTGCGTGAGAATCCCGGCTTGGAAGAGAAACTGTCCGGCCTGCCGCTGCGCGTCTTCAGCGGCAAGGAGCACCCCCGGCCTGAGTCGCGGGCGGTCTTCTTCTGCTACGCCCTGCCGGCCCCGAGCGCCCAGGAACGGGACGAGAGCGCAGAGGACACGGCAAAGTGGACCGAATCGGCGGGCTTCACGCGGTGGTACCTGTATGATCTTGTCACCGAGAAGATCATGGAAGAGCCGGGTGAGATCATCGACTTTATCCGCAGCCAGCCTGATACACCGCGTCACCGAACCATCTCGGATAAGTCGCTCGCTGAAATCCGAAATCTCATTGACAAGCACGTGAAGAACACGTACCTCCGCCAGGTGCAAGCGCCCGTGGGTGTCCGCGCCATCCTGAAGGCGTGGATGGAACTTTCATAAGGGGGATGACGATGAAAGAGCAGGACAGAATCCGACTGCAAAGCATCCGGACGTTCCCGGCGCTGGTGAAATATCTCCGGGACGAACTGGGCTGGCCCATCGACACAGACGACTTTGAAGAGGATCTCACCTATGACTGGTCAGCCGAGGAACTCGGCCTGGATCCGAAGTCTGCGGCCAAAATCAAGAAGGTGAAGCAGCTCCGGCCGCTGGTGACGAACCAGCCATGGGGCATATTCTTTATCGAGTTCGAACCAAAGCGGCTGCCGGTGGTGGCTCTGCGCCGGATCCTGGGGCAACTGGTGATCCACAAGCAGGCCTCGGTCAGCCGGGCCCAGCGTCCGGCCTGGCATGTGGACGACTTGCTCTTCGTCTCGAACTACGGTGAGGGGGATTTCCGGCAGATCAGCTTCGCTCATTTCTCCCGTGATGAGGTCAAGCGGGACCTGCCCACTCTCCGGGTGTTGGGCTGGGACAACCTCGACACGCCCCTTCACCTGGACGACGTGAACGAAAAGCTTAAACAGCATCTGTCCTGGCCGGATGATGGTAAAGATGCAGCCTCCTGGCGCAAAGAGTGGGGCCAAGCTTTTGAACTTCGACACCGCGAGGTGATCCAGACTTCCAAGGAACTCTCCATACGATTGGCTCAACTGGCCCGTGCTATCCGGGATCGCATCAAATCTGCGCTTGCCATCGAGACGGAGCGAGGCCCCCTCACCAAGCTGATGAAGGCATTTCAGGAGGCCCTGATTCACGATCTCGACGCAGACAGTTTCGCCGACATGTACGCCCAGACCATCGCCTACGGTTTGCTCTCGGCCCGAATCGCCAACCCGAGAGCGCGAACCGCTGACGACTTGCCCGCCCAGATGCCCATCACGAATCCGTTCCTGAAGGAGCTGATGGAGACCTTTCTGCATGCGGGCGGACGGCATCGCCCATCCCGCGGACGGGGAATTGATTTCGATGAGCTGGGTGTGAGTGAAGTCGTTGAGCTCCTTGACGACGCCAACATGGAGGCCGTCATCCTCGACTTCGGCGACCGGAACCCGCAGGAAGACCCGGTCATCCACTTCTACGAGCTCTTCCTCAAGGAGTACGACGCCAGGAAACGCATGCAGCGCGGCGTCTTCTATACCCCGCGCCCGGTGGTCTCCTACATTGTGCGCTCCGTGGACGAGTTGTTGCGTACCGAGTTTGGTCTGGCCGACGGCCTGGCCGACACCACCACCTGGGGCGAGATTGCGAAGCGCCACAAGGACCTCAAGATCCCCAAGGGCGTCTCATCCGACCAAGACTTCGTCCAGATCCTAGACCCGGCTACTGGCACCGGCACCTTCCTCGTCGAAGTCGTCGAACTCGTCCACAAGACGCTCCTCGCAAAATGGAAGGCACAGGGCCACGGCGAGAAGAAGATTGACACACTTTGGAACGAATACGTTCCAAAGCACCTTCTCACGCGCCTGCACGGCTATGAGCTGCTGATGGCACCTTACGCCATCGCGCACCTCAAAATCGGGCTCAAGCTCTACGAGACGGGCTACCGTTTCGGTAGCGACGAACGGGCGCGGGTTTATCTGACCAATGCTCTGGAACCGGCGCAGGACTTCTCAGGGCGATTCAAGTTTGCGATTCCGGCCCTGGCCCACGAAGCAGACGCAGTTAACAAGATCAAGACGGCAAAGCGCTTCACTGTAATCACTGGCAATCCGCCGTATTCCGCGGCATCCCACAATCCAAGTGTGGACAGTGAAGGTCAGCTTACTTACATCGGCCAACTAATGCGCAAGTACTTCGAAGTGAATGGCCAAGCGCTAAATGAGCGAAATCCAAGGTGGCTGCATGATGACTATGTCAAGTTCATGAGGCTGGCGGAATCGGAACTTGCTCACACGGGCATCGGGGTGCTCGGAATCATTACAAATCATGGGTACTTGGCCAATCCTACATTTCGTGGCATGCGATTCTCTTTTCTGCAAACCTTCTCAAATATCATCATCACGGACCTGCACGGCAACAGTAAGCGGGGTGAGCGATGCCCCGATGGTTCATCGGACGAGAATGTCTTTGATATTCAGCAAGGAGTTGCTATTACAGTGGCAACGAAGTTAATTGGAAGACGATACGACTTTGCCCTTTCTTACGCTGAGCTGTTTGGTCTGCGTACCTCGAAGTATCAAGCGCTTCACAAAGGCAATCTATCCCAGCGGGAAGTGAGGCCAGCCGCGCAATTCTTCTTGTTCATTCCTGAGGATGAAGAACTTCGGAAGGAGTTTAACGCGGCGGTAGGGTTGTCTGAGGTGTTCGCTTCGTCAAGTGTGGGGATCGTCACAGGAAGAGACGGTTTGACTCTGCACTTCACGCCTAACGAGGCAGCTCAGATGGCGAAAGATTTCGTGATAATGTCGGCGGAGAAGGCGCGCCAACATTTTGAGTTGGGCGTAGACTCAAGAGACTGGAAGGTGCCACTGGCTCAGGCTGACTTGAGAGCACAACCTACTCGGGAGCAAGATTGCGTTCAGATTATGTATCGCCCGTTTGACGCGCGCTATACCTTCTACTCCGGCAAGTCTCGAGGCTTTCACTGCATGCCCCGTAGCGAGAATATGGGGCACATGCTGAGAATAAGAAACCTCGGCCTTATTACAGCACGCAGCAATAAATCGCAGCAGCCCGACCACTTTTTCTGCACACGCTTCATTTCTGAAGCTAAGTGCGGCGAGTCCACGACACAATCATGCCTCTTTCCGTTGCGTCTTTCAGAGGAAGCTGGAGGTCTCGTGCTTGGCGGGGGGATTCATCACGCTTTCCGTCAGGAGTTCCTTCGTCGCGTCTGTGAATCCCTGTTGCTTGAAAGCGATACGCTGACCGGTTTGCCAAATGGTATAACGCCTGAAGACATCTTCCACTATGCATACGCAGTGTTTTACAGTCCGCGCTATAGAAGTCGTTACGCAGAGTGCCTGAAAATTGATTTCCCGCGGTTGCCATTGACCGTGAACTTAGAGCTGTTCCGCGCTCTAGCCCGGCTCGGCAGCGAACTCGTCACTTTGCATTTGCTCGAATCCCCTAAGCTTGGTTGCCCCATCACCGAGTTCCTCGGCGGCCACGATCCTGAAGTCGAAAAAGTCTCTTGGTCCAATAGCACCGTCTGGCTGGACAAGGCGCAGACCACCGGCTTTGAGGGCGTGCGCGAGGAGGTATGGAAGTTCCACATCGGTGGCTACCAGGTTTGCGAGAAGTGGCTCAAGGACCGCAAAGGCCGCACGCTATCGAAAGACGACATCGCCCACTATCAAAAGATCATCGTCGCCCTCTCCGAGACCATCCGCCTCATGGCCGAGATCGACAAGGTCATCGAATCCCACGGCGGCTGGCCCGGCGCCTTTATCACTGAGGCCCGCGGTGAGAAATTATGATAGACTCTTTATCTATTGAGG